>Ga0114903_1000003_pt1 | contig 359196 bp, 307 predicted proteins | sample MalvirDeepMed_s2_FD_87289 | JGI IMG/M metagenome (GOLD analysis project Ga0114903, IMG submission 87289) | Marine viral communities from the Global Malaspina Expedition - Malaspina viral metaG DeepMed_s2 | ecosystem: Environmental > Aquatic > Marine > Oceanic | place: Mediterranean Sea...
CACTCCTGCCCAAAATAACCTGACTCCATCCAAAATAATGCACAGCCTGGCCTGACTGGTGCTCAGGCGGGTATATTAAAAACGGAGTCACTGATTCAGGTATGAATTGAACGGCCGCGATCGGTGACAGGCTTTATGACCATGTTCGTCACGGGAGCTGAGAAGTTTGAAACAGGGCCATAACGGCCCTGTTTCAACACTGCTTGCCGGATGGACTTATTTTGGGTATACGGATTTAATGGTTGATGGGGCGTCTTCACCCCACCAACCGGATACAACCCTCAGATGGTTGATAGATCGACCCCGTAGTTGAGTTCCTCTGCGAAGTCTGGCAGTCCATAACCGATGGTTTTCTTGTAGAACGGAGAGACCTTCGCAGTCGGGGCCTTCTTCTTGTGCTTGGTGGTGTAGAGCATTCGTGCCCGCATCACCTCGAAGGAGTAACCACGCCCTTCACGGTTCTTGTCTTTAGCCAATCGGTTGATCGACTCCGTGTAAGCGTTGGTGACGGGCATGTCTGTCTCGAAGTAGGTCAAGATCTCTTCGCGCCAGTTGCCCACTGCCCTGACCAGATCGCTCCAGACTTCCTTCTGGCCCTTGGGGATGGTATCAATCCAGTCGTCCAGGGCAGCCTCTGCCTGTACCCATGTGGAGACGTCCCAAATACCGTAGAAACGCTCCTTGTGTTCGTATGCGGCTCGCAGCTGCGGGAATGCACCCGTCCATGTTTCCATGATTAACCACTCCCGGTCTGAGACTTCGTGAGCGCGTTTCAGCAGGATTTTCCGATCTCCCTTGAGGGTTCGGCTTTGGGCGGGTTTCAGATCCTTTCTGAGACCCTTGCGAACCTTCTCCAAGGCATCGTTGGCCATTCGCACCACATGGAACTTATCGACCACAATGCGGGCCTGTGGCAGCACGGTCTTAACCGCTGCCCGGTAGGGGTTCCACATGTCCATGCTGACGATCTCGACCTTCTGTCGGTCTTTCAGCTTCATCAGGTAGTTGGTTACCACATCCTGTCGGCGTGTGGACAGCAGGTCGAGCAGGGTTCGCTCCTCGATGTTGGTCAGAATGCAGCGGTAGCGCTTGTTCAGGTACAGCTCGTCGATACCCAAAATGCGGGGGGTCTCGAAGCGGTGCCAGCGCCCCAGGAACTCGGCGCGGGCGTTGAAGATGTCGCGTACCGTCTTCTCGTCTAGACCGGTCTGTGCCGCTACGAAGGTGTAGGGGTGATTGAAAGATTCCTTCTCCACGTATTCATGCAGACGCAACGTCATGCGGAAACCGTCCACCATCTCCGGTAGCTGGGGCCTGAAGGTGGTCTTGCAGGCCCGGCAGGTGTACCGGCGTCGGACTACCCAGAGGGTGACCCGCTTGCCGTGGATGGGCAGATCACGATAGGGAACATCACGCTTGCCGAACCGCACGAACTCACCCTGCACTCCGCATTCTTCGCAGGCAATGGGATCGGGCGCGTCCACTTGGAAGTGCATTTCGTCGCCGGTGGTTTTGCATCCAAGCACCTCATACTCGGGCAAATGTAAGCTGTTACTTTCTTGTAAATCGTTCATTCAATATCCTAAAAAAGGTGCCCGTAATGCCTGGTGATATGTTCTCGACTGATCCCTGTCATCCGAGACACCTCCACTTTTGTCACTTTTTTCTTCATGCGTTTCAGGCTGTAAATCGCTTCTTTTATTGCGGACTCGGACTGTTCCCGCCTATGTCGGTGAACCCTCAAGGCCGCCTTTTGGCGGTTTGTCAGGTCTGAATCACTCTCAATATCCTGATATGTGGGAAAATCTTTTTTATTCAAACAGTTGGGGGACACCCAAAGACATTCAGTCCTCTTTGTTCGAGTTTTGCTTGTGCTGGCGTATGTCTCTATATCTACTCGATTCCATCCCGCATTTTCTAACGGAAGGTAAACAGGTGTTTTATACCCCGACAAAACAAACATCCCGCTAGACGACAGCAGCAGATCGACAAGCGCATGATGATCATCAATGGTCATTTCATTCTCATACTGACCATTAATTCGAGTGTCTGGCACATACGGGGGATCGAGATAGAACAGGGTTCCAGGTCTATCATATCGAGGGATTAGATCAGTGAAGCACAGGTTTTCAATCTGAACTTTTCGCATTCTCGCTTGCACATTGGGAAGGCGCTCTATGCCCGTATGAAACTTGCGAACGCTGGCACTGTATCCACCTGCCGGAGCGTCAACGCAGTATGACCACTGCTTAGCTAAGCCCCCGTGAGACTGGCGTTGCACAACGATCATGAGCCTTGCAAGCTCAATTTCATCATATTCATCATCGATAGATGCAGTTGCGGACTTGAACTCATCTCTACTGTATGGGGTTAATTCCAGTCTGCGAACCAGCTCTTGAGTTTTTCGCTTGTCGGATAGCACATTAAACAGACTGGTCATCTTTCTGTTCAGATCGTTATATACCTCAACTTTGCTTGGTTTTTTGCCAAGCAGAACAGCTCCACTTCCACCAAACACATCGACATACGTCTGATGATCTGGAAAGTGCTTAACGATCTCCTTTACCAGCCTGCTTTTACTTCCGAACCACGTAACAGGCGGTGGTACTGGCTCATATTGTTTCATTCTCACCCCAAACAACCATATATCACATAGGAGCATATTATGTGATATATGATTTGGAGGCAACAAAACAACCAGCTTTTCCGTTGAGAAAGTGAAATTTTTGAATGAACGCCAAGGTAGAGATCAACCAGATATTCCGGTTACCCTGTATTTCATACCGGTGCTCGTGATCAGGATTTCAGCTTGAATTTGCCCGGCCCCATGAAGAATACGGCCACCGCGGAGAACAGGAAAAACGCCTGAAGCTCAATCGCCCAGCCGCCACTGCGGCTCAGCGCCAGTAGCTCGTTCATATGCACCAATACCAGGGCCACAAGCATATTGAAGACGATGATCAGTGCGCCGATGCGGGTATAAAACCCGAGAATGACCATTAAGGGCGCCACGACTTCGCCGACATAAACGCCGTAGGCGATAACGGTCGGGAGGTGATGGCCGGCCAGCTGGGCTTCGATGAATCCGACCCCATTGAAGATTTTAGCGATGCCGTGAAACAGCATCAGCCCGCCCAGGGTGAGTCTCAGCACAAGCTTGCCAAGATCGGGATTGTCCAGCATTCACAGTCTCCGCATGAGTCGAATAGAAAGGCGGTGGCTACCGCTCACTGGACGATATCCTGATGCATGGGGGCAAGTTTGGCCAGCAGGCGGTTTTGTGCCCAGACGGGTGCATCGGCTTCTTCCATTGCCAGAATCAGGTCCTCGACCAGGGCATTGAACTCGGTCTCCCCGATAGCCAGCCCTTCGTGGGACTCGGACATGGAACGACCCTCGTAAACACAGGGCCCGCCTGTCAGTTCGCAGAACTGGGCCGTCAGATGGCCGTGCAGTTGACCGATATCGACATCTTCGAAGAGCGTATTGATGCGGGGGTCGTCCGCTATCCGATACAGCATCCCAGCAACGATATCGCCGATGCCTTCTTTTCCACCCAAGGCCTGATAAACGGCGTCATCCTGTTGTGCCGATAAGCTAGAGCAGGCCTGTAGCAGAACCGCCAGAGCGCCAGCCAGGAGAATGGAGCCAGTGCGTTGAAGCATACCTATTTCCTCAGAAGCTGCCTTGAAGTGAGAGATAGAAGGCCCGTTGGGGGTCAAGATCGGCGGCTTCACTTGCCACATTACCGAGATCGACCCACGCAGCGGTCACGGCCAGCCGGCGGTCAGGAACCCAGGCGACAAACAGATCCCACCAGTCTTCCTCCTGCAGCGCACTGAGATTATCGGGTTTCTGCCGGTACTCAGCGCCAACCAGCCACTGCCGGTTCAGGAACACACCAGCTGCAAGCTCAGCCTGAATTTCGTAGTCGTCATTACGGTCACCGCCGAAACCCAGCAGGCCGGTCTGATTGGCGCGGGTGGCCCGAACCGTAGCTCCGAGCAGCACATTGCGATCCAGAAGTGCGGCAAACAGCAGTTTGTTAAAGGCTAGATATCCATCGGTGCCTGTGTCGTCTTTTGCGCCGACCGCTTCCGGCAAGTCAAAGGTCCGGTTGCGTTTGTGCTGCAGCCCCGCCGACCATTGGCCGAAAGGGGAATACAGTAGATCGCCCGCTAGGCGCACTTTGAGACCAAAAATATCCTGAGTCAGATCATTCGTATCCAGCGCTGCGCCAATGGTCTTAAGATCGAATATCTGACGAGCGAAGCTGACTTCGACGCGGTTGTGCCAGTTTACGCTGGCACCCGCCACGGTCAGGTTGTAATCCTGTAGGTGGGCGCGGGTCAGAGCCAGCGTGCCTCCTACTTCACGGTCACTGGCGTAACCGCTCAGGGTTGCCCAGGGCACCAGGCCGCCACCGGCGCTGCCTTCGATGGTTGTAACACCGCCGGTTGCCCAGATCCGCGAGCCGGGACTACTGTCGGCGTAACCAGGTGCGCTGACTCCGGCGATCAGAGTGGCCAGCAGGCTGATTCGCAATACCGTTCTCATGAATGACTGTCCATCAAGTTATCTATGCAGTTAAGTGATTAGGCCTCGGTGGCGTCCCTGAAGAGCTGATGCTGATGGCTGGTGAATTTATCCAGCCAGGCTGCCAGTTCGTTGGCAGGCAAGGGGCGCGACAGCAGATAGCCTTGGCCCTTATCACACCCCCAGAGCTTCAGAAGTTGCCAGCTGGCCAGGTTTTCGATGCCCTCAGCGACGACTTTGAGGCCCAGTTGATGGGCCAGTCCGATGGTGGACTGGACGATGAACTGGTCCTTCTCTTCGGTGTCGAGCTTCAGAACAAAGGATTTATCGATCTTCAGTTCCTGCACCGGCAGCCGGCGGAGCTGGGCGAGTGAAGAATGGCCCGTACCAAAATCGTCAATTGAAATCCGCGGGCCAAGTGCTCTCAGTTGATCAAGAGTGGCTAATGCTTTCTCGGGCTCTTTCATGATGGCGCTTTCGGTGACTTCGAAGGTTAGCCGATCCATCGGGGCAGGCCAGCCTCGAAACGCATTGCGGATGTTGTTCACCAGCGTCTGGTCGAGCAGGTCAATCGTTGAGAGATTGATGGCAACACCGATACCAGGATGTTCACCGAGCCACTGTCGCGAATCCTTGGCAATCCGGTGAAGAATATAACGTGTCAGATCCGTGATCTGGCCGGAGCGCTCGGCGAGCAGGATGAATTCCTCTGGCGAGATAAAACCCAACTCGGGATGAATCCAGCGCACCAGCGCTTCAACCTGCACTGGGCGAGCACTGCGAATGTCGACTTTAGGCTGGTAGTTCATGAACAGCTGTTGCTTCGATAGCGCTGTTTTAAGATCCCGGATCAGGCGCAGCTCCCGCTGTCGGTTTTCGTCGCGACTGGCCAGATAGAAAGCGATGTGGTCGGGGTGCTGACGAGCCAGTATCCGGGTGAGATTCAGCCGGCGTCTTACCTGATTCATATCCTGCGCGTCGGCAGGTATTCTGAGAAGCTCAACAGCATAGCGCACCACCACGGGGGTCTCGTTGATGACCATGGGCTCTTCAAGCGTCTGGCGCAGTTTGGTGGCCGTGGCCCTGACCTGCTCCACTGAAGCATCCGGAACCACTGCAACGAAGGCATTGCCATCGAAACGGCCGACAAAACAGTCGGTAGGTGCGCAGCCTCTGAGTCTGAGGGCGGTGCAAATCAGAACCTCATCACCAAAATCGTAGCCGAGCGTGTCGTTAATCTCGCCAAACTGAAGCAGTGAAAATCCAATGATCCAGTGGTTTTGCTGCTGCCCAAACAGCGAGGTCAAAGTCTCTTCAATGGCCGTACTGTTGGGGAGGCCTGTGGCGGGGTCATGCAGGACACTGTGGCGTAGCCGCCATTCACGCCGGCTGATCTGGTCGTAAGTCGCCTGTAGGGAATCTCTCAGCAAGAGAAGCTCTCCGGCCACTTCGCGCTCAGGCTCCACAGGCTTCTCGCCGCGCCCGATACTCTGAGCGTAGCGGGCCAGTTCGAGCACGGGTTTTCCCAGTGCTCGGGCAGTGATCATGACCAGCAACAGCGCCACGCCCAGCACCGAAGACATCAGCAAGGCAAGTTCCACCGCTCGCTGTCTGTAGCTGGCCAACGCCCCATCCCGGCTTATCAGCTGAGCAATTGAAACCTGCAGCGAAGCGCCTTTCATTGGTGTGAGTGAGGCAAACCAACCGTCGACCGGTTCTACCCTAACGTCGGGGATCTCAAGTAACTGATCGATAAAGCGGGAGGTCAGACTGGTTTCAGGCAAGGTGGTTGCCAGGATTCGCGAATCAGCGTTGGCATGGGTGTGCAGAAGCACCACATCAGTGCCGGCCAGTTCGGCAATCGAATTGGTAAGCCCGCCATCGAGCCTGAATCCTGCGACCAGCCAGGCATTCAGACCCCCGCCGGTGACCGGAACCACCAGTAACTGGTAACCCTTGGCGTCGAAGACTTCGACCGCGGCGGCGACGCCTGCTGCGGCAGCATCACTGAGAATCGATTGCAGATCAGCGCTGGGGATGTGCTGATTACCAGCGCCAGCGATTTCCTCGCCACTCTCAGACACAACGATCGCAACGTCGGCATGGGCCCGACGCATATGGTTGTCTAGAACACTGGCAATTGTGGGCACATCACCGGTAGCGATGGCTGATTTGAATCCGAAGTCGTCTACCATGATGGCCAGACTGTTCAGAAGCTGATTCGTACGACGGTCCAACAGCTCCTGAGCAATCCCTTCGGCGACCTTGAGTCGGTCCACGGCGCGCTGCTCCTCATCTTCAAAGAGATACAGCATCAGTGGTCCGGCAATGCTCAGGATGGTGACCAGCACCAGGCCAAGCATCGCCAGCATCAGCTGACCGCGGAAGCCAAATCGGGGGGTCGTCATCGCAGATTCCTGAACTTCTGCTGGAGTGCATCGAGGCGACTGGTGCTTTCCACTGGTGCCTTGAGATCAACACCAATCGCCACATTGGTCTCATCCGCCGGCAACTGGGCTTGATGCAGGTGATCATTCTGCTGCAGCTGTGGATGCCAGTACTGGATTGATTCCGACTGCAGCCAGCTGTCCGGCAGAGTCACTTGACCGTCTGAATCGGATAGCAGCGATTGGCGGCCATCCAGCACCACAATGAAGCCCTGCATGTTGTCGTGAATGTTGCAGCCGACCTCAACGATACCGGGCTGATCAAAATTGACCGGAGCCTGGGGCCGGCCACTGAAGAGTTCCAGATCGAACACCCGGGCCTTGGAAAATGAGTAGACGTGATGTTTGACGGCATCGTAGTTGGGAAAATCGACGTTGCTGCCACGGTTGATCACAAGATAGTGTGGATCGAAGGCGCTTCTTCGTTGCGCCATTTCGGCGTTGGCCGGTGGCGCGGCGTCTGCGGCAGGCGATGACACGACGACGCCCGCCAGTGGTTGCCCAGTGGCAGCGTCGGTGAAGGAAACCTCTTTGGCGAATGCACCGCTGCATAGCAGCAATGCAAACGTTGCTATCATTCGGTCGCGTGACAAGGGTACATCCAAAGTAATCAAGTTGTGCGATGCCAGCGACCGCCCGGGGCTTTTACACGGGAGATGGCTGTACGGTGAAGTCTAGTTCAAACCTTTAAGTATGCACGGGCTCTCGGGGACAAACGCCGGACAATGGCGCGGTTACTGTCGCTTAATTCGCTAGTCTGTCCTGGCTCGTGTTAAACAACCGTTTCGGATTTGCTGGCTGGAGAACACACCATGAGCTTCTTCTCGCGGACACTGATGCTGCGCCCTGCAGCCACCTGGCGGGATCTTTTGGAGTTGACCAAGCCACGAGTGGTATTGCTGATGCTGCTCACCTCACTGATCGGCATGCTTCTGGCGAGGTCAGACGTACCACCGTGGGAGGTTGTGCTGCTGGGCAACCTGGGTATTGGCCTTGTGGCTGGTTCTGCGGCCGTGATCAATCACGTTGTCGATCAGCAGATTGATCGGATCATGCTTCGAACTCGCGCCCGCCCGGTGGCAACCGGTCGCGTTCGTCCCGCTGAAGCGCTGATATTCGCCTTCATTCTGGGGGTATCCGGGACGACGCTATTGCTTCTGCAGATCAATGCATTGACCGCTTGGCTGACGGTCGCGTCACTGGTGGGCTACGCGGGTGTCTACACGATGCTGCTCAAGCGGACCACGCCCCAGAATATTGTCATTGGTGGTCTGGCGGGTGCCATGCCGCCGCTGCTGGGGTGGACGGCCATCACCGGGCAGATTGACGCTCAGGCGCTACTGCTGGTGCTGATCATTTTCGCCTGGACACCGCCGCACTTCTGGGCGCTGGCCATTTGCCGTAAAGAAGAATACGCTCGCGCCGGAATCCCGATGCTGCCGGTGACCCACGGCAATCGGTACACCGAAATCCATATTGTGATTTACACGGCGATTCTGCTGCTTGCCAGTATTCTGCCTTTCTTCTCGGGGCTGTTTGGCTGGTTGTATCTGAGCGTGACGATGATGTTGGGTGGCCGGTTCATGCAACTGTCGCTGCGACTGCTCCGGGATGATCTATCCACGACGGCGATGGCCACTTTCCGTTATTCGATTCAGTACCTCATGGCCCTGTTCCTCGTGATGCTGGTTGATCACTATCTGCCGGGCTGAACCGGACGTCAGCGTCCCCAGGTCTGGTAGAATGCTCCGCTAGTCCGGCGTGCGCGCCGGAATCTGTCCTGAATTCCGCTGCGAGACGATGCATGCCTGGCAGTCTGCCTGATCGACGCCCAACCGAGATCGCCCGAGTATTGCTGGCCGGAGCGATACTACTGCTGGTCGTCCATACCCTGGGCCGCTTTATCTACACGCCTTTGCTACCGTACCTGGTTGATGATGGCCTGCTGACCCCCCAAAGTGGCGCGGCGATTGCGACCTGGAACTATCTGGGCTATCTGTTGGGTGCCTTGCTGGCGGTTCGCTGGCATCGACCGGACCAGATTCAGCGGCTGCTGCCCTGGACACTGGGTCTTCATGTGGGAACGACGTTGCTGCAGACCCAGGTTACCGATATCAATGCGCTGACGGTGCTGCGCTGGCTCAATGGTCTGGCGAATGGCGCTGTGTTTGTGCAGGCACCGGCCCTGATTCTCGAATGGCTGGTGCTGCGACGGCGGGCGAATCTGAGCGGGCTCGTTTATCTGGGCGTGGGGACAGGCTTGCTGCTGTCCAGCGGACTGGTCACGCTCTCGGCATCCGTATTAACAGGTCCGGCTCGCTGGTGGCCGGCTGCGCTCCTGTCCATTCCGCTGGCCTGGTGGGCTGGGCGCGCCCTGCGAGCCTTGCAGGTGCCAGCCAGACCTCAGGCGGCGGACGGCTCCGTGCTGCGTCGAGGATCGCTATTCGATCGCGCGAGCACGCCGCTGTTTCTCAGTTATGCCGGCGCCGGCCTCGGATACATCCTGCCGATGACCTTCCTGCCGTTGATGGCCAAACAACAACTCCCAGCACAAGCCTGGCTGATTGATGGTGCCTGGCTGATTGTCGCGGCACTCACTCTGGCGTCGGCCTTTATCTGGAATGCGATCGGTTCGCGCTTTGGCGATCTCGCGGCCCTGCGATGCAATCTGGTGATTCAGGCTTTTGGGGTGGTCGCGCCGGTATTTCTCTTCGGCGAAGCGGGCATCGTGCTGTGTGCCTCGCTGATTGGCTGTAGCTGGCTCGGCGCTGTCTTGCTTACCCAACGTATCGGCCGCGCCTTGCACCCTCACCAGGGGCCTCGATTATCGGCTGCGCTGATCGCGGTCTACGGGCTGGCCCAGATGTCGGGGCCCTGGCTGGTGGAGCAATGGCTCGAGCGGGGTGGGCAGTTGGAATCGGCTTTCTGGATCAGTGTCGGCGCCTTGATCTGGGCGTTGGGTTTTGCCGCAATGGTGCCGAAACAGACCACTCAGACAGAAGACTGATCAGAATCGCCGGAAATCTCTTCGGTAGTTTGCAGTGCCTTAAATGCAGTATTCAGGCGACGCAGCGTCTGAGCCAGCATTTGCGATGTTTCCAGAATGGCTTCCTGAGCCTCTTCGTCGTTTTTCATCAGCGCTTCAGCGTGGCGCGCCTGTTCAGCGAGATCGGTAAAGCCGATGGTGCCGGCCGATCCTTTGAGTGTGTGCAGCATTCTTAGGCGTTCCTCACGGTCCAGAGCGTCATCGAGCAATTCCTCCGGCCAGTCCTTTTTGGACTGCCGGAAAATATCCAGGATTTTGCGGATGGCTGTTTCATTGCCACCGAACCTCGAACTCAAGTCTGACCAGTCCGGCACGCTTCGCTGAAGTAAAGCCAGGCTCTCATCCGACTCGACCTGATCCTGAGCAAGAAGGGTTGCCGCTACCAGGCTCTGGCGGGGGCCATCGGTTGTCTGCTCGAGCACGTCGGAAGTATCTGGAATAGCGCAGGCTGCGGCGATCAGACGATCAATGGCGGCTATCAGCAAACGAGGCTCGATAGGCTTGCCAATGTGGTCATTGGCGCCGGCCTGTCGCGCCCGTGCCACGTCTTCATCCAGCACTGCGGCGGAGAGAGCGACAATAGGCACATGGAGGTTCAGAGACCGGTCACGGATTTCAGCAATCGCCTCGAATCCGGACATACGCGGCATATGCAGGTCCATGAGGATGATGTCGAAAGTGCGGCGGCAGGCGGCTTCCACCGCTTGAATGCCATCGTGGGCAAAGATCAGCTGGTGCCCGTAAGGCTCCAGCAGCGCACTCGCCACTTCCCGGTTCAGCTCATTGTCCTCAGCGATCAGGATTCGAAGCGCGGAAGCGCCGCGCGCCTCCGGGCCACCGTGTCCGTTGTCTACCTGGCCGGTGCGGAAAGCTTCCAGTTCCCTGAGCAGATCATAGGTGCTGATTGAGGAGAAGCTGCCGTCCCAGAACAGGCAGGACACCCCCTCCGATTCAATCTCGCGAATGCCAGTCGTCGTACCCTGGCGGCTGTCACGCCGGCAGATAACGAATTGCACTTCATCCGTGGAGTCGTTCGAGCGCTGAGCGGCATAGTTCAATGCGGTAGCAATATTCTGCTCATCGTTGCGATCCGCAGGGGAGGACAGGAAAAACAGAATCGACTGCCCCTGGGTCTCAAAGTGCTCGGCAAGATTGTTCAGCCGGGAGTCACCTGCTCTGAGTCGTTTGAAGTCAACGCCCCAGCCCTTGAGACTGCGGGCCAGATCCTCGAACTCCTGATCTTCCTCAACGATGAACACGGCCATATCGAATGGCTTGGCGGTGGAAGCTAGCTGGTCACTCTCTTCCATCTCAATGTCAAAATAGAAGCGGCTACCTCTGCCGACTTCGCTCTCGACGCGAATCTGGCTGCCCATCAGCTGGGCAATATGAGACGAGATGGACAGGCCCAGTCCCGTACCGCCGAACTCCCGGCTGATCGACGCATCGCTTTGAACAAATTTCTCAAAGATTTCGCCGACCTTGCCCGGCTTGATGCCAATACCTGTGTCCTCGACTTCGAAACGGGCAAGGACACCATTCTGGGTGTCAGCCAATTTTGAAACCCTGAGCGTGGCGCCGCCCTTGGCTGTGAACTTGAGCGCATTGCCGACCAGATTCGACAGCACCTGGGTCAGACGCTGCTGATCGGTCACCACGCAGGCAGGTAGTGATCGATCATAATCAACATACAACGTCAGCCCTTTGCGGGAATAGGATGTATCGAACAGATCGCCAATGGTCTTGACCAGATCCTCAAGCAAAACTGGCGTGGGTGACAGCATGAAATTGCCAGCTTCCAGTTTCGAGACATCCAGAATGTCGTTGAGCACGTTCAGGAGCGCCCGGGAAGCCGTTGTGATTTTATTCAGCGTGGTCGACTGGGCGGTATCGAGGCCGGAGTTTTCCATGACGTGCAGCAAACCCAGAATACCGTTCAGTGGCGTGCGGATTTCGTGACTCATGTTCGACAGGAAGTTGCTCTTGGCCTCTGCGGCAAGCTCTGCCTGCTCTGTACGCTCAATGAGCGACAGGTTCTTTTCTTCCAGCGTCAGTTTGGCTTCTACCAGATCAGTGATGTCGTAGCCCAGGCAGAGAATGGAGTATCGTTCGGTCTGGTTGTAGGTCGGAATCAGCCGGAACGAAAACTGGTAGTACCTTGAGTTGATCACAGTCTGCTCTGAAATCAGGTTCGACTGGCCCACACGGTAAACGAGCTTGCGGTCCAGATGAGTCAGATTGAAGAAATTGAGCGGCTTATTTTCATCGTCTGGCCCAAGCAACTGCTCGCTGAAATGGTGGTTTCTGAAGGCGATAGCGCCGTTGTCATCAATGATCGAAAGCAATACCTCGATATCGGAGAGAATCTCCCGGTAGTACTGCTCCTGATTGCTCATGTTTCTGGCCAGGACCACGGTTTCCTGACGGACGCGCTCGACTTGGTTACGTGAAGCCACCAGCACAAAGGCAAGCAAAGCGCACAGAGCACCCACCGATAGGCTCCAGGTAAGCGCTTCGGCGATGGCATCGGTGGTGGCCCGCCTCAGAAACTCGGGCGTCGGTTCAACAATCAGATAGAGCGAGTCATTATTGAGAGCGCCGACCTGGAGCGATTTGAAATCAACATGGCTATTGTTTTCTGTCAGGGCCGTGAGCCAGGTAGCCAGATCTTCTACGCTCCCTTCTGTTTCCGGCGCCGTCGGGAAAATGTCGCTAACCTGCCTGCCGATCTGATCAGCCACGTTTGACGACAGGACTGTTCCATCGGGCCCCACTAAGGTGAATTTCAAGTTCACATGCTGCCGGTAGAAGGTACTCAGGCTGGCACTGAGGTTGTAGCTGAGGACTATGATTCCCTCATCCCCGAGCGGGTTGCCGGGTACTTTGGCAATGAACCGCAAGATGGCCTGCGGGAGCTGGCCCTGGAATCCTTGCTTGCGATCGAAGATCGGCGTGGCGATCAGATACTGAAACTGAGGCAGCGCAGCGCCGTTTCTGAAAAAGCTTTCAGTGGATTGATCGTGCAGGAGTGTCTCTGGTATTCGCGCCAGATGTCCGTCTGGCTCTTTTTCGAAGCGCAATAATTCCTGGCCGTCTCCACCGATCCATTTGGCGGCCGAATAATTAGGCTCGGATACCATGATGCCGCTGAACAGCGTGATCAAGAGGCTGCGAAAATCCACCGAGACTGACTTCGATCCGGTCAGAAATATCGGATTTTCGGTGATGGATCTGAGATCCGCTATGCCTTGATCGAACACGAAACCGACTTCCGCCTCTTCGGTACGCAGTCCACTGTCCATGACCACTGAGACAGTCTTGCGGAAATTGTAGAATTCTATCGCCACACCGATGCCGATCAGCACAAGGAGCAGTACCAGCGCGCCGCGGGTGATCTGGGTGTTGCGTAGAATGGGTTTCTCGTTCATAGCAAAAGCCGGCGAAATCGAAGTGGTCCGGAATGGAGGCAGGCAGCTTAGCTGGAAGTATAGAGCCCCTACCGAAATTTCGCCGGTTTATGTCAGTGGCCCTGGCGGCCCAGCGGCAGTCGCGCTGCCATCGGCAGTACCAGCACACCGTAGATCAGGATCAGCCATAGCGCGTGGCGAACATCGCCCGTCGCATCGGCGATCAGGCCGCCCGCCAGGGGTATGACAAAAGCCAGCACATAGCCAATCAGAAAGTTACCAGCCGCCAGTCGGCCAGTCTGTTCCGCCGTCGTCACCTGGGGAGGCAAAGCCACCAGAAAGATGAGCACGACTCCGGCAAAGAATCCCAGCAGCGCGGCCATTGCGATTGACCACCAGCCGGATAGCAGTATGACGCCGACCAGCGCCGCCGCACTGGCTGCCAGCATCTGCACCAGCCGATCACGTCGCCCGATCCAGCGTGAGGCCATGACCAGCATGAACAGCGAGGCGATCACTTGCGCCAGGTTGAAAATCAGCAGCGCCCTATCCAGCGATGCCAACTCCCCCCGCTGAGCAAGCAGACTGCTGAGATAGGCGTTAAGGCCAAAGAACATGGACGCGGACGCGCCCAGCAGTAGTCCCAGACGCAGGGTGAGGGGATTCTGCCAGTCCGGCAGCCAGGCGGGTCGGCGAACGGGCTGATTTTTGTCGCGGCGGGGAATCAGCAGTGCCAGAGCCACGGCGATGGCAGGAACCGACCAGGCGATCAGCGTCAGACGCCAGCTATCGTTGGTCAGCGGCATGATGACGGGTAGCGTCAGTCCGGCGCCGATAAATTCCCCCATCAGCATGCCGTTCATGTAGATCGCCGAACCCAGGGCAATCCGGCGAGGTTCCAGCCAGCGGGGCAGCAATGCCGGTAGGGAAGGCTGCATTATGGCGATCCCAAGTCCGGTAAACGCCGTTGCGATCAGCAGCGTGGGCAGATCGGGAGCTAAACCCCGAGCCGCCGATGCAAGACCGGTGAGCGATAGCGCCAGCACCAAGGCGTTACGGGGACCCACGCGGGAAATGCCAAGCGCACCGGCCATGGCGCCAATGCCCAGAAACAGAACCGGGAGCGTTGTCAGAGCGCCGGTTGCGGCCTCCGAAAGGGAGAGATCCTGCCGGATGAGTGGCGCCAGCGGCGGGGCTACCAGAATGGGCACCCGCAGGAACAGACCCGCAAGCCAGAGCAGAATGGCCGTCAGAAAAAACGAACCCCGGGTTTCCGGGGTTGATGGGAATGTGGTCACAATGTCAGGGTTGCCTTATCCATTCGATTCGGCAAGCCCATGGTCACCGGCACAGCGAATATCAGCCAGCAACCGATGGTGCCAACGCTGTTATTCCTCGGCGAGGTTGTACGAGCCGTCTGCATCGTGTGTTTCCCGACCAGTCACCGGCGGGTTAAACGAACAGATCAGACGCATATCTTCGGTACCACCACGCAGTGTGTGGCGGTCATGGTTATCGAGGGCGTAGAGAGTGCCATCTTTAATTTCGTGGGTCTCGCCGGTTGCCAGGTCGGTAATGCTGCCGTTGCCGGAAACACAGTAAACCGCCTCGAGATGATTCTTGTACCAGAGATTGAGCTCGGCACCCGCTGGGATGATCGTCTCATGAAAGGAAAAACCCATGCCGTCCTTCTTGAGGAGCAGCCGGCGGCTGGTCCAGCCTGGACCTTCAACTTCGCGTTCAGTACCGATAATGTCTTCTACCCGTACAATCTTCATAAAGTATTCCCCTCCATGCATGTTTGGTTCAGTAGTAACACCGCATCTGGGCAACCGCAACCAGCGCTTACCCGGATGAGGACTGCCAATCTCCAAAGGCCGACATAGCCGAACCCACCGCAGCCGTGGCCTGGATGCGGGTTTTGGCATCGGGTTCTCGCTTGCGACGCGCCAGGTCAAACAGACGCTGCAGTCGGCTGCGATCAGCGCTCGTCAGACGCTCCAACCAGTGATCCTCTGCCGGGCCCAGGGTGACCGGATCACGACCCGCATGATTGCGCTCACTCACCCGCCACCAGTGGTTGATGGCCCGACCAAGCACCACATAACCGAACTGGGGATCCAGAATCGGTCCGAAGCGAATCTGCTGAAGGCTGCCATCCAGCGGGCCGATACTGAGTTTGGGCAGCAGACGATCGCCGTAAAAGTAACTGCCCGCCGCACCAATCAGACCGCCAATGAGCGCTCCGGCGCCAAAGGAATGGCCGAGCGTCAGTGCGTCGATGCCGACTCCGCCCAAGGCGCCGGCCCCAAATCCAGCGGTTGCCAGATACTGCCGGCTGACGCCCCAGTAATCGCGACTGGCTTGGCTGAACAGATCGTCTTTGTCCGACTGCTCAAGGACGTCACCATCCACTACGATACGGTGATGCCCGTACAACCGTTCAATTGAGCGCCTTAGCGATTGTTCAGATTGGCGCTGATGGGCGTACCACTGATCTTTCAGTTTGCTCTCGATACGGAGTCGGTCCGAATCATCGGGAACAGTGGCAGTGGTCTGGAGCTCCTGCCAGCCGACCATGGATATCAGCGCTTCGGTAATCAGGCGTGCCGATTCATCCCGCCGGTGCTGACGTTCATCCTGTAGGTACTGGCTGGCCCTCTCCAGCGGCTGCTCCCATTCCGGCTGGAGCTGGCCGAAGGCTCGCAACAGACTCAGGTGCTGATCAAAGCGCGCGGTCACGGCGTTAAATTGCCGTACGATCTGGAAGTACTGGCCCAGCGCCGCCTGCCAAGTGGCGGTGTGATCGTCCGGGCCAATGCGGTTGATCAGCGCCAGGCTGGGCCGGCCGGTCCATCTGAGAATCGTCATTTCGGCTTCATGAGCCCGGCTGTAGGGCACAGAACCATCAACAACATAGATGATTCCGGCTCCGGCAATAATCGGTGTCAGAAGCTCGCATTCGTCGTGAAACTGCGGGTCATTCTGGTGCTGGGTAACAAAAGCAGAGACAGTTTCCGGTCGGTCGGCGGCGCTGTGGCTGTGGGCCTGTAGCCACTCCAGAACCCGCCTGGGTCTCTGGAATCCCGGTGTGTCGATCAGTGTATAAAGCGTGCGGCCATCGACCGTCAGCGGGTATTCCTGATGATCGCGGGTCGTTCCGGGCTCCAAAGCGATGGCGATCCGGTCATTCTGGGAAAGCGTGGCCACCACGCTGGACTTGCCCTTGTTCGGGTGGCCAACGACGGCAAAGCGAGGGGACGGGTTCATCAGGAGGGCTCCCCGGTCGTCAGCTGATTCTGGGCCACCAGCTCGACTCTTGCATGGCTGCGCTGGCAGAAGCGATGCCACTGAGCCAGTTGGGCGACGGTGGGTGGACGATCCGCAGCGATTCCCGTTGCGCAGAGATACAGATGGCTCTGAGCAGGCCAGGACTCACGACACAATATCAGGCAATCCTCCAGTTCAGCCGTTGCCGGCTCCCAGGCATTAACCAGTATTTCCACGACCGGCCGGGCCTGGCGCCCCAGTATTTCAGCGCCCTCATCGATCGCCCGTTGGTCTTCCTCAAGGCTGGCCTCGCCACCCAGTGCAAACTCGCGCACGGTGCTTTGCGGGTCAACGATGTCCGACGAAGCTCCTGCCCACAGCAGCCGGAGGTGCGGCTGCGCTGAAGGTCTGGCGCTAAAAGCCGTCTGGTTATCCAGTGGCTGGGACTGCGCCGTGTCGCTCGCGGTGCCCGTTTCAACGACCGGAGTCCTCATCCGGTCTTTCAGCGCCAGCATGCCCGGGTGACGGGCAAGCAGGATTCGGCAACGATGACGTAACCAGAGGCTGGCAAACACTCGCGCTACCAGCCGAGGTATGACGACGTAGGTGAACCACGCCATTGCCACGAATGGCCACCACTCCCCCCAGCGGGAACCATCAACCGTTGTATCGCTGCCGAGTCGGAAGAAGCGCGTGTCCTGGACGAGGGCAAGATCAGGTACCGCCGCTGGCCAGACGGACTGCCAGGGCCAGGCGATCGCGGCCGTGAGCCGATAGTAGGCCTGCGCCGACGTTTCCAGCGTTGTGCTCCAACCAAAGGCCAGATCCTGGACCGTTACCAGAACCAGCAGGGTCAGCAGCCCGCTCAGAGCGAAGCTGAGACCCCCGGACTGGGCGACTCTGGCCATCTGCGCCGGTTGCAGGGCGCCCAGATAATCCGTCTGGGTTTGAGCTCGGGTGTTGGCAGGGGCCAGCCAGGCCCATGGGCGCCAGCCCACCACGGACTGAACGACCGTAAAGCCGGTGAGAAACAGCTGCAGCGCCATGAAGGCCAGCAGCACCGTCAGATTAATCTGGACACCGCCGTTGTAAAACAGCAGTGAGGCCATGCTCAGCAGACCCAGGCCTGCTCCGACCGCGATAAAAATACCGTGGAGCCTTCGCCAGCGAGCGATTCGGTGATCCTTGACGGTCGGGCTCCGAGCTGCAGAAGTCCTTGAAGCTGTGCTGGCGCCCATGGACTGCAGCCAGTGGTCGACGTTCAACGCTGGGTTCTGTTCAGCGTCATCGCCGGACATCGTCGTATTCAGGGCATAGCGTCGATCACGACGATGCAGGAACAATGGCGCCTGATCGCGGTCTCTGGAATATTGATCGTCAAAGGCCAGCAGTCTGGCGAGCTCTGGTAAAGCCATAGTCTTGTGATTCAGCGGGAAGCCAACTCCGTTAATGGGCAATCCGAGGTTACCCGAGTCTTTCGAGAATCGGTACGCAGACAGCCGGTAATCGGTCTAATTAAGGAGCCTCTTAATAACTCCGAATCGCCTCTGCGTGCTCTGAGGGTTGCAGACGCAAGGCGCGACTTGCCGCAAATGGCCACTGTTTTTAAGAGAGTGGGCCTTTGCAAAAGTCGCAACGCAGCAGATGCGGCCCTCAGAGCGATCCATCCTCGTCGTTGTCGCTTCTTGAAAGGCAACCAGCCTTCCCGCGAAGCCACGCCTAGAGAATGAATCGCTCTCTGAAAGCCAGAGGTGATCCGGAGTTGTTCAGAGGCTCCTTCAGGAACTCTTAAGATTGATCATGAGCAGTCTGGTGCAGCGCTTCGTTGGCCCGGGCCTGGGCGGAGGATTCCGTAGACCCGTGCTATGATGCTGGTTAAACTCAGATGCATCTACAGGGCAACGACGCCGGTACCTCATGCCCGAACATCTTCTCAATCTCAGGCATGTACCCGACGACGAAGCTGAGGAAATCCGTCAGCTTCTGAGGGACCAGAACATCGAGTTCTATGAAACGCCACCGAGTCGCTGGGGCGTTAGCATGGGCGGCTTCTGGATCAACGATCCAGCCGATGCGTCCCGCGCTCGGGAAAGCCTGGAACAGTACCAGCAGCGACGCCAGGCTGAGGCGAGGGAGCGTTGGGCTCAGGCGCAGCAGTCCGGAACTGAGCCAACCCGCTTCTGGCAGAAATTCCGTGACAGGCCGGTCACCGTAGTGGCGGCCCTGACGGCCATCGTGGCGCTGATACTGCTGACTGTCGGCCCCTATGTCACATTCCTGACCTGAGGTCAGAGCTATTCAGGCGTTATTGGCAACGTCGCCAATTGCGCTTAAGCAGACGTCGGGCTTTTACCCATAGCCAGACGTCTGGCATCACGACTGACCGTTGCCCAGATGGCCACAAATCCGTCACAGGCATCGGTCAGACTGTGTGGTTCAGAATGAAGCCTGGCCAAGGCCACGGACCGGTGGACGATTGCTTCCGCAGTCGCTGATCGATGTCGGCTCACAGAAGTCGTCGTCGGTCTTCACCGGCGTTCTTCTGGAGGCAACCGCGCGCTGGATTGGGGTCTTCTACCCAGGACCCCAAATCATCACCATTTTCCGAGGACAACCATGACAGACTCCAAAGCCAAGATTATCTATACCCTGACCGACGAGGCCCCGGCGCTGGCGACCCGCTCCCTGTTGCCGATACTGGAAACCTACTCCAAGGCGGCAGGGATTGAGTTTGGCACCAGTGACATCTCTCTGGCCTCGCGAATACTGGCAGCATTCCCGGACTACCTCGAAGAGGATCAGAAAGTCCGCGACGATCTGGCCCGCCTCGGTGAATACACCAAAAATCCCAACGCCAATATCATCAAGCTACCCAACATCAGCGCCTCCATCCCCCAGCTGCGGGCGGCCATAAAAGAGCTGCAGAAGCAGGGCTACAAGATTCCGGAGTACCGTGAAAGCCCGGAGAGCGATGAAGAGAAAGACGCCAAAGCCCGCTACGCCAAAGTGCTGGGTAGTGCGGTCAACCCGGTGCTCCGGGAGGGCAACTCCGACCGCCGCGCGCCCACCGCAGTCAAGGCGTATGCGCGCAAGCATCCGCATTCCATGGGTGCCTGGAGCCCGGCCTCCCGTACCCATGTGGCCCACATGCGTGGTGGTGATTTCTATTCCAACGAACAGTCACTCACCCTCTCAAACGACGGTACCATCCGCATTGAATTTGAGAATCAGGAAGGTCAGAAGACGGTTCTCAAACCAGATTTCGAGGTTCTCGACGGCGAGGTTATCGATGGCATGTTCATGAGCGTCAAAGCGCTCAGAACCTTCTTCGAAGCGGCGATGACAGACTGCCAGGAAACCGGCGTCATGTTCTCCCTGCACGTGAAAGCGACCATGATGAAGATTTCCCACCCGATCGTTTTCGGTCATGCGGTGAAAATCTTCTACAAGGACCTGTTTGAGAAGTACGGCGACCTGTTCGATGATCTCGGCGCCAACCCGAATAACGGTCTGGCCAGTGTTATCGAGAAAGTGAAGACACTGCCTGAGTCCCAGCAGGAAATGATCCTGGAGGACCTGCACCGCTGCTACGAGCATCGCCCAGAGCTGGCGATGGTGGATTCGGTCAAAGGCATCACGAACCTGCACGTGCCAAGCGACATCATTGTCGATGCCTCCATGCCTGCAATGATCCGCAACTCCGGCAAGATGTGGGCCCGTGATGGCAAGCTCAAGGACACCAAGGCCTGCATGCCCGAAAGCACCTACGCCACCATCTATCAGGAAGTCATCAACTTCTGTAAGACTCATGGCGCTTTCGATCCGACCACCATGGGGACGGTTCAGAACGTAGGTTTGATGGCCCAGAAAGCTGAGGAATACGGCTCTCACGACAAGACCTTCGAAATACCTGAAGACGGCACCATCCGTATCATCGACAACAACGAGAAGGTGCTGACTGAGCATACCGTTGAGAAAGGCGACATCTGGCGCGCCTGTCAGACCAAGGATTTGCCGATTCGTGACTGGGTCAAACTGGCCGTAAACCGTGCCCGCGCAACTGGTATGCCGGCGATTTTCTGGCTGGACATGGAGCGCCCCCACGACGCTCAACTGATCAAGAAAGTGAAGCATTACCTCAAAGAGCACGATACCGATGGTCTGGATATCCAGATCCTCGCCCCGGTTCCGGCTATCCGCTACACCATGGAACGCCTGATTCGTGGCATGGACACCATCTCCGTTACCGGTAATGTCCTGCGTGACTATCTGACGGATCTGTTCCCGATTCTGGAGCTGGGCACCAGCGCCAAGATGCTGTCTATCGTTCCACTGCTGGCTGGCGGCGGGCTGTACGAAACCGGGGCTGGCGGCTCAGCGCCCAAGCACGTGCAACAGCTGCTGCAGGAAAACCATCTGCGCTGGGACTCGCTCGGTGAGTTCCTGGCCATCGCGGTGTCGCTGGAAGAACTGGGCGAAAAAGACAACAACGAGCGGGCCAAGTTGCTAGGCCAGACGCTGGATAAGGCGACCGAACTGCTGCTGGACAACAACCAGTCGCCGTCCCGCGTCACGGGTGAACTCGATAATCGCGGCAGTCATGTTCACCTGGCGTGCTACTGGGCGAAGGAGCTGGCCAATCAGGACAGCGATCCGGAACTGCGCGATTTCTTCTCCAAGTTGTCCGAGAAGCTTGAGAGCAGTAAGGAAACGATTCTCAAGGAACTGGCTGAAGTTCAGGGCAAACCTGTTGAGATCGGCGGCTACTACCATGCGCCGGCCGACAAGGTGTCCGATGTGATGCGTCCGAGCAAAACGTTTAACGCAATTCTCGAAGAAGCATCGGAAAAGGTAGAGAAGGAAGTCGCGGCTTCCTGAGAAAAAGCGACTGACTGAACCGAGCGCGGCTGGAACCATTTTCAGTCGCGCTTTTTTTTGGTCCAAAGCTCAGATAATCCGGCTGGTCCCTAAATCATTCTGAAACTCCCAGAGCAAACAGAGGCTTCAGAGCTTCAAGAGCTGAGCGGTGCGAAACGGCCTCGGGTCAGGCGCAACAGGTCGGCAGGGGCCAGGGCCACTTCCAGGCCGCGTCGTCCGGCGCTGACGTAAATACGCCCCATCGTCGCGGCAGAGTCATCAATGGCCGTCATCAGCGCTTTTTTCTGACCCAGCGGACTGACTCCGCCAAGCAGATAACCACTGCTGCGTTCCACATCGGCCACTGGCGCCATTGCGGCTTTTTTGGCGCCCAGAGCCTTGGCGGCCAGCTTGAGATTGAGCGTTGTGCTTACCGGCACGACTGCTACGGCCAGTTTTCCGCCATCCAACTGCACCACCAGGGTTTTGAACACCTGTGTTGCTTCCAGCCCCAGCTTTTCGACGGCTTCCATACCATAACTGGGGTGGTTGGGATCATGGTCGTACTCAAGAACTTTGTGGCTGATCCGTTCGCGCTTGAGCAGGACTAGGGCAGGCGTCATTGAATCGTGAAACCTCTGTGATACAAGCCCACTGGGGATCGGATGAAAATGATAGACCACCGATCCGGAGTTTTTCAGAGTCTCCCTAGCGGACGAAGGGCATTTCCCATGCGGCGAAACGGCCTGCCAGACCAGGGATGAGGCGTTTGCCGTAGTACAGGGCCCAGGCTTCAGGCGATACCGGTTGTACGGCTACGTTATTGCGTATGGCCTTCAGCGCCGCATCAGCGACCTGATCGGCAGTGAAACCGCGCCGCTGATAAAAACTCTGGATTTTTTCGCGGATCTGCTGATCCGCCATTTTGCCTTCCATGATGCCGTTACTGAGAATCGGCGTGTTGATAATGCCGGGACACAGCGCTGTCACACCAATACCGTGACGAGCCATGTCGGCCCTAAGCGCTTCGGTAAACCCTCTAACCGCAAATTTACTGGCGGCGTAGACCGGAATGTCCGCACCCGCGACGAATGCTGCCGCTGACGCCGTATTGAGCACATGACCACCCCTGCCTCTCTCAACCATGGCTGGGAGCAACGCATGGCAGCCATTGACCACGCCCATCAGGTTGATGTCCATGGTCTTGCGCCAACTCTCGGGCGTGGTGTCCAGGAAACGCCCAGCGGTGCCGATGCCGGCGTTATTGATCAGAATATCAAGGGCGCCAACCTCACCGTTGATTTCGCTGGCCAGGGCGGCAAAGGCATCGGTGTCCGTGACGTCCAGAGTTCGCGCACGGGCCGTTCCACCCTGACCGCTGATCTCGTCTGCCGTCGCCTGGTTGCCTGCCGAGTCGCGGTCCGCCAGCCACAAATGCGCCCCCTTTTTGGCAAAGGCCAGAGCCATGGCTCGACCGATGCCACTACCTGCGCCTGTAATGAGGATTTCGCGCTGTTTGAAGTCTTTCATTAGATATGACCCCTGTTGGTGAGGCTTTGATCAGCTGGAGAAGATGGCGATGCTATTAAGTCTTATCCAGAAGCAGAAGGATTGCTTGTTTCCAGAAGCAAATTAGCGAATCGTAGATACAGGTTACAAGCCATTGGCTTGCACCGCCCGGAACAGGTGCGTTTAACAAGGAGAAACTTATGCTTTACTGGATTATTGTCTGTCTTATTGTCGCCATCATTGCTGGCGTCCTGGGTTTCGGTGGAATTGCCGGTACAGCCGCTGGCATTGCCAAAGTGCTGTTCGTTATCTTCCTGATTCTGCTGGCTGTGTCCGTGCTCATGAATGTGATGAAGGGACGCGGTCCGAAAGTGTAACCGACGGGAAGCCAGATAGCCGGTTTCCCGTAATCGACCAAGGCCTGTCGCCAAAGAGACTGATCAAGGTCTCGATGGCGGCGGGCTTTTTTTTGGCCGGAAGCGCCAGAGCGCCTTTGGTTTTAACAGCCACGTTGGTTTTATCAGTAAAGTTGTCTATCCGCGACCGCTGGCGGACGATATTGATAGAGCCAGGTCTCGGTCAGAACCTGATCGCCCTGTTTCAGTACCATTCGGATATCGATAGGCTCTTCAGAGTCATCCGGCACCAGATCGAACATGGCCCGGTAGCCATTCACCGCATGCAGTGGTCTGGCTGAGGTGACTTCTACCTTGCCACGGCTGACGGTGATCACCGGTTCTACCTTGGCATCGCTGGCCAGCATCGAAAGACTGCCACCGCTGAAGTCAACGGCAAATCGCCAGGAAAAATACTCCCGCTTGCGTCCAACGACCCCGCCCAGGCCAGTACGGGTTGCGACCACATGGGCGAGTTTTTCCGGCCTGGCCGGCGGTTGATCACCCCAGGTGAGTCGATAGCTGTAGAGATATTCCTGTCCCGGTTGCAGCGGTTCCTTCGGATTCCAGAAAGCCACAATGTTATCGAAGGTTTCATCGTCGGTGGGTATCTCAACCAGCATCACCGCACCCTCGCCCCAGTTACCTGACGGCTTCACCCAGGCGCTCGGTCGCTTCTCGTAGAAGACGCCGTCGTCCTGATAGTGGTCGAAGTCGCGGTCCCGCTGCAGCAGCCCAAAGCCCCTTGGCTGGTTGTCGAGAAAACTGTTCACCTGCAGGGTGCGGGGGTTGACCAGAGGACGCCACAACCATTCCCCGGCACCGTTGTGAATCGACAGACCGTCGGAGTCGTGGATCTCGGGCCGCCAGTCATAGCCGCGGCGACGATGATTTTCACCGACCTGATACATGCTGGTCAGCGGGGCGATACCGACCTGATCGATGGGTTTGCGAGGATAGAGCGCGACGTCGATGTCCATCACCATGTCGCTGCCCGGCTCGATGGTAAACGCGTAAGCGCCAGTCGTACTTGGTGAGTCCAGCAGCGCATAAACCCGGACTTGAGTCGAACCTGGCTGCGGTCGTTCCAGCCAGAAGGCGGTGAAGTTCGGGAATTCTTCGGTCTTGCCCGGTACCACCGTGTTAATGGCCAGGCCCCTCGCGGACAGACCGTATTGCATGGATTCGCCAACGGCGCGGAAATAGCTGGCGCCCAGGAACGCGGCAGTATCGAGTTTGAAATTGTTATGAAAATGCAGGCGGAAGCCGGCATAGCCCAGATCTTCGGGCATGGAGCCCAGCTTGCGGTCGCCGTCGTAGTCGAAGTAGTCCCGGTCGTAGCCAATTTCCTGGGCTTGGCCGTCCACCACCTCATAGATATGCACAGGGCTCTGGAAAAACAGACCCAGATGGAACAGCTGAGCTTGAAAAAGACTCTCCTGGTTCCGCCACAGGGCGTGCTCGGGTTTAAATCTCAGCTTCTGATAGTCGTCCCAGCTGATTCTCTGCAGTGACTTGGGTACTTCCCCTTCGTGAGATTTGTAGGGCTGATTGGCCAGTGTGTTGGCGTGGCCTTTGAGCCAGGCGTAATCAAAGGCCTGACGGGGTCCAATCGGACGGGCCAACGCCGGGTTGAGGCCCGCACCCGCCAATCCGAGCGCAGCGCAAACCTTCAGTAGGGTACGACGATCCATTCGTTCCACTCCTTTCTCATGCAGAGGGTTTTGTGGGGATTGATTCAGAGCACTGGCTATCGCTCGGTGAGGTCATGGGCTCAGCCGCCGCAGGACTCTGGTTTGTCCGCCGTTTCCGCCACCATATCCAGCAGTCGCTTGCCCCAGTAGGAATCCGGATCAGAGCGCCAGGCGGCATGATGGAGCCAGGCCAGTGATGCGCGATCACGACACAAGTGACTCAGTTCTTTGCCATTCAGCGCCCCTGGGCCTTCCTCAAGACAGCGTCGGGCCAGATCGGACAACCGCCGACCCTTGGCCCTTTCGGGTTGGTTACGGGCCAGGCTCTGATGCATGCGATTCAGCTCCGGCGACAGTACCGCTTCTTCAAAACGGGACAGCCGACTGATTTCTGGCAGTAACTGAGCCTCGTCTGCGGTCTCCTGTAGTACCGGCAGAGGGCGGACTTCCTCCGGAATCAGCAGCAGACGATGTCGACGGAAACGCTCGCCAAGAGAAACGCGGCTGAGCAGCACGGACGTGGGAGCTGCCAGAATCAGGGGTATGGCGACAGGCAGCGACCAGAAAAAGAACATCAGATCCAGATACCAGGCAAACGCGGACCAGGCCAGGCCGACAATCATCCCCGGCGACTGAGTGATGAACGCTTCCTTCCAGGTAGTCTCCTCGGTTCGATTCTGACCGGCCCATTTCATCGACACATTGAGCAAAGCCTCAACGATATAGCGGGTGTGAGCCAGCATCCGAATCGGAGCCAGAAGGACGGACATCACGATTTCCACCAGCACGCTGCCAAGCAGTCGGAAGAACCCGCCGTAGAGCCGACACTGGCGCCGTACCAGAAGATCAAGAATCGCCAGGAACTTGGGAATAAAGAGCAGAGCCAGCGTGCTTAAAGCCAGTCCAATAGCCCATTCCGGTCGCCATTCTGGCCAAAGTGGGAAGGGGCTCTGATGGCCTTCCGGGAAGTAGTCAATCGGTGATAGCGCCATGTCGGCGGCTTCATAGGTTGTGAGCACCAGGAAGCAGAACCACAGCGGCGAGGCGAGATAGGCCATGATGCCGTTGAGAAACGCCAGACGATGCGCCACTCGCAGACCTGGCTCAAACAGCAGCAGCCACAGGTGCTGCAGATTGCCCTTTGACCAGCGCTTGTCGCGGGTAAGCTCATCCGCCAGCGTGGGAGGGGATTCCTCAAAACTTTCCGCCAGGCCCGGCTCCAGCCAGACTTCATAGCCAGCCCGGCCCATAAAGGCCGCTTCAACAAAATCATGACTGGTAATGGGTCCACCGAATACCCCGGGGCCGGACAGCTTGCGAAGACCACAATGCTGCATGAAGGGCTCTACCCGAAGAATGGCGTTATGTCCCCAGAAGGCCGCATCGCCCATCTGCACAGCGGCCAGCCCCGTTGAGAACAGCGGCGAGTAGACGCGGTTGGCAAACTGCTGCATACGGGCAAAGAAAGACTGCCCGTTCACCACGGTCGGGTTGGTCTGGAGTATGCCGCAGCGGGGTTCACGCTCCATCAGCTGGACCATTTTTACCAGTGTCCGGCCACTGAGCAGACTGTCGGCGTCGAGCACGATCATGTAGCGGCAGCGCCGACCCCAACGCCGCAAATAATCGGCGACATTACCGCTTTTGTAGTTGAGATTGACGGTGCGACGCCGGTAGAACAGACGACCCTCGGCCCCCAGTTCGGCGCACATTCGATGCCAGGTCGCCTGCTCTTCCAACCAGACGTTGGGATCACGGCTATCGGAGAGGATATAGAACTCGAAGTGTTCCAGCTGTCCCGAGCGCTCGATCTCACGGTAAATAGCCCGCAGCCCTCGCAGCACCCGTTGTACCGGTTCATGGTAGATGGGCATGACGATGGCGGTTTTGGCTAGCGGTGTCTCAGCCAGCTGATCTTCACTGTAGCGCTTGAGCAGCGAGCGACGATCGCCTCCTGTAAGCCTCAGCAGTAGGCCGATAGTGGCGGTCCAGAAGCCAACGGCGATCCAGGCATAGAGCAAGGCGAACAAAGCCACCAGCCCAATCTCCACCGCCGTAGCGCCGTGGTAGGGCAGAACGTTCAGAAGATAGTAACTGGCCACCACTGTCTGGCCGAGGACCAGTGTTGCCAGTAGCGTCCGACGGCAAAAGGCCGCCAGACGCCAGGGCTTGCCGGATGGCGGCAGCGGTTCGACGCGGCCAGCAGAGCGCTGGCCCGCCACACTAGCGCTGTGGGCCATGGTGGTAACCGATACTGCCGCGTTTCAGAGGCGGACTCTGGGGGGGGATGACAGGCTCCTGCAGATTGAACACTTCAGGCAGCCGATCCATGGTGCGAGCCATGAGACCTTCGCTGCCCTGAGCCAGTTCCTCATCAATCAGATTCAGCGCCTGGCGGCAGACGGCGACGTCTGGCGCAATGCCGTAGTTACGAAGATAGGTAATGACCCGATCCAGGGCTTGTTGGCAAAGTGCTCTGGCCACAGCGTGCCTCCATGCTAGCGACTGGTTCGCCGGATATCAGCACCGGCTGGTAAATCGTAGGTCCAGGTTTCGGTCAATGCCTCATCATCCAGGCTCAGGAAAGCTCTCAAGGCGAGGGTGGCCTCCGGGTCAGGTCTGGCCAGAATAGAGAGGCGCCAGGCTTTTTCCGGTTCCACGTACTCGACGAAATGCTCGAGAATTTCGACCCCCTGACCCGGTGTTACGGAGCTGACAACCGATGCGGTGGATGACAGTCTATCGAGTTTGCTCCCGGCAAAGTCCACATTGATCCGGTAAGCATTTTCCACAGTGCCGCCACCGAGCCGATCACCATGGCCGATAAAGGTCTGTTGGGCCTGAGCCATTGGATTGGGCGTAATCGTATCGTCACCGAACAATAGAGTGTATTCGCGCTGGATTTCTTCACCCGCTTTAACCGGCTGTTCAGAACGCCAGAACGCCACGATGTTGTCGTTGTTTTCCGCCTTGCTGGGAATCTCAACCAACACGACGTTACCTGGCCCCCAATCGCCTTTGGGAACTATCCAGGTGCTGGGTCGTAGGTCGTAGCGTTTCTCAAGATCTTCAAACTGGGAAAACTGCCTGTCCCGTTGCAGCAAACCGAATCCGGCGAGCCTTTTGGTCTTCAGGTAATTGATCCTGAGATCGCGAGGATTGATCAGCGGGCGCCACAGCCATTCCTCAGATTCAGCGTCGTTAATTAGCAGACCATCCGAGTTGTGAACCTGCGGCCGCCATTCGCCCAGCGGCCTGAGAGTATTTTCCCCGTAGTAGAACATGCTGGTCAGTGGAGCGATGCCGAGCAACTGAATATCCTGGCGGGGAAAGAGTCTAGCGGTCACTTCAAGCCGGGTGGGCTCGCCAGGATAAATGGCGAACTGGTAGGCACCGGTCACGCTGGCGCCATTGAGCAGAGCATATACCCGCATGGTGTCAGCTCTGGCCGAGGGTCGTTCCAGCCAGTACTCCACAAACACCGGATACTGCTCTCCTGATGACATTCCGGTGTTTACGGCAATGCCCCGGGCCGACTGCCCCATGACCTGACTCTGGCCCCGGGCCTTGAAATAGCTCGCCCCGCCGAAGGTCAGAAACGCCTCACGCCCCGCTTCCTGTCCCATGGGGAAAGTGATTTTGAATCCGGTATAACCCAGATCAGCCGGAATCCTTTTCGCGAACGCGTCGTTGACGTAGGTGAAGTTGTTTTTGTCGTAATCAATAGTGTGAACGCCCTCGGAGTCCACCTGATTCAAGCGGACCCGATGAGTGAGATAGTTTCCGGGAGCCATCATCAGCACCTGGAACTGGGAATTAGCTTCGCGCCATAGGCCAGCCTCGGGTTTGAAGCGGATTTCCTCATACTGCTGCTGGGTCAGATCCCTGAGAAACTGGGGAGCGACCTCTGGACGGGAGTAAGGCTCGTTGGCAAGCGCCTTGGCACGCGCTGCAACATCATCCAGGCCAAAGGCGGCGGCAGTCTGCAGAAGATGGGCGAGAACAAGACAGCCGAAAACAGTCAGGCGACCGGCAGAGACCATTAAACACGTTTCTCCATTGACAGTTTTGCGGGCTATACGGCAGCGGAAGCCGAAAAAGAGACCCCGCAAATACCCAATTCCCTTTGATGCAGCCTGGGACGCAGCGGCCCGGCTATCGCGTGGCGGCGACCGATCCGGTTTGGACAACGTTCCCAGAAACTGGTTCTCAACAGGTTATCTAACCGGCTGGGAAGTCAGGCAGCAAGTGACTAATAATTCAGGCAACCGCAGTGAGCGTAATTCAGGCGACCGCAGTGGGCGAGTCAAAAACCAGCAGCGCTCGCGGCCAACATCATACCGCAAACGATCTGAAGGGTGTGAAAGGGGCGGGTTGGAGTTATTCAGAGGCTCCCTAGAGCGTCAGCGAAACATTCATTGCCAGATCCGGGACAGCCGGCCGGTCAGCCTGCTCATTGGCCGCCTCAATCATACGGCCGATACGCAGGCCGGCAGACAGACGGTCGCCTTTGAGGTTGAAAGCCATTTCTGCGGCGCTAGCCGAGCCATGACGATCGCCGCTGAATTCCGATTCCGGCACCCAGCCTTTAAGAACGGAGACCTGGAAACTGGTTTTCAGATCGACATTGAGATCTAGCTGGTGCCAGGGGCTACGCGCGTCCAGCCGCAACCAGCCGCCCTCATTGCCAGAAAGACTCTGACTATCAAAACCCTTGATCATACTGGCACTGGCTACGGTGACCCGATGAGCCCAGGGGAGCTTGTCGGGACTGTACTGGTACTGCCCGTTTAGATTGAGCTGCCAGTCCAGCAGCGGTCTCTGCAGTGAGCTGTATAGGCGGTACTTTCGGAACCGCGGATTGCCGTCGGCGTAGTCTTCCTGATCATCGGCACCAAATAGGCCCAGGCCTCTCTCGATAGAAAAAGCGGTGGTCAGCCGGGTGTCGTGAACGAGCTGCTGGTTGAACCGGGTTTCAACCCGGAATGCAGACAACTGACGGCTCGATGCATCTCCACTGGCTTCGCTGTACCAGCGGCTTCCCCGACTGGTAACACCCATAAGGCCACTGATATGGAGGCCGTCAAACGAGAAAAGCGTCCGCCGGGCGCTCATCTCAATATTCTGGCTATCGCCACCGACGCCGTACTTGGACTCCTGACCGACCACGGAATTTTCGTACTCGGAGACATTGCCGTTGAGACTGATTGTACTGTCGTAGCGCCAGGGGAAAGAGTAATCAAAATTCAGACCCCAATTGCGTCCGTCACGCTCGTTGTCGACGGCGCGGTTGTAGCGCAGGTTCAGGTTGCCGTCGAGACCGGCAAAGGCATCAGCGGCCAACGCCAGTCGACCACGATAATCGCTCTGGCCGGTGCGGCTGTCGCCGCCAATCTCCAGTTTTTTGCCCAGCCAGGTGGGACGGGGACGTTTCACGGATACCAGCGTCTGCGAAGGGGTTTCCCAGATCAGTCCAGCTTCAACGATAGAGACTGTCAGCACCCCATCGGCAAGGCTCTGCTCGGGCAGACTGGCTCGGGCCGTCACCAGGCCGTTCTCCAGCAGAAGACGATTGATTGACTGAGCCATCTCGGAAATCTCGCTCATGCTGAGACAGTGACCGAGATACGGATGAACCATGGCCCCGGCCTGGGCTGCGATTTCCGGGCTGAGAATTTCCAGTCCCTGGAATCCGATGGTTTCGATAGGAATACAGTGATCTCCCGGCAACTGACTTGCCACCGTGTCGCTGTCGGTGGCAGGTTGGTCCTTCTCCAGACCATTGGCGATGATCTGCGCGACCGGAGGTGCCTGCGTCCGGGAAACGGGAACAGACATAGCCCAGACCTGGGTGGACACCAGGAGTGTCATTACTGTGCCGGAGACAAGATGCTTCATTCGGAGAGATACCGCACCCGCCAGAGAGAACTGGAGGCGCCAAATGTTAAATTTCAGGAAACTCTAATATAGGTGATCAGCATCTATGAGGCTATGGAGAAGCCATCGATTTTGCCAGCTGTAACAAAAAAATATTGATCATATACAGACGCTTTCCTGACGTATCTTAAGTAGATACTTGGAAGACAGCGCACACTGGAAGGAGTGAACCAATGTTTCTTTCTGTTCAGATAAGCTGCTACCCCCTGCGCGAGGATTACAAGTCTGCAATATTGGAGGTCATTGAACGTCTGCGACAAACCGGACTGGAGGTGCATTCCAACCGCATGAGCACACAGGTATTTGGTGAGTTCGACGCGGTGATGGCGGGCCTCGGCGATGTCATGAAGTGGTCATTCGAGACCTATGGCAAAGCGGTATTTGTGGCCAACTTTATTGAGGGAGACCGGCGGCCCGAATGAAGCGACTCAGGAGCTTTATTATGTTCTATGCTTAAGGGAAGTCGCTCCCTACCTGGATGAGCTGGCAACCTGCGAATTGACTCGCTGTGACACGGACCCGTCAGGAGGCTGACCTGAAAACCATAGCGACCCGCCGCCATGACATCCCCAGCCCCCTGAAGCGCACGCTGCAGGTGGTCGTTCCCTATGTGATCCTCGGAGCTCTCTGGATCCTGTTGTCCGACGGACTGCTAGATAAATGGTTCGATGAACCCCGCGTGCTGACCCATGCGCAGACCGTCAAGGGATGGGTTTTTGTTGCGATCACTGGCTTGGCCCTGGGTTTCTGGACCTATCACCTGTTCTATCGGGACGCTGCGTTGAGGACGGGTCAGGACACTCATCGTGACCAGATCCGGGAACTCAGTGAGTTTCGTCAGAGTATCATCGAAAGCGCTGATATCTGGATCTCGGTTCTGGACCTTCACGCCAATATTCTGGTCTGGAACAGAGCGGCAGAGCGCATCACTGGTTTTGCTGCGACAGAAGCGCTCGGCAATCTCGGCCTGTGGCCCCAGCTTTTCCCTGACGCGGAATACCGCAGGGAATTGCTGGAGCAGGTCTCCGAAGTCCACGATGGTCGGCGCACACTGGAGGGCTATGAAACGGTTTTGCGGACCCGCAATGGCAAGCGTCGAGTCATTTCCTGGAATGTCCGACCGTTGCTCAATGGTGAGGGAAGAATCATTGGCACGCTCTGCCTGGGCCTTGACGTGACTCGACGCCGGGAAGCCGAAAAAGCACTGCGCAAGAGCGAGCACCAGCTCAGCACTCTCCTCGATAACCTGCCGGGCATGGCCTACCGCTGCCAGTACGACGAATTCTGGACGATGAAGTTTGTCTCCAGCGGCTGCCGCGAACTCACAGGATACGAACCTGAAGCCCTGATCGACAATCGCGACATTCCCTATGTGCGTCTTATCGAAGATGAGGATAACGACAAAATCGTACCGGCCATTGAGGAGGCAATTGCACTGGCCGAGCCATTTTCTCTTGAGTACCGCCTTGTGCGTGCCGACGGCCGTTCCGTGTGGGTGTGGGAACGAGGACGCGCGGTCCACCACGAGGAAGGTATGTTCCTCGAAGGCATCATTCTGGACATTTCGGAAGTAAAACAGCTTCAGCATGATCTCCGTGAGATGGCCATCCGCGATCCCCTCACCGGATTGATCAACCGGCGGGAGATGAATCGGCTGATGCAGGAAGAGCAGGTCCGCGCTCGCCGCTATAACCGCAATTTCGCTCTGCTGTGGATCGACCTGGATAATTTTAAAACGGTTAATGACCGGTTCGGCCACAGCGCGGGTGATAAGCTATTGCGCCTGGTCTCTGATTGTCTGGGAGCCAGCATTCGGAAGATTGACGTGCTTGCTCGATTGGGCGGTGAAGAGTTTCTCGTTCTCTTGCCGGAAATGAATGAAACGCAAGCCGTCGAAAGCGCTGAACGTTTAAGGCGAATTGTAGAGGAACTGGCTATCTCGGATTCAGAGACCGGAACTATCGCTACTACGGCCAGTCTGGGCGTCGCCGTTTTTCCACAGCATGGTACGAGTATCGAACAGTTGTGTCGCTCGGCCGATCACGCCATGTACGCGGCCAAAGAGAGGGGGCGGAATCAGGTGTGTTTAGCTGATCCTGTCCGCGAAACGCTCTCTTCCTGATACCGGCTTCGTTGAGAGATCCATTAGTCGGGTTCGTAGTCGGCGTCATCGGCTACGATCAGCACCACGGTCGAGAGGATTCTGGAGAGGTCGTCGAAGGTGCGTGAGCGTCTGACCCGAGTGGTCAGGTTGGCTTCCAGGTCAGCCAGCGCGACTGTGATCCGGCCCATATCCTCGCTCAGGCACTGATAGGGAGCGTCCATCTCATCGGGATCCAGTCGCAGGATTTGCTGGACTTCCCGTTGCAGGCTGCTGATCAGGTTATAGAAACGGTCCTTGTCCTCACAGCTTGCGGCTTCCCAATAGGCATCATCCAGAACTTCGAGAAGATCCAGGAATTCACGTTGCGCACGGTCAAACGAGACGATAGCCATAGTGGGACTCCTGCCAGTTGGGCCCGGCCAGGGAAAGCCCCGGAGCGAGACGCCGCGACCCGGCATTAATTTAAGAAATGGTCATGTGTCTGGTCAAAATTGCTTTCGTAACAGCTTTGTACCAGACTTCGACAGTCCGCTAACGAAAAATAGATGTTGATCTGTTGACCGGAAACGGTCCGTTTGGGCGAAGGCCAGGGAAAAACGGTATTCGTAGGCCTTCTGAAGACAGTCTTCAGGGAAACTTTGAGCATGGAAACGCCAGAGAAAGTTTCAAGCGCATCTGTTCAGGAAAGCCCCAGTCAGCATGATGTCATGCGGGCAGCCATATGCAAGCGTATCAGCGCGGAAGTCAGCAGGCTTGAGCACAGAATAGAGCAGGTACGGGGACACAACGCGCCCCACAGCGAGCTGATCATTGCCACCTACCAGCGCATGATTGAGCGCAAGAAGGCATTTCTTGCGCGCTGGATATCCTGGCGGTGAATCGGGATTCCTGATCAAAGGCCCCCAAAATCTGCTCGCATCCAATCCTCCGGCTTTCTCATCTGCGACGAGATTGCCCGACTGTGGTTATTCGAATCTTCGACTGGCAACCGCTTTGGTGTCATATTGATAGGTTGGCGTGGCGTCTTCGTGTCCGCACCAGGCGACGCTATCACTGGTCTGCTCCAGTGAGGTATAAATTTTTACCAACTGCGTCCGATAATTCAGCACGACTCTCAAACAGTCTATTTCCTCTCCATTGAAGTCGAACCTTGGACCGTTTTCACCGACAACACCGCCCGGTGGTTCGTCAGTCGGGGACTCGTTTTCATCGGTAGCGTCTTCCTCTGGCTCTTCGACCAAAGGCCTGACGCCACCCCAACCGAACACGTCGATCTGCGGATCGGTGGAATTCTGAGACTCCATGTCCTGCTGATAGCTCAGCTGCCTGCCACTCGGTATCGCGATGCTCCCAAGTGTTTCTATCGGTCGATTGTAACCTTCGATAGCGAAAGTCCCCGGTCGGTATTGCCGGCCATCAATGATTGACGGAGCCTGAAGCGCCGGATCGGTATAGCCATAGCCGAGATACTGGATAACCCTGCTGACACGGTTGGAGGAGTCCGGCGCATAAGCCCAGCTTAACGTGGGGTAGTTCCAGACGTTGTCATTGGTGACGGGTGCCTCGGGATCGTCCGGGATTTCGATGAACTGTATGTTGGCGTTGGAGATCCGCGTGTTGTACTGGCCGGGCCGGTTTTCGGCCACCAGGTCGGCCACGAAGGCTCGGCCCTCATTGAATACTCCCACCTGATTGCTTGCGATCTCGCGGTGAATCAGATCGAGAGGATTACGGACCGAAGTCAGCTCAAAGCCGTCTGTCGTCAAAGTGGCGTCGATAAATGGCCGAACCTGCTCTACCAGTGCTCTAGCAACCTTCATCGCCTCCTCCGGCGGCATTTGTGTCTGCGTCTCAGCTGGTTGAACGCCAGCGATGAAATCGTGAAAGAGCGTCGTTGAGAGGTCATCGACGAGTCTGAACGTCTCGAATTCACGGGTGACACTGTCAATCTTGCCTGAGGTGCTACTGCTGGCGCTGTCTTCCCCACCGCAGGCGGTGAGTGCGGCTGCCAAAACAGCGGAGAGCGTCGAGAGCATTAGCGTGGAAGTACGGGTCCGAAGGGGCATCATGGAATCCAGGAATTCTCAGTTGATCGCTGCCTGAAACGCCGGAGGCCAAATCAGGCTTGAGATCCCGTTTCAATGCGAGATCGATATTTTGCGACTAAAGTTAGAGCTGCGTAATTTGGGGCGCACAGCCTGCCTGTGCCCGCTGGGCTGACACGGCATCGCGATGGGGCGACAGTTTATTGCAAAGGCTGCCTAATGACTCTTCTGGAGATCACATTTTGACCCGCCGGGGTTATCTAAGACTCGTTGTGTTGCTGTGCGGCCTGCTTTCAATGGTCAGCGCAGGCACTGGCATCGCCAGTCAGGCTGACTGCGGTGATGGTGTTGTGACTTTGCTCAAGGGGCAGGGTCATTACGAGATCAGCGGCTGTGTTCAGCATTTTGAGGATGGCACGCGGGATCTCGGAATCAGCGACCTCCTGCAGTTTCCCGACGAGTATCCGTTTGCCCCTCCAGAAGAAGGCATCCTCAATTACGGATATACCTCAGCCAACGTCTGGGTGCGATTCGAGATTGATACCTCGAGGCTCAGCGATCCCAGTTATTGGCTACTTCAACTGGAGCTGCCCCTCGCCGATGACGTTGCCGCCTTTCTTGTACAAGATGGCCAAGTCGTACGTGAAGCGCGCTCAGGCTATGAAACGCCCTGGGCTGAGCGGGACGTCGAGGTCTCAAGTCCGGTCTTTAAATACCGGCTGTTGCCAGACGAGCAATACGCGATTTATCTGGAAGTTTATTCTGAATCCAGCGTTCGCTTGCCGTTGAGTCTCTGGCAAGAGGATGCGTACGTGGCCAAAACCTCTATAGAGCAGGCTGTGCGTGGGGGCGTTCTAGGCGGGCTGATGGCGCTGCTGGTCTACAACCTGTTTGTCGCCTGCTCCGTGAGGCAGGCCAGCAACACCTATTTTGTGCTGATGATGCTCGCTCTCACGGCCTTCGTCATGACCCTGCAGGTCCACGGCATGCGGGCATTGGACACCCGTCCATTTTTCCTCCACAAAGATCTGTTGCCCTACCAGATTTTGACCGGCTGGCTGTTTGGAAGTCTCATGGCCGGCTCACTTCTCAGTATCGGGAAAAAGTCCAAGGACATCCATAAGGTGCTCAAGGTATGTTCCGTCAGTACCTTGGTGACGATGGCCATCGGGCCGTTCGTGGAATATCGGGTGTTGCTGGAATGGGCTGTTATCTATTCAGTCGGAATAGCCATGGTCCTGCTGTTTGTATCGGTGCAGTTCTGGAAAGACGACGACGGTGTTATCCGTTCCTACACGCTCGCCTGGTGCGCCACCATCTGCGGTATGGTCATTTACGCCGCCATGATCCTCGGGTTTCTTGAGCCCGACCTGCTGACCAATAACGCGCCGCAGATCGGCATGCTCACCCAGGCCATTCTGCTGTCCTTCGCGTTGGCGGACCGGGTCAAGCAGGTTCAGAATCAGTCTCTCGCCTGGAGCCGCCGGGCACTGAATAACATGCGCCTTTATCGATCCCTCTTCGACAATGCGCTAGAAGGCGTCTTTCAGATTTCACTGGATCGTACCTTCCTGACCGTCAATCCGGCGATGGCGACGCTGTTCGGGTTCCCTAGCCCCAAGCATATGACCGCCAGTGGCATTGACGCGCTCGTCACCTGTTTTTCTGACGAGCGGCAGAGAGCCTTTGTTATTGATCAGCTCAAACATCGCGGATCGGTGAAAGGCATCGAGGCGGTCTATCTGTCTCGCTCTGGCGAAACCCGCTGGGCGACCATCTCACTGACCACCGTTTATGATCGCAGCGGCAGTCCCATGCATCTTGAAGGGACCTGCATTGACTCCACTGAGCGTCATCAGCGGCAGGTTGCCGAAAAAGAACGTGAAAACGAGCGTATGGAAAAGGAGCTGGCGAGAAGCTCTGCGGCAGCAAAAAGCCAGTTTCTGGCCAATATGAGTCACGAAATCCGCACGCCCTTATCGGCCATCATCGGCTACGGGGAGATGTTGATAGACCCTGATGTCTCCGACGCCGAGAAGGCCAACAGTGCGCGCACGGTTGTCCGCAGCGGCAGGCATCTGCTGGATCTTGTCAACGATATCCTCGATCACTCCAAAATTGAGGCGGGCAAGCTTCAGGTCGAACGGCTGCCCGTAGGTTTGGCAGATATTCTTGACGATATCCGGCATCTCTTCGAGCCAAGGGCTCGGGAAAAGGGACTGGAATTTTTGATTAACATTCAATATCCGATTCCCCAGACCATCCTTTCAGATCCGACCCGACTGCGGCAGATCATCATCAATCTCTGTGGGAACGCTCTCAAATTCACCGAAACCGGAAGCATCGCCCTGAATGTTGCCTGCGATCGGGAGAATGAGAAACTGACCCTGGCGGTGATAGACACCGGCATTGGCATGAAGAAGGAACAGCTGGGGCGGCTGTTTGATGCGTTTGCCCAGGGAAGCGCTGCCATCGCCCGTCAGTACGGCGGAACCGGCCTGGGTCTGAATATATCCCGTCGGTTGAGTGAAATGATGGGCGGGACCATCGTTGTGCGGTCGGAATACGGTAAGGGCAGCGAATTCGAAGCCACTGTGTCGACGGGCGCGCTCGATAACGTGGCTTTCATCCGCAATGCCAGCGAACTGCAGCGCCTGAAGGCCAGCGAATCAGTGACGCGCAAAGTCAAAATTCCACGGCTCAGGGGTCGTATTCTCTGCGCCGACGATAATGAGGTTAATCGCCGTCTGGTGTCCCTATTGGTCGATCGCACAGGCGCCGAAGTGATTCATGCCCGCGATGGCGCCCAGGCCCTGGATACTGCCACCCACGAAAAGTTCGATCTGATTCTGATGGATATTCAAATGCCGGTCATGAACGGTCGGGATGCCACGGTGGCGTTGCGCGAGGCGGGTATTACCGTGCCGATCATCGCGCTCACCGCCAACGTCATGCAGGAAGACATTGAGGATTACCATCAGGCCGGGTGCACTGCCCACTTGGCTAAACCGATTGATAAAGCCAAGCTCTACTCGCTTTTGAGGCAGTACTTACCGGCAGCTGGTGAGTTTAACGATCCGTCGCCGACCTCCTGCGTCCAACTGAAGGGCGTAGCATTGCTGGCCGGAGGCGAATGTGAAAGAGCGCAGGCTCTGGCTGAGGCACTGTCTTCAGCGGGTATGACCGTCATTCGCGAAGCGACCGCAGAAAACGGCGTTCGCGCAGCGTTAGGCAAAACCGTTCATGCCGCCGTTTTCCTTACCCAGACGGAAGGGCTTCCTGCCCAGGCAGCCATTGCCATGCTGCGTCAGACAGGCTTTATGCGGCCAATCCTTGCGGTTGCCGTCGATGACCATCCGCTCAGTGAAGACGAGTGGCACCAGGCGGGAGCCACTGACATCGTTTCTGTCGACTCAGCCATCACCGATGTCATCGCCACGCTGGCCGACAGGCTGGCGCCATCACCGGATCGCAAGCCTTCACAAGCCGCTCAAACCGTCAGTTCAGCGACATCGAAGCAAGAAGATGACTTCGATGAAGAGATGGAGGCGCTCCGGCAGGAGTTTATTTCACGACTGCCCGAGCAGTTGGAGGCCATGCAGCAAGCCGTGCGCAAGGGCGATGCTCGAACAACGGCTGGCATTGCCCATCAGCTAAAGGGCACAGGCGGAGCCATGGGATTTCAGGCGATCAGCGAGAAGGCAGCTATACTGGAGGAAACTGGCAAGTCTGAAAGCGGCCAGGATGCTCTGGAAAAAGCCCTTGAAGCGCTAGAGAGTGAATTGCGGAGCGTCATTCCGTCAGCCGACGAGCATTCTACCCCTAATTAGATTCCCGAGGGATGTCCAGCCAATGAGCAAACCGGCGAAAGATGAAGAACAGCGGTTGATCAACATCATGTACGGCACCTACGCGGACGTGCTCTTTGTGCTTTTTCCGTTTCTGGTCATTGCGATGCAGCAAGCCTGGGTGGGCTCACTCGACAAGGCGCTGATGCGTCCTGATCTGAGCGTGGCTGCATCCATTCTGGGTGGGCTGGCCATCGGTAAATTTGTCCTGGGGCTGGTAACGCACCGGGATCTCGGCGAACATCGCGAACGCATTGTCTTTTTTATTGCGCTTACGCTGATGCTGGTGCTGGGCCCTTCGCTGATTCTGATTATTTCTATTGTCTCGAGCACTCAAGTCCCGGACTTTGTGGCATTTGTGCAACCAATCCTCCTAGTCGTTGCCATTACGTTGTACTCTTCAGCAGTGCACATCAGCAATGTGCTGACGAACAGTCGGAGCAAGGAGGCCAACAGGGGGCCGGATGACGGTGACGTTGATCCGGAAGAGGCCACTGAACGGGATTGGAGCCAGAACCGGTCCAAGTTAGAGGTTCCGGAACGCGTCAGTCTTGAGAAGTTCGATGTTTGAGGCGCTTTTATCCCGGTATTGAATACGGAGAGGAGTTCTAAAGTGGATAACCTGACAATTCTCGTGGTCGAGGACGATCCGACCATGAGCAAGCTGTTGACAGGCATGCTGTTCAAAGCGGGGGCCAATAATGTCGAGCAGTGCAATACAGTGGCTTCGGCCCGCGCTGCCTATGACCAGAGCCACTACCAGATTGTTATGCTGGATCTTGGCCTCCCTGATGGTAACGGCCAGGATCTTATGGAAGAGTTTCGCGGACAGCGCAGTGGCCAGCATATCGTGCTGGTGACGGCGGATGATTCAATCGAAAGTATCCAGAGAGCGATCAGCAGCGGCGCTAACGGCTATGTCGTCAAGCCGTATTCCCAGGAAAAGATTGATGACGTCATCAATAATTTCATGCTGGTCCATGGCTCCAGCCTGTCATCCTCTTCAGGCATGTCCGGCCTGCACTGACCGGGTGCGGGCTGCACTTCAGTCAGTGCAACCCTCCCAATTCCTTTCCTAACTAAACCGCTTCCCTGATTTGGCATGGGCTAAATCAGGGCCCGACGAAGTAGGTGCTAAGCCACCTGTCGAGCAATCCAGGAATTGTAGCGCTGCGCCAGATGCCGGACATACCGGGCTTCAGGGCCCTGCAATGTTTCCAGTACGCCGTTGAAAATCCAGCCTCGCTCGTAGAGCGCCAGTACCCGCTGTTCGTCATCATAATTCACGCGCTGATTGAGCCGCTTGCAAATCGCAGTCAGCAGCGGAAGGGTTTCCGGACGCCGGATAGGGCCGCTTGATGAAGCGGGCCGGGCGTCGCGGGCAGGTCGGCGGCTGGAATTGTTTCTGGCACGATTCATGGCACTCTCCTTTATCAGTCGGCCTTTCCAGTGGCCTCTTATGGTTGGTTTGCGGTTTTACGAACATCGGATCAGGCGTTAACTACGCCCTATGGGCTGCTAACCGATCATTCATTGAGCTAAATAAAAAAACCCGGGCGCCTCAGCTCACCGGGTTCTGGACTTTTCTGAACTCCCGGTTGACGCGTGGTCCCGGGAATCTCCGGGACTATCAGCCAGACTGGGGCTGATGAGCGGCTGACGTTTTCGCAGCGGTCATAGGTGCAGCGGCCATGAGTGTTGTCGCACTGTAGGTAGTACAAGCAATCATCTAGAGGCCTCCGTCAGCGGGGAAAAGAGGTGAATCATGAGTTGGCAGCGTCGCACAGGATAAGCCCGGCGAAGCTGGCTAGCCAGTCTACAGATTTTAGATCAGCTGTTATAGAGACGACTGATATAGAGACGACAGAGAGGTGAGAAAGTTCCCGAGGGCAGAGCCCAGCGTTGCGAAGTCCATTTTGCCTGAGAAAACCGTTTCAGCTTCGGCAAACACCTATGGCAGGGGCACGTGTGGGGAAGCAAACTGTACTTGGTCACGTGTTGTTAAGTTGTGTTTCCTCAACTGCCTCCGTACAGGCAGTTATTAGGATCAGGTTATCCAAACGCAGTCTCTGAACTGCGTTTTTTTTCGCCTTTTTTTCGTCTATAGGTTGGGTGGGCTCAGCAAGGCCCTACGACACGGCACCAGGTCTCGCGGAGTATCATTGCATCGTGCTCGGCCCGGTGAGCCGTCAATTCAATGTCTTCCAGAACCTCTCGCCGGGTGTCCGCCCATCGGTCGATCTGCTCTGGGGTCAGAATGGCGGATATGGAGTCGAGCTCGAAGGTCGGTTTGAGTCTTGCGCCCTTGTAAAGCCTGTGCAACCAGAAGCTGTCGAAGGTCCAGGCATCACAGTAGACTTTTTCTGTACCCAATTTTTGGTTCAGCGCTTGCGCCACCGACCGGATTTCATGGCCTTCTTCCATCAACCGCTGACGGCTGATGCCATGCACAGACTGTGCTTCTTCGGACCAGTCGAGCCATAGCACGTGCGGTCGCAGGAGCCACCCCTGGGCGCTGCCATCAGCCATACAGATACCCACTTCCACCGGATAGCTGGCAACCAGATCAAGGCTCGAGGCTTCGAAATCCATAAAAATCGGATAACTGCGTTGTATCATCCAGTCCTCGGCCACGTGAATCTGGCAGTAAGTTTAAACGCAAGATCATAGATTCGCGAACGGGTTGCATGGGCCCCTTATTCCCCGAGCCAGAACCGATGAGAAAGAAGAACGAGGAGAACGCCATGAGCAACAGGATAGTAGTGATTTACTCCGGCGGCATGGACTCGTTCACGCTGCTGCACAGGGCATTGCATCAGGGATTCGAGGTTTACGCCCTCACCTTTGATTACGGACAGAAGCATGTGCGCGAGATTGCGGCCGCCAGTCACGTTTGCCAAGCGCTGAACGTTCCTCACAAGGTCATTGATATCAGGGCTATGGCGGAAGTGATGGCGGGATCAGCTTTAACCGGCGGCGGAGATGTGCCGGAGGGGCACTACGCTGAAGACAGCATGAAAGCGACAGTTGTGCCCAACCGCAATATGATCCTGGTGTCGCTTGCAGTGGGCTACGCAGTCACTCTGGAAGCGTCTGCGGTCTGGTACGGCGCCCATGGGGGCGATCACGCGATCTATCCGGATTGCCGACCGGCGTTCGTTGAGAAGATGGATGCGGTGTGCCGCATAGCCAACTATCAGTCTGTGGCGGTGGAAGCTCCCTTCCTGCACAAGGACAAAACCTCGATTCTCGGCGAGGGTCTGGCCATGGGACTGAACTATGGCCAGACCTGGACCTGTTATAACGGTCGCAGTAAAGCCTGTGGTCGCTGTGGTTCATGTGTGGAAAGACTCGAAGCTTTCGCTGCTCACGGACTGACGGATCCCATTTCCTACGAGGCTGCCGGCTGATGTATCGAGTCAAGGAAGCGTTCTACACCCTGCAGGGCGAAGGGGCCCACAGTGGCCGCGCCGCTGTTTTCTGTCGTTTCAGCAAGTGCAATCTCTGGAACGGTCGTGAGCAGGACAGGCTGAGATCGGTCTGCCAGTTCTGCGATACCGATTTCGTGGGCACTGACGGACAGAACGGCGGGGAATTCAATTCGGCGGAGGATCTGGCCTCCCATCTCAATGGGCTGTGGCGGGGCGGCCCGGGCGGTAAGCCCTACGTTGTGTGTACCGGAGGGGAGCCGTTACTGCAGCTTGATCACGAGCTGATCGAGGCACTGCACCTGTCCGGATTTGAAGTGGGAGTTGAAACCAACGGCACTCTGCCCGCGCCGGCCGGGATTGACTGGCTGTGTGTGAGTCCCAAGGCTGACGCCAAAGTAGTCATTTCAGAATGCGACGAACTGAAGCTGGTCTATCCGCAGGAGCTGGCACCGCCAACTGCCTTTGATCATATTGTTGCCCGCCATTACTGGCTTTCGCCCATGGCCAGTCCCGTCAAGCCTGCAAACGGGCAGCCTGATCTTCAGGGCATGGAGAATACCCGTGCCGCCATCCAATACTGTATGACTCACCCGCGTTGGCGGCTTACTGTCCAGATGCACAAGATGGTCGGCATCGACTGACAGGCCTGCAGAGCGATCCACTCTCGTCGTTGTGACTTCTTGAAAGGCAACCAGCCTTCCTGCGAAGCCACGCCTAGACAGTGAAGCGCTCTGAAGGCCAGAGGTGATCCGGCGTTGTTCAGAGGCTCCCCAGATTTCGGAGTTGTTTGAGATGGTTGGCTCGATAGGCGCTTGGACTGATCTGAGTCCAGCGCTTGAAAGCCCGAGTGAAGTTGGCGGCGTCTGCATAGCCCAGGGCTTCCGCAATCTGGCCGAGATTCATGTGAGTATCCCTGAGCAGTTCCGCCGCGCGCTCCAGTCGCACAGCATCGACCAGCGACTGGAAGTTGCTGCCCTCTTCCTGAAGACGCCGCTTAAGCGTGCGCTCAGACACAAACAAGGTAGCGGCGACCCGTGCCAGCTTTGGCGGGAAGGGATGGCTGGTTTCTATCACTCGCCGTGAGCGGGTCGTAAAACCTGCGTCGTCGTTAAGCTGCTGAAGAGCCACTTCACACTGTCTGCGAGAGCTGGCTGCCAGTTGTTCATCGCTGAATCGCAGCGGTAGATTCAGCGCATCTGCCGGTATGACCAGCGCGTCGGTTTCGCAGTTGTAGCGGACCCGGGCTGGAATCTGGTCTTCGAAACGCTGGAAGTAAGCCGGTTCTGGGCCCCGCCGACGTATCGTCGAGCCTCGGCCCGCATTGCCAAGCAACTGAAAACCCATGCAGACAACGCCAAACAGAACCGTATCCAGCAGAAAATTCTGTACCGGTCCCAGATCGACCCGACAGCGTAACTCGAACACCTCCTGTTCAAACTCCTGGGAACGATGGACCTGAAGGATGGGCGCGCGCAGCGAGAGATATCGGGTAAGCAGTTCGAGAGCCTGGCTTAAGGTGTTCGAGCTCATGACCGCCGTGCCAAGTGTTCCGTGCAGGGGCAGCTTCAGCTCTTTGGCCAGCATGATACCCAGGCCAGGTTCGCCACTTTCAATGATGGCCCGAGTGACAAATTCGGCGGCCTGAGACTGGGTGACTCGCAGTTCCAGGGAATCCAGTCGTGCAGGGTCCAGGCCAACGCGCAGCAGCAACGCTTTTTCATCCACGCCTATCGATCGCAACTGCTCAGCGAGCAGATGCAGATAGATTGACGGCAAACCAAGGTCCCGAGGGTGGGCACTGGAAGCACGCATGTCCGGTTTTCCCCGAAGTCTATTGTTATTGTCGTTCGTGTACTTTGTTGCTTCTGTTCTTATCGTTCAGCGGGCGGTAGACATGGCTTGAAAATAGCCCGACGTTGCCGGCGAGAAGCAATGGCAGGCCGCTTCGTGGAAAGCATTCCTGTGCCCCCCATAACGGCCTGTTTTGATGATCCTCCCAAAACTGAGCGCGCCGGTCGCAGCGCTAGCTCACATCATGGCAATGTTGAAGTGCCTCCAAATGATTCCAAATCGCCTCTGCGCGCTCTCGGGATGGCGGGTGCCAGGCCAGGCTTGCTGCGCAGAGCCATAGGTGATCCGGAGTCGTCCAGAGGCTACTTCTGTCTGCTCATACTGGATCAGGCTTTTATTTGATTATGAACCAGAGCGAAATCCATACCCCATGACATATCTGACGTATTCCACTACAGGAAGGGTCAATTGATGTAGTTCACATGGGTATTCAATGCTTTGAAATTTCTAAAAAATTGATGGCGTCCCGAACCGATAGCCTAGGCCGTTCAAGCATAGGAGTGTGACCTACGCCCGTATATTCATGAATACGTGCGTCCGGTCGATGGTGACGGATATAACCCAGGCAGCTGAAAGGTGTGATCCGATCACGATCGCCCCACTGCACCATCAGGGGAACCCGAATTGAGGGAAGATGACGGGCTGGCGCCCAAGGATCTTCAAGCAGATCACCGAACATTTTTCGGTAGTCCTCAGACCGGGCGATCATCTGTGGACCCAGCAGACGAATCAGCAGACGAGTCTGAAGATTGGGTTCGCCCTGCCCGACTGACGCGAAGGTGGCCCTGACGCCGGCCCAGTCCGCGGGTGCCAGCATGTCCATGGCAGGCTTGGGCGCAGGGAAGCGCTCGGGATCGGCATCGCTTTGCGGCGGCATCCCCGCACTGCTCACCAGGCCAAGGCTGTGGACCTGGGGCGCGAGGCGATCTGTCAGAATCGTTGCGACGGCCGCCCCCATGGAATGTCCAACGATACAGAGAGGGCCAACGGCAAGACTGGCGAGCCAGTCCCTGAGTCGCAAGGCCTGTAACTCGTAACGGTAGCTGCTGGATTCGAGATAGGTACTCTCGCCAAAACCCGGAATGTCCGGGGCCAGAATATGCCAGTCCCGGGGCAGTCCCTGAAGCCAACTGGCCCAGGACTCCTTCATCGCCGCAAAACCGTGGAGCAGCACCACCGTCGGATGATCTGGTGATGGATGACCACGCTCTATCCAGACGATGTCATGCCTGTCGACGCTGGCCTTGCGACGACGGAAACCTAGCTGAACCCGCAGGGCGCTGCGGGCAATGGGCCAGAAATCGGGATTGAAACTCATGAAGACGCATCTCTTGGGATTTGCGCCAGTTTAGCCTCAGATCCTTCCGCGGACGATGGTGCCGTTGAATCGCCTGGAACGCTCAGGAAGAAGTGGTGGATTCTTTTGGCATGGCCTGACCGGCGGCCTCGCGGATCAGGCAGAACTGAAGACCGGCCGTATTGGCATGTTCCGGCGTATCGGAGCGCAGGCCCATCATCGCAAGCGTTTCCTCGGTCAGCGCTTTGCGGGTAGCGACCTTGAGCCGATCATCGACCATGGCAAAGTCCTGGGCGATCAGCTCCTGATGCTCACGTGGCAGCGACGTGTCGGGTTGCAGCTCGATGACGGTGATCAGATTCCAGTCCGTATCCTGCGTGATCAGGGAGCTTCTGCGGCGATTGGAGGTAAAGACTGGATGCCGCATGCGACTCAGTCTCAAATTGCAGAAGCCTTTGTGTTTACGGCTCCAGCCGCGAACGTACCAGCCGACGGTTGTACAGATGAGCGTGTGGGGAAACACCTGGTCGGCGATACCATCAGGATGACCGGGAACCGCGTACTGAAAGTTCAGTTCGCGATTGTTGCGCACAGCACTGACGCAGGCTTGCATGATGTCTGAAGCAATCACCACGCTGGGCGGCTGCATCACAAAATTTGCGGGAAGCCCCGCATCTACCGACTCGAAATTTTCGAGCAGACTGGCGTTGTGCCGCAACATTTCGGCGTACTCGTCAATCACGCCCATAGTGACGTGGGGCGTGAAATCCGGGGCAGGCACATAGCCCTTCAGATGTCGGTCGTAAACCAGATTGTCCGGAGCGACTTCCCGAAGATAGGTGTTGATGTCTTTCGATGCCTGCTGGCGACCTATCCCGTAGGCTTTGCACAGGTGATTTGTCGTCAGCCGACCCTCCCATACCGCGATGATTTCGATCATCCGGTAGCGGGCCAGAAGATCCCAGCGAAGTGGCCATGCCTGATCAGTCATAGAAATCCTGTGGGTGCGTCTTTCAGTCGTGTTCATCTGCAAAACTTTTAAACCGTAAAGGGTGTACGATTTTTAAGGACAAGCGGATGCATCAGGGATTGTGCGCATATCACGCTGACAAGTGCCTGACTTCCCGCTATCTGTAGTGGCGGTGGCCTGGATATCCACTGGACGGTCGAGTTTTTGGTGACTCTTGTTGGCGTTGTTAGAGAGAGCCGTTTTTAACTTAAGCCTTATAAACATCCCGTCACAAAATAATGTTTATCTGACCTTAGCACGCGACTGCAAGCCGGCTACCTTTACCTGTGATGGGTCCCTGCAGATATTCGGTGCGTCCACCGATGCGTTGAGATGCTCCCCAGTTAAACGGCACATGACCGGCAAGGGATTTCCACCATAGCCAAACGCTGGTCTTCGTGTATGGTGGTCATCCCTCGGAGGACTGTGGTCCCGCTGTCGTTTTAACCGCACAAGATTTAGGTTGGTTTTCATGACCCGTACAGTCGTTTCTTTGACGGCGCTTTTGCTGAGTATCGTTCTGCTGGTCAGTGGCAATGCGTTTCTGACCACTCTTCTGGGTCTGCAACTGTCGTCTGCCAGCTATGCCACGAGTACCATTGGTGCCATTCTGGTGTGCTACTCGGTCGGCTTTGTTGTTGGCACCCTGCAGGTGCATCACGTCATCGGGCGCGTCGGCCACATTCGAGCGTTCTCCGTTTTTGCAGCCCTGGCCGCAGTGTCCTGCCTGGCCCACCCGATCTGGCTGAATGAGTATTTCTGGGCCGCTCTGCGGGCGATCACCGGTTTCAGTATCGCAGGTCTGCTGGTCATCATTGAAAGCTGGTTTTCGAGTCGGGCGACAAACAGCAATCGCGCAGCGCTGTTTGCGGTCTACCAAATTGTTTTCTATCTCGCCGGCGCTGGCGGCCAGTTGCTGATTAACGTTGGCGACCCCGACAGTTTTCTACCGTTCACCATTGCGGCCGTGTTGTTGACGCTGGCGCTGATTCCTCTGGCTCTCACCCGGATGGAAGCGCCCGTGGTCGAAAGTGCCGAGCGTATTCCATTTTTAACTCTCTGGAATGAAGCCTCTACGGCTGTAGCGGCTGCGGTGGTCTGTGGGATCATGATCGGCGGGTTTTACAATCTCGGGCCAGTCTACGCGACGGAGATCGGACTGGAGCGAGGCCAGACCTCCCTGTTCATGGCCTGTGCAATCGTCTCAGCCATGTTGCTGGCCTGGCCGATCGGTTATATCTGCGACCGCAATGATCGTCGCCGCGTATTGCTGGGCATGTCTGTTGCGACGGTTGTGTCTGCAGTACTGGTGACACTTGTCGGGGGCCTGTCTTTTATAGCGCTATTGATCTGTGTGGGTGCTTTTACCGGCCTGGCCGCAGCGCTTTATCCCATCGGCGTTGCCATCGCCAATGACCGCCTGGAGCACCACCGTATCACTGCGGCGAGTGCCACGCTTCTGCTGAGCTATGGCGTGGGCAGTGTGCTTGGGCCATTGGTTCTTTCCGGCACCATGAGTTTGCTCGGCGCTAATGGCTTTTTCTGGGGCGCTGCAGTGATTCTGATCGGTCTGGCCGGTTACATCGCCTGGCGAATCAGTGCGACTGACGATATCCCAGTGGAAGCGCAGGAGCATTACATCGCAGCGCCGCCTGAAATTTCAGTGCTGGCGGAAATTGATCCTCGTAACACCGACTTTTCCGGGTATGAAGCGTCAGAAGGTGTCGAAGAAGTCTCTGAATCCTCGGCTGGCCAAGTCGACGACGACCTGCAATCGGCTCGACGTAGACCGGATTGAGCGTTATTGCCAACTGATACTGAATTAAGCCTCACATTTAACATTAGTTTTGAGAGGCCTAATTGAGTGCGTTCATTCAATACTGATCTAATAACCCATTAGTTAGCTCAGGTATGCTTACGCTACCTGGCCTCTTCAGTTCGAGTGGAGCAGTGGACATGAGAGACCAGTTTCCTTTTGCAGTAGCCCGGGTCACCCGGCGTTGGCGCAAATTGCTTGATGAGCGCCTCAAGGATATGGGGGTCACTCAGGCCCGTTGGACCACGCTGGTCTATCTGCAAAGAGGTGGAGAAGGGCTCACTCAGCGGGAGTTGGCGGGGTTGATGGCTATCGAGAACCCGACGCTGGTCCGCCTTCTGGATAGTCTGGAAGAGCAGAACCTGATCGAGCGTCGACCCTGCAAACAGGATCGACGGGCTCGCAGACTGCACCTGACCCCGGAGGGCGAAACCTTCATGCATGATCTGAACAAGCGGGCCGCCAGCTTGCGTGAGGAAATGCTGGACGGAATCTCTGAAGCAGATCTGAACGTTGCCCTCAATGTATTCAATCGCATTCTGGAGAACGGAGAGCGGGTCCGCTAAGCGGGCCGGGCTCACAGTCACGGCGCGTCTCTCCGCTCCACAGGGAACCGTCGATGAGCCGTTTTTCTCTTGATTCACTGCAGGACCGGCACGGTCCCCGCTGGCGTTGGCTGGCGGTCGTGACGGTCATGCTGGGCACCATGGCATCGGTGCTCAGCGCCACCATCGTTAACGTCGCGCTCCCGGATATCATGACCGAGTTCGGTGTCGGCCAGGGTACGGTCCACTGGCTTGCCACCGGTTATGTCGCGGCGATGACGACCACCATGCTGGCCGCCAGCTGGCTGCTGGACCGCATCGGTATTCGTCTCGCCATGGGCGGCGCCATGCTGCTCTTCACCATAGCCTCCGTACTGGCCGGCTTCAGCCAGAATGCTCCAACACTGATAGGTTTCAGGATCTTCCAGGGTGGCCTGGCTGGCCTGATGACGCCTATGGCCATGTACCTGGTATTTCGGGTTTTTCCTCGCGAAGAGCGCGGCAGGGCCATGGGTATCTACGGCATGGGCGTTATTCTTGCGCCCGCGCTGGGACCGGTTCTGGGCGGTGTGTTGGTGGATCAGCTGGATTGGCGATTCGTGCTCTTCGCACCGGCACCTGTAACCCTGGCCGGCGTAGCGATGGTCTGGCGCTACCTTCCTGTCGCTGCAGACCGACCGCCTGCCTATCCTTTCGATTGGGCCGCCCTTGGGCTGCTGGCATTGGCACTGACCTGTGGGCTGGACGGCCTGAATCGACTTCAGTCGCCAGAGGCAGTAGCACTCATTCTTGTTGAACTTGGCGTAGCGCTGGCCGCCGCGTTACTGATGGTGCGCCGTCTGCGCCGGGCTTCGCACCCGCTGCTGAATATCTCTCTGCTCAGACAGCCGGCGTTTCGTTCGGCTTATCTGGGTGCCCTTGCTCTGGGTATGGCGCTGTTTGGTTCCACCTATCTGATTCCGCTATTCGCCCAGACCGGTCAGGGATTTTCGGCCACCGATGCCGGACTGATGATGCTGCCGGCGGGTGTGGTTCTGGGGATTCTGTTCCCCATCTGCGGAGCGCTTGCTGACCGCTATCCGGCCAGAAGGCTGATCAGTGCGGGTCTTGCGGTGTTTGCCGCATCGGCGCTTCTGTTTGCGGTGGCCCCTTCCGGAACAGGATTTCTGTGGCTGGCGCTTTGGGCTGTCCTTGGGCGTATTGGTCTTGCGCTGATGATGCCGGCGCTCTCCACGGCCGCCCTTAATCCGCTGGCGCCAGAGGATCTGGGTCAGGGCTCCGGGGCCATAAACTTCGCCCGCCAGTTGGGCGGCGCTTTCGGTATCAATCTGGTGGCGCTGGTGATCGAGCATGGCGAACAGACGGCGGGCCAGGCCGCGATCAGCGCTTTTCACGGTGCCTGGTGGCTGGTCGCCGCTGTCGTTCTTCTGGCGTTGTTGCCCATTCGAAAACTCCGCTCCTGAAATTCGCTAACGACGTAGTAAAATGCCCGGTAGCGTTGCCATAACGCAGCCAGTGATTTAGCATTGCCCAGTCTTTCAGGGGAGTAGTTACCGTCGCAATCTACCCGCGGCGGGTCTGGGTCAACATAATCGGAGCACCTCGCCGTGGCCCCGACGTCCCTTCCGGGATCAACAAGACCTGAGACAGTACCGCTTCCGTGGGTGGAGGGCGGCGCTGTCTCTCGTCCTAGAATCCGCCCCGGGATGTTTTCATGGATGCTCTCTTAGCTTCTACAGTGGCGGTTTTCATTGCCGAAATTGGCGATAAAACCCAGCTTCTCTCGCTTCTTCTGGTCACCCGATTTCATCAACGTACGCCCATTATCCTCGGCATTCTGGTGGCGACGCTGATCAACCACGCCATATCGGCCTGGATCGGAAACTGGCTGGCGGACTGGTTGCCGCAGGAATATCTGCCCTGGATTCTGGGCGGCAGCTTTCTGCTGATGGCCGCCTGGCTGCTCATTCCCGACAAGGAAGATGAAGAAGACAGCCGTTTTATGGCCATGGGTGCCTTCCTCGCCACCTCACTGCTATTCTTTCTGGCGGAGATTGGCGATAAAACCCAGATCGCCACGGTGATCCTGGCGGCGCGCTATGACGCCATGGTCCCGGTGGTCATAGGTACAACTTTGGGGATGCTGGCGGCCAATGTGCCTATTATTATTGCCGGTAAGTGGCTGATGGAGCGTCTGCCTCTCAAAGCCGCTCGCATAGGTGCTTGTCTACTGTTTCTGGCGCTTGGGCTTTTCACACTTATGGCAGGTGTGCCCGAATTCTGAAAGCCAGAGGTGATCCGGGGTTGCTCAGAGGCTCCCTAGGTCAAAAGCTTCAGGAAGTGATCATGGGAATGTTGTCGGATAATGATTAGTAAACTCGAAGTATCCAGCTTAAAACTCAAGCGCATGCCCCGGGTTTTTGCGGGTTTGGGCTTATGGATGGGTTGTGCCCTGTCTGTCGCCGCTCAAGGCGCTGAAGTTCCCATGATCTATGGCTTTTCTGCCCAACCAGAAACTTCAGTCACCGCTGTGGCACCTCTGCGTAGCCCAGTGCGCGAGCTTAGTGGCGACGTCGCTGGTGAGCTTGGCCTGGTGGCGTCCCGCTATGAAGATACCTTTGCCGCCATTGGGAATCGTCACAGTCTCGGTTTTCTGGAGATGGTAAAGGCTAATCCCGGCATCGATCCCTGGCTACCGGGCGAAGGCACCCAAGTGACATTGCCCACCATGTACGTGATGCCGGACGCGCCCCGCGACGGTATCGTGATCAATCTTGCCGAGTATCGGCTCTACTACTTCCGCGGCGACGGCAAAGTGCAGGTGTTCCCGGTTGGCATAGGTCGCGACTCCGCGCCCTCGCCACTGACCCTGGCGGAAGTGACCATGCGGCTGAAATCACCAGCCTGGTATCCGCCTGAGAGTGTTCGTGCCGAGCACGCCGCCGAGGGTGATATTTTACCCCGGGTTGTGCCGCCTGGGCCCGATAACCCTCTGGGTGATCATGCGCTGCTGCTGAGCGAAAAAGGTTATTTAATCCACGGGACCAACAAGAAGTTCGGCATCGGAATGGCGGTGAGCCATGGCTGTTTCCGCATGTACAACGAAGACATTGCCCAGTTTGCCTATACCGTGGACAAAGGCACCAAGGTTCATGTCGTGCAGCAGCCGGTGAAACTTGGGATGAGTGGCCGACAGCTTTGGCTGGAAGTGCATCGGGCCGACGAAGAATATCCGGCCGCCGAGCGTGAGAAACTGTGGCAGCTGGTCTCCGACAAAGTGGCGGAATATTCCTCAAATCATGCCGCTTTGCAGTTGAACCGGGCAGCGATTGAGCTGGCGGTCGATCAGGCTGATGGCCTGCCCCGGCTGATAGGGGAACAGGTCGTCCAGAGCGCAGACGCCCGGGTCCAGGATGCTCCCAAAGCGGCTTCCGGCGAACAGCCGGTAAACTACTGGTTCTGATTTCCTGCACTGCTAGCCAAAAAAAAGCCGGCGGATGCCGGCTTTTTCATGTCAGGCAGTGACTGCCTTACTTCATGCTGGAACGCTCGAGCATGCGCTTGGCGCGCTCGTTGGCTTCCTGAGCTGCTTTCATCGCAGCTTCGGCCTTGGCCAGTGCTTCGTCAGCAGTGCTCTTGGCGGTAGAAGCGGTGCGCTGGGCGCTGTTAGCGGTGCTCATGGCGTTGCTGGCAGTTTGCTCAGCGGCGCTGGCAGAAGCGCTAGCTTCGTCGATAGCGGCTTGCTGTTCGCTGGTACCTGTAGAAGCACAGCCTGCAGTGAGAGCGGCAGCGAGTGCAAATCCGGCGATCGTAAACTTACGCATTGTATATCCCCTTGTTGGTGATTATCTCCCTGTCTGACAGCGACTCGTTCGTTTGTAAGGCCGCGACGCCAGAGCAGAGCTGGCAAATTGAGATGCCATGCTCGTCGATCAGTGTAAATCAGTCTTTTGCAAAATGTGAACTCGTCATACGGGAAAGTTCTTAGCGAGCAGGTGAACTTTCAGCAAGAATGATCAATATCCGATCAATTCGGGGCATTTTGGCCCCAAATGTCATGAAAAATTCGCAAAGCCTGGCCGGCCAATTGCTATTTATGGAGGATCAGTTCAGGGTCGGATTTCGATGAGCGTGCCGTCTGGCACCATTTTCCAGATCTCATCCATCGCCTCGTTGTTGACTGCGATGCAGCCGTCCGTCCAGTCGAGACCCTCGTAAGCAAACGCCATGTCGCCCACTGAGTTGGGCAGACCGTGGATCATGATATTGCCGCCAGGATCCTGGCCCCAGATCCGCGCCATCTCCGCGTCATGCTCGTTGGGGTAGGAAATGTGGATGGACTTGTAGAAATCGCTGCCGGGATTGCGCCAGTCCAGAACGTATAGACCCTCCGGCGTGCGCTGGTCGCCTTCGAACAGTTTATGGCCCTCGGGATTATCCCCCAGCGAAATGCGATAGCTGCGAATGACCTCTTCGCCACTTTTGAGCTGCATCAGGCGCAGAGACTTTATCACGACGACCCGACTCACCGCCGCCTGACCGTAAGTGCTTGAGCCAGCCTCAGGCAGCAGCGGGCTGGCAACCGAGAGCTGCGTCATCGCCTCATTGGCCTGCAAAGGGCTGCTCAGCAGGGGTAGGAGGCAAACTATCAGAAGAATGCGAGTGACCAGTGGTGCCATAAACGTAATGAGAGGTCCCGTATTGGTAGGTTCAAGTATGGTCTGGCTTCAGGAATCTGCTGTGATGGTGTCCCTGGATTTGGATGGACGATTCTGATCCAGCTTCAGGCCCACCCGTGTCACCCTGTCCGCTTCGGTTTCCCTTGCGACCAGAGTGACCGGACCGATCTCCACCTGATCGCCCACCACCGGATGGCCTTTCTTGGTTTTCGCGAAACACTCAGCCAGGCTCAGATCCGGCGAAAGTTTATCGAACTCAATGCCATAAAACTGTTCAACATCTCCCAGCAGCGCATCGCCGTTGAGGACGAAATTACCAAAGAAGGCCTTTTCGCCCAGATGATGGGGAGCACGGCGACCACTCAAAGCCCGACCTAGATCGCCGATCCGGCCAGTACTGGCGAACAACGCCAGTACATCGTTGGTGCCGACTTCCAGATCCGGCTTCGCCGGCAGACAGGCCCGGTTACGAAAAACACCGGCCACAGCGGTATCCGGAGGCAATGGAATCTGATTGAGTGGCCGTGGCTTTTGCCAGGGCTGGCCACGTAACCGGTACAGCATGAGTTCGTAATCGCCTGCGGCCGCAATATCCAGAGGCAATCGACGCACCGGATCGTTGGGTGCCGGCACTTCCAGTTTAAGCCAGCGCGCCACACTGGCAAGGGAGCTTCCTTGAATGATCAGGGACACCAGCACCACGAAGAAAGCGATGTTGAAAATCAGGCCGGCGTCTTCAATGCCATGCATCACCGGAAACAGCGCCAGTACGATAGGCACTGCGCCTTTGAGCCCCACCCAACTGATAAACGTCAGCTCACGCGGCCGGAAACCAAAGGGCCAGAGCGTCGTCGCTACCGCCAGCGGGCGGGCCACGAAAATCAGGATGATGGCGAGCGCCAGTCCACCGCTGGCCAGAGTGACCAGTTGGGACGGATTGACCAGCAGCCCGAGGATAAGGAAGAGCGACATCTGCGCCAGCCAGGCCAGACCGTCGTGGACCTGCAATATCATTGGCATCATCCGGGTCCGGCGATTACCCAGGGTGACGCCGGCCAGATAAATCGCCAGGAAGCCACTGCCCTCCAGCATGGTCGTGGCAGCGAACAGAGACAGACCAAAGGCGGCCACCAGCAGCGGGTACAACGCGGGCATCAGCCTCACCCGGTTGACCATGATCACCAGCAGCCGTCCGCCCATAATGCCGGCGATCGCTCCAATGCCGAACTGTTTGATCAGCAGCAGAACACTGGCCCAGCCCGAGCCGGACTGGCCGTCGACCAGATACAGCAGCATCAGCGTCAGGAATATGGCCATGGGATCGTTGCTGCCAGACTCGATTTCCAGCGTTGCACTGACCCGCTCATTAAGGTGCGTACTGCGGCCCTGCAGCAGGGAGAAAACGGCAGCGGCATCGGTGGACGAAATGATCGCGCCCATCAGCAAAGCCGTCAGCCATGGCATGTCAAACAGCCACCAGGTGGTGGCCCCGGCGATCAGAGCCGTGATCAGCACACCGAGAGAGGCGAGAACCAGAGCCGGTTTGAGGCCAACCCGGAAGGTCTCCGCCCGGGTGCGCATGCCGCCGTCTAGGAGAATGACCGCTAGAGCCAGGTTGCCCACCAGGAAGGTCAGCGGCACGTCATCGAACCGCACTCCGCCAGGGCCGTCCTCGCCCATCAGCATGCCGACGCCCAGAAAGACGAGCAGCACTGGCATTCCCAGGCGGCTGGAAAGAGGGCTCAGCATGATGCTGATTACCAGCATCATGGCGCCAATGAGAATGTAAGTTGGATCCATGATCACCCCGGCTCGATCAACGGAGAATCATAGCAGGTTACTGTTAAGGCGAAGAATTACCGGTACATGGAGAAGTGGCTTGAAATCTCAAGGGCTCCCGGTCTGAATGCTCACGCTACTCGCTGCCGGAGTGGTCAGCCGCGACGGTACAGTCGGACCAGGAAATAGCCTCCGCCAATGAGGGTAGCGACCAGGCCGGCCGGCAGTTCGTAGGGATAGACCAGCGATCGGGCCAGCCAGTCCGCCCAGAGCATTAGCAGGCAGCCCAGTACAAACGCCGCCAGGAGTTGTGGCAAGGCTCGCCGGAAGCCGATCATGCGGGCCAGGTGAGGTGCCATCAGCCCCACAAATGACAGAGGACCGACCACCAGGGTGGCCGCCGCCGTCATGAGGGCCGCCAGTAACAGCAGCCCCAGCCGCACTGGCGCAAGCGGTAGTCCCAATGATTTTGCGGATGCATCACCCAGCGGCAGCATATCCAGCCAGCGACTGCAGGCCAGCGCGGCCGTCAGCAGGACGGGCGTGAGCACCAGCAGAATCCACGCGTCCGCCTGGCCGGCCATCCAGGTAGAACCCGACAGCCAGTTCAGGAGAGTCACTGATTCGCTGTCGCCCATGGCCAGCACCATCCGGATCCCGGAATCCAGAAAAGCAGACAGCGCAATACCCCCAAGCAGAAGCCTTTGGGGCGAGAAGCCGCTACGCCGGCTTAGAGCCAGCAGTACCAGCAACACCAGCGCGCCGCCAATACCACCGGCCATTACCTGCGCATAGCGACTGCTTGTGTCGAAAGCCAGCACCAGCACCACCATGCCTAGCGCCGCACCGGTGCTGATTCCCAGCAACTCCGGGCTGGCCATGGGATTGCGGGTCATTCTCTGGACCATGGTGCCGGCGAGAGCCAACAGGCCGCCAGCCATCAGAGCCGTGAGCAGGCGCGGCATTCGCATGGTGATGACACCATTTTCATCGGCCAGAGACTCCCAGCGCCAGCCTTCCCAGGTGGGGCCAAGGGCTGCTGCTATCCAGAGACTGACCACGGTGATGACCGCCAGGACCACCAGGCTGGGCCAGCGGAGCACGCGTGTTTTCTGACTGATCAGCGCATATCCTGTCTCCGGTCGCGACGGCAGGAAACGACGGCGGGCGAGAATCCAGAGCAGTAAAGGGCCGCCGATCAGAGCGGTCGCCGCGCCCGTTGGAAAGACCAGATGACCGAAAGCCGCTGTAATCTGCTGGGCGAAGCCGTCAGCGATCAGGCAAAGCAGGGCACCTGCCAGCGCGCTGGTCAACAGGCGCGGGATTAGGGTCCGGGCACCGAGCAGGCGCGCCAGTGCCGGGGCGGCGAGGCCGACAAAACCGACCACACCCACATGACTGACGGTCAGAGCCGTCAGATAGACCGCGATCAGCAGGGTAACGCCCCGGACGACGCCCGGCGACAGCCCCAGCGAACGGACGCCTTCCGAGCCCAGATCCAGCGTCTGCAAGGGCCGAATCATCACCAGACAGGCGATCAGCGCGCCCACCAGATGTGGAGCCAGCTCAAGCGTGCTGCGCCAATCGGTCTGACTTAATTCTCCCGATCCCCAGATGAAGAGACCGGTGAGCTTGAGATGGTAGAACAGCAGAATCAGAGTGTTGATGGCACCCAGATAGAGGCTGACGATCAGGCCACACAAGGTCAGCGTCATGGGGTCGAATCCCCGTCGCAGGCCCATGAGCATGACCAGCCCTAGCGCCAGAATCCCCCCCGCCATTGCCCAGAGTTCTTTCCACGTCAGCAACGCTGGTGCGACCAGCATGATCAGGCCCAGCACCAACTGGGCGCCAGCGGCGACACCCAGCGTGGTGGGCGCGGCGAGCGGGTTACGCAGTACCTGTTGCACCAGGGTGCCGGCGATACCCAGAGCAGCGCCGGCCAGCAGGGCCATGCTGAGTCGGGGTAGCAAGGTGTAGTAAAGCACCGCCTCTTCGAAGGACGCTCCCTGGTCCAGCGACAATGCGCCGGGAAGACGGCTGAGGTTATCCGTCGTTGTTGCCGGCGACAGCGCGATTCCCGTACCCAGAAGACCGCCAATCAACAGGATCAGTTTAAACGGTGAGGTGGTTGCGACGTTCATGATCCGGGAGTTTCCTGAGCTTCGGGACCGCTGATCAGTTGATCTGCGAGCTTTCTGGCCATAACCGGTACGCTCAGCACCCCGCCGAACGTCCACACCGGGCCCACACCGGTGATGCGGCCAGACCGGACCATCGGCAGGTATGGCCAGAGCGGGCTTTGCTGCAGGCGTTCACGATCGGCCTCTGGCCAGGGCCGGATATAGACCAGCCAGGCCTCGGGGCTGGCGCCCAGATCGGCTACAGTGCCGGGAGTAAAGCCCCAAAGATTGGTGGGTCTGCGCCAGGCGTTTTGCATCCCGGCCAGTTCTAGAGCCTGGTTCAGCATCGAGTTGGCGCCGTGCACTCGCAGCCGCCGGTCGTCCAGAAACCGGACGAGAAATACGGGTTGCCCACTGAGGCCGGCGTTTTTCAGCCGTTGGCGGGTTTTAGCCAGGTCGGCCTTCGCCTCTCGAATCAAATCATGAGCGCGGTTCTCGCGCCCCAGTACTTTGCCAAGCGTAATGAGATGTTCTTGAGCCGCCTCCCAGGGGTTAGACTCAGCGGCGTAGGTGGTCTGCACCAGCGTGGGCGCAATCTTTTCCAAGGCAGGCACCGCTGCAGACAGATGGCCGCTAACGACAATCAGGTCCGGTTCCAGCGAACGGATGGCGGCGAGATTGGGAGACTGCCGGCTGCCCACGGATTTCACGGAGGCAGGCAGGGCCGGCTCGCCGACCCACTCGTCATAACCTTCCCGGTCGGCAACCGCGATGGGCGTCACGCCCAGTGCCAGCAGATGCTCCGCCAGCCACCAGTTAAGCGCCACGATGCGCTGGGGCGGCGCTTCGAACTGCAGAGTTCCGCCCTCATGTTCGATGATCGGTCCGGCACAAAGAGGATTGCAGATCAGCAGTAACCAGAGGACCCGCCAGGCGGGCCCTCCCAGCTCTCTAAACGACATGGATCAGTAATTAACCGCATAGGTCAGAGTATACGTGCGACCCTTCCCCTTGAAATCAAAGGGTTCATTCGCAAACCGCGCGCCATAGAACAGCTGCGCTCTCTGCCCCCACACGGTCTGATACTGGCGATCCAGCAGGTTGCTGACAGCAAAGTTCAGGCTACCGACCGGTAGTTTGCGAGAGGCCTGAAGATCCACGAGAGTGGTGCCGTCGATCTCCTGTCCGGCATCGTCCTCAATGTCGAAACTGTGGCTGGCCTGCAGTCGGATCGAATTCAGCCGATCCTGCCATTGTGTGAAAGCGGTTACCGTCGGAAGGCTGGCATAGGTAGCCGCTTTTTCAACCCACTCGCCATCCTCTTTCACTTCCGACTTTATATAATGGCCAGAGGTGCCCACCGAAATGGCGTCCGTGGGGCGGACGGTCAACTGGCCTTCAACACCGTAGTCACGAGTCTTGGCGTCCACGATGCGGATTCGCAGATCGTCGGTGGTCTCGGTGTCCCTGTCGGACCAGGTGTAGTACGCGGCGACCTGGGCATCCCAGCGGTCCCGGTAGGCCCGCCAGCCCAGTTCCACCTGCTCGGTCTTAAGTCCCGGCACAGCGTTGTCACTCACATCCAGATAGTCGGTCAGGGTGTAGCGGCCATCGGCTGTAATCGTGTAGTCACCCTTGCCGGCGACCTTACCAGGATCGGGAATCTCAAACCCCTGACTGAAGTTGGTCCAGATCTGTTGGTCGGCGGTGAGATTGAAGATAGCGCCGGCGTTCACCAGGGTGACATCGTAATCGCTTTTACCGCCGGGAATCGCGTCTGCGCCGGTTACCAGACCGCGCTCTACCGCAATCTGCTGGGTGGTCGGTGTGAACGCATCCATTTCAAGCTCGGAATAGCGCTGGCGAATACCGGCATTTAACTGCAGTCGATCCGTCACTTCCCATTCGGTTTGGAGAAAGCCTGCAATACCGTCCACCCGATAACCCGGATAGCGTGCGACGGTAAAATCTTCCTCAAAAACGAGCCCGCCGCTGCCATAGGCCAGGGCGTTGTCGAATACCATCTGCGAGGCGTCGAAGTCTTCACGGTCCAAATCCAGCCCGTAACTGAGCTTGAGCCCGTCGAACTGCTTGACCAACAGAGCCTTGATGAGGTGCTGCTCGGTATTCTGCTGGGATGCGCCGTAATAACTCATGGCCGGGTTTAACGTGCCGTCTGAGTTGAGACTCGGATAGGGGTAAGGGTGAAAGCTGGATTCCTCATTGCGGGTGGAAAGCTGCAAATACGCCGTGTGCCCCAGAAAATCACGATTCTGATAGGACGCGTTCAGCAGATATCGATCGGTCTCAGGCTGTCGGTCTGCAGTGAAGCCATCGCGAATTTCAGGATTGTTTCGCTGACTCAGGAAGGGCCCGAACCACAATCCCTCGTCGCCCCGATAACGGCTGTTATAAAGCTGTGCCGTGAATTCCAGACTTTGGCGATCATCAATCCGGAACCGGGTGTTCCCCATCACATCGATGCTGCGGTTGAACTGAAGGTCTGTCTGGGTGATGTCCGGCAGGATACGGTTGCCGTCGCCATCATAGAAAGCGCCGTTGTCCTGGACCGCCACCGCCAGACGGCCGTTGACGGCGTCGGTGCCACCGCTGATGGACTGGCCGAACCGATAGACCCGATCCTCAGAACTGTTAAAGCCGGTGGAAGCGCCGATCTCGGTGCCAAATTGCGTCGGACCGCTCTCGCCTTTTTTGGTAATGATGTTGACGATGCCGCCGGTGGCACCACCGCCGTAAACCGCAGTGGCCCCGGAGAGCACTTCAATACGCTCGATATTGAAAGGATCAATGCTGTCGAACTGACGACTCAGTCCTCGTGAGCCGTTCAGCGATACGCCATCAATCATCACCAGTACGCTTCGACCCCGCAGATTCTGGCCAAAGTTGGTGCGGGTTTCCGGTGCCAGATCCATGCCGGGCACCAGTTTACCGAGCACCGTTTTCAGGTCCTGTCCGGCTTTGAACTGCTGAGCCAGATCTTCCTGTTCGAGCACCCATACGGCGCCGGGTACCTGACTGATTTGAGCCGGTGCACGGCTACCGACGACGACCAGTTCATCCAGGCCCTGCGGTTGGGAAAAAGCGGTGGCGGGGACAGAAACGGCGACGGCCAGCAGGGCGGGACGCCAGTCATTGAGCAAAATTGAGCGTGTCACGATAGTTCAACCTGTAAAATCGAGTGTGAGTGCGAAGCGAAGTGTAAATGATTATCAACAAGAGTTAAAAATAAGTTTGATGCCGGTGCTCATCAGCGAACCGCTCGGTCGACGAATGCCTGGCCGGCTCGCTGAACCAGCGAGGCATTTGCCCGCCATCGTCAACGGGATAGCGATCCCAGCCGATCAGATGATTGATGATCACCGCAGAACGCCAGCACATCAGGCTGAGTTGGGATTCAGCCACGCCATGGCTGAGGCGGCCCTGATTGACGGCGTAGATTCGGCAATCCGCAGGACCATCCCACTCCAGCGCAAAATGTTCATCAGGACAGTGACGGCCAGCTTGGTCGAGCTTCAGCCGGCCACCGAGTGGCTCAAGGCACTCCGGAAGGCGGTGTTCAAAACCGGTGCACAGAATGACTCGGTCAGCTTGAGTTTCCTCGAACCGCTGATCCATCTGATTGCGGCTTAACAGACGGATCGGTTCACCGCCGCTGGCGGCATAAAGCGAGCGCCCCGGCAGCAGTTCTGGAACAGGCCGACCCGGATGCGACAGCGGATACTCGTATAGCCGCTGGTAGAGCGTGTTCAGGGTATCCGGGGAGATGCCGTCTGAAGCCAGTTTCTGGTAGCGCAGCAATTCGCGCCGGCGCGATTCGTCGAGGCTCTGAAATGCCCGGACATAGCCGGGAGTGAAGTACTGGTTGGTAAACGGCGTTTCGTCCAGCGGCTCAAAATTGGGCCGGCGCGAGATCCAGGTAATGCCTGCCGGCTCCCCCCAGGTGCCATCGAGTAATCCCAGAACAATCTCGGCGCCCGACTGGCCTCCGCCCACGACAGTGACTCGCTCGCCCGCCAAGTCAGGCTGTCGGTGCATCATTTCGATGCTGTGGAAGCAGCGGTCCTCCGGCAGGTTGCTGCAGGCCGGCGGGATGTAGGGCGTGATCCCTGTACCAACACAGAGATTGCGGCTGCGCACCGGCGTCTTGTGGCCGGTCACGTCCAGTTCAAAGCAGCCGTTCTCGAACCGGACTGACCTGACCGGACAACTGAAGCGGAGACTGGTCAGGTTCTGCGCCACCCAACCCAGATAATCGGCATACTCTGCGCGGCTGATGGCCGGCATATTGGCGCTCAGAAAGTCGTAGAAGCGGCCGTTTTGCACCAGATAATTGAGAAAGCTGTGCCGATTGCGGGGATCGACGCCTGTCACCAGGTCCTTGAGACAGGAGGTCTGCAGGCGGGAGCCTGGCAGTTGCATACCCGAGTGCCAACTGAAGGAAGGCTTGCTATCGAAGAACTGTGCCTTGATCGACGGATGGTCATCGAGGAGCGCGGCAATACTCAGATTGAACGGACCAATGCCAATGCCGGCAAGATCCAGTGGCTGACTACTCATGGACGGTCTCCAGTTGCAGGGGATTATTCAGTGGCTGGCCGAGTTCCGGGAGCGGGCGCTGAGCGTTGTCTGCGTAGCCGATCCGGAAGCGGACCCGGTTGATACAGACCCTCTCCATCTCCCGGCGCAGCAGATCAAACTGCTGGAAGCTTTCCTCCAGCTCCGGGTGGGCTTGCTGATAAGCGATCAGGCGCTCGGCCAGTAGTGAGTAGAACGAGCTTTCGGGTAGCCCGCACTGCTCTTCTACCAGCGGGGAAATGAATCGCAGCGTCGTTACAAAGTGGCCGGTGTAGAGATCGTGCAGCAGGTGGCGGGGCGGTAGTCGCGCCAGGCCTTCCAGAATGTCCACGGGCACGCCACTGCGCTCGGGAAGCCGCGTATCGGCTGCTCGCAAATCACCGTGGAAATCCTTGATGACGACTCGCTGCGGTTGCCAGTCCCTGAGAATCAGGCCGAGATTCTGACCGTGCGCCACCATTGCGATACCGTAGCGGCAGAGCAGGTGATACAGCGGGATGGTGACCCGATCAAACAGGCGCGCCAGCCAGTCACGGGCACTCTGTCCCGAGCGTTGAATCATCTCTGCGACAAGCGCCCGGCCCTGGCCGTCTGTCTGCATCAGCGTGGCGAACAGCATGGCTTTTTCGCCATCGGCGGCTTTGGACAGCAGGCTTTCCCGCCAGACCGCGCCCAGCATCTCGCGGTAGCGGTAGGGCGTTCCTGCCAGTTTCTGCTGATGTTCCTGCGGAATATGAACGCCGCCCAATTCCCTTTGCACGGCCAGGCCGGACTGTTGTAGCAGCGGATCGCTCTGGGCCAGACCCGCAAGCCACGAGGACAGACGGGGCGCCAGGGCCATGGGCGCCGGCGGCAGACCCCGGTAGCAGGAGGTGTTGAGGATGCTCAGGGACAGCTTGAGATCGCACTGACGGGGATACTCAACGCAGGACAGAGTACGGATGGATTGTTGGGGGCGGTAGCGGCCACCGGCGGGCCCGAGGTCGACCAGATCGCCCCTGGCCACAAGGCCTGCGTACTGGATAGCGATCAGCCGGTCCCACTGCCAGGGATGCACCGGTACCAGCGTCCAGTCGCTGGCCGGATACTGCGCTCTCCAGCGCGCCAGTACCCTCTCTTCCAGGCACTGCTCGAGCGCTGGCGTGCCGTGTACCTGCACGCCGCAGCGTCGGTGCGCCGCCAGCCAGCGTAACTGAAGGGACTGGCCGGCCTCGGGGGCGAACCGGTTCAGCTCGCCGAGACCCCAGCCCAACCGGCCGCGATTGGCCAACGCCTTGGGGTGGCCGTCCAGCAGACTTTCCAGATCCACTGTTGGCAGATCTAGCAGCTCAGCAGCCGTCAGCGGCCTGAGTCTGCTCTGCTGAATGCAGTCTCCGGCCAGCGTATTTTGCAGCTCCTCCAGGAAATTTCCCAGAACGATGTCGTCCATCTTCAGGGCCTGCTGAAAATCCAGTATCGCGGTTGCAACGTCGATTTCCGGCTGGCCGTCGCGAGTCAGGGTTTCGGGCCTGATCCACAGATAATCCCAGACGGTTCGCCGTGCGACGAAGTCATAGCAATGACCGTCAGCCATCAGTCGAAACCGTTGGTCATCCAGAGGTTCGGGATGCAGGCATCCTTCATAGCTGCTTTCGGCAATGATCTTGGCAAGCAGTCGGCGGTTAAGCCGCTGCCAGAGCAGTCCCTCTTCCATGGGTTACCTCAGAGTCGTGTGTTCCTGAAGAAGTTCTGGCGGCGGTTGCGCAGCAGAGCAGAACGTTTGTGGGGAAAATCAAATTCCCCAAGGTTCTCCCAGGTGGTGGCTTGCAGATGACGCAGTAGGCCCTGGTTATCGGCCCGGGGCTCACCGAACAGGCTGCGGGTGCGGGGCTCCTGCAGAAACAGGAAATGGCTGATGCTGTTGAGCCAGATCGGGGCCTGATTGCTGCCCAGAAAAGGTTCTTCACCGACCAGCAGGTGAAAACCCTGATCGAAGGGGCCGGCTTCACAGTAGGGGCCCAACCGATCCTCAACCACGTAATAGGCCTCGAAATAGCCGATCGCCTCACCGTCCACCTGCATGATCAGCGGCAGTGAGTGAGGATCTTCGCGCCGGTCCCGGAGCATGTCGTCGAGCTTTTCCCGGCTGAACGGATATTCCCAGAAAGCCGCGACACGAGGCAGGTTCTGCCAGCGATGGAACCGCTCGCCGTCTACATCGGGCCGAGCCTGGCGCAGGCTGACGGTCTGATCCAGCATGGGCACCCGGCGGCTGTAGAGTAACTGGTCGCCGAACGTAGGTCGGCGTGGGTGCTGGATCTCTGCCGTGGTGGTCCACTCCTCCGGGCAGATCGGCAACACAGAGTTGTCGAGCCAGAATTCACGGGCCTGATAAAACCCCTCGCGGCTGAGACGGGCGCCCTGCGGCGTGGTCTGCCACACCGGATGATCCAGCGAAAAAGCCTTCGCCGCCGGGCCTTCGAAGCTGAGCTGGGAAGCGTCCAGGCGCCAGAACAGCTCATCAATGATTTCCACTCTGGCCCTGTTCGTCAGTTCAGGACCCTGCCAGTCAATGAGGGTGCTCTGCTGCGCTTGGCGAGTGACCTTCGCCTGACAGTTTTCGGCGCCGACTGCGAGGCGCAGGACATCCCGATCCTCAGAAATCTGGATGGAGTTGGTAATTACGCTGGTCGCCATTGTTATGCATTCCTTTGAAGGTGCGATGGGTTGCCGGATGGTCCAGGCATAGGGGGTTGGCCATCGGGTGGTAGATGGAGGCAATGTCCTCCAGAGTGTTTTCATTGAGTGTCTGCAGGCAGCACAGCAAATTGTTTTTGGCCTGCAGCTGCCTGCTATGGAGTAGGTAATGGATGACGCCAGGATCGGTGGCATAACTGCGCCTGTGCTCCAGCCACCGCTGCAACTGCTGGATCAGCGCGTCTTCCCTTGCCAGACCACTGGCCGCCAGGCTGGTGATCACGTTGAAGGTGCTGTTGATAAACAGGTAATAGCTGAACAGGGTGATGCCCAGCTGGTCGGGCGGCTGATTGCCGCTGTCGTGGATCAGCGAGCCGAGACTCTTGCCGAGTTTGCCGTTGGCCTGACTGGTGAAACCCGTGCCCTGGCAATCCCGGAACCAGGCAAAGCAGGGCATGAAGTCCTGATCCAGCTTCAGGATCAGGTTCTGCTGATGGGCCCCGAACAGCAGGCCATATTCACTCTGGGCCTCCAGCAGCGGCGCCACCGCAATATCGAGATAGCGGCTGAACCAGCGATGGGCTTCCCGGGCACCTGCGTTCCTTGCCAGCAGTTTCAGGGCGAGTCGCGATAGGCCGGTGCGGGGGTCGTCCTGCAGCAGGCTCGCCAACACCTCACACCGATGGGTGTTGTCCCCACGGAAGGGATTTTCCCTGAACACGATGGTTGTTTCGGGCAGTGGCTTTCCCTCTTCATCGCACAGAGCGAGGCTGACAGGCTCGCCCAACAGGCGGAAAAACGGGTTGTCCCGCCGCCACCGGTTCAGCGGCTCCCGTTCAAGCAACCGGGTCAGGCCTGGACCGCGCATGGCTTCTTCCGGCTGCAGGTGACGGATTGAGTTGGTGATGCGAACCGACAGAGAAAATTTCAGCATCCAGTCATGGTCTTCAGACCAGATTGCCCGTAGCGAGGAGGTGGCTCGCCACTCTGGCCGCCCCAGGCCGAGGAAGCGGATCTTGCCCGCCTGCTGGAGTCTCTGAATGACTGGGTTGGCCTGCCATTGCCGATGCTGGAAGGGGTGACAGGGGATCAGTATCTGGCCTGGCGATTTGGCTGAACGGCAGACATCAGCCGATTCCAGAAGTGACGCGGTCATACATTCCACGGACTGCCGCGTCCCCTGATGGCTGCCCAGAAACCGGTGATCCACGCTGTACCAGGTCAGTGGAAAGCGTCCGCCGTACTCCGGGGCGTAATTCATCGCGTCGGATTCGCTCATGTTGCCCCGGTCCTTGGGGCAGGGATGAATCGAGTGGCCGTTGATCAGCGCCTGCTCCGAGGCAATGAAGTCGGCCTCGCCATGAAAGATTGAGTCCAGACGATGGCTGAGTTTTCGAGTGGTTCGGTCGAGGTTGCGCTGGCTGCTGAGTACCCTCTCCCGGAAGATTTCGCGGCTGTGTGGGCCACTGACGCTGACCAGTTGGGGATGCCGCAGGCACCAGTCAACTGACTCGGCGAAACTCAGCGGCTGCACATGCTCCCCTGCGCGCAGCTGCAGGCCCGGCCCGAGAATATGCCGGCCAGTGGTTGAGTAATGCCGGCAGGGGATGGTGAGGCTCTCGCCGCAGTTCCGATTGGCTATTTCAAAGCGTCGCGTGTCCGGATCGAACGGAAAAGGACCGCACTCTCTGAGCAGTGCGTTGTAAAAGGCGTTGGTTGAAGCGCAGAAACTGCCACGCGAGGCAATACCTGGCTCTGTAGCACGTGGCGTTAGCGAAGAGTGTCGCTCAGTCATCCTGACTTCCTCTGGTCGGGCATTTCCTATAGACTCTATTGTTAATGATAATCGTTCGCAATAGGGAATTTGACATCATCCCCAATTTTTTTACTTCACCCCTCGTAGTTAGCGGCGGACCAGTGCTGATGATGGGCCTGCTGCAGTCGAGCCTGATCACGGCCCTGCCGTGGCTGATTGACCGAACCGGGCTTTCTGCTGGCTGGTGGTCTGTCGCTATGGCTGTGGGCATGGTGCCAGTGGCCCTGGGAGCGCCCTGGTGGGGACGCCTGGCGGATCGCCAGGGCAGTCTGGCGATACTGCGCAGCGCTTCGGGGCTGGTCCTTTCCGCGTTTCTGCTGCTTCTGCTGGTGCTGGTATCCAAAGCAGCGGCGCTGGCACTGATGGTTCTGGTGATACTGACTCGGCTACTGCACGGCGTTGGCGCCGGCGGTGTTTTTCCCGCCGCCCAGCGCCTTGTAGTGTCGTCTTCGGACCCGAAACGCTGGGCGGCTCAGCTCTCGAGACTGCAGATCGCCGTTCATGTCGGCCGTTTGGCGGGCCCGGGTCTGATGGTGGTAGCCGCAGTAACCGGCGTTCCCGCTGCCCTCGGATTGGTGTGGATTGGGGGGCTGTTGTGTTGTCTGGTACTGATCCGCCGGCACGGCTGGCGCGAGCAGAAACCGCAGGAGGGCGCGACGCCCAAAGCACCGGCCACGCGCCGTCCACCACCCCCACAACCCGCGTGGCTTGATGGGCTGCCGCTCTATGCTTTGGCGTTTGCGATTACGGTGTGGGTTGGCGCACTGCAATTTGTGCTGGGGCCGGTCCTGGCCGAGCTTTCTTTCAGCTCGCCTCAAACGGCTACCGCCCTCACCGGCACTGCGCTGGTGATCGCATCGCTTGCCGCGATGCTGGCCGGACCGCTGGTGCACCGTCTCGCCCGATCCACCACCTGGCTGATTCTGTTCTGGAATTTCGGTATCGGAGTGGGCGGGCTGGTGCTGGCCCTGGCAGACAGCGTGGCGGACGTTTATGCGGGGGTTGCTCTGCTGGCGGCCGGTGTGGCGGTGATTACGCCGTGGTATGGCGCGACGCTGCGGCAGTTATGGCCTGAAGCCCGAGGACTGGTGGCGGGCAGGCTGACAAGTGTGCATACCTGTGGCTATGGCGTGGGTACTTTGCTGGGCGGGGGCCTGCTGGAATGGCGTCCGGATCAGGCGTTATCGATCTTTCCACTTCTGGTCGTGGCGGTGGCGGCTCTGGTGCTTTGGGCCGGGGCTCGCCGTCGTTAGCATTGGTCTTCCATCGGCATTGATAATCGTTTGCATTTAAATTAGTCTGCAGGCCTTCATACGGGAGGCGCTTCTCATGTCGGCATTTTTCCAGGTGACCGATCTGGAACTCAGCATCGGTGGATGTTCCATTCTCAGAAACATCACCCTTGGGTTCGGTGAGGGCGAGGTGACTGCCCTGCTGGGCCATAACGGTTCCGGCAAATCGACGCTACTCAAAGTTCTGGCCCGGCAGCAGACTTCGGGAGCGGGTCGGGTTAGCCTCAAAGGAGAACGCCTGCGCAACACACCGACCCGGGAATTCGCCCGGTCAGTAGGTTATCTGCCTCAACATCCGCCTGCCACGGACGGTCTCACCGTTCGGGAACTGGTCGCTATGGGGCGCTACCCCTGGAAGGGGCTGCTGGGTCGTTACAGCCGTGAAGACCACGAACAGATTGACCAGGCGATTCGGGATACAGAACTCGAAGCCTACCGCGACCGCGTTGTCGACACCCTCTCCGGCGGTGAATGCCAACGTGCCTGGATTGCCATGCTGCTGGCGCAACAGACCGAGTGTCTGCTGCTCGACGAGCCAATTTCTGCACTCGACGTCAAGCACCAGGTCGAAACCCTACGACTGATCCGACGTCTCGCCAGTGAACGCCAGTTGACTGTCATCATTGTGCTGCACGACGTGGATCTGGCCGCGCGCTTCTGTGACCGGCTGGTAGCACTGCGCCAGGGCCAGGTGATTGCCGATGGTGCGCCGCAGACCTTTATGGATGCCGCCGTTCTGGAGTCCATCTACGGAACGCCCATGGGGGTGTTGGAGCGCTCGCCGGGCCAGTGGGTTTCCTTTGTTCAGTGAGCGACCTACCCATCATTGGGCTGACATCCTCTGCCACGAAGACTGCTATGGCTCCTGAGAATCCGCCGTCCTGGCCCCAGCGCTACCGGGCGCTGCTTGCTGGCAGCCAAATGGATGCTACGGATATTCTCGACACCGCTTCGCAGCGTCCGACCGCAGATCGTCCTATCCTGTTTTCTCTGGCCCAGCTGCTGGAAAGTCCTGAGCTGCTTCGCCAGCAGGTGGCGGCAGATTACCCGGACGTCGCCGATCAGGGGCCGGTGACCCGACTGTCGGTGCTGCAACTGGATCTGATGACCCGCATTATCGCTCCCCTGATCCTGCAATTCTTCCGGGACGGCTGCGCCTCGCCGCCGGACGCCTCCACCATCTTTCTGATGGTCAGAGACAGCAAGACAGACAAAGCGAGCCGCTGGTGCCAGGTGCCTGAGCAATCGCCCCAGGGTGCAGCGGTGTTTATCGAAGCGACCGCACAGCAGCTTCAGCTGTGGTATCGGGTTTTCCGGCAGTCCCTGGGCGTCAGCCCCGGCGCCTACTGGAGTAGCGCGGCGATTGCCCTGGGTGCGCCGTTTTCCGCTGTCTGGAATCGGGTCAATGCCCAGGAACTCTGTACCCTGGCCGAAGACTGGCTGGCAGTGCTTGAGTGTCCCGCCAGACAATACGTTGACTGGCTGGCGGTTGGTCACGGTTTAGGGCAAGTAGCGATACCTCAGCGCCGGGGCTGCTGCCTGAAATATCGGCTACCCGATGGTCGCTGCTGTGGCACCTGCGGATTGCATCGCAAAGAACGTCTGGCGGCCCTTCGGCAGCAGACAGATTGACTCAGAGGCTCTCTCCATCTCCTCTCTCTCCACCTCCTCTCGCTTCGTCTCAACCTCCTCTCCACTTCCCAATTTTGGACAGCGCCGGTTGGGCTGGCGGGGGCAATGGTATAGATTGGCTGGTTTTCGCGTCTGCCGGAATCCACGTTATGTCCGAAACTGAGCTAAGTGCCAGTGTTTCAGAAGGTCCTGAACACACCCGCTGGAGTGTGGTGACGGCGCTCGGGCTCGCCACCCTGGTTGTCGCCAGCGAACTCACCATGAGCGCTTTCACCCTGGCGGGTGCCAGCGAAGCCTTTGGTGTCAGTTCAGCGGCCACCGCCTGGATTGTGTCTGCCTATACCTTGCCGCTGGTCGCTGTGGGCATTCCCGCCGGTCGCTGGCTCGACCGAGCCGATGCGGGTCTGGTCTATTTGCTGGCACTGGTTGCAGTAGCCGTCACCAGTATCTGGTCGGCCGCCGCCGGAAGTTTTGTCAGCCTCATCGCCAGCCGGATTGCGCTGGGCACTGCTGCGGCATTCTTCCTGGGTATCTACATGCCGATTGTCGCGGCGACGGTCAGGGAGAATCAGCATGGCCTCGCGATTGGCGTGATTGGCACCATCATGATGCTCGGTGGTGTCGGTCTGGCGCCGGTCGGTGGTTGGGCCGCTGAAGAGCTGGGATGGCGCTGGGTATTTCTGGTGAAGCTGCCGATCCTGGTGGTGGCGCTGCTCATGGGGTGGTGGACCATCCCTCGCAAGGGCGCGATTGCCGCGACCGGCGAGCGTCGGCTGCCGCCATTGGGAATGGCGTTTCTCAACGATATCTTCTGGCTCGGTCTCGCCGGTTTTGCCCTGCTGAAGGGGCTGGATCTGTTGGTGCATTCGCCCATCTGGGGCGCTGCCTGTCTGGCCGCCACCGTTGTATTCAGTGTCATCTGGACCCGGTTTGACAGCGCCAAAGCACCGTTAAGTCTGCTTTCAAGACCAGGCTTTGGTCTGCCGGCCCTGGCGCTGACGCTTATAGCCGCGATCATCGGATTGGCCGCGTTCAGTTTTCCGTTCTACATCACGGACGTACTTCAGGAATCCCCACAGTTACTGGCGATTGCGGTGGTGGGGTTTGTTATTGCTTCGGCGGTGGCTGCGCCTATCTCAGGGCTGCTCGCGGATAAGATCGGCCCGGTGATGATGTCCGCCATTGGTGCCGCGATTACCGTGATGGGCATCCTCACCCTGCTATTGCTGGACGCCAATTCCGAGCGTTGGGATCTGATCTGGTGTGCCGTGGCCGCCGGGTTCGGAATGGGGTCCTTCAACACCGCCATCATGACCACGCTTCTAAATGCGGCTGGCGAGAAAGAACGCGGTGCTGCCAGCGGTCTGGCAGGCGTGGCGCGTATGCTGGGGTCCACTATCGGACCAGCGGTGGCTGCCATGGCCTGGGGACTGGTTGGCGGTGGGGTTGCCGGGCTGCACGCTGGCGCCATCGCCCTGGCCGGCCTGGCGTTTATAGGCCTGCTGGCCTTGATCTGGGCGTTGCGGCTTCAAGCCGGCGCGGCGACCCAACCGACGGCCTGAATTGGGCGATCGGTTGGGAGCGTTGCTTGTTTAGTGCAGCTTGAGCCGTGGCTGCAGGGCGCGGCTGATACGGTCCATCAGCCACAGGATGCCCGTACGGAGCACTCCGTGCAGGGCCTTCTGGTGCATCCGATACAGCGATGCATAGAAGAGTCGGGCGACTCGGCCTTCAATATACATGCTGCGTCCGGACAGATTGCCCATCAGATTGCCGACGGTGGTGTAGCGGCTGAAATTAATCAGCGAGCCGTGATCGTGATAGACAAACGGCACCGGCTCCTTGTCTTCAAGCCAGTTAATCAGCGTTTTGTAGAGGGCGCTGGCCTGTTGATGTGCCGCCTGAGCCCTGGGTGGCACGGGACGGTCTGAATCAGGTTGTGGGCAGGCTGCACAATCACCGAAGGCGTAGATGTTGGGATCGCGAGTGGTTTGCAGGGTCTGCTCGGTCACCAACTGATTGCTGCGATTGGTTTCGAGGCCATCCAGCTCCGCCAGGAAGCCCGGTGCCTTGATACCCGCGGCCCAGATCGTCATGTCCGAGCTCAAAATCTGCTCCTGCTCGCCCTCGCCCAGTCGCAGAGAGCCATCGCAGATTTCCTTCACGGCAGAGCCGGTTATTACCTTGACCCGCTGATGCTCCAGCTCGCGTGTTGCGGCGGCGGACAACCGCTCGGGCAGCGCCGGAAGAATTCTTGGTGCCGCCTCAATGACGGTGATCGTAATGTCTTTCGAGCGCAGATTGCTCATGCCGTAGACCGGCAGTTCGCGAGAAGCCAGTCGCAGTTCTGCCGCCAGTTCAACACCGGTTGCGCCGGCACCGATGATGGTGATGGCCAGCTCCCGGTGATCCTGATCGCAGTAGTTTTTCCGCAAAAAAGCATTCAGCAGCAGATTATGGAAACGCCGGGCCTGGGCCAGGCTATCCAGAAACAGGCAGTGCTCCTTGGCGCCCGGCGTCCCGAAATCGTTGGCGGTACTGCCGACGGAGATCACCAGACGGTCATAGCGAAGCCGTCGGGCTGGCACCAGCTCCTCGCCGGTATCCTCGTTCACGAAGGGCTCAAGAATGATTTCCTGGGCTTCCCGGTCGAGTCCCCCCATCGAACCCAACTGAAATTCATAATGGTGCTTGCGGGCATGCGCCCGGTAGTTGATCTCGTTGGCGTTGGAGTCGAGCGAGCCGGCAGCCACCTCGTGAAGCAGCGGCTTCCAGACGTGAGTCAGCACCGAATCCACCAGCGTGATCCGCGCCTTGCCGTGTTTGCCGAGCTTGTCTCCGAGGCGGGTCACCAGCTCAAGTCCGCCAGCGCCACCGCCAACAACAATAATGTGGGGAAGGTTTTTCATAACAGCGTCCTGTAAATCGAAACAGGCAAACGCAGAGCGGACTTTGCATTTGCCTCTGGCGACTTTCTGAATTGACCAAAATCAGGGACAACGAGCCCGCAGGAGGGCTTCAGAGGCTCATGTTATCCCTCCTTGAAAATGCCAACAATGTCACAGTTGTCGCAAGGCGATGACAACTCGGTCATTCTGCTTTTCGGCGGCACGAATGCGGCCTTGCATCGCATCAAAGCGTCATGGAGACATGCTAGGCTGGCTGCGTGAACGATGCAGAGGCTTCAGGAGGAACGGGATGGTGCATGAGTCGGTACAGGATTATTACGGCAGAATTCTCAACCAGAGCAGTGACCTGCAGACCAATGCCTGCTGCACAGGTGCCGATATACCGGCTCACCTCAAAACCATCATGGGCAGGATTCATGATGAAGTAATCACCCGTTACTACGGCTGTGGCCTGATAATGCCACCCCAGCTGGAAGGCGCCAGAATTCTCGATCTTGGCTGCGGAGCAGGGCGGGATGTCTATGTGCTTTCAGCGCTGGTGGGCGAGCAGGGGGAGGTTGTGGGCGTCGATATGACACCGCAGCAGCTTGAGGTGGCCCGCCGTCATCAGGCGTTTCATGCCGAGGCGTTTGGCCACGCTCGCAGCAACGTTCGGTTTATCGACGGCTATATCGAAAAGCTGGATGAGCTGGATCTGGAGCCTGGCTCGTTCGATATCATCGTCTCCAACTGCGTGATCAATCTCAGCCCTGACAAAATGGCGGTGCTGGCGGGTGCCTGTCGCCTGCTGAAGCCGGGTGGGGAGCTTTACTTCTCTGACGTCTATTCTGACCGGCGGGTGCCCCGGCGGCTGGTCCGCGATTCCGTTCTCTATGGTGAATGCCTCAGCGGAGCGCTCTACTGGCGCGACTTTCTGCATCTGGCGAAACAGGCCGGCTTTGATGATCCAAGGCTGGTTGAGAGTGCGCCGATCACCATCGAAAACCCGGAGCAGCAGGCCAAAGTGGGCGATATCCGCTTCTGTTCGGCCACCTACCGGCTGTTTCGCTCGGCAGACCTTGAGCCCGGCTGTGAGGACTACGGCCACAAGGTCCGCTATCAGGGAACGGTCAGCGATTTTCCGGAAGACCTGCCCTTCGATGAAGCGACCACGTTTGGCAAGGATCAATGGCAGGCTGTGTGCGGCAATACCTACCGGATGCTTCGCCACAGCCGCTACCGCCGGCATTTTGAGTTTCATGAAGGCCGGGCCCATCTGGGGCCCTTCGCCGGTTGCGGCAGCGGCAAACCCTTCGCCGCCGCCTGCGGCACGCCTGCTCCATCGTCACAGAGGGGCGGCTGTTGCTGAAACGATCCATGCGCCAAGTCATCTTGAGTCTCTGTTGCGTGATGGTCCTTGGCTGGCTGGCCGCCTCGCCAGCGCAAGCTGAAGCGCCTGTCGATGTGGTGGTGTTCACCCAGGCTCATTGTCCGCCTTGCCTGGCCGCCATGGATTACTTTGAGAAGCAGGGCATCGCCTACCGTTATTTTGATATTGAAGCATCAGCCAAAGCCCGGAATGTATTTGAAAGGCTGGATGGCCGGGGTACGCCTCTTATTCTGGTCAATGGCAAGCGTCTGCAGGCGTTCAGCCCTGAGCGTTTCGATGCACTTTATCGGCAGGCGGAGGCTGATCGTTCGCGCTAGCGCGCCCAGTACATCTGACGCCTGACCGCTTGCTCGTCAGAAACGTCCAAATCACCTGCCTGTCCGTAACCGCAGTAACACAATCCCGCCCACGACCCTCGTGGCGGATCTGATCCCACTGGTTCTCAAGCGGAGTTGCTGCAATGTCCGAAACCCACAAGCCCGATGCCCAACATGTTTCCTCGGCGTCCAGCGGGCCGGCGACCGCTATTGTCACAGGCGCTGCGTCCAACATTGGTCGCGTGACAGCGCTGGCGCTTTTGGCCCGTGGCTGGAAAGTGGCTGCGCTGGATATTGACCAGGAAGGCCTGCGGACGCTGCGGGCGGAGGCTGAGTCCAGGGATCTTCAGACCATTCACTGCGATCTGGCCAGCGAAGACTCGATTATCAAGGCGGTTGCGCAAGCAGGCTTCGAATCACTGACTCTGCTGGTCAACAATGGTGGTCCTGCCGACCCGGGCAGTCCCGATCTGGCCAACATGAGCCTGGCGGACTGGCATCAGTGGATTGATCCTCACCTGACCGGCGCTTTTCTGATGAGTCGTGAGTGCCTGCCAGCGTTGCGCGCGGCGGGTGGCAGTATCGTCAACATGGTGTCTACCCGCGCCTACATGTCTGAAGCCGACACCTATGGTTATGCCGCCGCCAAAGGCGGGATGATGGCTCTGACCCATGCCATGGCGGTCGGCCAGGGTCCGGCCGTTCGGGTTAACGGCATAGCGCCCGGCTGGATCAGCCCGGATCACAGCGGACTCAGTCAGACGGATCATGACCAGCATCCGGTGGGCCGTGTTGGTCGACCCGAGGATATTGCTGAAGCGGTGATCTATCTGGCCTCAGCCGGCTTCGTGACCGGTCAGGTGCTGGTCGTCGACGGTGGCATGATGCGGAAAATGATTTATCAGTGATTGGTGCCAGAGGACTGCCGCACTCAGTCATACGATTAAGCATCAAATCGCCGATTTTCGGAGAAGATAAGGCTAACTTCGGCGAATATTCCGGAAGTTCCCAGGAGTTCTGCTGTCAGTTGAAGTCGGTGGGTTTATGGATTCGTTAGAAAATTGTGCTGTGGGAGTTGTAACGGCATCGTCACAGATGTGTCAGTATTTCCGCCGGTGGCCATTGTCGGCCTCATTCCACGTCTTTTCATCCACTGAAGTCACCTCTGACCGCGACAGGGCGTTGCCATGAATCTTCGAAAACTTCTTCTGGTGGGCGTAATTGTCGCCCTGGTCGGCGGATTCATCGCGTTTGGTGGGCCTGACCTTCTGACGCTGGATAATCTCCAGAAACACCAGGCCTCGCTGGATCAGTGGATCAGCGAAAACCTTCTGCTGGCGCTGGGCGGATTTTTTGTCGTCTATGTGGCGGTCACCGCCCTGTCGCTTCCGGGGGCCGCCATTCTCACGCTCGCGGGGGGCGCCTTCTTTGGCAATCTTTTCGGTCTGATTGCTGTATCGCTGGCTTCAACCCTGGGCGCAACCCTGGCCTTCTTCACCGCCCGGTTCCTGCTGCGGGACACCTTGAGGGAACGCTACCGCGAAACCGTCAACCGCATTGATCGCGGGGTGCAGAAAGACGGTGCCTTTTATCTGGCCACTCTGCGACTGGTGCCGGTTTTCCCCTTCTTTGTCATTAACCTGGCGATGGGGCTGACCGGCATGCGGGTGGTCACCTATGTGCTGGTGAGCTGGCTGGCGATGCTGCCGGGGACCTTTGTGTATGTGAACGCCGGAACCCAGCTGGCACAGATCGACCGGCTTGGCGATATCGTCAGCGCCGAAGTGCTGATTTCTCTGGCGCTGCTGGGAGTCTTCCCGCTGATTGCCAAGGTCGCCATTGGCTGGATTCGCCGCCGCCGACTTTACAAAGGCTACCAGCGGCCCAGCCAGTACGACGCCAACCTGCTGGTCATTGGCGCAGGTTCCGGTGGCCTGGTGGCCTCGTATATTGCGGCAGCGGTCAAGGCCAAGGTGATTCTGGTGGAACGGCATCAGATGGGTGGTGACTGTCTCAATACCGGGTGCGTGCCCTCCAAGGCGCTGATTCGTTCGGCCCGCACGGCCTACACCATCCGCCACGCTGATCGCTACGGGTTGGCCGCGATGGAGCCCGAAGGCAAATTCGCCGATATCATGAGCCGCGTCCGCCGGGTCATCCGCCAGATCGAACCTCACGATTCCCCCGAGCGTTATCGCAAGCTGGGTGTGGACTGCGTGTTCGGCGAAGCTCGTTTTATCACGCCCTGGGAAGTGGAAGTCGCGCTCAATGACGGCGGCACGCGTCGGATGACCGCCCGCAGTATTGTGATTGCCAGCGGCGGTCGACCTGCCCTGCCGCCCATTGAGGGCCTGGCCGATATGGAGCCGCTGACGTCGGACAACCTCTGGTCTTTACAGGATCAACCGGGCCGCTTGCTGGTGCTCGGTGGTGGACCGATTGGCTGCGAGCTGGCCCAGGCCTTTCATCGTCTGGGCAGCCAGGTGATTCAGGTGGAACGGGCCGAGCGGCTACTGGGTAAGGAAGATCCGGATATTTCCGACTATGTTTTGCAACAGTTCCGTCAGGAAGGTCTGGACGTTCGGCTGAACCATGAAGCCCGCCGGTTTGCGGTCGAGGAAGGGCAGAACGTCGTTTACTGCATCCGCGACGGTGAGGAAGTCCGTATCGTCTTTGATCGGGTCCTCGTCGCGCTGGGTCGCAGTGCCAATACGGATAGTCTCAATCTGGAAGCCATCGGTATTGAGCCGGAGAAGAACGGAACACTGCCGACCGAAGATGATCTGAGTGTCCGGTTTCCCCATATTTTTGCCTGTGGGGACGTAGCGGGGCCCTATCAGTTTACCCACGTGGCTGCACATCAGGCCTGGTATGCGGCGGTCAATGGTCTGTTCGGCCAGTTCAAGCGGTTCCGGGCCGACTACCGGGTAATCCCCTGGGTCACGTTTACCTCGCCGGAAGTCGCGCGAGTAGGACTGAGCGAGGCGGAGGCTAAGGCCCAGGGTATTGAGTACGAGGTGACCTCTTACGGCCTCGACGATCTGGACAGGGCGATTGCCGAAAGTGACAACGAAGGGGTGATCAAGGTGCTGACACCGCCGGGCAAGGACAAAATCCTGGGAGCAGTGATTGCCGGTCCTCACGCGGCTGAATTGCTGGCGGAGTTCACTCTGGCCATGAAGCACAATCTGGGGCTGAACAAAATCCTCGGGACGATTCATCCGTACCCCACCTGGAACGAGGCTGCCAAGTATCTGGCCGGGCAGTGGAAGCAGAACCACAAGCCGAACACGTTACTGAAGTGGGTGGAAAAATTTCATCGCTGGCGGCTGGGGCGTTAAGCCGATCCGCCCCCGTTTTCGCTGGCAGCACCGATGACAGCGCCGATGACCCCCGCGGCCAGACTCAAAGGCCGGTGCGGATCATCCAACAGGAGAGTGCATGACTACGACAGAATCCCGCAGCCGTCGAATTCCGGTTGAAGAAGTCACCGCCCCACGCAGTGACGCCAGCTGGACCCACACAGGCTCAGGGGAGCCTCGGGGTTACATCGACGGCCAGAAGCTCAAGGAGTTGTGGATTCACACCGGCACGGCCTGCAACCTGTCCTGTCCCTTCTGCCTTGAAGGCTCAAAGCCGGGTGATGGCCGGTTACCGGGCATGAAACTCAGTGACGTGCAGTCCTATCTCGACGAGGCGACCAATCTTGGGGTGGAGCAGTTCTCGTTCACCGGCGGTGAGCCCTTTGTGATTCGCGATTTCGTCAATATTCTTGATTACGCCAGCCGACTGCGTCCGTGTTTCGTGCTTACCAACGCCACGGACCCTCTGCTTAAGCGGACTCACCAGTTGCAGCCGCTGATTGGCAATCCCCACCCCATTCATTTCCGGGTGAGTCTGGACTACCCCGACGCCGCCCGTCATGACGTTGACCGGGGCGAGGGCAGCTTCGCCAGCGCCCTTGAGGGTATCCGCTGGCTGCACGAGCAGGGTTTTGAGGTATCGATTGCCCGCCAGAGTGAAGCGAATGAGGACGCTGAATCCGTCGAGGCGGCCTTCCGCGCGATTTTTCGGCAGGCCGGCATCCCCGAGAGCCTGGCCTTTACGGCCTTTCCGGACTTGGGTGTTCCAGGCTCCGATAACGGCAGCCCGGAGATCACCGAAACCTGTATGCAGAAGTATCCGACACCCGAGAGTCAGTCGCATTTCATGTGTACCTACACTCGCATGCTGGTCAAGAAGGGCGATGAGGTGCGGATATACGCCTGCACGCTGGTGGACGACGACCCCCAGTACGATCTCGGCACCAGTCTGGCCGATAGCATGGATCAACGGGTAATGCTCCGGCATCCACGCTGCTTTGCATGCTACCGATTTGGTGCCAGTTGCTCGGCTCCAGGCTGACTTCGCCTCTTTCGGCCAGTCTGATCGAACAGAAAACGCTTCAATTAGGGATAACCGCCTGTCAAAGGGAGAACAACAATGACAATGACAGAAGCCTGGCTCTTCTGGGGATTTCTGGTGGTGTACGGCGTGGTGATGTACATCCTGTCGCCGCGAAGCCACAGCACCGAGTCTTTCTTTCGGGGTACTGACGGTCGTGGTCAGCCAGTTGGCCAGTTTCCGCTGACTGCCAGCATCTTTATCAGCTGGATTTTTGCCAAGTCCGTCACCAACGCTGCCAACCTGGGCGCAGCTTACGGAGTGGTCGGTGGCCTGGCTTATGCGACCTACTGGCTATCGATTCCCGTTGCCGGTTACGTCATCTATCTGATCCGCCGCCAGACCGGTGCCACCAGTCTGCAGGCCTTTCTGACCTCCCGCTTCGGTCGGCTGGCAGCGGTAGCGTTTGCGGTGGCAGTTCTGGTCCGCCTCTATAACGAGGTCTGGAGCAATACGGCGGTGGTCGGCGGCTACTTTGGCGCTCCCGGTGAATGGCCCTACTACACCTCTGCAATGGTGTTCACTGCTTTTACTCTGGCCTATAGCCTCAAAGGCGGCTTACGCAGCTCAATCTTCACGGATGTTATTCAGGCGATTGTCTTTGGTTTCTTCCTGGCTGCCGTGCTGATGATCATTCTGCCAGCCAACGACGCCGGCGCCTTGCTGACAGCCGGGGAATTTCGCCTTAATGCCGGCGTTGACCTGTTGCTGGTCGCGGGCCTGCAGATCTTCAGTTATCCCTTCCACGATCCGGTGCTGACTGACCGGGGTTTCGTGAATCGTGAGAAAACCATGCTCAAGAGCTTTGTGGTCGCCGGTCTTCTGGGCTTTGCTGCGGTGTTCATCTTCAGCCTGGTGGGCGTGCATGCCCAACTCAACGACATCGCCGTAAACGGCAATGCGCCGGCGGCGGTGGGGCAGGCACTGGGCCTGGTGGCACTGTTCTTCATGAGCGTCATCATGATGACCTCCGCCGGTTCCACTCTGGATTCCACATTTACGTCCCTGGCCAAGGCCATTGCGCTGGACCTGCCGCAACTGGTCAAGCGCAACTGGACGCCCTCAATCCGCGTAGGGGCTGTGGTCATGGTGGTCTTTGCCATACTTGGTAACTTGCCGATGTTTGCCGGTACGGACATTCTTAAGGCAACGACTATCTCTGGCACGATGGTGATGGGGCTGGCCCCGGTGTTCCTTTTCTATCCCTTTACCCAGTGGTCGCCCTGGAGTTTTCATCTGAGCTTCTGGTCGGGCATGGTGCTGGGGCTGATGCTGGCCATGGGCCAGATCCCTGAAAGCTGGGCGATTGGGGACGGTAAGTACGCCTCGCTGCTCGGGGTGAACGCCTATGGTCTGCTGATCTGTACTGCCGGCTTCTTCCTGCCGCTGATTCTGCGGCGTCTGGCCGGTCGCCAGTCATTGATTGACGCGTCCTGATGTAGACGCGTCCTCATGGAAGGGGTTGAAGGGGTTCACGCATGAGTGAAGGCCGCAGTTGTCCGCTGGCTTACCGGTATCGGCCCGAGCAGATCTGCGCTGAGCCGGAAGCGGTAAGCACGGACGTGCTCTACGTGATCGGCGGGCTCTACGGCAACATGGCGGCATTGGATGCCATCGATGCGATGGCGGACTCAGAGAGAGCCGCTGGCCGCAGCGTCAGCCTGGTGTTCAACGGCGATTTCAACTGGTTCAACGCCAGTCCTGAGCAGCTGCTTGAGGTCAATGAGCGGGTCCTCGCCCATCGGGCCATGCTTGGCAACGTGGAATACGAGATCGCTAATGCTGTTGCGGGCGCTGGCTGTGGCTGTGCCTATCCAGACTCGGTAGATCAGGGCGTGGTCGATCGGTCCAACCGTATCATGTCCAAGCTTCAGGTCGCCGCCCGGGACCTGGATGCCCTCAGGGATCAGCTGCGAAACTTGCCACGTTGGCGTTGTCTGGTGTTTGGTGGACTAAAGATTGCAGTGCTACACGGTGACCCGGAGTCTCTGGCGGGCTGGGGGCTCTCCCGGGAATCGCTTCTCACCGATGAAGGCCAGGCACAACTGCATCAGTGGCTGGCCGCCATGGACGCAGATGCGATTCTCTGCAGCCACACGTGTCTTCCCTTGTTATGGCAAGCCGATGTCGCAGGACGTCTGCGAACCGTCATTAACAATGGTTCTGCTGGGATGGGCAATCTCCAGGCCGACCCTCGCGGCCTGATGATAAGACTGTCTCACAGCCCCGATCAGGCGGCCATCGAATCGCTGAATCATGCCGGAGTGTCGCTCTCACTGCAGCCGGTTGAGTTTGATCAGGCCTCGTGGATCAACAACTTTGATCAGCTCTGGCCGCCCGGTTCCGAGGCCGCTGTTTCCTACCGGGAGCGAATTCGCACAGGCACTAATCTGCCCTGTGGGGAACTACGTATTCGATAGAGATACGTTTTGCCAAACCGCCAGGCTTTAAGCGTTGCAGGGTACTCGACAGTGCCACTGCCGACGCTCAAGCAATGCGTGCATTTGATTTTTCTTTCGTGGTCTATATAATTTTCAGCCCATACTGAGACTAAACGACTATCATGACTACTGACGGATCGAATCAGTCAGCCATCAATCTGCGTCAACCGCAAAAGGACGATGGCTACTCTCTACACAAGCTTATTGCCGCCTGCCCCCCGCTCGACCCGAACTCCATCTACTGCAATCTGCTTCAGTGCAGCGATTTCGCCGCCACCGGAGTGGCCGCCGAGAAAGACGGTGAGCTGGTCGGTTTTATCTCTGGCTACATCAAGCCGACGAAACCGGAAACCCTGTTTGTCTGGCAGGTCGCTGTACATGAGAAAGGCCGAGGCCAGGGCTTGGCCAAGCGGATGATCAAAGAAATTCTGCGCCGTCCGGCCTGTTCCAGTGTTACCCACCTGGAAACCACCATTACCCCGGATAACGAAGCCTCCTGGGCGCTGTTCCGCTCGTTTGCCCGTGATATGGACGCAACGCTTGACCACGAAGAGCACTTTGAAAAAGCCGTGCACTTTGGCGGCGAGCATGACTCTGAGCACTTGCTCCGCATAGGACCGTTTGATCCTGCGAAGGCCTGAGCCCTTTCTGGGTGCTCGCGCCGGAGCTTATGTTGTTGTCTTTTTACGACCACCTATTGATGTGGTCAGAACATGAATTTGAAGAATACAGGTGATGATATGGAAATTTTCAAGTCAACCGAATCTGAAGTACGTGTCTACTCCCGTGCCTTTCCCATGGTGTTCAACCGCGCCAAGAACGCCCACATCTACGGCGAAGATGGCAAGGAATACCTGGATTTCCTGGCCGGTGCCGGCTCGCTTAACTACGGTCACAACAACGACATCCTGAAGAAAGCGCTGCTTGAGTACATCGAGAGTGACGGCGTCAGTCAGGGTCTGGACCTGTTCACGACTGCTAAACAGGATTTCATGGAGGCGTACAAGCAGTACATCCTCGATCCTCGCGGTCTGGACTACAAAATGCAGTTCACCGGCCCGACCGGGACCAACTGTGTTGAAGCGGCCCTGAAGCTGGCCCGCAAGGTGAAAGGTCGTCAGAACATCATTTCGTTCACTAACGGATTCCACGGCGTTTCACTGGGTGCAGTAGCGACCACCGGTAACGGCGGCCATCGCGGCGGTGCCGGCGTTTCCCTCGGTGATGTCAGCTTTATGCCCTATGACCAGTACTTCGGTGAAAACGTCGATACGCTGGAAATCTTCGACAAAATGATGACCGATCCGTCTTCAGGCATCGACAAGCCTGCGGCGGTCATCGTTGAGGCGGTTCAGGGCGAAGGTGGTCTCAACGCGGCTCGTGCCGAGTGGCTCAAAGGCCTATCCCATCTGTGTAAAAAGCACGACCTGCTGCTGATTCTGGATGACATCCAGGCGGGTAACGGTCGCACCGGTGAGTTCTTCAGCTTTGAATTTGCCGGCATTGTTCCGGACATCGTCACCGTATCGAAATCCCTGAGCGGCTATGGTCTGCCCATGGCTCTGGTGCTGTTCAAGCCGGAACTGGACGTCTGGAATCCCGGTGAGCACAACGGCACCTTCCGCGGCAACAATATGGCATTCATTACGGCCCGCAAGGCGATTGAGGCCTATTGGAAAGACGACAGCTTTGCCAACGAAGTCAAAGCCAAGGGCAAATTGCTGGGCGATGCCCTGCAGACCATCTGCAACAAGTACGCAAATCACGGCGTGAAGCTCAAAGGCCGCGGACTGATGCGCGGTATCGAGTTCCCTGATGGCGATCTGGCCGGCCGCATTGCGGCGCGGGCTTTTGAAAAAGGGCTTATTATTGAAACGAGCGGCTCTTTTGACCAAGTCGTAAAGTGTCTGATGCCTCTGACGACCAGTGAAGACGATCTGCGCAAGGGCGCAGCGTTGCTGTCAGAGAGCGTTGACGACATCATGCGTGAGGGCATGAGCGAGGCTTCCTGAGGAAGCCTGCTCACCGGCCATCGAACAGAAATGGACGAAACGAAAGCGACGAAGACCGGACTATGACCAACGAACCTGTACATACCGTTGAGAAAATTGGCGGCACCTCAATGAGCAATTACGAGGCTGTCCGCGACAACATCATTGTCGGCAATCGTTCCAACGACGATCTTTATCAGCGAATTTTCGTCGTGTCCGCCTATGCAGGCGTGACTGATGAATTGCTGGAGCACAAGAAAACCGGTGAGCCGGGCGTCTACGCCCTGTTCGCCGATGCCGAGTCAGACTGGGCCTGGGGCGATGACCTCAACAAGCTGGTCAAATTCCTGACCGACAAGAACAGCGAGCTGTTTCGCGATCCCATGCTCAAGCAGCAAGCGGATCAGTTCATCACGGACCGGATTGAAGGCGTGCGGGGTTGCCTGATCGATCTGCAGCGACTTTGCTCCTACGGTCAGTTCCAGCTGGAAGAACATCTGCTGACTGTCCGTGAGATGCTGGCGGGCATCGGCGAGGCCCACAGTGCCTTCAACACCACGCTGAAGCTTCAGCAGGAAGGCATAAACGCCCGCTTTGTGGACCTCACCGGCTGGCGCGATAACGAACTGCTGCCACTCGATGAGAAGCTGCAGAAAGCCTTCGATGCCATCGACCTGAGCCGTGAGCTGCCGATTGTCACAGGCTACACCCAGTGCAAAGAAGGTCTGATGCGCACCTTCGATCGCGGCTACAGCGAAATGACCTTCAGTCGGGTTGCCGTCATCACCAAGGCGCGCGAAGCCGTGATCCACAAGGAATATCATCTCAGCTCAGCCGATCCCAAGATTGCCGGTGAGGACAAGGTAGTGCCCCTGGGCCGCACCAATTACGATGTGGCTGATCAGCTGGCGAACCTGGGCATGGAGGCTATCCATCCCCGCGCCGCCAAAGGTCTGCGACAGTCTGATATCCCGCTGCGGGTGAAAAACACCTTTGAGCCTGATCATACCGGTACGCTGATCACCCGTGACTACATCAGTGAGAAGCCGCAGGTGGAGATCATTGCTGGCTGCAAGGGCGTGTTCGCGATTGAGGTGTTTGATCAGGACATGCAGGGTGAGCCTGGATCGGATCGCGCCATTCTGGAGATTCTGGCGAGGTTCAAGGTGCGTTTCATGGCCAAGGACACCAATGCCAATACCATCACCCACTATGTGGATACCACGCTCAAGCATGTGAAGCGGGTGGTACGTGCACTGCAGAGCGAATTCCCCAATGGTGAAATCAACACCCGCAAGGTATCTCTGGTGTCCGCCATCGGTAGCGATCTGAAGGTGCCGGGCATCCTGTCCCGCTCAGTGCAGGCGTTGGCGGATGAAGAGATCAACATCCTGGCAGTGCATCAGTGTCTGCGGCAGGTCGACATGAAGTTTGTCGTAGAAGAAGACGCCTATGAACAGGCCATTGCTCAACTGCACAAGGTGCTGATCGAGCCTCACAATCATGGTTACGCCATTGTGGCGGCCTGATTGGCAGCGGTCCTAGGACCGCAGTTAAGACACAAAAAAGCCGGCGGAAAATGCCGGCTTTTTTGTGTCTGATAGAATTTTTGTGCGTGATCGAAAAAAGACCCGTCTGCCTTGTTCATTCGACCATCAGGACGCCCAGCGTAATCAGCTGACAGCCAGCGGCTACCGTTGTCAGCGCAACACGAAGCCTGAGATACCAGTTAGGCCAGTATTCACTCAGCAGAGCATAATCGACATAGAGCACGCCGAGATAGGCGAGAGGGTAAAGGATAAGCGTCCCGGCGGTCGGCAACAGAAGTCCCACTGCGGCACAGCCGAAGAACACCTGGCTCAGAATCAGCAGCGTCACTGGCGAGACGGGATAATTCCGCCGCTCCAGCTGCATGCCCAGAGGCCAGTAGACCCCCGCAAGAAACACCAGAATTCCCGCTGAATAGACGCAGAACCACTGAATCGCCGTGCTCTGCATTTCAGCTGACGACATCAGCACCATGCCGAGGCCGAACAGAAACGGAATCAGGCCAGCAAGCCCTACGATGCTGGCCAGGCGAGACACTGAAATCACGACTCGTTGTTCCCCAGAGGCACACGGGCCGGTGCCGGACTGCTGTCAGTGTTAATCATCTGGTCGTACACCGAAGTATGGACCAGCTCAGTGGTTCCCGGGTTGTAGGCTGCGAGAAACTCACGGACCTGTTGAACATTTCTGAACTGGATGGTTTCGTCATTCTCGGAAAGCATAAACGCGCCTTCGTCCAGCGTGATTCTGGCGACGTAAAACTGGCCCTCGAGGGAAATAATCTCCACCGGAAAACCGGTGTGCTGTTGCTCCTGGAGCTGCTCTGTTGTTATGCGCATCGGATGGCTCCCTATCCTGTGGTCGGTCGCGACAAGCGTGTCATGCAGTCGTTTATCGACTTTAACGACCCCGATTGTCAGACATACGTCCATGTTGCGAAGGAGGATCAGAGTGAATCAGGCCAGATCGCGAACCGGGCCGTGCTGGGGGCAGGCAACCAGATGGTCGTTCACAAAACCCGTGGCCTGCATGAATGCGTAAACAATCGTGGGCCCGACGAAACTGAAACCGCGTTTTTTGAGGGCCTTGGACATGGCTATGGCATTGGCATCGGTGGTCGGCACCTGGGCCATAGTGGCCCACTGGTTCTGGATCGGATGATGGTCCACGAAGGACCAGAGAAACCGACTGAAACTCTCGCCAGTGTCCTGCTCCAGTTGCAGATAGGCTCGTGCATTGCCAATGATGCTGCGGATTTTCAGGCGATTGCGCACGATTTCCGGGTTGTTCATCAAGGCTTCTACATCGTCGTCGGTGAACCGGGCGACCCGCTCCGGATCGAATCCCGCGAATGCTTTCTGGTAGCCGTCCTGCTTGCGAAGAATCGTAATCCAGCTCAAGCCGGCCTGCTGGCCGTCCAGACACAGCTTTTCGAAGAGGTGTTGGCTGTCGTACTCAGGCCGACCCCAGACGTTATCGTGATAGTCCACGTACAGAGGATCGGTGCCGCACCAGGGGCAGCGGCCCTGCTTGTTATCGCTCACGGATTTCACTCACGGCTGCAGCCTCTGGATGATCCAGGCATCACCGTCCTGACGCTGATATTCGAAACGGTCGTGCAGGCGGCTCGGTCGCCCTTGCCAGAATTCGATCCGGCTCGGCTTGAGCCGATAGCCACCCCAGTAATCCGGCTTTGGCACCTCCTGGCCCTCGAACCGCTCGGTGATCTCGCGGACTTTCTGCTCAAGCATATCGCGATCTGCCGCGGGCTGACTCTGGGATGAGACCCAGGCACCGATCTGACTGCCGCGCGGGCGACTGTGAAAGTATTCCGTCGATTCGGCTTCGGAAATCTGTGAGACATCGCCCTGGACCAGCACCTGCCGATTCAGCGACAGCCAGGGAAACAGCAGGCAGGCGCGAGCGTTGACGGCCAGATCATGGCCTTTGCGGCTGTGGTAGTTGGTGTAAAACACGAAGCCGTCCTGATCGACGGATTTCAGCAGCAGGGTGCGTACTCGCGGGAAGCCCTGTTCATCAGCGGTTGCGACGGACATGGCATTGGGTTCCAGGACACCGGCGCTGCGCGCCTGCTCGAACCACTGTTCGAACTGTTTGATCGGATCATCGAGAAGATCACTGCGATTCAGTCCGTCGCTCTCGAATTCACGACGCATCTGGCTTATATCCATGTTTTCTCTCCTGTATCCCAGGCACACTGTTATCCCAGGCACACCGTCTGGCCCATAAGGCTGCGGCTGATCGCTTTAGAGTGAACCGGGAACTGCCGGGCTCCGGTGGCGGCTGATCGGCGGCAACATTCTTTCAGGAAACAGACCGTCTGGAAATACGCGGCCTGATCGCGCTAACCTCAAGTCTGACCCCTGCCGATCTACGAAGGAAACCTGCCCTTGTCCCAGTCCCGTCGCGTTCCTTTCTGGTTGACACTGACCACCGGTCTGCTCGCCATTCTCCTGACACTCTATGTTCTGGCGGGCTTCGTGCTGCTGCCCGTGTGGCTCGAGCGCAAACTGCCAGAGGTCCTTCAGGAGCATTTCGGCTGGCAGTCGCAGGTGGACGACATCGGGATGAATCCGTTCCTGTTGACCCTGGAAATCACCGGTCTCGACGTTCGTGACGACGACGGCGAAGTGATCAATCTGGAGCGCGGCTATGTCGATGTCAGTTTTCTGGAACTGCTGGGCGGCGTTATCGGCATTGAAGATCTGGTGCTGGACGACCCTCAGGTCAGGGTCGATCTGCTGGAAGGCTACGACGTGAATTTCAGCCGTGACTGGAACCAGAACCATTCCCAGCCGGAAGCCGCCAGCGCCGAAACGCCTCAGCAGGAGGATGGCCAGCCAGTAGAGTTCGTCTTGCATCGTCTCGCCATTACGGAAGGGCGTATCCGCCTGCGGGACTTTACCCATAATCAGAACGAAGAATTTATTATCGAACCGCTGACCATGGCGGTCGTCGATCTGGCCAACTTTCCCCTGGACATCGATAACGGCGAAGATGAGCTCACAGCAGTGCTCGATCAGCAGGAGATTAAATGGAAGGGGCAGATCACGCTGTCGCCCCTGGAGTCCAGGGGCCGAATTGAAATCAACCAGCTCTCCGAAACGCTCATAGGCCATTTTGCAGGACCCTGGCTGCCCTACCGGCTACAGAGTGGCGATCTGTCGCTGAGCACGGATTACCAGCTGTCGCTGTCGGACCGTTTCGAATTCAGCTCTTCGAATGGCGAGATAACCATTAACAATGCGGCCCTGGCGCTGCCGGATAACGACAGTCCCTGGCTACAGATCGCCCGCGGGTCACTGCGCGATATCCGCTTCGATCTGACAGAGTCGCAGCTACAGGTAGGGGAGGTGGACGTTGAGGGGCCAGACCTGCAGGTACTTCGCGACAGTGAGGGGCGGCTGAATCTGCTGGCACCGTTTGCAGGTGATGGCCAGGACGAGCCCGCCGCCAGTCAATCCGGTGCCAGCCAACCCGCCAGTGGCAGCGAACGCAGTTTCAGCTGGGTCATCGACAAAGTCAGTCTTTCCAATGGTCGTGTGGCCTGGACGGATCAGACCACCGGTGAGCCGGTGTCGCTTGTGGCTCAGCAGATTGAGGCAAGCGTCAGCGACCTGGGGCGTAACCTGGACGAGCCGGTGCCTTACAAGGCCAATCTGGAGCTGGCCTCCGGCGGCGCTGTTGCGATTCAGGGCCAGGTCACACTGGCGCCCTTTAACCTGCGGGCGGGACTGAGCGTTGATCAGCTGAATCTCAAGCCGGCGCAGCCATACCTGCATCAAGCCGTGAAGCTCGATATTGCCGGCGGCTCGCTCACAATAGACGGCGATCTCGATCTGGATGGCCAGGCTGAACCCATGACCGGGACCTTCAGTGGCCGGGCCCGTCTGGACGACCTGGCTCTTAACGCCCAGGGCAGCGGCCAGAAGCTGATTGGCCTCAATAACCTGACCGTATCGCCGCTGGAGTATAATCTGACACCCGCCCGGCTCCAGATCGGCACGCTCGCCCTCGCCGAGCCCTATCTCAAAGCCGTTCGCAATCAGGATGGCACAATCAACCTGGCGAGCCTGGCCGCAGGCTCGACCAGCGAAGCGAACGAGCCGCCGCCTGAAGACTCAGCTCAAAATCAGGACTCGGAGTTTATTTTCCGGATCAACCAGATCACGCTTCAGGATGGCCAGATCGATTATGCGGATCGATCACTCGATCCGGATCTGGCCACCGATATCAGCCAGCTGTCCGGTTCTATCAGTGGCCTCAGTAATGTCGCGCCCCAGCAGGGCCGTTTGGATCTGTCCGCGACTCTGGCCCAGTCGGCCAGCCTGAATCTCAAAGGGTCGCTGGCCGCAGTCGGCACCTCTCGCCGGTCCGAACTCAGTGGTCAACTCGACGGTTTCAACCTGCCGGTGGCCGGCCCCTACTTCATTCAGTATCTGGGCTATCGAGCCAAACAGGGCCAGCTGAATCTCAATATCGATTATGTCCTGGACGGCGATAACCTCGACGGCACCAACAAGATTGTGATCGACAATCTGACACTGGGGGAGTCGGTACCGAGCGACACTGCCATCAATGCGCCCATCAAACTGGGTCTGGCGCTGCTGGAGAACTCTGATGGCGTCATTGATGTTGATCTTCCGATCAGCGGTCAGTTGAGCGATCCCCGATTTTCCATCGGTAAAGTGCTGATGGGCAGCTTTACCAACCTGATCGTCAAAGCGGCGACTTCGCCGTTCACCATGCTGGGCGGCATTGTGAATCTGGCTGGTTTCTCTTCCGATCAACTCAACGATGTGGCGTTCGCCCCCGGACAGAAAACGGTCAAAGACAGCGAGCGGGAAAAGCTGAAAATCATTGCTGGAGCCATGGGACAGAAGCCGAATCTGACGCTCAAGATTGCAGGCAAGGCAGCGCCTGAAGATCGTCGGGTCCTGCAGCGTGAGGCGGTGTTTGCCGATCTGGGACTCAACCCCGAAGCAGACCCGGCCAGCCAGCTGGATGCTCTGCTGGGCGCCTATGAACGTGAAGTCGCTGAGCCGCCTGCCAGTTTTATCCGCAACGAGATTGAAGCATCACCGCCACCCAGTGGATCAGTGGAGTCGGCTTTTGCCAGCCGGCTGCTGGATGCTTTAATACAGCAACATTCGCTGGCTGACAGTGCACTGCGCAACCTGGCAACCGCACGCGGTGACTGGATCGCCGGTCAGCTCCGCCAGACTTACGGTATCGAGCCGCAGCGCCTGTTTGTTCAGGACCCTACCGTCAGCGAAGCGGCCTGGCGGGATGGTCATGTTCAGGTTGACCTGACGCTGGGGGCGAAATGACCGTCGTCAGTCATTTCTTTGCCTATCTTTCCCGGCTTCGGTGGATTCGGCGGTGGGGATTGATGCGCAATGCCATTGAAGAAAACGTCGCGGTGCACTCCTGGGAAGTGGCCACTTTAGCCCACGCCCTGGCGCTGATTCGTAACCAGCGGTTTGGTGGTTCTGTCGACGCTGACAGGATCGCCGTGGCCGCCCTGTATCACGACGCCACCGAAGTGATTACCGGCGACATGCCAACGCCGGTCAAGTATTACTCCGCCACCATGCGAACCGCGTTCGCGGACGTGGAGCATCAGGCGGAATCCGAACTTCTGGCGCTGCTGCCCGACGAATTACAGGCAGCGTTCAGACCTTACATCGCCGAGTCCCAGTGGAGTGACGACGTCAGGCAGATTGTGAAAGCGGCTGACCGGCTGTCGGCCTGGCTGAAATGTCAGGCTGAAATCAACGCGGGGAATCGGGAGTTTGAACCGGCTGCGGAGCAGCTGTTCCGGCGTCTGCAGAGCTCGGGACTGCAAGAGGTCGCCTACTTTCTTGAGGTGTTCGCACCCAGCTATCAGAGACCGCTCGATCATCTGCTGGGCGACTGAAATGACTGGCAGCAGCGACGCCAAAAGTCGCGCGCCAGTGCCATATCGGGCGGACATTCGACCACCAATAATGAGCAACGCAAGCAATACCGAGGCTGGCGGGGTCTGGACTGTTTCCGGACAGTAGCCGCAGTAGCCGCCAGCCAGACGCTTCAGCACCAAGAGGTTTACCGATGAAAAATCTAAACAATAAAGTGGCGGTGATTACCGGAGCCGGTTCCGGCATTGGACGTGCACTGGCTGTTCTGCTGGCCAAAAAGGGCTGTCGACTGGCCATCTCAGACGTCAATATGACGGGCCTTCAGGAAACCGCCTCTCTTTGCGGCGATGCCGAAGTCAAAACCTACAGCCTTGATGTGGCCAAGCGCGATGCCATTTACGCGCACGCCGATCAGGTGCACAAGGACTTTGGTCAGGTCAATCTCATCATCAACAATGCCGGTGTGGCGCTGGCAAGCACCATTCGGGACATGACTGACGAAGATTTTGAGTGGCTGATGGACATCAATTTCTGGGGCGTTGTGAATGGCACCCGGGCGTTTCTGCCGCATCTGATTGAGTCCGGTGACGGGCACGTGGTCAATGTCTCGAGCGTGTTTGGTCTTATAGCGGTTCCCAAACAGAGCGCTTACAACGCAGCCAAGTTTGCAGTTCGCGGATTCACCGAATGTCTGCGTCAGGAAATGCAGATCGAACAGCTACCGGTTGCGGTCAGCTGTGTTCATCCTGGCGGTGTTCGCACCAACATTGCGAAGGCCGCGCGCATGCCGGGTGAGACCCATGCCGACAAGCACCGCAGAGACTTCGATAAAATCGCTCGGACCACACCAGACAAGGCGGCCGAGATTATCGTCAAAGGTATTCTCAAGGACGAAGCCCGCATTCTGGTCGGCGCAGATGCTCATGTGATCGATGCCATGAGTCGCACCATGGGTTCAGCCTACCAGGGCGTCGTGTCCCGGCTGACCAAGCGCAATCTCTATCGTTCCTGATCGACAGCAGTCTGCTCGTGGAATGGCCGCCTCTTGGCGACCATTCCACAGTTAGCGAGAAGTCTGGTGTCGTTGTCTGTCTATTCTGCAGAGGCTCACTCCACGATTTTCAGAGGCCTAGCCCACTCTGCCGTCCTGCAGCGGTAACTACCTCCTTCGCAATCCCTCCCCCAAGTCATGCTTTTCTTTTTCCGGCTGGTTACCTACTCGCTGTTTACCGCCGTTGCAGCGAGAAACGAAACGGCGACTTGCGAGCCATAGCTGCGCGTCTACCCTTAATTAGTCTGGCGAACTATCTGTTGTGAGATTTGGACATCCCGGCAGCATGTCGGAATAGGCCAATCCCTCCTGCCTGGGACAGGCTTCCGCAAGGTTAATTAAGCAGCAGTAATGACCCATGAGACACTTTTTTATAAAGCGATTTTCTTGGCTTGGTTAAGGCCTGTGACATAGACGACAACGCGAGTGTTCGGGCATGGTTAAAAACCCAATCTTCAGCAAGGCTTCTTTCAGGTACGTCGGAGCGGGCAATAAGCTGCTGCGTGGACTTGGGCCAGGGGCGTCCGGATCAGGTCAGCCGAAATTAATGGTGGTTGACGACGAGCCGACCAATCTTTGCATCCTTCAGGAAGGCTTGAAGGATCGTTACCAGGTCGCCACCTTTGAGTCCGCTGCGGAGGCCTTCGACCAGCTGCAGGAAGGCGAGCTTCCCGCTCTCATACTGCTCGACGTCATGATGCCTGTGCAGGATGGTTTGAGTTTTTGCCGAGCGCTCAAAGCCCACCCGCTTTACCAGAACATTCCTGTAATTTTTCTTACCGCCCGGGACGATGACGCCACGGAACGCACCTGTTTTGAGCTTGGCGCTGTTGACTTCATCCGCAAGCCGTTTCACCTGCCAGTGGTTTCTGCCCGTATCAACCACCATGTCGCCGTCCAGCGGCTCATTCGGGAGAATATGGCGTCCGGACAGCGGCTTAAGATGGTGCTGCATGAACTGAGAGCTATGCAGCTGGAGCTGGATAGCCTTGCTCGCGAGCTCGACTACGCGGACGCCAGCAAGATCCTTTACGAAGGCGCTTTTCAGGCAGCCTCAGAGGGCCTGGCCATTATGGATGCTGGCGGTATCCTGCTGGCCGGTAATCCCGCATTGGCTCGGATGCTCGGTAAACCGCTGGTTGACTGCCTTGGACAGGACTTTCTGGTGCCCGACCTGCTGGAGCCATCGGGATCGGAACGAGCGGACATTCTGGCAGCGCTCACTGTCAATGATCGCTGGAAAGGAGACTTTTGCTGCCGTAGGCCCAATGGGGAGGTCTACATCCAGAGCCGCAGGATCACGGCGCTCAGAAATCGTCACGGAATCTGTCAGCACTTTGTGGCGGTGGTCCGCGACCTTTCCATTATCCGCCAGAAGGACAGCGATCTGGATTGTCTTGACTTCCGTGATCCTGTAACCGGTCTGGCGGACCGGACCACTCTACTCAAAAATCTTGCGGACGCGCTTCAACATTCCGCCGACAACCGTCATTCCGCAGCCGTCATCCTGCTGGACATCCGCGATTTCAGAACCATTAACGAGATGCATGGCTACCTTGGCGGCGATGCCGTGTTGATGGAGCTGGCTCAGCGTCTGTCAGAACTTTCGAGTCCTCATGACCTGGTGGCACGGCTCGGTTCGGATCACTTCGGCCTCCTTGTGGGCGCCCCGGGTCTCACGGCTGATGAGGTCCGCTTCCAGGCTCGTTCTTTGATGGTCCGTGTGTCGCAAGAGATGAAGCGGCCCATCGAGCTGACTACGGACAAGCGGATTTCTGTTCGACTGCGGGCCGGCGTCGCTGTCTTTCCAACTCTTGATGTCAATTCAGCGCCGGCAATCCTGCAACAGGCCGAAGTCGCACATCAGTCTGCCCGATCCTCAGGCCGGGAGTTGGTTTTCTATCAAGCGTCTGGGCATCAGGATCTGAGTTGGCAGCAATCCCTGGAAGGCGAGTTGCTAGATGCGGTTGATCGGGAAGAGTTGGTGCTTTTCGCTCAAGGCCAGTTCACGGCGCAAGGAAACTGCACGGGCTATGAGGTGCTGGTTCGCTGGGAGCATCCTGAGTTAGGGCTGCTGGAGCCCGACCGTTTCATCCCTTTTGCAGAAACGACACGACTGGTCTTAACGCTGGAGCGTTACATCTTACACCGGGCTTTCGAGATCGTCGGATTTGCGGGTGAAAAAGCCAGCCATCTGGATTGCTCGGTGAATGTCTCGGCCCGCCACCTTTGCGAACCGGATTTTGTCGACATCATCACCAGCCTGATCGCGCGGACCGGGGCCGATCCAAATCGGATTGTCCTTGAGATGACGGAGACAGTGACGGTCGATGACCTGGGGGTCGTTTCCGGCAAGATGGCTGCGCTCACAGAATTGGGTATCCGCTTCTCCCTGGACGATTTCGGTACCGGCTACTCGTCACTGTCGCGGCTACACAGGCTGCCGATTTCAGAAATCAAAATTGATCGCGGCTTTGTAAACGATGCGCCGGACAATCCCGCCAGCGGACGCATCGTCAACATGATCAGTCACATAGGGCAGTCGCTCGGTCTCGATGTGGTCGCAGAGGGCATCGAGACACAGGAACATCAGCAGTTTTTTGCTGAACACTACCCGCACATTCGCCTGCAGGGCTTCTATTACGGTTCGCCCTGTCCGCTAAAGCAGTTTCTGATTCAGCTCTGAAGCGACTCGGGTCCTGCCAGGACAAAAAAAAGCCGCCCGGGCTACGGGCGGCAGGTTTACACACGGTATTCAACAACGGACCGCTTCAATACAGCAACGAGAATGGCGCTGCTCAGTCTCCGTTCTTACTGAAGGGTAGCGCCCTTACGACGGTTTCCCTGACGGAATTCTGGCGAGATGTAGCCTTCAATCTGCGGCTTGAAGCGAGCGATCAGTTCGCTGTTGTCGTGCTGCCACGGATGGTAGTTGGGCTTGAAGTACTCCAGCCAGGTCGGGACCATGCTGGAGAACACACCGTTATAGCCCCACATGCGCCACAGACTCTTGCCGGCGTCCTTGAGAGTGAAGTTCTCGCGATCCTGCCACATCATCCGAGTGCTGAAATAAGTCGTTACCACCCCAAGCATGGCTGTGGTGAAGGCAAGGTAGAAAGCCCGCTCGGCATAGGTGCCACCGACGGCCTGGAAGACATCGTAGGCGACGCCTTTGTGCTCTGTTTCTTCTACCGCGTGCCATACCCAGATTTTCTGCATGGACTCGTGCATGTCCTCGCGAACGTCGGAGCGCTCAAGCAATGCGTCTGCCATCATGGCAGTGAAGTGCTCAAGTCCGCAGGTCGCAGCCAACTGATGGCGATGCGGCAGATTCTTCTTGAAAAAGTCGAGCAGCATGGTCAACTGACCTTCCAGTTCGTCCACCGGCATCCCCTGATCGCGGACATGCTGGTTCAGTTTCTCATGCTCAAGAGAGTGCATCGCTTCTTGACCAATGAAACCGCGTACTTCTTTTTTCAGCTCCGGATCAGTGATTTGATCCCGATAATTCCGAACCGCTTCCACGAAGAAGGCTTCACCTTCTGGGAACAGGATCGACATCGCGTTCATGACATGGGAAATAAAGTAGCTATCCGCCAGCCAGTATTTAGGTGTGCTTTCCTGGCTGAACTCAAAGCCCATGCGCTGCGGCTTAATGTCGACAGTCTCCGGCTTGCGGATGGACGTGCGGATGCCGCCAAAAATCGAACGACTGACACTTGAACCTACTGAAGAAATCGTGCGAAGCATGTTTATCCTCCTGGCGCCGAAAGCGCATTGCCTCATAACATGCAACCAGTATGAATGGTGCAACCCAACTGCGTTAGCTATGATCAGGACCATCATCGTGTAAGTTAGGCCAAGCGGCCCGTTTTGATCGTCCTATTCGTAAAACCATGTAATTCATGCATTTACGATGTTCGGGGCGGGGCTTTTTACGCTGAGTTGCGGTTGGGAAACTACGCCAGCCGGCCCGGCAGCAGCGACTATTGGCCTCAGGTTGCTTCGTGCTAGCATCGGAGCACCACCGACTGGCCGGACGTCTATCGAGCAGGAATCGTCCTGCGAAAAATAGTCCGCTTGGCGCCGCCCAGAATTCAGGACCTCACATGACAGAGACGTTTGATGGATAGCAACACGCCACCGCAATCTTCCAAGGAGCGCCCCGACCGCAGTCCAGGTTCGGGGTTGGGCATGATGCCTGGTGTGTATCTGCGCGTACTGGCGGATCTTGTTCGAAAGCTGGGCCATGACGAAACCCAGCTCTTCCGGGGTTTATCCGTGGCGCCAGCGGATCTGTTGGCGAACGACAGTCGGGCACCTATCGCCGAAGCCGTCATCATTCTTGACCGGGCCGTGGCGCTGGCCGGTTCCCAGGGGCTGAGTCTGCTGCTGGCCCGTGAGCTACGGGTGACCATTCATGGCACACTGGGGCTGGCAGCGCTTACCAGCCCGGACGTCGCCAGTGCCTGGGAGTCGGTGCGCCGCTATCTTCAGCTGCGGGCGCCCTTTGTCAGCCTGGTTATCCAGGAATTCGAAGATCGTATGCTGGTCCAGTTCCGGATGGACATACCGCTGCCTTCCCTCAACCAGTTCCTGGTCGAAACGGTGTCGGCCACACTGCTCATGTTGTTTGAGCAGCTGGTCGATCCTGACAGTGCCCGTGAGCAGGGTTATGAATTCCGCAACCACAAGATTCAGGGCGTTGAGGTTCATCTGCAGCACGAAGAGCCGTCCTACTATCGGGAGATGACCGGGCAACTGCCGGTTCCGTTGTTCTTTGGCAAAGAATCCAATGTGGTGATCTTCCAAAAGGCGCTGCTAAAGGCGAAAATGCGCCTGGCGGATGCCGACGCTTCTGCCATGGCGCGGGACCAATGCGAATTCGAGCTGCAGAAAGCGTTGAGGGAGCAGGGCGATATCAGCATGGCCGTGCGCAATATGCTTCATCTGATGCCCGGCCCCCTGCCGTCTCTTGAAGCGATGGCCGAGCGCTTCTGCGTATCGTCGCGAACCCTGAAACGCCGGTTGGCAGATCGGGACACGACCTACCGGGAAATCGTTGAGTCCGTTCTTAAGAACCGGGCCATTCAGCTGCTGCGATACACCAACCAGTCAGTCAGCGAAATTGCCTACGAACTCGGCTATGCCGATCTCTCAAATTTCAGCCGCGCATTTCGCAAGTGGACGGGTAAATCGGCGAGCGAATTCCGCGACGATGGTCCTGATCCGGCTCCGGAATTGGGGCCCTGACACGAGGTCTCTATGCATTTGACCAACACTCATAGCGTGGTTCTGGGCTATTTGCTCTGGATTTTCGGTTTTCTCGGTTCCCATCGCTTCTATTACGGCAAGCCCATCACCGGCACTATCTGGTTTTTTACCTTAGGTCTGTTTTTTATCGGATGGATTATCGATCTGTTCCTGATCCCCGGCATGGACCGGGCGGCGGATGCCCGCTATCAGGCGGGTCGCATCAGCTATAACGTCAGTTGGCTGCTACTGACATTCCTCGGCATATTCGGTATCCACCGAATGTATATGGGGAAGTGGATCACGGGCATTCTCTGGCTTCTGACCGGCGGTTTTTTTCTGCTGGGTATTCTTTACGACTTCTGGACACTGAATGATCAGGTGGCCGAGCGTAACGACTCCTTCAGCTTTCACTGATTGTCGTCTGCGGTCGACAGTAGGGCATAAGGCACCCGATACCGTTGGCGCTGCCAGAGCCCACAGCCTTCGACCGTGCAGGTACGGGGGTTGAGCCTGATAATGGTGCCGGTGCGCTGACGCCGGCCCTCACCGAAGTTCACTCGGTCACCGACCTGCCACTGTGCTGCCGGCGATGGCGTTGGCACAAATTCGGTTGCCAGTTCGCTCCAGCCTCTTCTCGCGGTTTCCTCGCCCAACCAGCGCCGTACTTCGTTTGCCGCTCCCGACCCATGCAGGCCATCGAGAATGTCGTAAAAGTGACGGTTATGGACGGAGCCGCGATAGCGCTGCCCGGCTATGCTCTGAAGCAGATGGGCGAATTCGTGGCAGCAGGTGTGAGCGAGTAGATTCAGGGTGCTGCACTGACCGCTGTAGTAGTGACGCCGGCGTATTTCCCGCAGCGACAGCCAGCCTTCCGCTGTTGCACTGTTCTGCTTTGCGGCAATCATTCGCTGACCGTAGACGATCCTGTGGATCGGCTGATGGGCATCGCGACGGTGATAAGTGGCTTTACCCCGGCCCACCATGCACTGCAGCCGCGCCTTGGGCTGTTGCTCCAGGATCCAGTGTTGCGCCGGCGTCCAGAGCAACTGTTCGGTTGCTTCACACATCAGCAGACCCAGCTCGTGAGATTTCTGTCCCGACTCGGCGGTCGTTCTGGCAGTAGCCATCGGGGCGACACGGTGCTCGGTTTCGCGGCTAAGGGTTGAGGCACAGGGCAATCGGGCAATCTCCAGCAGCAACGCTCGAGGGCGGGTTTGAGCCCTCGCCGCTCAGTCTATCAGACTGCCGGGAGGCGTCATCCCGCTTGCGCAGTTCTCACCTGAACGGCACTATCATGGCGGGCGCCTGCGTTGCCGGAGCCCTTGAATAACCCAGGGCAAGCGCGCTCGGCGGTGAACCAGAGTTACTCAGACGCCTCCTGATGCCCGACGCTCTGCCAGCCTCCATTCAATCCGTGTGCCCCGCTGCGCCCGCTGTTCGGAAGACCTCATGACCGGTTACTTCATTCAGGCTTTTATCTATCTCACTGCGGCAGTCATCGCCGTGCCTCTGGCGAAACGTCTGGGTCTGGGTTCGGTGCTCGGCTATCTGGTTGCTGGTGTGGTGATAGGACCGATCGCGGGATTTGTGGGGCAGGAGACTGAGCAGATTCAGCATTTCGCCGAATTCGGTGTGGTGATGATGCTGTTTCTGGTGGGTATGGAGCTGGACCCAAAGGCGCTCTGGGCGATGCGAGTCCGGCTGTTTGGCCTGGGTGGGTTGCAGGTCATCGCCACGACGGCCGCCGGATATCTCTTAGGCGAAGCGCTGGGACTGCCCTGGCAGTCGGCGTTGGCGGTCGGCTTTATTTTCGCGCTCTCATCGACGGCCATTGTCCTGCAGACCCTGAATGAGAAGGGTCTGTCGCGTACCGAAGGCGGACGCAGCGCGTTTTCGGTGCTGCTGTTTCAGGATATTGCGGTCATTCCAATCCTCGCCATTATTCCGCTGCTGAGTCTCGCCGGCAGTGGTAGTGGCGAGGCGATTGCCAATCATGCCAATCACAGCCTGGTGGATGGGTTGCCCGGCTGGCTGCAGGCACTGGCGGTTTTCCTGGCCGTTGGCGTGGTTATCGGAGGCGGTCACTTTCTGGGACGGCCCCTGTTTCGCTATGTCATCAAGGCGGGACTGAGAGAAGTCTTTACCGCGACCGCACTGATGCTGGTCATTGGTATTTCGGCACTGATGGGGCTGGTGAATCTTTCTCCGGCGCTGGGGGCGTTTCTGGCCGGCGTGGTGCTGGCGAACAGTGAATTCCGGCATGAGCTTGAGGCCAACATTGAACCATTCAAAGGTCTGTTGTTGGGGCTATTCTTTATCACCGTCGGTGCTGGCATTAACTTTCAGGTCTTTGTGGAGTCCTGGAAAGAGGTGCTCGGGCTGAGTCTGGGCCTGATCCTTATCAAAGCCCTCATCCTTCTGGTGCTTGCTCTGATTTTCAGAATCAAGGGCAGCAACGGCTGGCTGTTCACGCTGGGTCTGGCGCAGGCTGGGGAGTTCGGATTTGTACTGCTCAATTACTCTCTGGCGAATGATGTGATCAGCCAGCAGACCTCTCAGGTCCTGTCGCTGGTGGTGGCAATTTCCATGTTCCTCACGCCCATCCTGTTTATCGCCTACGATCGAATCATCCTGCCTCGATACCGCGCGGCGAAGAATGCTGAGCCGGAAGCCGACGACATCAATGAGGAAGCGCCGGTCGTCATAGTTGGGGTAGGTCGCTTTGGCCAGATCGTTCTGCGGCTTTTGCGGGCCAACAACATTCCTGTGGTGGCGCTGGATTTCGAAGTGGCGCAGATCGAAAATCTCAGGCAGATCAATATCAAGAGCTATTTTGGCGATGCCAGCCGGCCTGATCTTCTGGAAACCGCGGGGATTGAACAGGCGCGGTTGCTGGTGGTCGCCATTGATGAAAAGGACCGGGCGGTCGACATCGTTCACCATGTCAAACAGTTCTTCCCGGAAGTCTGGGTTCTGGCGCGGGCTTTCGACCGGGGTCACGGCTATCGTCTGCGTAAGGCCGGTGCCGATGAGATCATCAGTGAAACCTACTATTCCGCCCTTCAGACCGGCGCCAAAGCGCTGACAGCGCTAGGGGTGCATCCGGAAAGGGCGCAGCAGATGGCCAGAGCGTTTGTGGCTCACGAAAAGGCCCATGAGGATGAGCTTTATGAAGCCTGGAAGGATATGGACGGCGGCATCAGCTTCAGTCCCAAGTACGGGGCGCTGTTCATGAAGCTGGAAGAGGCGCTGACCCACGCAATGCACGATGACTGGGAGCAGCCCTCTGGCAGGCCGCCAACCGAGGACGAAGCGCCGATCTGGTCGCCGCCTGCTGAGAAAGAGCCGCCCTATCTGCCCTGACCAATCCTGACCAGCCCTCACCCGCCTTGATGTGGGCGGTTGGGCTTTGACGCGGAGCTTGAGGAAATGGGCTGCGATCCGTAACGCCGACGGTTACGTAATGATGGGTACGTAGCGTATCTAAACACATCGCACCCATAACAACACGCAAGGAGAGCCCGTGGCTGATTCCAAAATGAACATCCCGTCCCGTCTTACTTCTAGATCCACTCTGGCAGGCGTAGCCCTGTCACTGGTCCTGGCGACCCCTCTGGCAAGCGCCGGATGGCTGCTGGGCGGCAGCGATGAAGAACCGTTGATGCCGATCCCTGAACTGGATCTGGAACGCTATCTGGGTACCTGGAACCAGCTGGCCGCCATACCCCAGTTTTTTAACCTTCAGTGCGCCAAGGACACGATGGCGGTGTATGAGGCGATTGATGCCCAAAGCATCGATGTCACCAACACCTGCACCACCTGGTTCGGCGGCAAAAGCCAGGTCGAGGGTTTCGCGACCGTTGTAGGACCCGACAGCAACGCCCAGTTGCGTGTGGAGTTTCCGGATGCCAATCCGTTTTCCGGCATGGGCGACCAGACCCAGCCTAACTACGTCGTGACCTACATTGACGAGGATTACACCTGGGCACTGGTCGGCTCGCCAGACCGCAGTTCCGGGTTCGTGCTGGCACGGGACAAAGCCTTTACCGAAGCCCAGTGGGCTGAAGTCGTCGAGGTTGTAGAGGCCAGCGGCTACGACAGCTTCAGGTTCCTGACCTCACCCACCACCGGTGGCTATCGCGCTATTGTGCCGCTCAGCTTCTTCCGCGACTGACAGTCGCTGGTGACACTGATCGGTAACTCCTGAGCCTCACCGGCGCTTCGCTCACAGCGATGCACGCCGGTGGGGCTCAGGTCTTTCTGTCAGCCTCGAAGGGTGTCACTAGATCACCGCAGAAGTCATACCGGCAGGTAATGTCACAGAAGTTTCCCGCGAATGAATCGGACAATCTTCCGCAAATCCTGTTTCGCTTCCGGCACCAGAGGGATGAAAACTGGCCAGACGTGGAACAGCCCTTCCCTGACAATCATTTCAACGTCGACGCCGTCCCGCTCGGCCGCTTCCTTAACCAACAGCGCATCGGCGTACAGGATTTCACCCCTGTCGACCAGAATCTGAAGCGGGGGCAATCCGCTGAAATCGCCTAGCGCAGGCGACGCGTAGGGCTCAGTGCGGCGTGACTCATCCGGTACATAAAGTTCAATCACGGCGTTGATCACGTCCGCTGATAGCATGTCGTCGGTTGCAGACTGCTTGAGCAATGCCTCCTGGTCCGGGAAGCAGGTAGACGCAGGGGACAGGGTGACAGCACACGCAGGCAGCGGCAGGCGCTGGTCTTTGAGCAGCAGCAGCAGGGCCAGCGTGAGTCCGCCGCCGGCGGAGTCGCCCATAATCACGATCCGGGAGGGATCACGGCCCTGATCCAGCAGGAATTGGTAGGCTTCCAGGCAGCGATGCACGGCCGCAGGATAGGGATTTTCCGGCGCGAAGGGGTAGCGGGTAAGCCAGACTTCCCCGTCCAGTTGCTTGGCGAGGTAGCCAGCCAGCGGATGGTAGGTCTTGGTCAGGCCGGCGATGTAGGCGCCACCGTGGATATAGAGAATGGTCACATCCTCTTTACCGCTGTAGACGTGATCGCCCATGAAGCCGGCCATACGCACCGGTCTTGCCTTGATGCCTCTTGGCGTCGGAAAGCTGATCGGCGCGTTATTGAACGCCATTCGAAGATGCCGGACCAGTTTTTCCGGTGCCAGACCGTCCCGTTTGATCATCTTCCGGAAGTAGGTTTTTACGAGTGTTGCCTGAATGCTCATGTTTTAGATCCTGGTCCTATTTTCGGGATTGAACATTGCGCTGGAGCCAGCGGTCCAGATAGTCCGCGAAGGCTTTGCGATCGGTCTGGGAAAAGGCCGAGGGGCCACCGGTGATCGTGCCGGTGTTGCGCAGCTCTTCCATGAAATTACGCATCGCCAGCCGCTGACGGATATTTTCCCGGGTGAACGCCTGGCCGCGTGGGTTGACGGCATCGGCACCCCGTTCCACGGCCTGCGCTGCCAGCGGAATATCCTGGGTTACCACCAGATCGCCCGCTTTAAGCTGGGCGACGATTTCGTCATCGGCCACATCAAATCCATGGGCAACCTGCCGGGCCCGGATGAAGGGGCTGGGCACCAGCCGTATCGCATGATTGCCAATAAACGTGGTGTCCTGCTCCCAGCGAACCGCTGCGCGGCATAGAATCTCCCGTATCGGTACGGGACAGGCATCGGCGTCTACCCAGATAGCCATGGCATGAAATCCGTCTTAGAAAGTTTGCCGGCCAGTGTACCGCAATCGGACAAATTGCGGTCGTCCCCGCCGGGCCATTGAGCGGTGCTGAGTGTGACCGGTTACCAGTCTGAGCAGGCAGAGACTTTGCGTTGCCTGGGGAGGCAGTTAGGATGACGCCATTAATCCATCGCTAAAATATGGAATGCCCATGCTCTGGTATCTGAAGGTCCTTTCTCAGTACGTAGACTTCGCCACTCGCGCCAGTCGTCGAGAGTTCTGGTGGTTTGTCCTGATCCATTTTCTGATTATTGTCCTGTTGGTGCCGATGGAGATCGCGTTCGGCTTCTGGAATATGACCTATGGGTTTGGCTATATCAGCACCCCTTATCTTGTGTTGACTCTGCTGCCGGCCATTGCCGTCGCGGTGCGGCGTCTGCACGATACCGGTCGCTCGGGATGGTGGCTGCTGATCAATGTTTTGCCGGCGATCGGCTCACTGATTCTGCTGTTCTTCTACTGCCAGAAAACCGAAGATCAGACCAACCGTTTCGGTCCCTCGCCAAAGGCACCGTCGACTCGCCATTCCGGATCAGCAGAGCAGGCATAAAGCCCCACAGGGGACAGGAGCAAAAAGGTGGCAAAATCACTTCAGGAACAGTTGCTGGGCGCAGGGCTGGTTGATTCCGGCAAGGCCCGCAAGCTGCAGCAGGAAAAGCGCAAGGCCAAGAAGCAGAAGAAAGCAGTTGATCCGGAGGCGGATGCCCGCCGCGAGGCTGTGGAGAAAGCTCGTCAGGAAAAGGCTGAACGGGACCGCGCCATCAATCTTGAGCGCAAGGCTCAACAGGAAAAGCAGGCGCTAAAAGCCCAGGTGCTGCAGTTGCTTGAAAGGCATGGCCAGTCCCGCGAAGGCGGCGAAACGCCCTATCAGTTTGTGGCGGATCGGAAGGTCCGCAAGCTGCTGGTCCTCCCTGTTCAGGCGGAGCATCTGGCGTCGGGCCGGCTGGCGATTATCTGGTTCAACGAGAAAGCCTACGTGGTTCCACCGCCGATTGCCGACCGCATTCTTGAGCGCGACCCGGACCTGACCATTATCCGCCATACGCCAGCTCAGGATCAGCCGGATGAAGACGACCCCTACAAAGACTTCCAGATCCCCGACGATCTGATGTGGTAAAGCCGGGCGACCTCTGGACAGACCCTGTTCAGAGGGAGTCCCACTCCTGTTCGCCACGTTTGGCAACGCCCCGCCAGAGCATCTGCCGTGGCTCCTGAGTCTGCGCGTCAGCGCTCTTGCGGAAAAGATGTCCCACTTCGGGCACGGCGTAGCATAAGTCGCCACGCTCCGGTCTTTTGCTGTAGAACTCATTATGGCTCATGCCCAGCTCCCACAGGTCGTCGCTGGCCCAGCCTTCTGGCTTCAGTTCGATCCTGACATGAGCGCCAATCACACTGATCGATTCAATCCGCAGGGGCAGATGGGCCTCAGAACCGGGCTGCGACATCAGTTTCACTTCGTGGGGTCGCAGATAAAGCTGACCCTCGCCATCACGCTCGTCGCTGGCGGACTCGGGTAACCTCACCCAGGCTTCGCCCTGGCGCAGAATGCGCTCGTGCAGATCGCCGGAGAATACATTTACCTGGCCGAGAAACTCGAACACGAACCGGCTCGTTGGGTTGCTGTAAAGTTCCAGCGGCGGTGCGGTCTGCTCTATGCGACCGTTGCTCATCACCACGACCTTGTCAGACAGCTCCAGAGCTTCTTCCTGATCATGAGTGACAAAGACACTGGTGAATCCCAGCTCGTCGTGGAGCCCTCTAAGCCAGCGACGCAGATCTTTTCGCACTTGTGCATCCAGCGCACCAAAGGGTTCGTCCAGTAGCAGCAGCTCCGGCTCCCGAGCCAGCGCCCTGGCCAGGGCGACTCGCTGTTTCTGACCGCCGGACAGCTGCTCAGGGTAGCGGTTGGCCAGATGACCAAGCTGGATTTTCTCCAGCAGGGCCTGCACCCGCTGGCGAATATCGGTTTTTGTCGGGCGTTGCCGGCGCGGCAGCACATCCAGGCCGAAAGCTACGTTGTCAGCGACCGTCATATGGCGGAACAGCGCGTACTGCTGAAACACAAAACCGACCCGGCGCTGGCGGACATGGACATCGGTCACGTCCCGGCCCCGGAACAGAATACGGCCCCTCGTCGGGGTTTCCAGGCCGGCGATGATGCGCAGCAGCGTGGTTTTACCAGAGCCCGAGGGTCCCAGCAGGGCGGTCAACTCGCCGTCGGGAATGGTCAGGTCAATCGGTTCGAGGGCCTGGAAGTTGCCGAAGCGTTTCTCGATACCCTTGATCTCAATACCCCCGATCTCAATGCCCCGGCTCTCAATGCTCAAAATCCATCCTCCTGGCCTGCCGCCATTCGACGATTGTTTTTACCACCAGCGTCAGCAGCGCGATCAGTGCCAGCAGCGATGATGCGGCAAAGGCACCGACGATGTTGTAGTCCTGGTAAAGCAGCTCAATGTGCAGAGGCAGGGTATTGGTTTCCCCGCGTATGTTGCCGGACACCACCGACACAGCACCAAACTCGCCGACAGCACGGGCGTTGGTGAGGATAACGCCGTACAGCAGCGCCCAGCGTATGTTGGGCAGAGTCACCCGCCGGAACAGTTGCCAGCCCGAGGCACCCAGAACCACGCCTGCCTCTTCTTCTTCGCGGCCCTGCTGCTGCATCAGCGGAATCAGTTCCCGGGCGACGAACGGGCAGGTCACAAAGACAGTGACCATGACAATGCCCGGCCAGGCAAACATCAACTGGACATCATGCTCGGCCAGCCAGCCTCCCACCAGTCCGGTGTTCCCATAGAGCAGCAGATACAGAAGCCCTGCCACCACTGGCGATACCGCAAATGGAATATCGATGAGCGTGGTGAGCAGTTTGCGGCCCGGGAAGCGAAACCGGGTGACCAGCCAGGCCAGCAGTATGCCGAACACCAGATTCAGCGGCACGGTCAGCACTGCCACCAGCAGGGTCAGGGCAATGGCACCACGGGTGTATTCATCGGTCAGATTCTCAAGATAGGTTCCAACACCGCTGGCCAGGGCCTGATAGAAAATCAGTACCAGCGGCATAACCAGCAGAAGCCCGGTAATCAGCACCGCTGTGCCAATCAGCAGGCGCCGGACAACCGGACTGTCACCGACCCGGCGGGGGGCCGAATTGTTCATGGGTTCCGCCATCATGAGCCTCCGTGGAGCCGGCGCAGATAGCGGCCCTGCCAGAGATTAATGAGGAACAGCAGAATCAGCGACGCGCCCATTACCACACAGGCGATGGCAGCGGCGGCGGGGAAATCGTATTCCTCAAGCCGGACCAGAATCATCAGACTGATGACTTCACTCACATAGGGCGAGTTGCCCGCTATGAAGATGACGGCACCGTACTCTCCCAGACTGCGGGCAAAGGACAGGCCTCCCCCGGTGACGACAGCCGGCCACAGGTGCGGCATCAGCACCTTGCAGAAGACCTGGCCGTCGGTAGCGCCGAGCGTCATCGCCGCTTCTTCATCGGTCACGGATAGTTCTTCCAGCACCGGCTGCACGGTGCGCACCACAAACGGCAGGCTGGTGAACGCCATGGCGATGGCAATGCCGGCGGGAGTGAAGGCGACCGACACGCCGACCTCTTCGAGCCAGCGGCCATACCATCCGGTTTCGGTGAACAGCGTCGCCAGCGTAATGCCGGCCACGGCGGTCGGCAGAGCGAACGGCAGATCGACGATGGCATCGAGCAGTCGTCTGCCGGGAAAATCGTAACGCACCAGTACCCACGCCAGTAGCAGACCGAAAACACAGTTGAACAGGGAGGCCCACAAGGCCATCAGGGCGGTGACTTTGAAGGAGGCGACAACTCTGGGATCGCTAATCACCCACCAGAAGTCGCTCCAGCCCATGCTGGCGGTACGCAGCACCAGGGCGGAAATGGGAAGCAGTAGAACCAAGCTGACGAAGAACAACGTCACGCCCAGGCTGAGACCGAACCCGGGCAGGACGTTTTTAGACTTGGGACGCTGGCCGGAGCCGGCGAGCGGAGTAGTAGAAGCGGTCATGACAACATCGAATTTCCTGTGAAGACAGCTGCAGACAGCTCCGCCCTGGGATGATCGGGTCTGGCCTTCGCCTTAACGACGGCGCTGGAGCTGGTCCAGTTTGCCACCACTGGCGAAATGTTTCTCCATGGCTTCATCCCAACTGCCGGCGATCTCTTCAATGGGCAGCAGTTTCAGTTCAGGAAAACGCTCAGCGACTTCTTTTTTCACAGTCTCGTTGTGCACCCGGTAGTTGAAGCTGGCCAGCAGACGCTGGGCGTCCTCTGAATAAAGGTTTTCAAGATAGGCCTTGGCCAGAGCCTCATTACCTTTCTTTTTTACGTTGGCATCGATCCAGGTCACCGGGAATTCCGCCAGGAAGCTGACTTTCGGCACCACGACCTGAAAGTTCTTGTCCGGATTGAGCTCAGGAATGTTGTTAACCTCAGACTCGAAGGTCAGCAGCACATCACCCAGACCGCGCTCCACGAAGGTGGTGGTTGAGCCGCGACCGCCGGTGTCGAACACTTTCACGTGATTGAGCAGGTTCGACATGAAGGCGTCGATCTTCTCCTGATCATCTCCGTAGGTTTCCTGGGCATAACCCAGCGCGGCCAGATAGGTGTAGCGGCCGTTACCGGAGGTTTTAGGGTTGGGCATGATCAGCTCGACGTCGTCGCGTACCAGATCATCCCAGTTCCGGATGTTCTTGGGGTTACCCTCGCGCACCAGGAACGCCATGGTGGAGTAGTAGGGCGAACTGTTATTCGGCAGACGGCTCTGCCAGTCCGCAGGGATGAGATTGCCTTTTTCATGGAGCACGTTGACGTCAGTCACCTGATTGTAGGTGACCACATCCGCGTCCAGCCCCTGAAGAATGGCCCGCGCCTGCTTGGACGAACCGGCGTGGGACTGGCGGACGGTGAGATCGTCTCCGGTTTTTTCTTTCCAGTAGGGCACAAACTGTTCGTTGTAGGCCGAGAACAGTTCACGAGCGATATCGTAGGACGAGTTGAGCAGCTCTTTTTGTTCCGCAGCAGCCGGCCCGGAAAGAGCCGAGGCGGTCAGAGCGATGGCAGCAGCCACAGCTGACAGACGTTTAAACATGGAATCACTACTCCCTCAGAATGATGGATGTACAGATAACGTCAGAATCACCGATTCGGCTTTATGCCTTCGGGGTATATGAGCGCCGTCTGTTATTCTGGCGTTCAAAATACGGACGGCCCCCGACGCTTGCAAGGGTTTCGGCTAGACCCAGTGGCTATGACTTCGGAACGCTCGGCTATAAGCCGCTAAGTCGGTACTTCGCCTCGATTTTCCCGAGTCGACTCCGTTCAGCGCGCTCATACGTAGAGTCCACGGTATCCGCTCACAGGGCCCCCACGGCTAAACGGATAGGGACCCTTCTGAGACAGAAGCTATACAACACACGCACGACAGAGCGGCTGTTTACCGGGCCTCGCAGAAATACACTGAAAACAGATCATCAGGATCTGACCAGTGGACCGGTACGTCAAAACCGGCCGATGCGGCCAGAGACGTGAACTTGGCTGGGCTGTATTTGTAGGAATTCTCCGAATGGATGGTTTCGTCCGGCCGGAAAGATATGGGTCGTCCGGCGCACATCGCCTGCTGGGCGCGCAGGCTGCGAAGATGCATTTCGATCCGCTGGTGGCCTTCGTTGTAGAAGGCGTGGTGTTCAAACCCACTGAGATCGAAGTCTGCAGGCAGAATCCGATTGAGATGCGTCAGCACATTGCGATTGAAACGGGCGGTCACTCCGGCACGGTCGTTGTAAGCCGCGTTGAGCACGGCGCTGTCTTTGTGACGGTCCACACCAATCAGCAGAGCACCGTTGGGGCCCACCATCTGGCGGATGGCTCGCAGGAACGCCTGGGCAAGATCAGGATCGAAATTACCCAGCGTTGAACCGGGGAAAAATGCCACCCGACGTGCCGGGCTGTCCGCCACCTGGACACTGGCGAGTTGGGAAAAGTCGGCGCAGACGGCCTGAACCGCCAGCTCGGGATAGTCCGCCGCCAGACTGCGAGCAGAAGACAGCAGAAAGTCGTCCGAAATATCCATGGCGATATACGCCGACGGTTTGAGCGCATCGAGCAGCAGGCGCACTTTCTCGCAGCTTCCGCATCCAGGCTCGATCAGCAGGCAGTCCGGTCCTGCATAGCGGGCAATCTCGTCAGCATAGTGGCTGAGTACCCAGCGTTCGGTACGGGTCGGGTAGTACTCCTGCTGGGCCGTAATCTCTTCAAACAGCTCAGAGCCAACCTGATCGTAGAAATACTTTGGGCTAACGACTTTCTGCTTGCGATTCAGTCCTTCGAGGATTTCCGCGACACTGTCCTGGCGAGCCGGATGCAGGTTCACGTAATCAATCGGGGATAGCGCGCCGCGTTCCTGATCTGCGGCTATAACGACTGTAGACATCCTTTACCTCCCATCCTTGGCCAGACGTACACCGCTGAATTGCCAGCGGTCTGCCGGGTAGAAAAAGTTTCGGTAGGTGGCGCTGATCTGGCGCCGGTCACTGACGCAGGAGCCGCCACGCAGCACCCACTGATTACACATGAACTTGCCGTTGTATTCGCCAATAGCGCCTTCAGCGGGCTGATAGCCGGGATAGGGCGCATAGCTGCTGCGGGTCCACTGCCAGACGTCACCGAACACGGTGCCTTTACGGGCGGGCCCGGGGTGGAACTGCTCAGCATCCACGAAGTGGCCAGAGATCGGCTGATCGGCAGCCCAGACTTCCCATTCCGCTTCGGTGGGCAGTCGTGCGCCCAGCCAGCGAGCCAGTGCTTCAGCCTCATAGCCGCTGAGGTGGCAGGCTGTGGCGCCCCTTTCTACCGGCCTCAGCCCACCGAGGGTGAACTCGTACCATTCGCCGTCGCGCTTGAGCCAGTGCAGCGGCGCGGCCCAATGCACTTGCTGCACCTGGCTCCAACCATCGGCAAGCCAGAGTGCCGGCTGCTGATAACCACCAGCTTCGATGAAATCAAGTACCTCACCATTGCTGATCAGACGGTCTGCCATGGCGAAGGGCTGCAGAAACACCTGATGGCGGGGGAATTCGTTATCGAAATGGAAACCGTCGTCGGACTCGGCGCCCATGACGTGAAGCCCGCCGTCCACTGACTGCCACCCAATCGTGTCGGCGTTCGCGCCAGCCAGCGGCGCCGCATCGGGACGGTAGGCCGGGAAGAGCGGATTGATCGCAAGATTGTATTTGAGGTCCGTGAAGAACAGCTCTTGATGCTGCATCTCATGTTGCACACCCAAACGGGTGCGAGCTTCAACCTCGGCGGCGGCGTCGCCCGGGTTGAGCAGCAACTGCCGCATGGATTCACTGACCCGGTGGCGGTACTCGTACACTTCCTCGACGGTCGGGCGTGAAAGCAATCCCCGCTGATTGCGCGGAAATTGCGCGCCGATCCCGTTGTAATAGGAATTGAAAAGATACTCGAACGCCCTATTGGCCGGCTGATAGCCGGGCACGAAAGGTTTCAGCAGGAAGGTTTCGAAAAACCAGGTGGTATGCGCCAGATGCCATTTGGCAGGACTGGTCTCGGCGATCGCCTGAAGACCGTAGTCCTCAATGGCGAGCGGCTGGCAGTAGTGCTCAGACAGGGCGCGAATGTCATCGAAGGTCCGGGCGAGGGAAATGTCCTCGGACAGCACGGCCATAGCGTGATCCTTCTGGTCGGTGTTCTGAATCCATCCATTTATTCAGAGGACCGGACGTTGCTGTTTGATGACAGCCGCCAGCGATAACAGTCGTCACCGGCGAGAGGCCCGGGCGCGGATGGTTATATAGGCACCATAGCGCGTTAATCCGTAAGAGGCTTTTACCAAAAGGAAATAAAAAGGCGGTACAGGCGATGCATTGCCAGAGCACGGCTATTGCTGATGGTCAGGAGGCTTCGACCAGCTCAGCGATCATCGTGAATAATTCCCGCTCCATTGAGAAACGGGCAAAAGATGCGCCGAGCCTGACGATCACCAGTTGCTGGTCGGGAAGAATAATCGTGTACTGACCAAGGTGGCCGACAAACATGCGCAGATTTTCCGGTAAGCGGGGCCTCAGATCGTCAGGGATCGAAGGAGCTTCGCGGGTCCACATGGCACCAGCGTACTGATCACTGGCCGGCGACGGGGTGGTGAGTACGGTCATTATGTCTGGCGCAATCAGCGTTTGGCTGTTCCACTGGCCGCCGTCAAGCACCAGTTGCCCGAGGCGCAGCCAATCCAGTGGCCGCAGTAAACCTCGGGCGCCGCCGCCCGGCGTGCCGATAGCATCCGGCTCGACCAGACCGTGACGAATGCCGAGTGGTTCAAACAGGCGCTGTTGGTAAAAATCATGCATCGCCTGGGCAGAACCCAGTCGCTGCATCATGGCGTACATGGTCAGCGTCGAGAATCCGGTGGAGTAATTGAACACCGTGCCCGGCTTCGCAGTCAGCGGCTTTGCGGCCACCCAGGCGCCTTTATCCGGCTGCGAAAACAGCATTTCCGAGACATCGCTCTGGCCGCCATAGCCTTCATTCCATTCCAGGCCTGGCGCCATGTTCAGCAGATGTCGCCAGGTGATCTCCGCTTTCTCTGAACCCTGCCACTGAGCAAGTCCGACCGGATCGTCCGCCCCGAATTGACCGTCACTGGCCATGATGGCCCAGGTCAGGGCGGTGAGTGATTTGGTCATGGACCAGCCGAGCTGGGGCTGGTCGCGGTGATAATCGTCGCCGTAGCGCTCGTAGACCAGCTTGCCGTCTTTGGCGACCAGCAGGGCAATGCTGTTCAGGCGAGCGGCTGGGTCGTCATCCGGCTCAGTGAAAAGCGCGCTGGATTGCTGTTCCAGAATCTTGCGTTCCGGGCTCGAAAGTCGCCAGGTTTCAGCCGGCAGGTCACCGTCCGGCCAGGGCGCGAAGACCGCAAACTGAGGCCGCGGCGGCTTGAGACTCTGCTCGCGTACTTCCCGCGCCTGAGCACTGCTGGCGACCACTGTACAGCCGAGCCCAGGCCGGAAAACGGCGGTGCGTGAATCGGCGATCAGAGGAATATGAACGCTGGCCTGCACTTCATCCCGGTGGCGGTCGATATCCCACAAGTAAGGCAGAGGCGGGACTTTCGGTTCGACGTAGAGCCGCTTAACCCTGCTGAAGTTGTCCGCGCTGACCAGAGTCCGTGAGCAAAGGTCTTGGGCGGCGTAGCCAAGTCCGACGGGGATGTCCTCCAGAATATCCAGCGGCTCGGCGCTGCAGGAGGTGGAAAAGGTAACAGCAGTGGCGAGGCCGACCAAGTTCAGCCAGGACCGGATTTTGCGCATACATTGCTCCGTGCGTCTCCTGAAAGGGTGCTCGCGGCACCCGTGAGAGGCTCCCTGGAATGTAATGTGTTCTGAGGAGTCGACGGGCACGTTACCACGAGTGGGGCACTGCCCCAGAGGTTAAACAGGCCATCGTGGGAGGCTGGAGAACGGAGTGTTCGGGAAGGCAAAACAGAGAGTGCGTCGCGGCGCTGGCCCGCCGCGACGAATTGGAAGATCAGGCTTCCAGCGGCGAGCGCCAGTCGTCAGAACCTGAGGTGCCGGCAATGGCGTGTTCCCAGGTGACCTTGCGGTAAGCCAGAGAAACCTCAACCAGCTGGGTGAAGTCGGACTTACCTGGGTCCTGGCAATGAGGCATCTTGCAATCCACGTTCACGATGGTGGCATCTTCGAGGATGGTCGAGAAGAAATGCTCCTGCTTGCCTTCAACGGAGGTGCGGTACCACTTCAGCTCAACCTTGGGCAGCATTTCGCCTGAAGCCAGTGCGTTGTACATCAGCGGGGTGGCTTTGTTAAGTGCGGCAGTGAACCGGAATGGCTTGTGGACCCGCTGGCCGGAGGGCTGTCCGGACTGGGGATCGGTCGGCACGGTCACAACGTGGCTGAATTCCTGTACCAGGACTTCATCTTCGTGGCCTTCGACGTAGATATTACCGACAGAGTCGGAGGTGAAGGCGCCAGCAGTGATATTGCCCTGGGTTTTACCTTCGATAGTGATGTAACAAGGAGTTGGCATGTGGTGTCTCCATGACGTGATGAGTTGTCTGTCCATGACTGAGGAAAGCGATGGAACAGCTTAGACAAGTCAAATCACATGCCAGGAAACAAATGTATATTAAAAACAGTTAGTTAGTTTTTTGAGTGGCGGCGGGACAATAAACGGTGGGTGAACCCGGGCAAAATCCAGCGCGGATTCACGCCAGATTCTGCCCGGCGAGCCAAAATTGGCCCGCGCTGGTCAGTCGTGGTGGTGGGTAATCTCACCATCCTTGTACAGAAACTCTTTCAGGAAGCCGTCAAAGTCTTTGCTGTTGCGGCGCAGCCATTCCAGACACATGGCGGCGTGTTCCATTTCCTCACGCATGTTGTGCAGCAGAATGTTTTTCAGCGATTCATCGTCGCAGTCGTCGGCGCGCTGGCGATACCAGTCCACGGCTTCCAGTTCTTCCATGATCGATACGATGCAGTGATGCATGTTGATGGTTTCGGCGGACAGACGCTCGCGAGGGGCGTGAAGATTGTCACTGGCCATGAGAGGCTCCTTTGGCAACGGTCAGGTGAAAAATGATCCCGCCAGATCATAACACCACCCTTGCGAAAATCCGGCGGTCGTATGAGTTCGATGTGCGATTCGTCATCGCGAGAGGGAAACGGCGACTTCCCAGAGCAGCTGGATGGCGAGGGCGGTCAGAACGATATTGAAAACGAGCGAAAACCGCTGGTTGTCCATACGCCCCAGCAAGTGGATTCCGACCCAGGTGCCGAGCAGGCCGCAGCCGATCATCCCCAGCACAAATCCAATCCAGGGCGTCAGCACAAACCCTGCCGCGAGGAAGACGAAAATCTTGGGACCGTGCTGAAGCACCATCGTGGCTGCAAAAGTGGCGCTGGTACGAAACCGGTCGGTATGGACCTGTTTGACGAACGCCGCGACTAAAGGTCCGGTCGCTCCAACAAACAGGCTGAGAAAAGAGGTTGCGGTGGCGGCGATAACGGTTCCGGTCGCGCCAAGGGCTCTCGCCGGCATGGCCGGACCCCAGCACAGATACAGCACAAACAGCGCAATGCTCAGTTGCCAGATCCAGGACGGCAGTTGCACCAGAACAAGCGCGCCGGCGGTCAGCCCGAGGACCACGCCAGGTAGGAACCAGCCCAGCAGTCGCCAGTCGATGTGCCGTACCGTGAGGCCGGCCCGCCCCAGATTGGAACCGAACTGGATCAGGCCATGGACGGGAATGATGACCTCCGGCGGAAGCCACAGGCCGAGCAGGACCAGTAGCAGCAGGCCGCCGCCAGAACCCAGCGCCGCAGTGAGCATGGAGGTCACCGCCGAACTGATCAGCAAGACGATAAACAGCGTGGGTTCAAGGCCCGCAGGCAGAGTCAGCAGATCCGAAAACAGAGCAGGCGTCCTGGTCAGTGAGGTGGCTGTCGCCCGCAGCTCGACGGCGCTACACTGGGCCTTTTAGCGGCGGGGAAGCCTTGGAGTATGAAGCAGTCTGAATATCTGCGCTACGACGCAACCGCACTGGCTGAATTGGTTCGCAGAGGTGAGGTGACCGCACAGGAAGTACGTGATGCAGCCGTGGCCCGTGCCAACGTGGTCAATCCGTTGATCAATGCCATCTGCGACAGTCAGTTCGACGAGCCACTGGTCCAGGGCAGCGGTCCAACGCCTGGCCCGCTTCAGGGTGCCCCCATTCTATTGAAGGATCTTGGGCAGGCGCAGGCCGGGCGGCCTTGTACTTTCGGCAGTCGCTCTCTGACCCGCCATCTGCCCACTCAGGATTCAGAGTATGTGCGGCGCATCAAGCGGGCTGGGCTGTCCATCATCGGCCGCACGGCGACCCCGGAGTTCGGATTCAAGGGGATCACGGAGCCTGAACTTTGGGGACCCTGTCGCAATCCCTGGGATCGTAATCTGAGTCCCGGCGGCTCCAGCGGTGGTTCGGCCGCTGCCGTGGCAGCAGGCATCGTCCCTGTGGCCGGTGCTAATGACGGTGGCGGTTCGATCCGTATACCGGCAGGTTACTGCGGTCTGTTTGGCCTTAAGCCTTCCCGTGGCAGGGTTTCTCATGGTCCGCAAGCAGGCGACATCTGGACTGGCGCCTCTGAAGACCATGTCGTCAGCCGCACGGTCCGTGACAGCGCTATCCTGCTGGATACCCTGGCCGGCCCTGCCAGTGGCGATCCCTTCAGGATTACGCCGCCTGCGACGGCCTATCGTCAGGCCCTTGAACAGCCGCCGCGCCAGCTGCGAATCGGCCTGTTCACCGCCTCTCCTTACGGTACCGAGGTCAGCCGGGACTGCATCGAAGCGGTGGAATCCACCGCTCGGACTCTCGAAAACCTCGGGCACCGAGTCGAGATCGCGGCCCCCGAAATCGATGGCAAAACGCTGGTTCGCTGTTACACCGCGCTCAACCTGGGAGAAGTCAGCGCTATGGTGGATTGGGCCAAGCAGGCCTACAACGCCCGGGACGATGACTTTGAGCTGGATACCCGCATTGTGGCGCTGCTTGCCCGGGAATTTCCCTTGTCCGATTACGTGCGGCTGAGACAGCGCTGGAATGAATTTGCCCGGGCACTCGGCGGATTTTTCGAAAGTTTTGATCTGTATATGTGTCCGACCACGGGCGCCTTGCCGCCGGCAATCGGGGCCCTCGGTACCCCTGGTCATCTGAAAGTGCTGGGTAAACTGATGGTGCGCCTCGGGGCTGGCCGGACCGTGAAACTGAGCGGCCAGCTTGAAGCCATGACCCTGAGCAATCTTGCCTATACGCCGTTCACTCAACTGGCCAATCTCACCGGCACGCCGGCCATGTCCGTGCCCATGCACTGGACCGGAAGCGGACTTCCAGTGGGAGTCCAGTTCGGGGCTGCCCATGGTCAGGAAGATCTTCTTTTGCAGCTGGCGGCTCAGCTGGAGGAGGCCAATCCGTGGTTCGGCCACTACGAGCGGCTCGACACTCTCGGTGTCTAGGGAGCCTCTGATTAAGTCGCCCGGGCAGTGATCTGGAATTGCGACATGGGCGTTTATCTTTGTGGCGATAGCAGGCTATGCTGTAGTTGCGGGGCCAGATTAATGGCTCCACTGTTCCTGATGGCATCGAGGAGGCGTACGTAATGAACCACCAACCGATGGCAATCGAAGAACTGGTCTCAGTAGCACAGGCAGAAGCCATGGGTGAACTGGACGCACCCATGATGGCGATTGTGCTGTCCGGCGATCAGAGTTATGACCTTCCTATCAACTCCCTGGAAACCGATGCCGACAAGGCTCGTTGGGGCCTGATTCTGCGGGCCGCCCGCGAGCATGTTGAGGCCGACGCTGTTGCAGTGCTTTACCCGGCCTGGACCACCATCCGCATGAAGCGGGACGACGAATCCGAAGTGGATGATGCGCCCGAAGAACCGATTGATACCCTGTTTGTTCAGCTCCATACCCGTGATCGTATCTACTGGCGCGGATTTGAGCAGATTCGTGATCCACGCCACCAGCGGATCGTTGGATTCAAGGGTATCCGTGCTTTGTCCAGTGAATACGAACGTGAGGATGCGCCTTCTGTAACCGCCTGGCTGAACACCCTGTTCGAGCCGCTGCCCGAAGAAGGCGAGGAAACCCAGACAGATCGGGAACTGGCCGAACTTCTGGAGGAGCCGGAAGTCAGCGCGGCTCTGTATCCGCGCCAGATGCGAGCGTTCCACTGAGAAGAAAAAAACCGGCGTCCAGCGCCGGTTTTTTTATGTCTGATGGTCTGGTAGAGAAATGGTGAGTCGGCGAAGACAGCGGCCGGACGCCAGAGCATCCGGCCGCTGTTGATCGTCCCTGGTTAATCAGGTCTGATCAGTTGCCGCCCCAGTTGCTGCCCGGATCGGGGGTCAGTCGCAGATAGGGTCTGACCTTGTCGTAGCCCTTGGGGAAGCGCTCCTTGATTTCGGCTTCGTCCTGAAGGGCTGGCACGATGACCACGTCATCGCCCGACTCCCAGTTTCCTGGCGTGGCCACTTTGTGGTTATCGGTCAGTTGCAGGGAATCGATCACTCGCAGTACTTCAGCGAAGTTGCGTCCCGTGCTGGCGGGATAGGTGATTATCAACCGGATCTTGCGCTGCGGATCGATGATAAACAGCGAGCGCACCGTCTGGGTGAAATTGGCGTTCGGGTGGATCATGTCGTAAAGGGTGGCTACTTTGCGGTCAGCATCCGCCAGGATGGGGAAGTTAACCGTGCAGCCCTGTGTGTCATTGATGTCTTCGATCCATTCGCGATGGGACTCAACGTCGTCCACGCTCAGTGCCAAGGCTTTGACATTGCGGGCTTCGAATTCATTCTTCAACTTGGCCGTCAGTCCAAGTTCAGTGGTGCAGACCGGTGTAAAGTCAGCGGGGTGCGAGAACAGAATACCCCAGCTATCGCCCAGCCAATCGTAAAAGCGAATTCGGCCTTCACTTGAATCCTGTTCAAAGTCGGGTGCAGTATCGCCCAGTCTAAGACTCATCGGTATTGCCTCCTCTATTGGGTAGTCCATCGTCCGAAGTCCTTCCGGCAGGCTTGTGGCCGCGGAGGGGATATACGTTCTATTGAGCATCGTGGCGGTGCAACCGGTTTGCAAGGGGAGGAGTGTGAAAGACCTGTTACCGATCCGCTCTGGCGGTAACGCTGTTGATCGACTTTCCCCTGTTTGCACCGCCGGCTACAATGCCCGGGCACTCACGCTCTGAGCTTTTGCCGCCGAGTGCTCCTCATCTGTCTACAGGGCAATGGAAACATCCATGAATGCAATGACCCAACCCCCCTCTGAAATACGGGAAATCACCGCAAACGGGCTCAAATTCTGTGTAGAAACACGCGGAAATCCAGAGGGTGAGCCTGTGTTGTTCGTCATGGGGCTTGGCGCCCAGATGACTCTTTGGCCAGATGCGTTTCTGGACCGTTTTGTGGAGGCGGGCTACTACGTTATCCGCTTTGATAATCGTGACATCGGTCTTTCAACCCATCTCAATGATCGTCTGGCGGGCCATCCGTTAAGTGTGATGGTTCGCTCAAGGCTGGGTCTGGCGATTGAAGCGCCATACACCCTTCATGATATGGCTCGCGACACCCTGGCCATTATTGAAGCGCTGGAGCTGCCGTGGGTCCATCTGGTCGGCGCTTCGATGGGCGGAATGATTTCCCAGCTGGTGGCAGCCAAGTACGCTGACCGTGTCCGGTCGCTGACTCTTTTAATGACGTCGACCAACAGTCCCCGTTTGCCCATGCCCAAGCCTGAGCTGGTGATGAAAATGGCGGGCTATGGTGTGCAGGGTCATAGTGAAGAGGCGGTGGTCGAGCGGGTCTACCAGTTCTGGGCTGCAATCCAGAGCCCGGCTTACCCTACGCCTGAGCGGGAAGTTCGCGAGCGCATCCGCCGCGACTTTCACCGGGCTTATCATCCGGCCGGCATTCTTCGTCAGACCCGTGCGATTCTGGCAACCGGTAGCGTGTCGTCCTGGACCCGGAAAATTGACCGGCCCACCGCGATTATTCACGGCGATGCAGACCCTCTGGTCAGGCCGTCCTCGGCTGAGCAGCTGAAATATCTGCTGCCTCATGCCCGCATCGATCTGATTCATGGTATGGCCCATGACATTCCGGTGCCGCTCTGGCCGCGGATCTCCAACTTTGCCATGTCGCTGATGGCCGACGCGTCCCGGGATGCTGCCCGCTAAGGCTCACCTCCGCCTGAAGAATCAATGAGCCAAAAAAAACCAGCGCTGATCGCTCAGCGCTGGTTATGGGGTGCTATGTCGCAAAAGATAAACCTCTTGTTTGTTTATCCCAACGGCTTCCGGATTAACGGTTCGCCAGACGGCCTTTGATAGTGCGACGCTGGGCCGGACGGCTCAGGGCTTCAAGGCTCATGGTGTGGCGACGTTCGACGGCCTCAATGCGGGCAGTCTCGGTAGACGTCAGTCTCTGGCGGCGCAATCTGATGGTGAGCTCGCTCAAACGCATAAAATTACTCTCCTACTTTCCTAAATTCGAGTTCAAAAATAGCCAATTCGCGTGTTTCGGGCAGGGTCGCCGAGGGCGTACTCTTCCCGTTACCGTTTGAGTTATTGGTGTGTAAAGCGCCTGTTTGTTCAGCTCCGCTGCCAGGGAAGGCAGCGACTCACCGGCAGGTCGCCGGAGACGTTATCGGAGAGGACCTCCGTCACGTGAGCGCACTATAGTAGGTCGCATGCACCATGAGCAATACGAGTCACTACGGATTTTCGTAGATTTTTGAAAAAGCCTGTATCGAACTGCTGTGGCTGCTCCCGTTCGGCTCCGATTTTACGGGCTTGAGCCTCCGCCTGGATGCACGCTGAACACGACCATTTGACCCGTCAGGAGAGCGTCCAATTCATGTGCGGCTATCTACATCGACGCTATGCGCCCTCGGATTTCCAGCAACTGCTCGACACGCTGGGGCTTGAGGCGATTTCCAATACATTTCAGGAGCACACGTCCGGCGACAGCGCGCCGAGCGATGAGCATTTCTATCCGGCATTCGGCGGTGATGCGAGTCGTCAGATTCATGGTCTTATCATCCAGGAGGAAGAGCAGATCCAGACAGTGGATGCGACCTGGTGGTTTGACTGTGAAGCCGATGGGGAAACCCTGGTTACGGGTCCCCGTACCACCTTCAACGCCCGCAATCTCGGCTCTCCCTTCTGGCGGGAAGCCCTGCAGGCCCGGCGCGGTGTCGTTGTCGCCACAGGGCTGGGAGAGTCCAAAATGATTAACGGTCGCCGTCACCGGTTTCTGATGGAGGCCAATACGCCCTTTCTGCTGGGGGCGCTTTACCGCCGCTTCAGTAATGGCCGTTACGCCTGCGCTGTCATCACTCGGGATAGCCATCCGCGATTCGAGCCCTACCACGACAAAGCCTTTCCGCTGTTTCTGCCTCCCGACCCGGAGTTCATCCGTCTGTGGCTCGACAGCTCAGTGGGCCAGGCGGCGGAGATTGATCATCTGCTGGCGCATCCGGTGCTTTATCCCGAACTGGCGATTTCCGAGGTCAAAACCTTTCGACATGGCCAGATGTCTCTGGACCCGATCATCCTCAGGTCCGATCCCGATTTAGCCAGAAACTCCGCGCGCTGATTACCGTCTGCCCATGATCGCGATGAAGCCGTTCGCGCTCCAAATCGGGTCACAAATTTTTTGTTAGGCTGATAACCTGTCTGTCTGCTCTAAGGCTCCTTAAACCAAAACCCGTTCAAACATGAGGATTGGCTCCATGAAATCACGCGCTGCCGTTGCCTGGGAGGCTGCAAAGCCGCTGGTTATTGAAGAGATCGATGTTGAAGGTCCCAAGGCGGGCGAAGTGCTCCTGCGTATGGTCGCCACAGGTGTTTGCCACACCGACGCCTATACCCTCTCCGGGAAAGATCCCGAGGGCAATTTTCCGGTCGTGCTCGGCCACGAGGGCGGTGCGATTGTCGAAGAGGTTGGTGCGGGCGTAACCTCGGTGAAGCCGGGTGATCACGTCATTCCTCTGTACACGCCCGAATGCGGCGAGTGTAAGTTCTGCCGCTCTGGCAAGACCAACCTGTGTCAGGCGATCCGCACCACGCAGGGTCAGGGCGTGATGCCCGATGGCACCTCCCGCTTCTCCTGTAACGGCAAGACCCTCAAGCATTACATGGGGACGTCTACGTTTTCTGAATACACCGTGATGCCGGAAATTGCCGTAGCCAAGGTGGCCAAGGAAGCGCCGCTGGACAAGGTGTGCCTGCTGGGTTGCGGTATTACCACCGGAATTGGTGCCGTGCTGAACACCGCCAAAGTGGAGCCGGGCTCCACCGTCGCGGTCTTCGGTATGGGCGGAATCGGCCTGAGTGTGGTGCAGGGCGCGGTGATGGCCAAGGCGGCCCGCATCATCTGCGTGGATATCAATGAAGATAAATTCGATATGGCCCGGATGCTGGGTGCGACCGAATTTGTGAATCCCAAGAAGTATGATCGTCCCATTCAGGAAGTGATCGTGGATATGACTGACGGTGGCGTCGACTACTCCTTCGAATGCATCGGTAATGTGGGCGTCATGCGTTCGGCGCTGGAGTGCTGCCATAAAGGGTGGGGCGAATCGGTGGTCATCGGTGTGGCCGGTGCCGGCGAAGAAATCAGCACCCGTCCGTTCCAGCTCGTCACCGGTCGAGTCTGGCGAGGTAGCGCCTTCGGTGGTGTTAAAGGGCGCACGGAACTGCCGGGCTATGTTGAACGCTACATGCGTGGCGAAATCCAGATTGACCCGATGGTCACCCACACCATGGGCCTTGAAGAGATCAATCACGCCTTTGACCTGATGCACGAAGGCAAAAGCATTCGTTCAGTCGTCATTTTCTAAGCGGAGGGTTCATGATTCTGGCCGAAGACCAGCTTACGCTCGAAAGCAGTAATGTCTGTGCCGGTGGTGAACACCGGCGCTATCGTCACCGTTCCACCGCGCTGGACTGCGACATGACCTTCGCGGTTTTCCTGCCGCCCCAGGCGTTGAAGGAAGGCGATGGTGGCGCCATTCGGGTGCCGGTGCTTTACTGGCTGTCCGGGCTGACCTGTACCGATCAGAACTTCATGCAGAAAGCGGCTGCCCTGAGCCGGGCGGCGGAACTGGGTCTTGCGATTGTCTGCCCGGATACCAGCCCGCGGGGCGTGGAATTGCCGGGAGAAGATGACAGCTACGACTTCGGTTCCGGCGCAGGCTTCTATCTCAACGCGACCGCTGAGCCCTGGAGCCGGCACTACCGCATGTACGATTATGTGGTGCAGGAGCTGCCGGAGCTGGTTGAAGCGGCCTTGCCCGTTTCTGCGCTTCGGTCCGTCAGTGGCCATTCCATGGGCGGCCATGGCGCGCTCATCTGTGCGCTGAAAAATCCCGGCATGTATCAGTCGGTGTCGGCCTTTGCGCCGATTGCCAACCCGATGCAGTGCCCCTGGGGTGAGAAGGCGTTTTCCGGTTATCTGGGAGATGATCGCAGTCAGTGGGCTCAGTGGGATGCGACGGCGCTGATCGAAGACGCGTCTGAGCGGCTACCGCTGCTGATTGATCAAGGGACGGATGATCAGTTTCTGGCTGAGCAGTTGCACCCGGAGAATCTGCTGTCGGCCTGCCAGAAAGTCAGCCATCCGATACATCTGCGGATGCGACCCGGTTACGATCACAGCTACTTTTTCATCGCTTCTTTTATCGGTGAACATCTGGATCATCACGCCCAAGCGTTGGGTCTGAAGATCTAGCCGTCCCGAAAGTTTGCGTATTTTCGGCGAAGTTCTAGCTAACTTCGTCGAAAATTCGACATCTTTCTTTTTATGTCTGAAGTAAACTGCGTGGGCCTGAAGTAAACTACTTGGGTCTGAAATTGAACAGTCGGATCAGTAGCAGCGTGCTGGCCGTCGCCAGACCTGCTGTCAGTGCCAGCCAGAAGCCCGCCGCCCCCATCGCCGGAACCAGCCAGTCAGTGAACGTCAGGGTATAGCCCAGACATAGCCCCACTCCCCAGAATGAGAACAGCATGATCAGCATCGGCACCCGGGTGTCCTCGTAACCCCGCAGCGCGCTGATGCAAGTCACCTGCAGTACGTCTGCGATCTGGAACAGCGCGGCAAACATCAGCAGTCGGGCGGCGACCGCCTGAACACCAGTGTCGGACGTATAGAGCGTGGCGATCCAGTCGTTGAAAACAAACAGCAGACTGCCAAATATGGCTGCCATCGATAAGGCCAGCAGCAGGCTGCTGCGCGCCAGCAAGCGGGCGGTATTGGGTAGCGTCGCGCCTCGCAGGAAGCTGACGCGCAGTGTCAGTGCCATGCCCAGGCTTAGCGGCAGCATAAACAGCAGCGAAGTCACGTTCAGAGCGATCTGATGGCCGGCCACCACAATCGGACCGAGCGGCACCAGGAACAGAGCGATGACGCAGAACAGACTGGCCTCAACAAAAATCGTCAGACCAATCGGCAGTCCCAGCCGGAGGATGCGCTCCATTCCCTTCCAATTGGGCGGCTGCCAGCGGCGAAAGATCGGATAATCGCGGTAGGCCCGGCTGAAGTGCAGATAAGCCATCAGCAGGAGGGCGGCAACGGTCTGCGCAATCGCCGTTGCCCAGCCACAGCCAATGCCGCCCAGCTCAGGCAGGCCCAGACCACCATAGATCAGTAGATAGTTCAGCGGCAGGTTGATCAGGGTGGCGATCACCGAAAACACCATGATCACCGAGGTATGGCCGAGACCGTCCGTCAGACCGCGCAGAGCCAGTGCCACCAGCATGGCCGGCACGCCCCAGGCAAAAGCCATCAGATAGCCACGGGAGATGGTGGCCGTCGGTTCATCCAGTTCCAGCAGCGTCAGCAGAGGACCGCTGGCCAGCAGAAGACCAATCATCAGCGCCGAGCCGATTAGGGCGACATAGATGCCCTGCCAGGTGATCGGAAGAATACGCGAATTCTGACCGGCACCCCGGTAGTTGGAGATAATCGGCTGCAGTGCCATCAGTACGCCGCTGAACAGCAGAAATAGCGGCATCCAGATACTGCCGCCGATCCCCACGGCGGCCAGATCCCTTGCGCCGTAATGACCGGCCATCACCGTATCGATGACCCCGTTGGCCATCTGCGCCACCTGTGCCACCAGAATTGGCCCGCCCAGTTGGGTCAGGGTTTTCCATTCGGCCAGAATCCTGCTTACCAAGGGCTGGCGGATTTCTGGTAATGGCTGTTCGGTTTCAAGCATGGGTGGACCGGTCGTGCAGGGTGGAAATCAGAGGCTGCCTAGTAAAACAGAATCGGTAAACGGCTGCATTACAGCCATAGATCCCCGACCGCGACATGGGGGTCAAAGTGATGCTGGATCTGAGCCTGCAGCAGTTCCGCGCAGGCGATCGCATCCGTCAGTGCATGATGGGGGGAATAGTGGGGCAGGCGATAGCGGGTCCGGCTATCGGCGAGACGGATCGACACGGGCTTTCGGCCCATCATGCGGGCCAGTAAACCGGGGTTCCGCTCCGGATGCAGATGGGCTTCGATGGCCAGCGTATCAATCACGGGAAAGGTGATGCCTTCGCCCAGCCGTTCCTTTAAAGCACCGTCCAGAAAGGGCCGTTCAATCGCTTTGAAGTGCACAACGACGATCCGACCAGCCATGAGTTCAAGCAGCTCGGGAAGAATGGTCTCGAGATCCGGCGCCTGGGCGACATCGCTGTGGGTGATACCGTGGATGGTGACCGAGGTCTGTTCCAGGGGCAGGCGGGGTTTGACGATCCAGTGGCGGGCTTCGCTGCAGCGAATGCCGGCCAGAGTGAACGGCACCAGACCGACACTGACAATACCGTGCTGTGACGCTTCAAGGCCGGTGGTTTCAAAATCCAGAGCCAGCAGGGGCACATTTGCCAGCGGGGTATCGGGCATCACGCATCCGGTTTCATAAAACTGTTTCAGTAGCGGATGTCTGGCGCTGGCGGCACGCTCGGCCAGCCGCTCAGGCCAGTCCACTTCGCCGCTGTCCGCCGGGGAAGAAGTCTCAGCCATCAGTTACGTGTCACTGGGTTGGGAAGGTTCTGGTAGCGCATACGCAGAAATTTCTGGGCGGAACTCAGAACCTCAAAAGCATCCTTGAGCGTACGCCGCTCAAAGGGAGACAGATCGGCCGGGCGAATCCGGTTGTCCGGCTCCCGCCCTTCGTCGATGGCCCGCACCTGACTGCGAATTCGTACCATCGACAGGAACTCGAGTGCATCGCGCAGATCTTCACTGCTTTTTTCGGGCAGCAGCTGGGTTTTGCCGATGGCCCGCAATCGCTCGTGAGAATTCTGGGCAGTAGTTCCCAACGCCAGGGCATGGATACGGATCAGGTCAGAAAGAGGCGCGGTTCCGCGTCTTTTCAGATTGATCGAATCGTCCTGGCGACCGTCTTTCTCCAGCACGAAAGTGCGGAAAAAACCAAGCGGAGGCGTCCGATTAAGGGCGTTGCGGGCCATCATCGCCAGGAAGTGTCGGTTTTTGGGCGCTTCTGAGGCAATCAGCTGCTTGAGCTCTTCGGCCAGTGACAGCTCGCCAGCGATGCCGTCAAGGTCAAAGAAAATATTGCTGTTGAGCAGGGCCTGAGCCTTGGGTTTTTCCATCCATTCACGGAAATAACCTTTCCAGACTGACAGGGGCTGACGCCAGCGGATGTTGCTGGCCATGATTTCGCCGGTGCAGTAGGTGTAACCGCAGCTATCGAGGCCGTGGCTGACATACTCGGCCAGTTTTCGGAAGTAGTCGTCGTGGAGGGCCGGGTCGAAGCGGTCATCCAGCACCAGTGCGTTGTCCTGATCGGTCACTACGGACTGCTCGTCCCGTGCCATGGACCCCAGTGCCATGAAGCAGTAGGGCACCGGTGGCGGCCCCAGTTCCTCTTCCGCCAGTTCCAGCAGGCGTCGGGAAAAGGCGCGGCCGATACCGGCCATGGCGCTGCCGATCATTTCCGAATTGGCATCCTCCATGACCATGCGAACAAAACTGGCGCGAACCTCGGTGGTCAGGCGTTTCAGGCCCGCGAGACTGCTCTCGTTATAGATGCTATTGACCACAAACAGAGCGCTCTGGGACTGATAGCGGACGATGTCAGACAACGACACAACGCCACGCGGCTGGCCGCGCTCAACCACCGGCAGGTGATGCACATGGTTGTGAAGCATGGAAAGCATGGCTTCAAACACGAAGGCGTCCGAATCCACAGTAATCAGCTCCCGGGTCATGATGGTATGGACCGGGTCCTCCAGGTTGATCTCCACGGCCAGCGCCCGGTCGCGAAGATCGCGGTCGGTGATCACGCCGCACATCTGTGGCGGGTCCTGGCTGTCATCGATCAACAGCAGGGAAGACACCCGCTGTTCACTCATGATTCGGGCGCAGTCGCGGATACTGGAAGTCTCGGGTGCCGTGACCGGGCTGCGCACAATCAGACGAGTCACCCGGGCCGTCATCTGCTCGTTGGCTTTCACGTTACGCTGAACGGCTGAGCGCAGCCGGGTGCGATCCTCCAGTTCCACAAAGTCGGCGAAGCTGTCGTAGTCATCCCAGAGCTTCTGGAACATGCTCTTGGGGATACGGTAGATCAGCGAGTCTTCCAGAGCCCGGGCCGGATAGCGCACCGTGCGGTTCAGCAAAAGGCTGAACTGGCCGAACACATCACCCTCGCTGAGCCGACTGTAAAGCTCGCCGGTACGGCGAAAGGTCTCGACCGCGCCGCTGCGGATGTAATGCAGGTGGGTGCCGGTATTGCCGGCCAGCAGAATATCCGTGCCGGCGCGGAAATAGGCGATCTCCACCTGTGAGGCGATTTCGTCTACCACCGCCTCTGGAAGTTCATCAAACGGCTCATGGGCCATCAGATGACTGCGGATTTCAATCAGCTCGGGGGACATTTCCTGGACTCCGGAGAAGGCAGCTTCAGGATCAACCCTAACTGAATCGGCGAATTTATCCATCCCCAACCGCATCCATCGGATAGAGCCGGTTAACGCAGATCTACAAACAGCACCGGTACCAGGGACAGCACCAGCAGCAATGCCATGCTGATGTTGAACGTGCGCAGACGCAGCGGGCTGCTTAGCCACTGACGCAAAGCCGTTCCTGCAATGGTCCAGGTCATGGTCGCGGGAAAGCTGATGATGGCGAACACCAGACCAGCCAGCAGAATGTTGGTAAAGAATCCCTGATGAGGCACATAAGCCGCCACCGCACCGATCGACATCACCCAGGCTTTGGGGTTGATCCACTGAAAGCCGGCGGCTTCGAAAAAAGTCATGGGCCTTGGTTTGCGACCTTTGGCGTCTGCACCGCCGGCGTTGGCTATTTTCCAGGCCAGCCAGCACAGCCAGATGGCGCCACCCCAGCGCAGTGCGGTTTGCAGTGGTGGAAAGGCCTCAAACAGGGCGCCAATGCCCAGGCCAACCGCGATCACCATGAACCCAAAGCCCAGATTGATACCCACAACATGGGGCAGGGTCGCCCGCAGACCGAAATTGGTTCCCGAAGCCAGCACCATGGCGTTATTGGGTCCGGGCGTGATCGACGAGACGAAAGCGTAAGCCACAAGAGCCAGTAGCAGTTCGGGAGTCATGAGACGTCTCCGTGAGTTCAGTTGATCATAGGCCGCCTTTGCATTGGCCAGCACAATCATCATTTCATCGGCGTCGCTATCGAAACAGAATCAGCTCAGCGCGATTGCACCGGTACTGATGTCGGTGGGTTCGAAACTGTGCTGGTATGGGAGCAGGAGGACTGTTTCGGCCTCGACCACTTCACGAAATGACCTTTCTTTTTGACCAACCGAGACCTGGGTAATCACACGGCGCTCTGGCTTGTGGGACACTCCGGTCACAACAACATTCATTACCGGCGCTTGACGACAAGGTTTGTCTGAGTCATGGACCGGTTTGAGGAGCGAAAGACATGGCATTGTCGGCAAGAATCTCACGCAGACGTCCCCTGGCCGGTGCCCTTGCACTGACGCTGGCCGGCGCACTGGCAACGCCAGCCTTGGCAGAGACCGGAGATTACACCTACTGGGACACCCTGCGGCATCTCTTCAAACCGGCCCCGGCAGACCGGCCGGTGACTCCTGCGGAACGGGAAGGCGAGTACCCGCTGGTGAGCAATCCTGAGGGTTTTGACGACGGCTTTCGCCCAGGACGGTATAACCGCTGGCAGACCGTGAAGCTGGCTCCGGAGACGGGCGCGGTGTGTGGCAATGGCTCCGACTACAAGTTCTTTGTGAACCGTGTGGCCGACACCAGCAACACACTGGTTTATTTCGAACCGGGCGGTGCCTGCTGGGACTATCCCAGTTGCGCCGGTCAGGAAGGCCTGCTGGGCGCCCGCAATCCCAACGGTGTGCCGGACGACTACATGAGTTTTGCCCATCCGGATGTGCTGCTGATGAGCCCCTTCTTTGTCCGCCTGCATCCGACCGACCGGGTTAAGACCCAGGACTGGAACCTGGTGTTCGTACCTTACTGCACCGGCGACATCCACTCCGGTGACAAGGTGGCGGTCTATGAAGATCCAGCCGGAGAGAATGAGCCGCTGGTGTGGCATCACAATGGTGTTCGCAATACGCGAGCTGTGACGGCCTGGCTGCGGGATAACCTGCCCCGGCCAGGGCAGATGCTCAGCACCGGTTGCAGTGCCGGCGGCGCTGCGGCGGTGACCAATTACTTCCCCCTGCGCCGGGATCTGGCGCCCGATCTGGGCTTCATGATTAACGATTCCGGCCCGATCTACGTGGCCCCGCAGGGTGGCGACACAGACCAGTACCCATCAATTCCCCTGCACAACAAGATTCGAGATGCCTGGGGGCTGGACGGTGCGGGGCAGCCGCTGGATTACCTGAGCCAGCGGATCGCTGGTTTCGATACCACAAATCTGGGCACCCTTTTCCCGGCTCTGGCCTCGGCCTTCCCCAACGACCGCATGGGCTACACCCACTTCTGGCAGGATCTGAACTACTCGGAGTATTCGTACCGGCGCTTTTATGAGGACACGCTCAACGCTCCGGACCGAGCCGCTCTTGATCAGTTGCTGCACGAGCGCTGGTATGTGGATACCCGCAATCTGATCCAGACGCTCTCGGGCGTGGATAACTTCGGTTATTTCCTGCCCTACTTCCGCGACTTCAATTCCAGCCACTGCACGACAGTGCTTGAGTGGGGCGCTGCGGACATTCAGGAGCAGAATCTGGAAATGAAAGACTTTATCCGCAATGTCCTGAACGGCAAAGGCGCAGTGATGCAGGCGTCAGAGAGCGACACCCAGGCGGACTACAACAAGCCGCCCAATCCTCTGTACAACCTGCTGGAAAACTGAGCTGTCAGAGCGGCAGCCCTGATCGATGGCTCCCCCGAAGGCGGAGCCATTGGTCGGCTACCGGTTGAGGCTGTCGGAAATGTCGTCCCGCTGCTCCCGCGCGTTCTGCAGCCGGAGTCTCAGATACTCGTTCCGGTCCATTCCATTAGGGATGCTTTTCATGGCCATCACCTCCTGGACGATGGCCTGCTCCTGCTGTTTGTAATCCCTGAAACGTGGATCGTCTGAAGGTGCGGCGCTGTGCTGTTCGGCTTGCTGGCGATATTGTTCGACCAGTTGCGAAAGCCGATTCTGTCTTTGCTCACTGTCAGGTTCTGAGCGCTGGATCAGCGCCATACGCAGCAGCAATGCCTCGGCAGCGCTGACCCGGTTTTCCGTCTGGGCGTCAACGATCTCCTGGTCCAGGGCGCGCGCCTGAGACTGTCGCGATGGGCTGGGAGAGATCTGCTGGTCCTCAAAAAAATCCCGGACCCGCTGGCGAAAGGCCTGGTCCTGCTCGAATTCGAGAAATTCAGGGCTGCTGACCAGGGCCTCGGCGGCCATCAGTTGAGCATCGCTGCCGCTGGCGTGTCCTTGCTCCTGTACGGCAGTCACTGGCGATTCCTTGGGGGCCTCCGTCTGCGAAGCCTGGGCGGCTTTTCCGGGCACACCAGGATCAGCAGGACGTTCGGGCAACCAAAGCCAGATTGCCGTCGCTGTCACGGCCAGTAGCGGCGCAGCAATTCTCAGAGCGGTCTTGGAGGAAGGCATAGGCTAATCGTGTGGCTGAAAGGAAAATCAGTCTGGCGATTGATGGTACGGGAGTCGAGGCACCCAACTGACGGTTAACCTGTTGGCGTCAGCCGGAATGAGTTTTTTGAATAAAGTTCTGCCAGTTTTTGGCCTAAGAGGCTCCTTAAAGATCAGGAGTGAGGCAGGGCCCTGTGGGTAGAGTGTAGCCGGCACTAAATTTGGCGGGAGTGATAGCGACTTGATCGGGTCTGACCCGGAAATTCTCGGACAAACACAGTTGTTCTTCGCCCGTGCCACTGTCAATCGGGCTTAAAATACGATAAAGCACCGTTGTGGTCAGACTGGCCTCCTGCGGATACTGATAGGAAAGCTCCAGTTCGTTGTAGATCGCGCTGTCGCCGCCCTCAAAGGTCGTGCCATTATCGGTAAACACGACCGTTGGAGCGCTGATACGAGCGGCTGCTGGAGCGAGATCGCAATTGGAGTTTTCAAATTCCCACCGCTGGAATTTGATTTCGTTATCGTCCTGAAACTTGGCAACACCCTGCCGCCAGACTGTAGTCTCGACGCCGTCCCTGCGAATATCCACCGCGGTGCAGGGCGATCGCCAACAGCCTTCGATGCCCGAACTGCTTATTGGGCAGTCATCGAATGCCTTCACGCTGCCTCCGACGTCAACCGTGTCACCGGTCTCTTCGTCATCGTCCTGGTTTTCAGCATTGTCGCGCAAATCATCCAGGGTACAGGCGCTAAGCAGAATAAGAGCGAACCAGAAAGCAACACGGGGAAACATGGGGATCATCCTGTCCGGGAAATTGGGCGGTGAATAAGTTCCTTAAGCCTGGGGCAATGGTACTTCACGGTCAAAGCAGCTGTCAGTGACCGTTTAGGCAAAGTTGGCTGGAAAGAGGGGCGGAGCGAAGTGACATCGGGCTCGATTTCGCTCAGTATGTGTGCCGAAATCATAAAGGTTACAGGAAGTTAGCTTCCAGCCATTCTCTGGCACTACACGGATTGAGTTCATGAACAGGTCCAATGGTCACACGCTGGTCCTTGGCGGTATACGCTCTGGCAAAAGCGAAGTCGCTGAGCGCTGGACCTCGCGTTATCCCGGCGCGATTACCTATCTTGCCACTGCCACGCCCGGCGATGCCGAAATGTCCCAGCGAATACGCAACCATCAAAGCCGTCGACCGCGCGGCTGGGGTTTGCGAGAGGTGCCGCTGCTACTGGGTTCCGCATTGCAGGAACTGGCCAGCGTTTCCGAGCCTCCGGCCCTGCTGGTGGATTGTATGAGCCTCTGGATGAGCAACCTGTTGCATGCGCCGAGCCAGGTTTTTGGCCGGGAGCGGGATGCCTGGCTGGAGGCTCTGCAAGCTTATCCGGCGCCAGTGACCATCGTCAGCAATGAGGTTGGACTGGGTGTGATCGGCATGGATCCGCTGACACGGCGCTTCTGCGACGAGTTGGGTTGGCTCAATCAGTCCCTGGCGCGGCAGTGCAACAACGTGGTGCTGGTGGTCGCAGGCCTCGAATTGCCGGTCAAAAGCGCTCAGCCCTGATTGCTCTGCACAGGCTTGTCACTGTCAGCTATGCCGTGCCGTTCGAGGCAGGCCAGGCTTCCGTACTCGCTGACATCGATGCGAACGCGACTCAGACAGGCAAAGGGGACCGCAACAGCGCCCATGGTGCGCTCCGGCGGTATACCCATCACCTCACCCAGGATGGTGCGGATCACGCCGCCGTGAGCCACCACCAGAATTCGCTGGCCGCCGACACGCTCTGTCAGGTCTGCCCAGGCCCTGAGCACCCGCTGTCGGAACTCCAGAAAAGGCTCGCCACTGCTCGGCGGATGGTCGATCGGATTGCGCCAGAAGTTGTCGAGAGCCTGCTGGCCGAACCGCTCAATCACCGCCTCCCAGGTCAGTCCTTCCCAATCTCCAAAGCTGATCTCCTTAAAGCCGGCATCGATAGTGACCGGCAGACCCTGTTGTTCTGCCAGCCGCTCGGCAAATTCGCGGCAGCGTTTCAGGGGGGAGCTAACAATTGCATCCCATGGCGCAGGCCCGGAAACCGCCTGGGTCATCTGATGCCACCCGGTGGCACTTAGCGGGTCATCCCGATGCCCCCGGAATTTGCGGCCGCCTTCGGGCTCGCCGTGGCGGATCAGATCGATGAGCATTGTGGTGGCCGACTTACTGGCCATTGCTGACGCCTGCTTCCGCAAATGTCGCCATGCTGTTGTGCAGGTCGCAGGCGGCCCTTAACAGTGGAACGGCGACCGCAGCGCCACTGCCTTCACCAAGCCGCATGCCAAGATCCAGCAAAGGCTCAGCATCCAAAGCCTCAAGCACCTGCTGGTGCCCGGGTTCGGCAGAGCGGTGGGCAAAAATGAGCCAGGGAGCGAGCGCCGGCTGTTGTCGGACCGCCGCCAGTGCCGCAACCGATACAATGAACCCATCGACCAGAACTGGAATTCGCCGTTGAGCGCAGCCAAGCATGGCCCCGGCCAACGCGACTATTTCATAGCCGCCCAGTGAGCTGAGCACACGCTCCACGCTCCTGTCGTCACCGTGGCGCTGCAACGCTCGCCGAATCACGGCGGCCTTGTGTCGAACCCGCTGAGGCTCGAGCCCGGTACCCGGGCCGGCCATGGCCTCGGCGGGCTGTTCCAGCAGCGCACAGGCGACTGCGGTCGCAGCGGTGGTGTTGCCAATGCCCATATCCCCGCCAATAAACAGTTGCGCCCCGGCGATTCTGGCCCGTTCAGCGGCGTCGTCGCCCGCTTGCAGTGCCGCCGCGAACTGCTCGCTGGACATGGCCGCTTCAGAGGCGAGATTTGCCGTGCCGGGGCTGATGGTCTGGTCGATCACACGCGGCAAAGCAGGGGCCGGGTGCGCCAGTCCCAGATTCACGATCTCCAGGGAGGCTCCCAGCGTATGAGCGAGGACGCTGATGGCTGCGCCACCGCTCACAAAATTGGCCATCATCTGGCCGGTAACGGCCTGGGGAAAGGCGGAAACGTCTTCAGCGCAGACGCCGTGGTCCGACGCAAAAATGCTGATGGTGACGCGGTTCAGATTGGGGTGAGGAGTATCGAGCAGGGCGGCGAGTTGTTCGGCCAGTTGCTCCAGCCGCCCCAGCGATCCGGGCGGTTTGGTCAGTTGCTGTTGCCGGCGTCTGGCGAGCACCCGGGCGGTTTCACTGATATTGGGCAGCGCCTGAGTCCAGCTCGAAGGCAGGTCGGATTTTGGCATGGGATCCAGATCTTTGGACATTTCTGGCCGGGATAGTCATACGGGGTTGCAAGCCCTGTCAAGTGACTGAAAAACGGCACTCCAAAGGTGTGAGCGAATAACAATCTCAGCGATATCGAGCTTGCTGTCGTGCGTGGGAATTCGGGCAGTGGCGTTTCAATCAAAGCGTAATCTCTCCGGCAACCGGACAAACCTGTCATTGCAGCAAATGATCCTTACCTGAGAAGTTGGTAATCTTGCCGCGCTTTTCCAGGTGCCCGCGTGCAGAGTCTTGTGTGCCGGGTGAAACGGGAAGTCGGTGCGTGCTCTCCATTATTTCGCGATGAGCGCTATTCCGACACTGCCCCCGCAACGGTAAATGGAAAAAGCGGCTCCAGTGCCACTGTGCTGTCCTGTCGGAAATCCGGCGGCAGTATGGGAAGGCTGCCGCCTGCGAACGCGCCTGCGTTCTTCCATGAGTCCGGAGACCGGCCTGGAAAATTCACCCAAGGTGGCGGAGGGCTTCCTGCGGTGGGTATCCGGCCTCAGCGCGTTGCCTCTGTTTCCTGTTTACCTGCCTGTTGTTCTCCAACGCTGTCCATACGCTGTCGTGCGGGGTCGTGCGACCAGGTTGAGAGATTATTCATGCTGTTTATTCCTTCCCGTCTTGCGCTGGCTGTGGCCGGAATCTCCGCACTGGGCCTGTCTTCAGGTCAGGTGCTGGCTAATGAAGACGCATCGGTTACCTTCAAAGCGGATCCGATTGTCGTCACCGGAACGGTTGGGCCACGGACGGCTGGCGAGAGCCTGTCTGCAGTGTCTGTCATTACCGAAGAAGAGCTTCAGATTCAGCAGCCGGTTGATCTGGCTGATTCTCTAAGAGCGCTGCCCGGTGTAGATGTCTCCGGGACCGGAAGTTTCGGTAAAACTACCGCCGTTTTTGTCCGGGGTGCCGGCTCTCAGTCCACACTTCTGCTGGTCAATGGTGTGAGGTTGCAGTCCGCCTCGGTGGGCAGCCCGGCATGGGAATTTCTGCCGGTGGATCTGCTGAACCGGGTAGAAATTGTACGGGGCCCGCGCAGCACCCTGTATGGTGCCGACGCACTGGGCGGGGTGATTCAGGTATTTACCCCTGAGCCAACGTCAGAAACTTCTGGCTGGGTGGAAGCGGGTGTTGGTAATTTCGATACTCAAAAAGTCAATGCCGGCGTGTCGGGCGGCACAGATTCTACCCGAGTCGGTGTGTCGGGCTCTTTTTTGAGCACTGACGGCACCAATCTGTTTGAGAACGGTGAGGACAAGGGTTACCACAATAGTTCCGGAACAGTTTCCATCGAGCAGGACATCGGTTCTACGACACAGGTGAAGGCGAATCTGCTTAATTCCGAGGGAAACACCGAGTTTGAGGGCGGAGAGACAGATTACCTGCTGCGGGTCATAAGCCTGGGAGCCGAGAGTCAGATTACTTCAACCTGGACCACGGATATTTTGTTTTCACGCATCCGTGATGAGCGGGATAGCGAAGGAACTTTTGGTCCCTCCTATTACGATACTCGAACCGACGCCGCTCGGTGGCTCAATACTATTGCCTTTGACGTGCACGAGCTTGTGCTCGGCGCAGAGTATCGCAGTGAAAAGCTAAGCAGTAGCGACGAGTACGATGAAACCGAGCGCGATAACAGAGCCGTGTTCTCCCAGCTCCGATTCGGCTTTGGTCCAACCGATCTGCAGCTGAGTGCTCGCCTGGACGACAACGAGGCATTCGGCGATTTCACGACATGGGGCATCGCTATCGGGCATCGATTGGACAGCGAGCATCGATTGCGCGCCAGCGCAGGCAGGTCTTTCCGCGCCCCGTCTTTCAATGAGCTTTACTACCCTAACTTCGGTAATCCCGATCTAGAGCCCGAGCAGGCGCGCTCCTTTGAGCTGGGTGCTTCAGGCACCTACGAAACCCATTACTGGGATGTGGCAGTCTTCCGAACCGACATCGAAGATCTGATTACGAGCACCGCAGAGACCTCTTTCATCCCGTTTAATATCGATCAGGCGCGCATTCAGGGGCTTGAACTGAGTCTGGGAACGGATTGGGAAGATTGGTCACTGAAGAGCACGCTGACAACGCTCGACCCATACAACCAGCAGACGGGTAAACAGCTGCAGAGAAGAGCGACCCAGTCGCTGCGGATTCAGTTGGACAGAACTCTCGGTGACTGGCTGATCGGGAGCGAATTCATTGCACAGGGACATCGTTTCGATGACGCTGCCAATGAAAACCGTATTGCCGGATACGGCCAGGTCAATCTGCACGCCCGCTGGAACTTCGCGCCCGACTGGATGGCCCAGCTGAATCTCGACAATATTACCGATCGTCGCTACGCCACGGCAGAAGGTACCAACGCCCTCTTCGAATCCGTGGACTATCTGGCGGCCGGCATTTCCGGCATGTTCTCGGTGCGCTACGAGTTCAACTGATAGCCCTGGGGGCGATCATGGCAACAGGAAAACGGTGTTCGCTTGTTCTGCTGCTGACCCTGCTGTTTGCCGGGCCCGGCTACTCAGAGGTCTGCGCCACGGATGACCGTGGCCAGCAGGTCTGTCTGGAGAACCCGGCCCAGCGCATTGCGGCCCTGTCGCCGGGGGCCACTGAGCTGGTCTGGGCGGCTGGTGCTGGGGACAAGGTCGTTGCGGTGGTTGCCTTCTCGGACTATCCGCCGGCGGCGCGTGATGTGGTTTCGGTGGGTAGCCACGTGCGCCTGGATGTGGAGCGATTGCTCTCTCTCAAGCCGGACCTGATTATCGGCTGGGAGACCGGCAATCCCCGTGAGCAGATGGCATTGCTGGAGTCATTCGGGCTGCCGGTATTCACAATTGAGCCGCGTCGGTTTGACGATGTGGCCAGCGTTCTTCGCCGTTTGGGTCGCCTGGCTGGCACTTCCCGGGTGGCGGACGCTGAGGCCACACGATTCCTGGCCGGCATCGAAAGCCTGAGAGAGAAGTACAGTGACCGATCGCCCGTGGACGTCTTTTATGAGGTCTGGCATCAACCGCTGATGACCGTCAGCGATGATCATCTGATTGGTAAAGTGCTGACCCTCTGCGGCGGTCGCAATGTTTTCGGAACCCTGCCCACACTGGTACCCAAACTTGATACCGAAGCGGTGCTGGTCGCTGATCCGGAGGTCATTCTGACCAGCGGAATAGCCGATGAGAACCGGGAGTGGTTTGAGCATTGGCAGAAGTTCGACGGCCTGCGGGCGGCCCGCCTGGGCAATTTGCTTCTCGTTCCGCCTTCGCTCATTCAGCGCCCGACTCCGCGACTGCTGGAGGGCTCGCAGATCCTCTGCGAGAAGCTCGAGAGTGTTCGGCAGCGGCGAGCCGCTTCATCGTCTGCTGGCGGTTCTGGTGGCGATTCGACATCGCGCCAGTCAACGCTATCCCCCCAGGGAATCACCGAATCATGATCCGTTCGGCCCGGCCTCTGCTGCTGATGGCCGTGCTGGCGATGGCCTGCCTGCTGCTGGCGGTGTCGGTGGGATCCGGGGATCTGGGCGGCGCTCTATTGGCGGTGGCTACCGGGGAGGCCAGCCATCTCCAGAACACCCTGGTAATGGAGCTGCGCCTGCCGCGAGCCCTGGCGGCGTTTGGCGTGGGTGGGTTACTGGCGGTGGCCGGTGCTCTGATGCAGATTCTGCTGCGCAATCCACTGGCTGATCCCTATATTCTCGGGTTGTCCGGCGGAGCGGCAGTGGGTGCTTTGCTGGCTATGCTGGCGGGTATGGGTACTGCGCTGGTTTCAGGCTCAGCCTTCGCCGGTGCCTTGTTGTCGGTGCTGCTGGTGTTTGGTCTGGCCCACGGCGCTGGCAGCTGGACGCCCTCAAGACTGCTACTCACAGGAGTGGTTACTGCATCGGGCTGGGGCGCGATTATCACACTGCTGCTGGCGACCAGCCCCAGCCACCAGTTGCCGGGGATGCTGTTCTGGCTGATGGGCGATATGGCTTTCGCCCGCTCACCCTGGCCACCCCTCGCGCTGTTGGTGCTGGTCTGTCTGATATTACTGCCGCTTGGACGTAACCTTAACGTGCTGGCTCGTGGCGCTCGCCAGGCGCAGGTGCTCGGTGTAGCGGTGCGGCGAATGGAGTGGCTGGTTTATCTTCTGGCCAGCCTGCTGACCGCAACGGCGGTCACCTGTGCCGGCAGTATCGGCTTTATAGGACTGATCGTCCCTCATCTGTTGCGACTGATTCTGGGCAATGACCAGCGAATCATTCTGCCGGCTTGTGCCCTGGCCGGAGGCAGCCTGCTGGTGCTGGCGGATACTCTGGCCCGGACGGTGATTGCCCCAGAGCAGTTACCGGTAGGCGTCATTACGGCGTTGATTGGCGTCCCGGTATTTCTGTTTCTGCTGTATCGGAGCCGCTGATGACGACTCTGACACTCGACAATCTGGTGCTGGACATTCCCGGGCGCGGCGATGGGCGGGCGATCAGTCTGACACTGGAACCGGGCCAGATCTGGGGCGTGCTCGGCCCTAACGGTGTCGGCAAGTCCACTCTTTTACACACCCTGGCGGCCCTGCACTCGCCCCGGGCTGGGCGGGTACTGCTGGATGGCGCGGATAGCCGGCAGCTCGGCCGCCGCCATCTGGCCCAGAACATCGGTGTGGTTTTTCAGGAACACCACGATGGCTTTCCGGCAACGGTTCTGGAGTCAGCCCTGATTGGTCGCCATCCCTGGCTGTCAGCCTGGCAGATGGAAAGCCCTGAAGATATCGCCCAGGCGGAACAGGCATTGGCGGACCTGGACCTGACTGAGCTGACCCATCGACTGACCAGCACTCTCTCAGGAGGAGAGCGCCAGCGGGTAGGGCTGGCTACGGTGCTGACTCAGGCGCCACCGCTGTGGCTGGTGGACGAACCCACCAACCATCTGGATCTGCATCATCAGGTCAAGGTCATGGCGCTGCTTCAGAACCAGGCTCGGGCCGGTCGAGCCGTCATGCTCTGTCTGCACGATCTCAATCTGGCGGCGCACTGGTGCAGCCATCTGCTGCTGCTGTTTCCCGGCGGCGAAGCCTGCTGGGGGCCGGCTGCTGATATGCTGGTGCCGCAGGCGCTGGAAGCGCTTTACCGGCAGCGTCTGGAAGTGGCTACAGTCGGTGATCGCCAGGTGTTCGTGCCGGTGACTGACCTCTCCTCGTCATGACCCGGCTCTGCGGACGCGCCCTCACCGGAAAACTAGGCCATCACCTTAGGCTCGAGTATCAGCATCAGCAGTAGCAGGGCCAGTTCGCTGAAGATCACGCTGGCGCCCAGCGTGTCGCCAGTGTAGCCGCCGAGCGCTTTTCTGAGGCTATTTCCCCACAGCAGACAAACGACGCCCACCGACAGGATGGTCTGCCACCAGAGGCCTGGCCACCACACCTGCAGAGCCAGGGCGGGGACCATCACCATCACAGTAGCAACCCACAGGCGCTGATTTGTCAGTGCGGAAGCGACGGGCTTGCTGCGGCTGTTGTCCGGATCGGTTACGTAGCGCATGCGATTCATCAGCACCAGGGGCGACAGCCGTGCGGCGCAGGGGGTGATCAGCAGCGCGAGCGCGGTGTGGCTGATTTGCACCAGCAGCGCCGTTTTGAGAAGCAGCGCCATGATCAGGACGGCGGCACCATAGGTGCCAATGCGGCTGTCTTTCATGATGCGTAACCGATCAGCCACCGTATAGCCGCCACCCAGGGCGTCGGCACTGTCGGCCAGGCCGTCTTCGTGAAACGCGCCGGTGATCCATAGATGGCCGCACAGCACGACAATCACGGCCACCAGATCGCCGGTCAGCGGTTGCAATGCGATAAATGCCAGGCTGTAAAAGCTTCCGAGAATCAGGCCGACCAACGGAAACCAGACGCTGCTGCGATTCATCAGTGCCGGGCTGTAGTCAATTGTCACCAGCATCGGCAGGCGGGTCAGAAAGCCCAGTGCCAGCCAGAACGCCTGCCATTCCTGTTGCAGGAACGTTCGGTTGCTGTGAGGGGAACTCATGGCTGGTCGTGATCTTTGTCGTATCTGAAGTTGGCTGGCCGACCACCGGAGATGTTCAGCAGATCCAGTGCCGGGTCGTAGACCTCAGACTGAATTTCCATCAGTCCCAGCACCGTATGGAACAGATTGTCGTGGCTCAGTGACAGGTTGCGGGCGGCCGCGAGGCTGGCTCGGCCCTCCTGGCTGATATCGAAGTGCTTCCCCAGCCAGAGCACCATCGGCACATGCTTTTGCACATCCGGAGCCACCATCATCGGTAGCCCGTGCAGATAGGTGCCGTACTCGCCAAGGGACTCGCCGTGATCGCTGACGTAAAGCATGGCGGTTTCAAAGCGGTCATCGAATTCCTTGAGCAGTTCGATGGTTTCGCTGAGGAAATGATCGGTGTAGCGGATGGCGTTGTCGTAGGCGTTATCGATTTCGGTCTGGCTGCAATCTTCGAGCTGATTGGTACGGCACACCGGCGTGAAGGTCTCGAAGTCGCTGGGATAACGCTTGTAATAGGCCGGCCCGTGATTACCCATGCTGTGCAGGACAATCAGGATGTCACCTTCGGGATGCTGCTCCACATAGTCGGCAATGGCGGTGAGCATGCCTGTGTCCCGACACTCGCTGTCGCAAACCGGATTGACTTCCCGGGAGCGGAAATTCCGATACTCCGAGCGAACGGCAACGCCTTTTGAATCGGAATTATTGTCCAGCCAGACCACGTTAACATCCGCATGCGTGAGGACATCGAGCAAATTTTCCCGGGTTTTGATGTCCTTGTTGCTGTAGTCCTTTGCCGTCGCCAGGGAAAACATGCAGGGCACTGAAACAGCGGTCGATGTGCCGCAGGACCAGACGTTGGTGAAGCTGACCACATCCTGCTTCTTCAGTTCGGGATTGGTTTCTCGACCATAGCCATTGAGGCTGAAGCGGTCAGCGCGGGCGGTTTCGCCGACGACCACAATAATCAGCTCCCGATCAATATCGATCTCCGGGATGTGCGCATCTTCGCCAACGGCGGCCACCGGGCCGAGATTGGCGTCAGAGGCTCCAGCGACGAATTTTTCCAGCGAGTAAAGGTAATAGGTGGGGTTAGCGTAGAAGCGCAGGGCCTTGTGTTCGCGGGCAAACGAAGCGTAGTAGTCACTCTGCAAGCCGATCACTGCCGCGCTGGCCAGTAGCAGGGGGCCAAGCAGTAGTAGCCGGCCCTTGAGTTCTGGCCAAAGGCCGCGCCAGGGTATGTTTACCCAGCTCACCCACAAAGCAGGCAGCAGGCCGAGCAGCAGCAGGTAACCGAAAAAAACCGCAGACAGCAGATCCCCCGCCTCTGCTCGATCGGTACTGACCGCATTAAGCAGCATGGTCTGGTCAATGATGACATTGTAGGTATCCATGAAATAGGCGGCGGCGGCCGACAGGACCAGCAGTATCACCAGCAGGGGTTTCTGGACCCAGGGCCAGCAGATCAGCGACAGCAGCAGAACATTGGCCGTCAGGAACACCAGGAACAGGCCGGCCAGAAACAGCAGGTTGCCTTGGTCCGGCGGATAGACCCGAACGATATTGCTGATCAGAGCCGCGTTGGCCAGAAGCATCCAGAACAACGCGACGATAAAAATCAGGCGTGGGGCGGTAATTCGTCTGAGTGAGTTAACACCAATCATTCAGTGTTGCTCCGGGATGCTCATTCACCATCCATCCACCGGCCCGGCTTTTCGGTATGAAAGCTCCGGCCCAATATCGGCTCTGGACAACTCGGACGTCTTGCCTGCGGTGTCAGCAGAACCCAGCGTTCACGATGGGCCTTGCCCATAAACTGGCCCTGGCTGATATCAAAACACTCAAGTGTCAGATCGCCAGGCAGTAGCAGGTAACGTTGCGGCGCCTCGGCAATCCAGCGCCAGGCGGTGCGCTCTTCCTCAGCGAGAGGCGCGAAGTAACTGAAATGGGTGATATCGCGTTTTGAAAACAGAATCAGCTGCTCGTCGAAATCAATGACGCCGAGTTCGGCGTCTGATGGCGTCACCGCTTCGGCGGCCATCAGGACGTTGCGAGGGGTGCGCAGCGGTTCCATGAGGGTGTAACCCCAGGTTGAAAACATCAGCCACACCGTCATCAGCGGTACAAAAAGACGTAGCAGGGCAGGCGAGCGCCAGAAGGCAGCCAGCAGACCTAGCCAGACCAGGCCAGCGATCATCACAAAGACACCCGCCTGGTGCAGCAGCGTCATGTCGGTGGTGTAGCGGCTGACCTTCTTCACCAGGCTGGCATGTTCCATCCAGCCGGCAATACCGATGACCACCAGTGCTACACCGATCAGAATCTGCAGGCCGGCCATCACCGGTCCAAACCAGCGGGCGGGTTTCTGATTACCAATAGCGGCGGCCAGAGCCAGGGCAAACATCGGCAGCGCCGGCAGGATGTAAACGCCCCGTTTGCCCGGACTGATACTGAAAAACAGAAGGACCAGAAGCACCCACACCATCAGGACCCAGACCGCTCGATCCTGACGCAGCGCTGACCATACCTTGCCGATGCAGGCCAGAGCGAGAAGCGGCAGCGGGAACCACAGCGAAGGAACGACACTGGCAAAGAAGTAATACCAGGGTTTGAGATGACCCCAGGAATCGGCATAACGCTCACCGGTCTGCTTGAACAGGATGTTATCCCGGTAGGCAATCAGCTCATCACTGCCGACATGATTGACGTAAAGCACCATAGGAACGAGCCAGCAGGCCGCAACAGCCAGCATGACCAGGGGGCCGAGGAGGCAGCGCCAGCCAAGATTTTGCTGCCATGGCTGCCTGGCGCGCAGACCGAGATACAGAATCGGCAGCATCATCAGGGCCGGTAAGAAGCCGGTGCCTTTGGTAATGATGCCCAGGCCCATGAAACCCCAGGCCGTGAAATACCAGCCCCAGGCGGGTCCGGTCAGGAAGTGCCGCAACAGGCCGTAGCAGCCCACGGTAATCCAGCAGGCCACCATGGCATCAATCTGGGCGTTCTTGGCCTGGATCATGAACTGCGGAGCCAGAAGCAGCAGAATAACTGCACCGGCGGCCACCGAACGGCCCCAGAGGCGCCGACCCAGATCAAATACCATGGTCACCATGGCCAGTCCGCACAGGGCGTTGGGCAGCAGAAAGGCCAGTTTGAGATTGCCAGTCAGCCAGTAGAAGAAGGCGATGGACCAGAAAAACACCGGCGGTTTGTCCGGATAGAACTCACCGCCGCGCTGGGGGATCAGCCATTGACCGGAGGCGACCATTTCTCTGGCAACTTCCACATAGCGAGGCTCATCGGCCGGCCAGGGCGAGCGAAACCCGATACCGGTGAAGAACAGCACGGCAGCAACCGCCAGCAGCACCAGCAGTAAAGAGCCATCACTCAGCTTACTGAGCCGGTTATACAGTCGTTCGCTGACGGTGTTCTGAAGCATCGGATGTCTCGTTGGTGAGGTCGTTATCAGTTAACCGGCGCTGGCGCCGATACAGCAGCCCTCCCAGGCCTGAGGCCAGGAAGAACAGCACCAGGCTGACAATCAGTTTTTGATGATCGGAAACGGCAATGCCCTTTCCAGCCAGGGAGAAAATGATCATTTGCGGCAGGTAGCCGATGGCACTACCACCCAGAAAAGGCAGCGCTCGAACAGCGGTCGCGCCGGCGGCAAGGTTGGTCAGCAGGTTGCTGCCCACGGGAAACAGGCGAATCGTCAGTGCCGACAGAAAAGGCGACTGGGTGAGCATTCTCGAAAGCGGTTTGAGCCTTCCCTGCATCCGCTTTTCAATAGTCCTCGGAAACACCAGCCGCGCCGCGTAAAAACTGACAAAGGCGCCGCAGACGGTGGCCGCCGTCGACAGCGCAATACCGTTAGCTGCGCCGAGGGCAAAGCCGAATACAAAGGCCAGCACCTGACGGGGACCGCCAACGCCGGTGAATATCGCGCCCATGCCGAGCAGCCAGAGAATCCCGAGCCAGCCTTGATCTGTGATAATGGCCTGGACCTGATCGCGATCGGTGAGGCTGCCAAGCCAGCCCATTTTCACTAGCGCAAACAGCAGGACAAAAAGTCCGATCAACAGACCGCGCTTGACCCAGCGATTCACGTCAGCTGTTCCCGATGCCGATTTCGCTGGCGGCGTCTTTGCTGGTCGCTGGCTCGTCTGACACGACGGTTTCCACGACCTGGGCTCGCCGGATCCGCCGGCTCAGCCAGAGAACGCCGCACAGATCGACGATGCCAACCCAGGCTCGGTTCCAAGCCGTGTAATTGGATTTGCCCTGCTGTCGATCCCGATGACGCACCGGCATCACCTCAATCTGACCCCCGATATAACGCACCAGAGCCGGCATAAACCGATGGCCGTGATCGAACCAGGGCAGCATCAGGAAGGTGTTCCGTGGCAGTACCTTGAGGCCGCAGCCCGTGTCGGGAACGCCATCGTGCAGCAGCGCGTCTCTCACCCGGTTGGCCAGTCGCGACTGGAACCTTTTCCAGGCGGTATCCTTGCGTTGCCAGCGATGACCGGCAATGCAGAAGTGAGGAGCCTGCAGGCTGAAGGCTTTCTCCAGCATCGCCGGCAGGTCCGCCGGGTCGTTCTGGCCGTCGCCATCCAGGGTTGCGATGAGTCGGCCACGAGCGGCTCTCACGCCAGTCATCACCGCGGTGCTCTGACCATAGGAGGCATCGTGACGAACCGCCTGAGCCCGGCAGCCCAGCTGCTTTGCTGTGCGCGAAATGCAGGCGAAGGTATCGTCGCTGCTGCCATCGTCCACTACGATGATTTCGAATTCATAACGGCCCTGTAGCGCCGCGGCGATTTCACCCATAAGTGAAGGAATATTGCCTTCTTCGTTACGGGCGGGGATTACTGCGGAGACATCGATCACCGTAGCTCCTGAAGGCTGAGATGCGGAATTAGCACGCATGGTGGGGAATATTCCTTAACTGAATCTTATTGGGTCGATTCGATTTCATCGGCTAGCAAGCGGATTTTGCGACGGCGGCGACCAAGGAAGAGACACTCGCGCTCTCAGTCCCGGTCGGCCATCTTCCCGATCAAGCAGTTCAAGCTTTCCGCCATGGCGTTGGGCGATTCTCCCGGCAATCGCCAGGCCAAGACCGGCACCGGTGCCCTGGCGTTGATCCAGTCGCACAAAACGGCTCATCGCCCGCTCTCTGGCCTCCAGAGGGATACCCGGGCCCTGGTCGTTGATGCTTAACTCCAGCCAGTCGGCCGTTTCACGGAGGCTGACCTCAATCAGGCTTTGCTCCGGCCCATACTGAACCGCATTGGCGAGGAGGGATCTTACCAGAGTGTTGAGCAGTGCGTCGTTTCCCCGGATACGGCAATTTGCCGCCTGATCATTGAATTCCACTTCGATACCGCGTTTAAGCGCCAGCGGAACAATGTCGGCAATGCTCTGGGCCACGATTTCCGAAAAGGGCAGTATGTCTGAGGTATCCAGATGATCGGAGTCCACCCGGCTCAGGAGCAGCAACTGCTCAACCAGGTGGCCCATCCGGTCGACCGAAGCCAGAAGATCATTCAGGCTCTCCGGATTTCTGGTGGCAAGCCTCTCCAGATTCAGGCGCAGCGCCGCCAGCGGTGTTCGCAGCTCATGAGAGGCATCTGCGGAAAATCGGCGTTCGCGCTCTAGAACAGCATTCAGACTCTGCAGCAGACGATTCAGGGCTTCCACCAGGCCTCTGACTTCATGGGGTGCCCGTTCCGGGTCCAAGCTCTGAATCCGGTTGGGGTTCATGGCGCGGGCGCTGCGTTCCAGTTGTCGTAACGGCCTGAAGGAAAGCTGAACAGTAATGATGATCGCCACCACGATTAGCGGCAGCAGAATCAGCAGCGGCAGGACGTTTCCCACCGCCAATTCCTGGCTCAGCTCTTTGCGGATGTCGGCCCGCTGGGCGGTGCGTACCCAGAACCCTGTCTGTGGATCCTGAATCGTGAAGGTCCGCCACGGATACCCCAGTCCTTCTGTCCAGGCATAGCCTTCTCTGGCCGGCGAACGATGATCGGCGTCCACGTTGTCACTGAGTAAAGGTTCGCCGGTGTCGGACCAGATTTCAAAGGCGATCTTCTTTTCGTATCGATGTCCGGAACCATCGGAGAGGATTTCGTCGTCTTCTTCCTCTTCTTCGGATTCGATGATGGAAGAGGGCAGGGCCAGCGCCTGCCGCATGGTCTCGGCAAAAGTTTCCCGGGAGCCCGTATTGGCGAGCTGGCGAACCAGGCCCTGAACGATACGGGTGCTCTGGGCCAGCTCGGCATCGAACAGCTCGTCCAGCTCATGATTGCTGGTGGCGTAGCTCCAGAGTGCGGCGGTGACCGCAATCAGCAGGACCAGCGCAGTCAGAGTGGTGGTGAGAACGCGGGTCAGATGCATGGATCGGCGGCGGCTGCTTGGCTGTCCAGCATGTACCCGACGCCACGGACGGTCCGGATAAGGTTCTTGCCGATACGCCGGCGCAGATGATGGATGTGGACTTCAAGGGCGTTGCTTTCCACCCCCTGTTCCCAGCCATAAATCTGATCTTCGAGCCGCCGCCGGGTGGCCACTCGATCCGGATTACGCATCAGATAGTGGAGGATCTGCAGCTCGGTGCGTGGCAGAACGCTGCTATTGCCATCAAGCTCGAGGGTGCCCTGATCCGGCATCAGCGTCAGCCGACCGACCGTGATGCCGGATTCGGCCTGACCGGCGCTGCGCCGGCTCACTGCTCTGATCCGGGCTTTCAGCTCCGCCATTGCGAAGGGCTTGACGAGATAGTCGTCGGCACCCTGATCGAGAGCCTGCAGCTTATCGTCAAGCTCACCACGGGCCGTAAGAATAATGATCGGCGTATGGACTTTGGCTTCTCTGGCTCGGCGAACAATCTCGAGCCCATCGAGCCGTGGCAGCGTCAGGTCCAGCACGGCCAGATCGAAGGGGTCGGATACCAGTGCATTGAGGCCCTGCTGGCCGTCGTCCAGCCAGTCAACGGCATGGGCGTCGTCCTTGAGCATTGCCACCATGGTGTTCGCCAGCATGCGGTCGTCTTCGACCAGAAGTATTCGCACGGTGTTCCCTTTGGACAGGCGTGTCGGTGAATTCTGACACCCGAGTTTCAGTGTTTGCACGCTTAAGGAGCCTCTGAATAACTCCGAATCGCCTCTGCGTGCTCTGAGGGTTGCAGATGCAAGGCGCGACTTGCCGCAAATGGCCGTCGCCCTTTGCAAAAGTCGCAACGCGGCAGATGCTGCCCTCAGAGCGCGCCCTCCGGGGCTTTCAGAGCGATTCCCTCTCGTCGTTGTGGCTCCTTGAAAGGCAACCAGCCTTCCTGCGAAGCCACGCCTAGAGAGTGAAGCGCTCTGAAAGCCAGAGGTGATCCGGAGTTATTCTGAGGCTCCTTAAAGAATGACAGGCAAATCTTAATGCATCCTTAAGAAAAAGGCGCCGCAGGGTTAAGACCCGCTTAATGCCACTTCTCTAATCTGGTCCCGTCAATTGCTGGAGACCGGATCATGACAGACGACCACCGCTCTGCCCGTAGTGTTCAAGGTTCCCTGAGGTACTCAAGCCTGCCGGATGTGTCTGCAGTGCCAAGTCTGGCACCTGACATGATCCAGATGGCGCAGACAACGCCAGTGCTGCGCATGGCGCGGCGTGTACTGGCGATCGTCACGCCCGGCACTGAAGCCGAATCAATCGTCGCCGAATTTATCGCAGAGCGCTTCCGAGTCGCTTATGGAGCGCGGCCCTCCCTCCGGATTCCTCAGCTGATGGCGTTAATGACCGAAGAAGGCCGCCTGCTCGCCGCGGTGGGAATTCGCGAGGCCGGTGAGCAGGCGCTGTTTCTTGAAGACTATCTGGATCGGCCTATTGAAGCCTGCCTGCCTGACTCAGGCCCGCGCCACCGGGTGGCTGAAATCGCTCACCTGGCCGGCGTCGAGAATGGCGTAAGCCGAGTACTGTTTCCGGCCCTGACCCTGTGGCTGTATGACCAGGGCTTCCGGTGGGCGGTGTTCACCGGCACCGAACAACTTCGCAACAGCTTTGGTCGCCTGGGTATCGACATTCACCATCTGGGCGAGGCGAGGCCCGAGTGTCTGGCGGATGGGGGCCGGGGATGGGGGGCTTACTACAGCCACCGACCCTGCGTTCTGGCGGGCAATGTCGACCGGAGTTATCACGGATTACAGGCCAGCGGGCTGCTGCGCGCCGTCGAATTCATTCAGCGTGAGGAACACTATGAGCGCTCTGCTTGATCAGATTCGCCGCCACGCGCTGCAGCAGCCGGATGCCATTGCTCTTGCAGGGCAGTGCGAGTCGGTGAGCTATTCCGAGTTATGGCAGCAGGTGACGGAACTGGCGTCGGACCTCAACGCCCGTGGTGTCGAGCGAGCCGGACTGGCCGGTGAGAATTCCACCGGCTGGGTGATCGCCGACCTGGCCTGCGTGCTTGCCGGCGTCGTCTGCGTTCCCATACCGACCTTTTTTTCCGCGAGTCAGCGTCGTCATCTTATGGATGCCGCCGGTCTCGACGCCGTGCTGACCACCCGTAATCCCAGTGATGCCTCGTACGATAAAAACGACAGTGGGCATACGGAATCTCTCGGCGACAGGCTGCATCTGTTCTCGCTGGCGGTCTCCGACCCGCGTCCTGTTATCCCTGCCGGGACCGCCAAAATCACCTTCACCTCAGGCAGTACCGGAACGCCTAAAGGGGTGTGTCTGAGTCAGAAGCAGCTCGAACGCACGGTTCAGGCATTGGACGAACGGCTGATGGGCGTTGCGCTTCAGAAACACCTGTGTCTTCTGCCTCTGGCAACTCTGTTGGAGAACGTGGCGGGTGTTTATCTCTCGCTGCTGCGTGGCGCCTCGGTGGTGATATTGCCGGGCCAACTGCTGGGACTCAGCGGCAGCAGCGGTCTGGACCCGCTTCGCATGGCCCAGACGCTGAATCAGTGGCAACCCCAGTCGCTCATTCTGGTCCCTGAGCTTGGCCAGGCACTGGTGCGACTGGCTGATCGAGGACTTCTGCACACAGAGCACTACCGCTTTCTGGCCGTCGGAGGCGCCCGTGTCGCTCCGGCGTTGCTCGACCAGGCGCAACGGCTCGGCCTGCCGATGTACGAGGGTTATGGGCTGAGTGAATGCGGCTCGGTGGTGGCGCTCAACGTACCGGGCAGTGCGCTGCCCGGGAGCTGCGGCCAGCCTCTGAGCCATGTTGCGGTCACGGTCGCGGCGGATGGCCACGTACAGGTCGGAGGTAACCGGTTTCTGGGGTATCTGGGTGAATCGCCGCAGCCGGACGGCGAGCAACTCGATACGGGCGATCTGGGGCGTCTTGATGCCGGCGGTTATCTGCACATTAACGGTCGCGCCAAGAATCTGATCATTACCGGCTTTGGGCGAAACATCAGCCCGGAGTGGCTTGAAAGCGAGCTGCTTCAGGGACTCGGTGCCCTGCAGGTGCTGGTCTTTGGCGACGGCGACACCCAGCCATCGGCACTCGTGTTTGCGATGCCGGAGCAGTCCGACACCGATCTTTCGCAACGTCTGAGCAGGCTCAACACCAGTCTGCCCGACTATGCGCGAGTGGCAACCCTGTACCGAATGCCGGCGCCGTTGAGTGTGGCTAACGGCCAGCTCACGGCCAATGGGCGCCTTCGCAGAGGGCTGATACTGGAACAACTGGAAATCCTGAAGGACACGAGCCGGAGGCTTTGCGATAACGCGGCCTCAGCCTGCGCATCCTTCCAATCTGAATCCTCGCAAAAGAATGAAGGAGTATCCCATGGCATTTTTTGAACAACTCCAGATTGCGGTCGCAGAAGATCGTCGTCATGTCACTGAGGCACCAATTATCGGTGCCATTGCCAGCGGTGACTTCCAGTTGGCCGATTATCGTTACTTTCTGATCCAGGCGTTTCATCACGTTAAACACACCGCACCTTTGATGATGGCCTGCGGCGCTCGACTGCCCGAGCGACTGGAATCGGTCCGCGAGGCGCTGGTGGAGTACATCGAGGAAGAGTACGGGCACCACGAATGGATTCTCAACGACCTTGAAGCGCTGGGTGAGGACCGTAAAGCCATGGCCGCCTCTGAACCCGGCATGCCGATTCGACTGATGGTCGCCTACCTGTACGACATGATTAATCGGAGCAATCCGGTCGGGCTTTTCGGGATGGTGCAGGTGCTTGAGGGCACCAGCATTGAGTTGGCGACTCCGCTGGGCCAACGCATTCAGGAGCAATTGAAGCTGCCAAATCAGGCCTTCAGCTATCTGTTCTCTCATGGCGCTCTGGATGTCGATCATTTCGAGTTTTTCAAAAAACTCATGGATAGCATCACTGATCCGCAGGACCAGAAGGCCATCATCGACACCGCCAGAATCTGCTACCGGCTGTACGGTGACATGCTTCGTGAAGCGCCTCTTGCGGCCCTGAAGCCGTCAGCCGCCGAGATGGGAGGACGCCATGCAGCTGCATGAACGGACCTGGTTGCTGATTGGTGCCACAGGTGGCATCGGTCGGGCAATAAAAGAGCAGATGCGCAGTGACGGCGCGCGGCTGATTACGACCAGCCGCGACCCGGGCAAAGCTCAGGAAATCGGTGAAATCTGCGTTCAGCTGGATCTCGCGGGTGACAACCTTCGGGATCAGCTGGCGGACATTCTTCATCGGTTTCCGGAAATCAGCGGGGTTATTCACTGTGCAGGCCAGAATCGTTTTGCGTCGATTGAAGCGTATGAGCCCGCCGCCGTTGATGGAATGCTCGATGTAAATCTGCGCAGCGCGGTCATTCTCAGTCAGGTAATGGTGCCTCACCTGCGGCTCAAGCTGGAATCCGCACTGGTGTTTGTCGGCTCCACTTTCGGAAGTATCGGTTATCCCGGCTATAGCGTTTACTGCGCCGCCAAATTTGGTCTGCGCGGCTTCACGGAGGCGCTGCGCCGGGAACTGGCCGATACCAGCGTGCGCGTCATGTATGTGGCCCCGCGGGCCACTCAGACCGCCATGAACCCTGAAGCAGTCAACCACCTGAACAAGGCACTGGGTAATGCCATGGACGACCCGGCGAAAGTGGCCGGTCAGGTGGTGGCGGCCATTCGGGAGAATCGGGCGCGCACCTTTATGGGATGGCCAGAAAGATTTTTCGTTTTCCTGAATGGCTTGCTGCCGAAAATCGTTGATCGGGCACTCGGTCAGCAGTTACCGACGATTCGTAAATATCTCAAAGGGGAGATCGCGCCATGAGAAAACAAGTTCTGGCGGCTGTTTTACTTATGGCATCGCTGCCTGTCCTGGCCGGACCAATGGAAGACCAGCTTCTGGCGATTCAGCACACCTGGGCGCACGATCAGTATGAACTCGAGGGAGAGGCCAGAGAAAAGGCGTTCGAGGAATTGAGCAAAACCGCCGAACAGTTTGTCGCGCAATATCCTGGCAGGGCAGAGCCCCTGATCTGGCAGGGAATCGTGCTGAGCACTTACGCAGGAGCCAAGGGCGGACTGGGCGCTTTGAGCCTGGTCAAGGATGCGCGCCGCGCCTTTGAGGCGGCTCTGGCGATTGACGAAACGGCCCTTGATGGCTCGGCCCATACCTCGCTGGGCAGTCTTTATTATCAGGTGCCGGGCTGGCCCATTGGTTTCGGTAACGATGACGAGGCTCGCCACCACTTGCTGCGAGCCCTGACGATTGCTCCTTTGAGCATCGATGCCAACTATTTCTACGCCGATTTCCTGCGCGACCAGGGGGAACCGGAGCGGGCAAAAGTCTATTTTGAGCGAGCGCTCAAGGCCGCGCCACGGCCAGACCGGCCCCTGGCGGATATCGGGCGTCATCGCGATATTGAGAAGCAGCTGCAGGCAATAAACTAGTCGCTCTCAAACTCTGCGAAGTCCTGGAGCCCGGCCTTGCCGGGCTTTTTCATGGGCAGTGCATTGGTGCTGCCTTTAATATAACAAAAAGGTATTAGCTTATAACTAAAACGATTTTATAATGGTGCTCAGTCACAACGATTCGGGAGAAACGAACGTGAGCAGCCAAAAACCTCTGGTCGAAGCTTTTTTCGATAAAGCGAGCAACACCTTCAGCTATGTCATTCAGGATCCTTCGGGTGACGCCTGCGCCGTTGTCGATCCTGTGCTCGATTATGACCCGGCTTCCGGCACCACCCGAACCGACTCCGCCGACCGAATAATTGAGTTTGTCCGTAACCGGAAACTGCGTGTGGAGTGGCTGCTGGAGACCCACGTTCATGCCGACCATCTTTCTTCCGCTGCCCATATCCAGTCGCAGTTGGGTGGAAAGATTGGCATCGGCGAAAAGATCAGGGATGTGCAGGCCATATTCGGCGAGGTTTTCAATGCTGGGCCGGACTTTGCGCGCGACGGTAGTCAGTTTGATCATGTGTTTGAGGATGGCGAGCAGTTTGCCATTGGCGCCCTCCAGGCCAGTGTTCTGCACACACCCGGCCATACACCTGCCTGCCTGAGCTATTACATCGGTGATGCGGTGTTTGTCGGTGATACGCTTTTTATGCCGGATTACGGAACGGCCCGCTGTGATTTCCCCGGTGGTGACGCTCGAACACTGTTCCGATCCATTCGCAAAGTCCTGTCGTTGCCGGATCAGACACGCATGTTTCTGTGTCATGACTATCTTCCGGAAGGCCGGTCTGAAGCCCTATATCAGACGACCGTTGGCGCGCAGAAGGCGGGCAATATTCATGTCAATGACGGCGTAGAAGAAGAGGCGTTTGTGCAGATGCGCCAGGCCCGTGACCGCACCTTGGGTATGCCCAAACTTATCCTGCCCTCGGTGCAGATCAACATGCGGGCAGGTCATTTCCCGCCGCCGGAGGATAACGGGCAGATCTATCTGAAAATCCCGCTCAACCGTTTCTGAATCATGCCGCTGCTTCGCCTGAGGCCAAGATTATGAAAGCAAGCGACGTTTTGCCGATCCTGCGCTGGCTGCCCGGTTATCACCGACAGGCGATGGGCCAGGATCTGCTGGCGGCTGCCCTGGTGACGTTTCTGGTGATCCCCCAGTCACTGGCCTATGGACTGCTGGCGGGTGTCCCAGCCTATATCGGGCTTTACGCCAGCATTCTGCCGCCGCTGATCTACGCAATTTTTGGCACCAGCCGCACGCTGGCGGTGGGGCCCGTCGCGATCATCGCTCTGATGACCTCTGCAGCGCTGACGCCGCTGTTTCCGCAGGGCAGTCCTGAATATCTGACCGCCGCTGTCGTGCTGTCCCTTATTTCAGGCCTCATGCTGGTGCTAATGGGGGCCTTGCGGCTGGGCTTTCTGGCGAATTTTCTCAGCCATCCGGTGGTCTCGGCGTTTGTCACTGCGTCGGCCATCGTCATTATCCTTAACCAGCTGCGACATCTGCTGGGAATCACAGCGTCTGGCAGCAACCTGTTTGAGCTGCTGCCTCCGCTGTTCGCCCAGTTGGACCGGGTTCACCTGCCGACGCTGATGATCGGGTTGGCAACCATGGGTTTTCTGATTGTGACCCGTCGTCACTTGCGGCCGATTCTTCAGGGCTTTGGCTTACCGGCTAGCCGGGCGACTTTGCTGGCGCGTCTGGCCCCGATCGTAGCGCTGGGTGTCAGCATTCTGGCGAACTGGTTCTGGCGTCTCGATCAGCAGGGCGTCGCGGTCGTTGGTCAGATCCCGTCGCAACTGCCGGGATTGTCATGGCCTGAGTTCGACTTGTCACTCTGGCGGGAGCTGGCGGTGAGTGCGCTGCTGATCAGTCTGGTCGGTTTTGTGGAATCGGTGTCCATCGGTCAGACACTCGCCGCGCGTCAGCGCGAGAGAATCGATGCCAACCAGGAGCTGGTGGCGCTCGGGGGTGCCAATCTCGGGGCGGCATTCTCTTCCGGCATCCCCGTCAGTGGCGGATTTTCCCGCACCGCTGTCAATGACGATGCCGGAGCCCGCACGCCGATTGCGGGCATCTACACGGCTATCGGTATTGCCGTGGTCACCCTGCTGCTGACAGCGGTATTGGCGTATCTCCCACTGGCGACCCTGGCGGCGGCCATTATTGTGGCGGCCGGCTCGCTCGTGGACTGGAAAACCTTCTGGCAGACCCGGCGCTACTCTCTCGGCGATTTCGGCGCCATGATTGCGACTTTGGCCATGACGCTGGGGCACTCGGTGGAGGCTGGAATAATCGCCGGTGTGGGATTATCCATTGGATTATTTCTGTACCGCACCAGTCGACCTCATTGCGCTATCGTTGGCCGGGTGCCCGGTACGGAGCACTTCCGGAATGTAAAGCGTCACGAAGTGGAGACGACGGACCACGTGGCCCTGCTGCGGGTCGACGAAAGCCTCTACTTTGCCAACGCCCGCTTCCTCGAAGACCGGGTTCTGGCCCTGGTGGCTGAACGCCCGAAGATGACGGATGTGGTGCTGGTCTGTGCCGCGGTGAATCATATTGATGCGTCGGCACTGGAAAGTCTGGAAATGCTGGATCATCGTCTGGGCGAGGCAGGCGTTCGTCTGCATTTTGCTGAAATCAAAGGCCCGGTGATGGACCGGTTGCGGGACACGGTTCTGCTTGAGAATCTTCGCGGTGAGGTGCACCTGAGTACCTACGCTGCCTGGACATTTCTCAGGCCATCCTCAGCTAATCCGTAGCCCGGCGAAACCCTGCACGAGTCGATCTGAGCCATCGCAGTCCGTTCGTCGTAAGCTAGGGAGCCTCTGAATAACTCCGGATCACCTCTGGCTTTCAGAGCGCTTCGCTCTCTAGGCGTGGCTTTGCAGGAAGGCTGGTTGCCTTTCAAGGAGCCACAACGACGAGAGTGGATCGCTCTGAAAGCCCCGGAGGGCGCGCTCTGAGGGCAGCATCTGCCGCGTTGCGACTTTTGCAAAGGGCTACGGCCATTTGCGGCAAATCGCGCCTTGCACCTGCAGCCCTCAGAGCACGCAGAGGCGATTCAGAGTTATTCAGAGGCTCCCTAGGGTTCTGGTTTCAACCTAAGCCGGCAGGTGTCACACTGGATCGGTTTGCAACCGATCCGGGGCCAGACGCCGGACCACTTTCCATTCTCGATAGCTATCCGGTCATGGGCCTCACCACCGATCTGTTTCCCCTGCATGTTCTGCTGATCACCGGTGTACTGTTTGCCGTTGGCGTCATTGCAGCGCTGCGCAATATCGACTGGACACGCCTGCGCCAGAAAGAATCTCTGCAGCATACGGCGTTGGGGGCGGCGGTGGCACTGGGCTGTCTGTGGCAGTTGCGCGCTGGGCTTTCACCGGGACTGACCATCCATTTTTTCGGGATGACGGTGGTTACTCTGCTCGTGGGCTGGGGGCTGGCGGTTGTGGCCGGGTTGCTGGCGCTGTTGATGGTGGTGGTTGCCGGCGAAGAGCCTGTCAGTCTGTTTGCCCTTAACGGCCTCATTACCGTCATCATCCCGGCACTGGTCAGTCACGCTGTCATGCTGTGGGAACGGCGCTGTAACTTCCGCAATTTTTTTGCCTATATCTTCTTCTGCGCCTTTTTTGGTGCTGGCCTGGCAGTCGCGGCCGGAGGTTGCGTGATGATCGCGTTACTGTGGTTCACCGGAACCTATACCTGGGCTCAGCTGGTTCACGAATATCTCATCTACCTGCCGCTTATCATGCTGCCGGAGGGATTCATCAACGGCACTGTCACCACCGGTTTTATGGTGTTCCACCCGGAGCGACTGGAAACCCTGGACGAGAACCGGTACCGCTGAAACACAGCCTGATCAGGCTTGATCCGCGCTGCCGCGACGATCACTGGCGCCAGCGTGAATGCTTGGCCAGCTTGCGTTGCAGTGTCCTGCGGTGCATGTTCAGGGCGCGGGCGGTCGCCGAAATATTGCCGTCGTTCTCAGCCAGCACGCGTTGGATGTGCTCCCACTCCAGTTCTTCGATGGAGGGTGGTGCGGTACGCAGATCCGGCTCGCGGGCGTCCTTATTGAAAGCGGTGAGCAACTGGTCGGCGGTGACCGGTTTGCAGAGATAGTTAGAAGCGCCCAGCCGAACGGCTTCGACCGCCGTCGCAATGCTGCCATAGCCGGTCAGCATCACGATTTCGATCGCGGGCCACCGAGCCTTGAACTGGGCGATGAAGGGCAGACTGGACTGGCCATCAAGATTCAGGTCCAGCACACAGTGCGTGGGTGTCTCAGCAATAGCCAAAGCCGCATCGGCGCTTTCCACCACAATAGCTTCCTTGCCTCGCCTCTGTAGGGAACGCGCCAGCACCTGGCCAAAGGCGGCATCATCATCAACAACGAGCCAGAGTTCCTGATCAGTCATGGTTCGGATGACTCCTCGGCAGATCTATGATCATTGTAGTTCCGAGCTGCGAACTGGTCGCCCGCAACTGGCCGCCCAGGCGCTGGATAGTGGCGTTGGAAAGAAACAGGCCCACCCCCAGCCCGGTATGAGAATCGGCGGGCTGGGCGCCGGGCGATTCCTGCATCATTTTACTCAGACCGGCCCCATGATCCCGGACCGTTACCTCAATTCGCGAACCCAGGACGGCGGCAGCGATCTCCACGCCCTCCGGGCTGGCTTTGAGGGCGTTCGCAATCAGATTCAACACCGCCTGATCCAGTGTGGCGTCTACCTCAATGCTGGCATCTTCCGTGACGTCTGGCCATGTGACAGAGTGCCCCGGCCAGAGCAGGGTGGTGGCTTCCCGGAGTCGCTGGAGCCAGCGATTAAGCGGAACAGGTTCCGGCCGTTCAGCCCGGGCCTTATCGGCAGCGACCCGCAACTGCTGGAGATAGTCTCCGCAGATGCCCAGCTGATGAGTGAGCATCTCGAGATCCCCCTGCAGAGCCCGGGCTTCAGAAGCGTTTTTCAGATCTTCCACCAGCAAAGTCATGGTGTTCAGGGGTGTCCCCAGCCGATGCGCCACGTTAGCGGCGGATAAGCCTAACGCGATGAGCTGCTCATCCCGGAGTCGCTCTTCACGGACCTGGGAAAGCCGCTGCTGTTTCTTTCGGAGACGTCGCACCAATGAACCAACGGTAGACAGCAGAATTCCCGCCATCACTACGAAAGTGCCCCAGGTGCCCAGCAGGTGCAGATGAGCGAACCCGACAGAGCTGGCTTCCAGAGTAGAGACAGGCTCAGCGACAGCGAGCAGCAGCGTATAAAGCGAAACGCTCACCAACGCGATCAGTAGCGAGTGGGCCATCGGCAGAACAATCAGTCCCATTGCCAGCGGCAGCAGCAGCAGGGAAGACAATGGGTTGGCCGGACCGCCGGTAGGGTAGAGCCAGGCACAGAGGAAGAGAACATCTGCCAGCAGCGATAGGGTGAGTGTCCATAAATGGGTTGGCGGATTGGAGCGCAGACGAAGCCAGGAAACGGCAGTGAACAGGCCGTACAGCAAGGTGATGATGAGCGGACCGTGCTGAACCAGTTCGGGTGCCAGAAGTGTCAGCGCGGCCAGAGCGCCCCACTGCATCACGGCAATCGTCAGGCGCATGTACGCCAGATAGCGCACCGATTCGCTCAGGTCCGCCCGGATAGTGTTGTCGTCGGCCATCTGGGTTCCTGTGATGGAGCTTTAAACGTGTTGGGGAGCTTTTGGATCGTTCCACAGCACACAGAATCGATTCGGAGAGATCCGCAGCCCGCCAGTGTCCCGAACTTTAATCCCCCGCTGTGCTTTCGGAAAGCCCGTATGGGCGGATTACGGGAAATTCGATTTTATTAACCTGTGATGGGTTAAGGAGCCTCTGAATAACTCCGGATTGGCGTCGACGCGATGCGTCATTGGAAGTGTCGCGAAAAAATTCATGTCCGGGGTGATCCAGCACCAGCCTACCGGCGTAAACGTCTTAGGTTAGTGTGATGGGCTTGTGTGCTTAGCGCCACCCAGAGTCCGCTGTAGCGAGTTTGATCCTCGCCAGACAGCGCACTCAAATGGCGCGACTCGTCTAACGGACTGAACGTTTAATAGCAGTTGAGGAACAACTTATGAATGGAGTTAAGCGTAGTGCAGAACCAGGCCACGCTGTAGGCCGCTACGTTCATGATGTTGCTTTGGTTGTCTTGTTCAGCTCGATCTTCAGTGTTCTGCCACTGGAGCTGAATCCGCAGTTAGGTATCACTTCTGGTTTCGTGTTTCCTTTCCTGGTTGATTGGAGTCTGGTCGGCTTGGCCAACGTGCTCAGCTTGACCGTTTATGCGGTTGCGATGGTAATCCAATACCACCGTGAACGTCGCGAGGCGAAATTCCTCCGGGGCGGATCCGTTACATTTGATCCTGCTGAATTTTCGAACGACGTGCGCATGGGCTGAATAACGACCCGCAACGTTGTTTGAATTAGAACCACGGTTTTTACCGTGGTTTTTTTTGCCTTGTTGCAAGAGAGCCTCTGAAAGCCAGAGGTGATCCGGAGTTGTTCAGAAACTCCCTGGGCTATCCCGCAAAAGAAAAAGCCGGAGAAGACTGTGTCTTGCTCCGGCTTTTTTGTTCAGTGGTTATACATCCTTGCGGCGGCCTTCCGTGGCCGCATTTCCATTGGCCGTCCGTGGGTTACGGTGCTGAAACCGATTAGGCGGCGGTCTTGCGGCGGCGAGCCGCTACCAGGCCCGCCAGACCCAGTCCGAACAGAGCCATTGTGGACGGCTCAGGTACTTCGGTAGCGGTTGAAGAGAACGCAAAGGTGCCCTTGTTGTTGTTCGTTGCATCAGAACTGAATGACCAGTCGAATTCGGTATCGTCGTAACCGGCCAGGCTGGAGCTGAGGATGCCCTTACCGGACAGAGACAGGAAGGTGTCTTCCTGATCCACAACGCTCAAGCTCTGAAGCATGAAGCTGAAGTCGCCGAACGACCACAGGTAGTCGCCACCTTCAACCGCGAAAGGAGGGTTGAAGATCAGGTCGTTGATCATGCCGGTGCCGCCGACAGCCAGAGAATCAGCGAAATCACCTTCGACGCCCAGAATGATGGCGGTGTCAGGGCTGCCGTCTTTCAGTGCCAGGAAGTCGATTTCTGTAGCGTCTGGAATGTCAGTTGTCTTGTTGCCAGAGGCATCCAGGTATTCGGTCTTGCCACCGAACAGCAGAGCGCCTGAGATCGGCTTGGCAGCGACAGAACCGGCTGCGGCAACGAATGACAGGCCAATAGTGCTAGCAATAATTGTGGATGTTACTTTCATGACTCATCTCCTATGGGGTTCGAATGGGCGAGAGACAAGACTCTGGCCCGGCACGTTTCGGGTGCTTGCCATATTGATCGCAATTAAAGGGCCTAAATCTAAAAAACCTTATAAAACATAATTCTAGATTTTTTGGAGATGGCTCAATGAGGTAAACGCGTTCTGAAGTGTCAGATTTTTTGAAAATTCTGGAATAAATTAATTAAAAAACAGGAATTTACAGTTAATCTTGAGGTATGTGGCTGGCGGGTTAACTGTCTGAAATTAAAGCTTCCGACTAACCATAGTCAGGGCTTTGATCAAGTGCAGCATTTCCATGGACTTGGCGAACAAAAGCCACTGTTTCAGCAGCCCCAAAGTTAAGCAAAATTTTAGCTAGCGATTTCTCGTTCGGAATTCCTTGCGAGCTGAATGTAAGAAAATTCGACAAATCATCTGTTTTTGCCGATGGGCTAACCGGTTGTTCATTTTTTTCCTCAGAAACTGATCCGTTTCCCGAATTGCATATCCTCCGGCCCCGCTAGACCTTGCGTTTCGAGGTCCAGACGGCTCAAATGTGCTGCAATTGCCGTTGGGTGAGCTTTCGCTGCCCCGCGGCCTATCATTGTGTGGATTGTGCGCCACCTCTGTATCGGAGGTGATGAAGACGAAAGAGGCATGTATGGCGAAGCAGGATTTTGATGTACTGATTATTGGTGCGGGTCTTTCAGGGATTGGCGCAGGTTGTCATCTATTGAAGGAATGTCCTGGCAAAACCTTTGCCATTCTGGAAGGCCGCAGTTCCATCGGTGGTACCTGGGATCTGTTCCGCTATCCCGGTATTCGCTCCGATTCAGATATGTACACACTGGGCTATGAGTTCCGTCCATGGCGGGACAAGAAAGCCATTGCAGACGGGCCGTCGATCCTCAGCTACATCCGTGAGACAGCGAATGAACACGGGATCGACGAGAAAATCCGCTATAACCACCGCGTTGAAAAGATGGAATGGTCCAGCCAGGAGGCCCTGTGGAGCGTCACCGTCTCATTGGGCGATGGAGCGACCAAAGTACTCCGGTCTCGCTTCGTCATCAGCTGCACCGGCTACTACCGCTACGAAAAAGGCTATATGCCAGAGTTCCCGGGGCTGTCCAAATTCGGCGGTCAGGTGATTCATCCCCAGCAGTGGCCAGAGGATCTCGATTACAGCGGCAAGCGCATTGTGGTCATCGGTAGCGGCGCGACGGCGGTTACGCTGGTGCCCTCACTGGCTAAAAAGGCCAAGGTCACCATGTTGCAGCGCTCGCCGTCCTATATCATCGCGGCGCCGGAGGTAGACAAACTGGCCCGCAAGATTGAGAAGTTCCTGCCCTCAATGCTGGCCTACCAGTTCACCCGGGTAAAAAACGTTTCCCTGCAGTTCCTCTTCTATCAGTTCTGTCGCCATTATCCGGAAGCCGCCAAGAAGCTGATCCGTCAGCATCTGCGTTCCATCCTGGGCAAAGATTTTGATATCGACACCCACTTCACGCCCAGCTATGACCCTTGGGATCAGCGCCTGTGTCTGGTGCCGAATGCTGACCTGTTCAAGGTGCTGCGAAAAGGCGAAGCAGAGATTGTCACCGATCACATCGATACCTTTACCAAAGAAGGCATTCGCCTGAAGTCGGGACGTGTTATTGAAGCTGACATTGTCGTCAGTGCCACCGGTCTGGATCTGGTGGCGTTGGGTGGCTCGGATATCACGGTCGATGGCCGGCAGGTCAAACCCAGTGACACGATGAGCTATAAGGGTCTGATGCTCAGCGGCATCCCTAACTTCACCATGGTCATGGGATACACTAACGCGTCCTGGACTCTGAAAGCGGATCTCGCACTTCGTTACGCCTGCCGACTGATCCAGCATGTTGATCGTAACGGCTACGACTACTGCGTGCCCGAAGTCACATCGGACGTGAAGGAAGCACCGTTCCTCGATCTGGACGCCAACTACGTGTTGCGAGCCATAGATAAGCTGCCGAAACAGGGCGACCGGGCACCATGGAAGGTGAATCAGAACTATCCCCTGGATATTCTCAACCTGCGTCTGGGCTCGATAAAAGATCGGGCGATGCATTTCTATCACGCCGGTCAGATGCACGGCCACGGACTGGACCTGGCGGCAGCTAACTGACAAGCTAAGTTCCTGACTCCGCTGTCACGGTGGATACTGCAGGGCCGGCGGGATAGGGCCGGCCCGCGCTGTCGAAGATGACGATGACAGACGCCGACAGACGCCGAAAGAGGAGCGCCGGATTTGCGCGTTATTGCAGTACACAATCTCAAAGGCGGCGTCGGCAAAACAGCCGCCGCTGTCAACATCGCGTCCATCGCCGCTGCATCGGGTATCCCCACACTGCTGTGGGATCTGGATGCCCAAGGCGCTTGCACCTGGTATCTGGCACCGGATGAAAGCCCCAAGGCGCGCCCTCCCAAGATCAAGAAAATTCTTAGCGGTAAAACGCCCGTTGGTAAGGCCATTCGCTCAAGCTCGGTAGAAAATCTGGACCTCATTCCTGCCGATCTGAGTTTTCGGAATATTGATGTCCAGCTTGAAAAACATGGCGACGACAATACCGTCAGCAAGTGGCTGGAACCTTTGGGGGAGGATTATGGGCTGGTGGTTCTGGACTGTCCGCCCAACTTCTCGCGCCTGGCGGAGCAGATTCTGGATGTCGCTGACCGGGTGATGGTGCCGCTGGTGCCCACCTGGCTATCGATGCACAGCTGGAAGCAACTGCAGGAATTCGCCGAGGACCGGAAACTCAGTAAAAAGAAATTTCTGCCGTTTTTTAGCATGGTCGATCGCCGCAAAAAGCTGCACCGGGACTTTCTTGAAAATCCTCCAGCGGGACTGAAAAGACTTATGCCAGGCTATATTCCCTACGCCAGCGATGTGGAGCGTATGGGCGAGCACAGATTGCCCGTGTACGCTTTTGCACCACGTTCGGCGGCGGCTCAGGCTTATCAGCTGCTCTGGAAAGGACTTATAACGGGCAAGGACGGCCTGAAACTTTAAGGGCGACCTATGGCCGCCCTCGAAGAATTTATCCGCGTGTCACGGTGGTCGTCTGAGCGGCCACCGGCTGGGGCGCGTTGAGGAACGGCGGCACCAGATCAGTGATCAGATTCTGCAGGCCGCTGTGCCAGGCAGTGCGCAGATTCTGGAAGTATTCGTTGTGCTCATCGATACGCCCTGCGTAGCAGGGAACCAGCTCGTTCTGACGATAGAGACTGACGTCCAGCGGCATACCGACCGACAGATTCGACTTCATGGTCGAATCAAAAGAAATCAGCGCGCACTGAAACGCCCGATCCAGAGGTGTTTCATAGCTCATGACACGGTCAAGAATGGGTTTTCCGTATTTGGATTCGCCAATCTGGAAGTAAGGCGTTTCACGGGTGGACTCAATAAAATTGCCTTCCGAGTAAATCATGAACAGCCGGGGTGGTTCCCCAAGGATTTGCCCACCCAGAACCAGCGAACAGCTGAAGTCCACCATTCGAGGACCGCCGCAGGCATCCCGCTGGATAACCTCGCGCATGGTGCGGCCGACCAGTTCAGCCGTCTCGTACATCGACGTCGTGCTGAAAACATTCTGGAGGTTCGTGCCGATGCGTTTCTGCAACAGACTCATGATGCTCTGGCTGGTCGCCAGATTACCCGCCGACAGGAGCGTCAAAGCACGCTCGTTGGGCTGGTTAAACTGATGCATCTTCTTGAAGGTTGAAATCTGGTCGAACCCGGCATTGGTGCGGGTGTCTGACATGAACACCAGGCCCTCTGCCAGGCGCATGGCCACACAATAAGTCATGGTCTTGGGAACTCCTGTGGTACAGACACCTGATTATAGATGCCCGTCGGTCTATCGTCCGAGTTTAAAGCAATGATGATGGGAAACGAAGCGCCGGAGCCGACGCTATCGTGGGGTGGGCACAGGAAGGGGTGACGCGTAAGGGATAATTCCTTGAAATCAGTGCCTATGGGAGCGCGCTGATGGTATCCCCGCTGATCACGCCGCTGGTCGATGGCCCCGCGTTACCCGGGCATTGGTCTCCATGGTTTCTTGACCGCCGCCGCTACGAACACCCCGCACCGGCGCTACGTCCAGATAGTCCAGTCCTACCGCAAGCTTGATATGGCTCTCCGGCGCGATGGTGTTGTTCGCCACGTCGAACGTATGCCAGGTCTGGCCGATAAAGGCTTCAGCCCAGGCATGGGTGGCGACTTCTTCATCAGCATCCGACAGCAGATAACCACTGACATAACGGACCGGTACGCCAATGTGGCGGCAGCAGGTAAGGAAGACATGAGTGAAGTCCTGACAAACACCTTTTTTCTGGGCAAAGGCGTCAGCGGCCGGCTGGCTCACCGTTGTTGATCCGGGCAGGAACTCCATCTCATCGTGAAGCTTGCGCATCATGCGCTGGAGACTTTTCTTGTTCTGAGCAAACCCGGCGGCGAAGTCACGCATGGCCTCGGTCGGCTCAGTCAGATCAGTGTGCCGCAGAAACAGAGCAGGCGGGAAAGCCTGGTCGTGCTTGAGGAGAGACTTTCCCGTGATTTCGACGGTGCCGGCGGCAGTAATCGCAATGCGCTTCACGGGTTTCTCAATTGATAGAACCGTAACCGGATTACCGAACCCGTCGACAATGGAGCTGACCATGCCCGGCGTTTTGAGATTCCAGTCGATCACTTTTAGCTGAGCCGTGGTCCGGGGACGTAACCTCAGGTATTGAAGGCTGGTGGATACGTCACTTTCGTAGCTGTAAACCGTGTCGTGGCGGATATGCACTCGCATGCTTACCATCCCATATAGTCTTTCTGGATTTGCTGGGAAATACCTTCGATGCGGGCCAGGAAATCCACAAGGTATTCGCGCAGACCCCGTTCAGCGATGTATTCGCTATCACCGTATCGCAGATTCGCGTAGAGACTGCTGGCCATCCGTTTGGATCGGCGACCGTGGCTGCCGTCAATCTGGCCCAGAAGAGAAGACACCTCCTCCATGCAGGCATGCAGAGAGCGTGGGATGTTGGCATCCAGAATCAGCAGTTCTGCGACGTTCATGGCCTCAATGTTGTGGCCGTAAATATTCTGGTAGGCCTCGAACGCAGCCAGCGAATGGAGCAATGCCGTCCACTCGAAAAACGCCTGCGTCGGATGCTCTTCCTGAGTCTGCATGGCCATGTCGTGGCGAATTCCAAGAACCCTTGCGGTGGTGTCCGCCCGTTCGATAAACGTACCGAGGCGCAGGAAATGGAAGGCATCGGTTCTCAGCAATGTGCCGTAAACCGCGCCACGGAAGACATGAGAGCGCTCGCGGGTCCAGTCGAACACCCGGCTGGCGCTGGATTCGCTCACACCTTTCTTCTTCAGTTCCTTCAGATCCAGCCAGGCGGTGTTGATGCTTTCCCACACATCCGCCGAAAGATTGCCGCGAACATGCAGGGCATTGTCGCGGGCGGTCCGGAACATGCTGAACACGCTGGCCGGATGGCGGTCATCCAGCAGCAGGAAATCAATCAGGTTCTGGGGATTTATTTCTGGATAGAGGGTGTAGAACAGTTCAACACTGCCGCTGACCAACAGCGGGACAGAAAGCTGCTGCTGACGGTCTTCGGGAACATCGATCAGAGCCATGGTCAGGCTCAGATCCAGAAGACGCGCCTGGCTTTCGGTTCGCTCGAGGTAGCGTGCCATCCAGAACAGGCTTGAGGCAGCACGACTCAGCATAGGTCACTCTCCATTACCCAGGTGTCCTTGGTGCCACCGCCCTGAGACGAATTGACCACCAGCGATCCCTTGCGCAGGGCAACCCGGGTGAGACCGCCGGGCACCATTTGAATTTTCTTGCCAGACAGCACGAAGGGTCTCAGATCCAGATGTCGCGGTGCGACGCCCTCCTCAACAAAGGTCGGGCAGGTGGAGAGACACAAGGTGGGCTGGGCAATGTAATCTTCCGGATGCTCCTTGAGAATATCCCGGAATTTGGCAATTTCGGCCTTGGTCGCCTTGGGACCGATCAGCATGCCGTAGCCGCCAGCGCCCTGGGTCTCTTTCACGACCAGTTTATCGAGGTTATCCAGAACGTATTTGCAGTCTTCTTTCTTGCGGCAGGAGTAGGTAGGTACGTTTTTGAGAATCGGCTCTTCACCCAGATAAAAACGCACCATCTCTGGTACGTAGGGGTAAATCGACTTATCGTCGGCTACACCGGTTCCCATGGCGTTCGCCAACACGACGTGACCACTGCGATAGGCAGCGAAAAGCCCCGGTACACCAAGCATGGAATCCGGATTGCCCTGCAGTGGGTCGATGAAGTCGTCATCGACCCGGCGATAGATAACATCCACCTGCTGAGCGCCGGACGTGGTCTTCATATAGACCTTGTTGTCGCGAACAATCAGATCAGCACCTTCAACCAGTTCCACACCCATCTGGCGCGCCAGGAAGGCATGCTCAAAATAGGCGCTGTTGAAGCGGCCCGGAGTCAGCACCACAACCACCGGATCAGGCTTCAGTGATGAGGCTTGAAGCGTTTCGCCAAGCAGCGCCGGGTACTGATCCACTGGAGCGACGGGTGCATGGGCAAACAGCTGCGGGAACAGACGCATCATCATGCGTCGGTTTTCCAGCATATAGGACACACCACTGGGACAGCGGAGGTTATCTTCCAGAACATAGTAGTCACCATCGCTGTGGCGGATCAGATCAACGCCGGCGATGTGTGAGTAGAGGTTGCGGGGCAGTTTGAGGTTGTGCATCCCCGGCTGGTACTGGGGGTTCGCGAAGATTTCCTCCGCCGAGATGATTCCCGCGCGGACAATTTCGTGTTCGTGGTAAATGTCGTACAGGAAACGGTTCAGGGCCTGGACGCGCTGGCGCAGGCCTGCCTGGAGCTTTTGCCATTCACTGGCAGAGATGATGCGGGGAATGAGATCAAACGGTATCAGCCGGTCGGCTCCCTGATCCTCGCCATAGACATTGAAGGTGATGCCGAGACGTTGAAACAGCACGTCTGCCTCGCGGCGTTTTTCGGTCATCATCTTTTCATCGGAATTCATCAACCAGTCTTCCAACACTTTGCTGGCTGGTCTGATTTCATTGTTTTCGTCGAAAATCTCGTCGTAGAAGCCCTCTGGAGGCGTCTCAATTCGCATGGGCGTTAACCCTCCTGGCAACGCAAAACGGCTTGTCTTCAATAAACACGATAAAGGGATTGCAAGTCCTGCGCCATCTAAATTGGGTTCAGGTAGCGCTTGTAGGTGTTCGCAAAGAACTACGGTGGTGCATTCGCACCGGATTCATGCCTGTGGCGGCACCATTTCGAGTCAGAACGCGTTGCCGGAAGAATCGTGTTACCGATTGTGTCCGCAGCGACATTTTCGAGCACCTGAAATTTCAATCGCCTGCGTCGCAAAATTCAGCCCGGCCTGATAAACCATGCCCGCTTTGCCCAGATGTAGTGTCTACGGCGGCTTGCAGGACCGCTAGGTTGTTCTAGTGTGTAAGCATCATCGATGAGTTAGCGAGGGGGCTGCACTCCCGGCCGATACGCTTCGATGATGTTAGTACTCTTCTTCACATTTCAAACCCGGAGCCGTTGGCTCGACTTGGCCCGCCCTACCAGGCGGGCTTTTTTTGTCCGCTGATGGGTGCATGCGCTAATCGGTAGCATTTCATTCAATGCGTCCTCTGTTCGACTCCTCTGTCTGCCTCAACACCGAGGCATAGCCGAAACCTTTGTTCCCAACTGTGGGTTGTGTCGCATCGGACCTTTGAATATGCAGTTGTAATGGGGGTTGGTGAGGAGCAGTCTGAGCCTGCGATGAATCACTGACCGCTAAAGGTGCATCGGCCTCACGGGCGAGCGCATGAGGAATTCGTCTGAATGTCCGGTTTGAAGTCGTCGGCAGAGGGTCAAGTGCCGATGAACCTGTTGCATTTTATAGGAACCTTCCATGAGTGAAGTCAAAGCCTACGCCGCCGAATCTGCCGACCGTCCGCTCGGCCCCTTCACCCTGAGCCGGCGCGAATTGCGCGCTGACGATGTGGCGATTGAGATTGAGTATTGCGGCGTCTGCCATACCGACATTCATATCGCCCAGAACGACTGGGGTCGATCCATCTATCCCGTCGTTCCAGGTCACGAGATCATTGGTCGAATCACCGCGCTGGGCTCGGATGTCGTCGGCGATTTTGAGGTTGGCGACAGAGTGGGTGTGGGTTGCATGGTGGACAGTTGTCGCGCCTGTGAGGCCTGTGAGGAAGGACTTGAGCAGTACTGCATTGAGGGCATGACGGGCACCTACAACGGTCGTGATCGCCATGATGGAAGCATTACCTATGGAGGCTACTCCGAGCGCATCGTTGTCAGCGAACGATTCGTCGTGCAAGTGCCAGACGCATTGGACCCGGCGTCGGCGGCTCCTCTTCTGTGCGCCGGCATCACCACCTATTCACCACTGAAGCATTTCATGGTTGGCCCTGGCCACAGAGTCGGTGTCATCGGGATGGGTGGGCTCGGCCATATGGGAGTCAAGTTCGCCAAGGCGCTGGGTGCTGAAGTGACGATTTTTACCCGATCCGAGTACAAGGTGGCGGAGGCCACCCGACAGGGGGCCGACCATGTCATTGTCTCCAGCGATCCCCAGCAAATGAAGGCGGCTGCCGGCCGCTTCGATTTCCTGCTCGATACCGTGCCTGTCCAGCACGACTTGAATCCATATCTTAATACGCTGACGTTTGATGGCGTGCATATTCTGGTCGGACTGCTTATGCCGATCGAACCGCCTGTACACGCCGGGGCGTTGGTCGGGAAGCGGCGGGTTCTGGCAGGATCTCTGATCGGTGGCATGCCGGAGACTCAGGAAGTCCTGGATTTCTGTGCCGAGCACGAGATTACCTGCGATATCGAGATGCTCGATATTCGCAACATTAATGATGCCTACGAGCGGATGAAAAAAGGCGATGTGAAGTACCGCTTTGTCATTGATATGAAAAGCCTGAAGCAGTCATGAAATCCCAACAGACTATGGCGTTCGGAGACCTTCCCGGCCCGAGATCCTGGCCTTTGCTGGGTAACGGTCTCTCGCTGACGCCGGACAGTCTGCACCAGGTGCTGTCCCAGTGGGCTGATGAATATGGAACGCCTTATCGGCTTTATCTTGGTCGCCGCAAGGCGGTGGCCCTGGCTGACCCGGAACTGGCCCGTCAGGTGATGCGGGATCGGCCAGACGGCTTCACGCGTTTTCACGCCCTTGAGGCGGTGGCCCGCGAAATGGGCGTTCTGGGACTGTTCCCCGCCGAGGGCGATAGCTGGAAGCGGCAGCGCAGGGCGTGGATGCAGGCGTTGAATATTCATCAGGTACGCCCGTTTTTTGAGCACCTGACGGCCACCACAGGCCGGCTGTTGAACCATTGGCAGGCGGCTGCCGAGCGTGGCGATGCAGTGGATGTCCAGGCCGATCTGATGCGTTACTCCGTAGATGTGACCACCCAGTTCGCCTTCGGTTACGACGCCAATACGCTGGAAACCGGCGACGGCGAGATGCAGCGTCACATGAATCTGATTTTTGACCGGCTGAACCGGCGTCTGACTTCACCGGTGGCTTACTGGCGCTGGACCCCTTTACTGCGAGATCACAAACTCGACCATGCCGTCCAGGAGGTACAGAGGTTTGCGCATCGCCTGATCGACCAGGCGCGTGACCGCATCGCGGCGAACCCCGAGCTGAAATCGGCACCCACCAATCTGATTGAAGCCCTGCTGGTCAGCCGGGCCGAGGATGGAAGGCCCTACAGCGATGAAGAGGTCTACGGCAATGCCATTGTGGCGTTGCTGGCTGGAGAGGACACCACAGCCAATACCCTGGCATGGATCATCCATCTTTTGACCCAGAACCCCGGTGTGCAACGGCATCTGCAAACCGAGGCAGACGAGGTGCTGGGAAATTCGCCGCTCTGGGATGCTCTGGATCAGGCTAGAAGTCTGCGTTTTACCGATGCCGTCGCCAACGAGGGCATGCGTCTGAAACCGGTGGCACCCCTACTGGTTTTCTGCGCCACGCGTGACTGTCAGTTGGGTGCCCTTGAGGTGCCCAAAGGCTGTCATGTCTTTTTGCTTAATCAGTATATGGCCAGTCAGGAATCCGCCTATGCGGAGGCGCAACGCTTCTGGCCCGAGCGCTGGCTAGCGGCGGATGCGTCGCGGATCGAGAATCAGCCACCAATGCCTTTCGGCAGTGGTCCGCGACTGTGTCCCGGCCGCAACCTGGCGCTGATGGAAATCAAATCGGTACTGGCCATGATAGCCAAGCATTTCACCCTGGAGGATGCGAGCGATGCACCTGTTGGAGAGAAGATGGCCTTCACGATGGTGCCTACCAATCTCCGGGTGCGCTTTCATCGTCGCGCTTGAGGACTTCTGATACCGAGCGCTTAGATGATCGCCGGGTCGGTTAGAGCAGCCCCCGCAGAATCGCGGCGCAACCGGCTACGGCGGCAATGCCCAGGATAATGGGACGCAGAGCGGCGAAGGGCAGTTTACGCACAACATGACCGGAAAGAATAAACCCGGTGACGATGCCGGGCAGCATGGCCAGGCACAGTTTGACCTCCTCCCATCCCAGGTGGCCGGACAGAATCAGCCCCAAAACTGCGGCGCAGCTGGCAAACAGGAAAAACGCCGACATGTTGGCTCTGACCAGCGGTCCGGTTTCGTTCTGGTAGATCATCGCAATAGGTGGTCCACCCACGGCAGTAATGGTGCCCATGTAGCCGGAGGCAGCCCCCGCGATAACGCTGTTGCGAGCGTTGAGCGCAGGGCGCAGTCCGGCGACGCTGAGTGCCACGGCGGTAAGAATTAATCCACCGAAAATCAGATCGAACTGCTCACTGACGATCACGCTCAAGGTTGCGATGGCCAGTGCGGTCCCCACGACGTTACCGCCGATAGCGAACCGCACCTGGCGAAAGCCAAGACTCGCCCGGTTTCGGAGCAGTAGAAGAACGGCCAACAGGATGGAGCCCATAATCAGAGGGCCCGGAATAAACAGGGGGCTGATGAGAAACAGAATCGGTGCCGCGAGGGTGCCAATGCCGTAACCGGCGACGCCCTGCAGGCAGGCACCTGCCGCCAGCGCCAGATTGCCCAGCACCAGCTGCAGTAGGGATAGTTCACTCATTCGGTAAAGCGGATCTCTCGTTTGAAACTCGTTCGGCGTTCTGTTCTTTCCAGGCGGCGTAGCGCATGAGATCTGACTCCACCAGGCTCAGGCATGCGATCAGCACGCTGGCGTCGTCCAGAAGTCCGAAGCCGAGGATCAGGTCAGGGATCAGATCGAGAGGATTAAGCACGTAGAGCAAAGCGCCGGCGATGGCGGCGATACTCTTCCAGGGGATTTCCCGGTAACGGCCTTTGGCGTAGTCCGAGATCAGCGAGAACATGAGGCGTATATCGGTACCAAAGCGGCGCAGGCGGCCGCTATTCTTGACCTTGTTCTCGATCGCTTCGCGTCGAGCGATCAGATCAGCCAGACGGCTGTCATCCACTTTGTTGGCTTCACGCGTCAGTTCCATACCTGCCTGCTGATCGCTGATGCCGGATTTGCTGCCGTTGACCATGACTTCGAGTTCCTTTCTACCAGTGAGGCACCATGCTACGTGGGTGGCAACGTGCTACGAGAGAAACAACGTGGCCACGAGAGGAGCAATGTACCCATAAAAGAGGTGATGAAAAAGCGGCGATGAAAAAGCGGCGATGAAACGCTACGTTCGCCCAGAGTGGCACCTGCAGCCATGATCCTCCACTGAAGAGCGTCTGCCAAGTGACCGCCCGTTCAGGCGCGTTCGCATCGGCGCACCGCCGGGTTCATTACCGCAACCTGCCGGCGAGGTTGCGCGAGTTTCACCGATTCCGAAAAAGGCCGGGCGTATACTCCAGGCATGATGACGACCTACACCAAGCGAAACACCACGCCCCACCAAGACTCCCTGATACGCGAGGCGGAGGGCTTGCACCTGTTGACGGCTGAACTCACTCGGGCCGGTGTCGGCGACGATGTGCATGTGCCGGAAATCAAGAGTGTCAGCCATGACGCCTTGCAGATGACCGCTGTCGAACGAAAGCGGGCCCGGCCTGAAGATATGGCCAGGCTCGGGCGTGGTCTGGCCAGCCTGCATCGGCTGGAACAGGTCGAATACGGGCTGGACCGTGATAATTACATCGGGCTTTCACCCCAGAAAAACGGCTTCACTCCTGAATGGGGGCGATTTTTCGCGGACAATCGTCTGGGATTTCAGATTGATCGAATTACCAACCCGGAGATCCGTCGGCGCTTTACCCAGGTGCTGACGAAAAAGCGCGAAACGCTGATCGAATTTCTCAATGTCCACTGTGAGCACCCCAGCCTGGTACACGGTGACCTCTGGGCGGGCAATGCGCTGTTCGACGCCAGTGGTCCCTGGCTGATTGATCCTGCCGTCTACTACGGTGATCGTGAAACCGATCTCGCCATGACGGAACTTTTTGGCGGTTTTGGCGCGGAGTTCTACGACGCTTACGACCAGGTGTACACCCGGTCAGCGGTCTACGAACAGAAGAAACCCCTGTATAACTTCTACCACTACCTGAACCACTACAACCTGTTTGGATGCGGTTACCTCAGTGGGTGCGAGCAGGGCGCAGAGGCGCTGCTCGCTCTTTAGTTCCAGGCGCTACACCAGGGATGTGCGCGATCAAGACTGCTTCTTCGTGACCCAGAAGGCCAGTTCAGGCGAGAGACGTTTGAGCAGCGGCGCGTACATTTCTGTACCACTGCCGACGTAGATTTCGCGCTTGCCCTTGCTCAGGCCCTTCATGATGATCTGAGCACAGTCCTCCGCGGACATTCCTCCGGCGGTGGTCTTGTCACGCTTTCCGTAGGCCGATCCGTCACCACGCAGAGCGTTGTCCGATACCGGTGTGTTGATATAGCCCGGGAAAATGGTGGTGACATTGACGCCTTCGTCTTCCACTTCGGTGCGCATTGAGTCGAAAAAGCCGGTGATAGCGTATTTGGCGGCACAGTAACCGGAGCGCTTGCGAGCACCGACGCGGCCAGCGATGCTGGAGGTAACGGCAAGATGTCCGCTGCCACGTTTCAACATGTCAGGCAGCACCGCTTTGGTCAGGGCGATCTGTCCCAGCACATCCACGTCCAGAAGCCTTTGGTAGACCGTGAGGTCGGTATCGACGACCGCTGAACGCTGGGATACACCCGCGTTGTTGATCAGCAGATCGATCTTGGAGAATTTTCCGGTCACCTGTGCGGCCTTATCGGCCAGTGACTCGAAGTCGGTGACGTCCAAAGGCAGGACCAGGAGATCGTCTTTATTTGCGCCGGCCTCTTTGACGCAGCGATCAGCCACCCGTTGCAATTCTTCCTGACGACGGGCCGACAGAACCACTTTTGCACCCTCCGCTGCGAACGCCAGCGTCAGTGCCTCACCAATTCCCGAGGAGGCGCCCGTGATCCAGACTACTTTATTCTTGTACATGCGTGTTTCTCCTTGCGCGGTAGCCGAAGTCTTGTCGCCCTGAGGCTCGGGGCAACTAAGAGGCATCCCAGTCTAATACAGGCAACGGCCTGCATGAACTGTCGGCTTGCGATGATCTGTGCCTTGTGTCTACCCTTGCCGCTATTGACAGGAGAGGCCTCCATCCATGCCCGCCGCTTCGGCATCGTCCCAATCGTACTCAGCGCCCCCCATCGGCTTCCAGGTCCTCCAGGCGAATCACCTTGAGGACCTGCGCCGCTCTGTGGTGTGGGTCGCGCAGCGCTACCCGCTGTCTCCGCTTGAGCAGGATACATTTCTGGTGCAGAGCAACGGTATCGCGCAATGGCTCAAGCTGGCCCTCGCCGAGGATCCGGCCAGTTCGGCCGGAGAAGGAGGTCTGGGCATCGCAGCGGCGACGAACTTCCTTCTGCCCTCACGGTTTATCTGGCAGATTTACCGCGCAGTTCTGACGGCGGATGGTCTGTCGGTTCCTGAGCAGTCCCCCTTCGATAAGGAACCTTTGCGCTGGCGGCTCTACCGTCTGCTTCCAGAACTTCTCAATGAACCGGAAATGGCGCCTCTGGTGCGGTTTCAGGCGGGTGCCCAGCCGGCCCGCAGGATCGATCAGCTGGCTCAGCAGATCGCTGACATGTTCGATCAGTATCAGGTGTTTCGAGCGGACTGGCTGAGCGCCTGGGAGAGCGGAGGCAATGAGCTTCCCGGTGCTGATGGTAGCGTCCGTCCGCTGGCCGCAGAGCATCTGTGGCAGCCGAGTCTGTGGCGGCGGCTGGTCGCGGACATGAAAGAAGAGGATAGAAGCACCAGCCGTTCGGCCATTCATACCCGCTTCATGGAAGTCGGGAATCGACTAGCCCCTGATCAGCGCCCTGCAGGTTTGCCGCGCCGAGTGATGGTGTTCGGAGTGTCGTCCATGCCGCGCCAGATTCTGGAAGCACTCAGTATTCTCGGGCGTTTCTCGCAGGTGGTGCTCTGCGTCCACAACCCCTGCCGCTATTACTGGGGCGACATCATCAGCCATCGTGGGCTGTTTGGCGGCAGACGCGGTCGCAGTCCGTCCCGCCCGGGTCGCCCTGATGATCCTGATCCGGAAAAGATGCATCTGCATGCCCAGCCATTGCTGGCCGCCTGGGGCCAGCAGGGACGTGACTACATCCGGCTGATTGATCAATTTGATCAGCCACAGCAGTACCAGCAGCATTTCCGCGCCGGCCTGCAAACCGTGGACATCTTTGAGAGTCCTGGTTCTGACACGCTGCTGCATCAGCTTCAGGACGATATCCTCGAGCTTCGACCTCTGCATGAATCCCGCGCCCACTGGCCACCGGTGGATCCCGCCAGTGATGACTCCATCGTTTTCCACACCGCTCACAGCCGTCAGCGGGAGGTTGAGATTCTCCATGATCAGTTGCTGGCGGCCTTTGCCGCCGATCCGGGTCTGCGACCTCGGGATGTGATGGTCATGGTGCCTGATATCAATGCCTACGCGCCCCATATCCAGGCGGTGTTTGGTTATCACGACCGCGAATCGGGACTGGCGATACCGTTTACGGTCTCGGATCAGGGACGTCGTCACCGGCTGCCGGTGCTGGTGGCTCTGGAGGCACTGCTGTCGCTGCCAGAATCTCGGTTTGCCGCCAGCGAGCTGCTCAGCCTGCTGGAAGTGCCTGCCATCCAGACTCGCTTTGACCTGAGTGATCAGGACATCCCCCTGATCCGGCGCTGGGTGGAAGGTGCCAATATTCGCTGGGGACTTCATGCAAACCAGCGGCAGAGTCTCGGATTGCCCGCCGGCATGGGCCGCAACAGCTGGCTGTTCGGCATCCGGCGAATGCTGTTGGGCTATGCCAGCGGTGACTCCGTTTATGTTTTCGGCAATGAGGGTGGTGGCGATGCCGGCGCCTGGGGTGGCATCGAGCCCTATGCTGAAGTGGGAGGGCTGGAAGCCCGGATTGCAGGCCAGTTGGCTCTGTTTGTTGACGCGCTGGAGACTGCTTGGGAACTGCTGCAGCAGGAAGCGACACCGGAGCAGTGGCAGGCCCATCTGCTGACCCTTGAGTCCATGTTCTTCGCCGAACTCGATGCCAGCGATCAACTGCTGTTCGACCGCCTGAAAACCCGCTTTCGCCAGTGGCGTGACCACTGCGCTGCCGCCCGGCTTGAATCGCCTCTGCCGCTTACAGTAGTGAGAGAAGCGCTACTTGAGGGGCTGGACGAGCATGGCCTGAATCAGCGCTTTCTGGCCGGCAAAGTGAACTTCGCAACCCTGCTGCCGATGCGTGCGATACCCTTTCGGCGGGTCTGCCTGCTGGGTATGAACGACGGTGACTATCCTCGCAGTCGCACGCCGATGGATTTCGATCTGATGGCACAGGACTATCGGCCCGGGGACCGCTCCCGCCGGGAGGATGATCGCTATCTGTTTCTCGAAGCGCTGCTCTCCGCCCGCGATCAGCTCTACATCAGCTGGATCGGTCGGTCGGTACGTGACGACACTCCCAAGCCGCCTTCGGTACTGGTGGCGCAACTGCGGGATCATCTGGACAGCGGCTGGCGACAGGTCTCGACGAATCACGCCGAAGGGGCATCTCTCAGTGCAGCGCTGACACTGGAGCATCCTCTGCAGCCTTTCAGTCCGGAGTATTTTCCCCAGGGCTCCGAACACCGCAGGCCCACTCCGGGTGAGCGCTTCAGTTTCGAGCAGGAATGGCGTCGGGAACCGCTTACCGCGGCGGCTCCGTTGCAGCCGCTAGCCGCGCCTGAACTGCCAGACGAACCGCTGACCCTGGTCCAGCTTGAGCGCTTTCTGAGAGATCCGCCCAGAGCCTTTTACGAACAGCGGCTGCAAGTCCATTTGCGTGAGGGCGACGATATCGCGCCGGATCACGAGCCGTTCAATCTCAACGGGCTCGAGCGCTGGGCGCTGCAGAACACGCTCATGCAGCAGGTGGTTTTAAAGGCACAAGACGCCAGCGAATTGCCGCAGAGGGTCGAGCAGGCCCTGAACCGTCTCAGTGGCGAGGGTGAATTGGGTCTGGCGACGACCGAGGGTCGTCTGCGTCAGGAACTGAGCCAGTCGCTGCCGGAGGTTTTTCAGCGCTATCAGGCCTGTCTCGAAGAATGGCCTGACGTGCTCGACACTTCCTTCCGGGTGCGCCTCGAAGCAGCGACCGAGGCTGGCAATCTGGCGCTGGATGATCTTCTGCCTTCCAGGCGGACCAATCCAGCAGGTGAGCAGGCACAGATCGTTATCACCCGCGGCGATCTGCTCAAAGGCAGTCAGCGCAAAAGCTACCATTATCGCAACATGCTTGAGGGTTGGTTGCAGCATCTGGCAGCGCAGATCGCCTATCCTGTCGGCCAATATTCTCTCGGCCATTGCGAAGGATCCAGAGTCACCACCGTGCTGATTGGCCGGACGACCAGTGTCCGCTGGGCACCGATGGAGGCCGCTATCGCAAGAGAGCGGCTAACGGCGGTGCTTCAGAGCTGGTTTGTCGGCATGTGCCAGCCGCTGCCAGTGACGATTTCTCTCGCCAGCGCCTGGTTTGAAGGTCTCGGGCGCAAGCATGACGAAGACAGAGCCTGGCAGCAGTTTGAGCAGGCGGTGGAAGCAGCTTACGCCCGCGACCCGGGCTACCTGCAGCGAGGCTGGCCCCAACCTCAGCAGCTTATCGAGACTGCCGGCGGCGACAACGGTTTTGCCGTCTGGCGTGATCAGCTCTATGCCCCGCTGATTCTTGAGGAGAAACAGTGATGGCCTGGGAGCTACCGCGATGACCGCCCCTCAGCCGCTGGTGATCAGCGATTTTCCTCTGGCTGGCAGTTGCCTGATCGAGGCCAGTGCTGGCACCGGCAAAACCTTTACCATCGCACTGCTGTACGTGCGCCTGGTTCTGGGGCACCAGCCCGACAGCCGCTGGCCAGGCGCTGGGCTGATGCCCCCGGATATTCTGGTGGTGACCTTCACCGAGGCGGCCACTCTGGAATTACGGGACCGTATCCGTGCGCGACTGGCGCAAGCGGCCGAGTGTTTTGAACTGCCGGCAGGAGCGCTCGGTCGATTTGCTGAAGGCGATCCGCTGATTGAGCTGCGCGACAGCCTGGATCCGGAGTCCTGGCCCGCCTGTGTGCGGCGGCTGCAACTGGCGTCGGAATGGATGGATGAGTCGGCGGTGTCCACCATTCATAGCTGGTGCAACCGGATGCTGTCGGAGCATGCGTTTGAAAGCGGTCACTTCTTCAGTCAGGCACTGGCAACCAACCTGTCGGATCTGCAGGCCGAAGTCGTTCGAGACTACTGGCGAACGTTTGTCTATCCGCTGGCACCTGCGGCGGCGGAGCTTTACATCAGTCTGTGGCGGGAGCCGGAAGCACTGCGCGGACCGGCCCTGGCCGTCGCCGACCAGCTAGGCGCGATCAGGGAGGCGCCCCAGCCGCCTGCACAGGCGTTGGCCGATCTGATCGAGGCTCTCCAGCATCTCAAGCAGCGCTGGCGTGACAGCGCAGAGGCGCTGGCAACGCGGATGGACGCGGCCATTGAAGCCAAAGCCGTCAATGGTAAGAAGCTGCGCCGCGATTGGTGGCAAAGCTGGCTTACCCTTCTGAACGACTGGGCAGCCAGTCACTCCAGTCTGGTGCCGGCTTTGTCGGAATCCGCTCGAAATCGTCTGACCGGCGATGGCATGGCGGAGGTCTTCAAACCCGATAGCGCGTTTGCTGATCTGGCAGAGCACGAGGCCTGGCATCTTATCAGCGAATCTGTCGCGTTGAATGATCGGCTCGAGCCGGCCAGAGCGGCCATGCTGGTCCACGCGGCCCAGTGGATTGCGCAGCGGCTGGAAACTGAAAAACAGCGCCTCGCGCAGATGGACTTCAATGATCTGCTCCAACATCTGGATGCCGCTTTGCAAAGTGATCGCGGTGACATGCTCGCAGGCCTGATTCGCCGCCAGTTCCCGGTCGCCCTGATCGATGAATTCCAGGACACGGACCCTCTGCAGTACCGGATTTTCGACCGCATCTACCGTTTGGCTGATAACGATCCGCGGCGCAGCCTGATTCTGATCGGTGACCCCAAGCAGGCGATCTATCGCTTTCGGGGAGCTGACATTTTCACTTACCTTCAGGCCAAAGCCGATACGGGGGGACGCCACTATTCCCTGGCGCGGAATTTCCGCTCGACCCTCGGGCAGGTTGAAGGTGTAAATCATCTCTTTACGCAGGCCGATCAGCGGCTCGGGCGGGGCGCTTTCATGTTCCGTCGCGAGCCCCATGCACAGTCGGTCAATCCCCTGCCATTCGTGCCCGTCGCAGCGGCGGGCCGCAGCGACCGCTGGCAGATTGACGGCGAGCCAGCGCCGGCGCTGACCTTCTGGTCCTGGGATGCCGACACGGCCGAGCCCAAGGGCGAGAGTGATCGGCGACTGGCAGAAGCCTGCGCCAGCGAAGTTGTGCGGTTGCTGTTGCTCGGACAGCAGGCGGCTGCCGGATTTGTCGATGAATCGGGTATGCGGTCTGTAATGGCCAGTGATATCGCCGTTCTGGTCAACAAGCGCGCAGAAGCAGCGCTGGTCCGCGATGCGCTGCACACCCGAGGCGTTCGAACGGTTTATCTGTCGGATCGCGAAGTGGTCCTCGACAGTCCCGTTGCCGGGGATATCGAGCGATGGCTGCAAGCCTGCGCGGAACCGGAACAGCTGCCTTTGCTCAGAGCGGCTCTGGCGACACCCACGCTGGGGCAGACCGATCAGCGGCTTGCCCAGCTGCTGTCTGACGAGATTGCGCTGGATGAGGAGATTGATCGCTTTCGAGGATACCGCCAACTGTGGCAGCAGCGCGGCGTCCTGCCCATGCTGCGCCGTCTGATCGGTGATTTTGACGTTCCGGCAAGACTGCTCAGCGACGCCCGGGAACGGGATCTGACGGATCTGCTGCACCTTGCCGAATTACTCCAGCAGGAGAGCCAGCAGTTGGACGGCGAACATGCGCTGATCCGCCATTTCGCAGACTTGCGGGTCCGGGGCGATGCGGGCAACGACTGGCTGCAGGTGCGCCTCGAAAGCGACGCCCGATTGGTGCGAGTCATTACCGTGCACAAATCCAAGGGGCTCGAATATCCCCTGGTGTTTGTGCCGTTCGGATGCAGCTATCGATCCGAGGATAGCAAGCAGACGATGATTCAGTGGCACGACGAACAGGGTCAGCTTCAGGTTTCCCTGGCCAGTCATCCCGAAGCCTTGCGTCAGGCCGACGATGAGCGCCTGGGAGAGGATATTCGCAAACTTTACGTGGCCCTCACCCGAGCCCGATACGCCACCTGGGTGGGCGCTGCGCCGATTCGCCAGTGGCATCGCAGTGGTCTGGGCTATCTGTTGGGCGACGCCAGCGGCTCTGAGCCGGACGACGCTGACGAACACTATGCACTGGCATCGACGCTGAAGAACAGACTGGATGATTCACCTCATATTCAGGTCCTGCCGCCGCCGGAGGGCGCGGATCAGCGACTGAGCCACAGTGAAACTATGAATCTCGGTCCGGCCTTGGCGCCACCTCCGCCCCGGGACGATAACTGGTGGATCGCCAGCTACTCGGCGCTGCGCTACGAGGCCTCTCAGCCCGCCGATCAGCCCCCCCATCAGCTCCGCGTTCAGCCCGAAGCCGGCGACAGCCTGCAGGAAGAAACGGCGCGCGAAGAGACGGTTGCTGGCGGACCGACTTCACGACCCGGTAGATCGTCAGCCGATACGACCGACAGTCCGCTGGCGCAGGTGGCGGCGTTTCCGGCCGGCCCGGGTCCGGGCGTTTTCCTGCACGGGCTGTTGGAATGGGCGGGTCAACAGGGGTTCGCACTGCTTGCAGACAGGCCTGAACTGTTCTTTGCCGAAATTGACCGGCAGTGCCAAGCCAGAGGCTGGGAAGCCTGGAGTGAACTGCTCAAAGCCTGGGGCCTGAGAATGCTGACGGTCCCGCTGCCGCTGCCACCGCATGGCCTGATCGCACATACCTGCGCCCTGTCCCACCTCAAGGTCTACCAGACGGAGCTTGAATTCTGGTTTGCCAGCCATCAGGTATCCATCGCTCGCCTGGATGAACTGGCGCGAAAAGCTTTTCCTGACCGGCCTGGCGACAAACCGCGCCCCTCGACAACGCCCGGGCAGCTCAATGGTATGCTCAAGGGCTTTATTGATCTGGTGTTTGAGTATGAGGGCCGCTATTACATCCTCGATTACAAATCCAACCGTCTGGGGGACGTCGCGGATGATTACGGCCCAGAGGCGCTTCGCGCCAATCTGCTCTCCAGTCGATACGATCTGCAGTATCTGCTGTACCTGCTGGCCTTACACCGATTGCTGAAGTCGCGCTTGCCAGACTATGAGGTGAGCCAGCATCTGGGCGGCGGTCTGTATTTTTATCTGCGCGGCACTGAAGCGCCCGGTCAGGGCGTTTTCTGCGACTGTCCCCAGCCTGAGGTGATAGAGGCGCTGGACCGCCTGTTCAGCGGGGCGGATCAGATTGCACAGGAGCCGACGTCATGATTCCATCGACCAGTAAGCCGTCAGGTGCAGATGAGGCTCATCTGCCGGCCCTGCTAAACCGGTGGTTGGACGCGGGCTGGCTGCGGGCGCTGGATCTAAGTCTCGCCCGGTTGCTGGCGGACGTCTGCGTCGCCGAGGGTTGGCCATGCCATGAGCTGACTCTGGTGCTGGCGGCGTTATGTTCGCATCAGGTCGGTCGTGGCCACGTCTGTCTGGATCTCGCACTGCTTGATCACTCGGGCCTGGACGAACTGCTGTCACTGCCACCGGAAGACGTTCGTCATCCAGAGGAGGATCTGCGGCCCTCCACGCAGTTCCGCCACATTGCACGCAGTCAGTGGGAACAGGCGCTGGATCTGCCTCATCTGATTGGAGATGGCCAGGGCAGCACGCCCCTGGTGCGTCGTGGCCAGAGGCTTTATCTGCGCCGTTACTGGCAATATGAGCAGATCATCGCTGGCGGAATTCGCGCCCGCCTGCACACCGAGCCACTTTATACCGATGATCAGCAACCGCTGTTCCGAAACATTCTGGATAGTCTGTTTGCCCGCCCGGAATCACCGAAAACCATGGGCACCGACTGGCAAAAATTGGCCTGTGCTCTGGCGGCAGAGCGTCCTTTTTCGATTGTAACGGGCGGACCCGGCACGGGTAAAACCACGACCGTGGTCCGGTTACTGGCGGCCATCCAGGCCATCAGCCCGGTCCCGCATCGCATCCAACTGGCTGCGCCGACAGGAAAAGCGGCCGCGCGCCTGAGCGAATCCATTTCCGCAGCCATCAGAAATTTGCCGCTCGACGAGTTGCCCAACGGCTATGAGGTCGCTGCAAATATTCCGCACAAAGTAACCACGCTGCATCGTCTGCTCGGACCGATTCCTGACAGTCGCCGCTTCCGCCATCATCAGGACAATCCGCTGCGGTTGGACCTGCTGGTGATTGACGAAGCCTCGATGGTAGACGTGGAAATGATGGCCAGCGTGATGCGAGCTTTGCCAGCCAGTTCGCGTTTGATCCTGCTGGGCGACAAGGATCAGCTTGCCTCGGTCGATGCCGGTGCGGTGCTCGGTGACCTGTGCCAGCGCGCCGAGCAGGGGTACTACCTTGATCAGACCGCTGAGCGATTAAGACTGAGCAGCGGCGAGTTGATCCCTTCTGAATTCGTGGATGGACAGGGCCAACCGCTGGATCAGAGCGTGGTGATGCTTCGCCGTAGTCACCGATTTGCCGGTAACAGCGGTATTGGTCGACTGGCTTACGCCATCAATAGCGGCGAGCTGGATCGGCGACAGATGGATGAATTTCGCAGCGGTCTGTGGGGAGACGTGGCCTGGTTGGGCTGCAAGAGTTCCGGATACGCGGCCATGATCAGTCGTCATGCGTTGGAGGGAAGCCCTGAAACGTTCGCTGTTGAGGGAGTTGTCCAGCCGCCCTGTGGCTATCGTCCCTATCTCGAAAGAATGCGACAGGCGCCTGCCGATAAAACGGATAGCGACGCCCGGGATCGCTGGGCCAGCGAGGTTCTGACCGAATTCGGACGGTTTCAGCTGTTGTGCGCCCTGCGTCAGGGCGACTTCGGCGTGGAAGGGCTGAACGCATTGACGGAGCAGGCGCTGCAACGCGCCGGCCTGATCGATCCCGTTCAGCGCTGGTATGCCGGCCGACCGGTACTCGTGACCCGTAATGACTACAACCTGGGGCTGATGAACGGTGATATCGGAATCACGCTACCGGTCCCATTAACCGCTGAGACGAGTGATCAATCAACACAGGGTCTGCGCGTCGTCTTTCCCGCAGCGGATGGTCAGAGCCGGCTTCGCTGGTTCTCTCCCAGCCGTTTGCAGGCGGTGCAGACGGTGTACGCGATGACCGTGCACAAGTCCCAGGGTTCGGAATTCGAGCATGCCTGTCTGGTTGTTCCGGAGCGGCCTTCGCCGGTGCTGACCCGGGAGCTGATCTACACGGGTGTGACTCGAGCCCGAGGCTGGTTCAGCTTGGTGGTGCCCGATGAAACGACCCTGTTGTCCGCCTGCCAGCGGCAGGTTCTGAGGATGTCCGGGTTGGCTGAGCTTTTGGAAAACCGCTGACTTTCGCCGTCGCCGGTGTAATCTGGCAAGTCAGGCTGGCGCTGCCCGGAGGTGGTGGCCAGCCAGGATTCTGAAGAACCTGACTATCCTGAAGAATCTGACTATCCTGAAGACAAGGGGGCAGCCCAGTCATGTCTTGCGAGCACATTGTGGTGATTTCCGGCGCCGGTATCAGCGCTGAAAGCGGATTATCGACCTTCCGTGACAGTAATGGTCTCTGGGAAAATCACAGTATCTATGAGGTCGCCACGCCTGAGGCCTTTGCCCGCGATCCTGAGCTGGTGCATCGCTTCTACAATGCTCGCCGGCGCCAGTTGGCTGAAGTGGAACCCAATACCGCCCACCTGGCGCTGGCCCAGCTCGAGCAACGTTTTCGCGTCAGTATCATCACCCAGAATGTCGACAACCTTCACGAGCGAGCCGGCTCCACCGAAGTGCTTCACCTGCACGGCGAACTGACCAAAGCACGCAGCAGCCGCGATTATCGACTCATCTACGATGTGGGCCACCGGGATCTTGCAGTAGATGAAGTCTGCGAATTGGGGACACCTCTGAGGCCACATGTGGTCTGGTTTGGAGAATCGGTTCCGATGATTGAACCGGCCATGCAGTTGGTGGCGTCAGCCGATCATGTGCTGGTGATTGGTACGTCGCTGCAGGTCTATCCGGCTGCAGGGCTGGTGGACCTGGTTCAGGAAACCGCTCGTTTGACGGTCATCGATCCAGGCGCTGTCCGCTCGGTACAGGGCGCAAAGGTGATCCAAAAAACGGCCTGCGAGGGGATTGGTGAATGGATGGCTGGCCTGATCTGACATTTTTCAAAGCACTATTTTTGTCGACGCTTCATAACCATCTGAATCAAAAATATTTTTACGGCCGTCTGTCGAGCCGCATCAACATAGCGCAATGAACTTAAGCTCAACTGAGTTAACGTCCTTTTTTCTGACTATACTTTAATTGCTTATTGCAAGTAGCCAGTGCATCCAGTCATGGATGGACAAGTCCCCAGGACGCTGAACAAGGCGCCAAAAACAAGCCGTGGCTGGAGTGCTAAAACTCTGGATCAATGAGCCACGATATGCCTTCGGATGCCGCTGGCGGCTTTTCTGGGATAAAAGCTTTCGTCTTCTGAATGGACTTGGTCGCACAGGGTAGGGCGCTTCGAGCGCGGGACCCGGCGGCAGATGAGTGGTGGTGCAGGTACTGACCTTTCGTTCGAGCGGGTATGGCTGGATGGTGCATCAAATCTATGGACGGCAAACTCATGGGTGATCAGACGGAACAGAAACCGGCTCTGGAACAGGAGCTGAAGACCGCAAAAAAGCAGCTACGGCAGTCGGCCAAGCTGGCTGCCATCGGCCAACTTTCGGCTGGAATAGCCCACGAAATCAATAACCCTGTTGGCTACGTCCATTCAAACCTGACCTCTCTGCAGCATTACATCACTGACCTTCTTGTATTGACCGATGCGATTGCCGGGGCTGCCTCAGCTGATGAGCTGAGATGCCGTTTGCGAGCCATCGACTATGACTTCCTCAGGACTGACATTCACGATCTGATGAGTGAATCACTGGCAGGGCTTGATCGGGTGCGGGAAATCGTCCACTCGATGAAAACCTGTGCCCGGTCCGATGATGACCTGCTCAAACTGGCCGATCCCCTCGAAGGTCTAGAAAGCACGCTCAATATTGTCAGAAACGAAGTGAAGTATCGGGCTGAGCTGCACGTTGACGTAAAGCCGCTTCCCAAGATTCTGTGTATCCCTGCCCAAATCAATCAGGTCCTACTGAATCTGATAGTGAACGCCGCCCAGGCCATACCCGATTACGGACGTATCGACCTGCGCAGTGGCAGTGATGCCCTGGGGGTGTGGATCGAAGTTCAGGATGACGGCAGCGGTATTTCCGCAGATCATTTGGAGCATCTGTTTGAGCCGTTTTTTACCACCAAGCCGGAGGGGCAGGGCACCGGATTGGGTCTCTCAGTGAGTCAGGAAATTGTACAGCGTCACGGGGGCCGGCTGACCGTCGATAGCCAATTGGGTGAAGGTTCCCGGTTTCGTGTGTGGCTTCCATTGCAGGCCGCTCGGAATGAGTCGTCATGACGGAGTCTCGGTGATGACCGGAATCGTTCGTACGAAACGCCGGCAAAGATACCAATGAGCAATGATAGAAAATGACATCAGCGAACTCACCTGAGCCTGCATCAGCATCGACACAGAACATTCCAGAAAATCCTTCTGGCGCTGGAATGTCTGCCGAATCTGCGTCAAAGGCGGTCCCAAAACCGGCTTTCCGGCTGCTGTTTGTCGACGATGAAGAATCGATTCTCAAGTCCCTCCGACGCCTCATGCGGCGGTATCCGGAATACGAGTGTCATTTCGCCAATGGCGCTTTGTGTGGGCTGCAGATTCTCCATGAGCAGCCCTTCGACCTGATTGTCTCAGACCTGAAAATGCCGGGCATGGACGGCGTTGAGTTTTTGTCGCAAGTCCGTAAGCAATGGCCTTTCAGTGTTCGCTTTCTGTTGACGGGTGCTGGGGATCTGCAATCGACGGTCGACGCTCTGAATGAAGGGGGGATCAACCGTTACATCGCCAAGCCCTGGGACGATGAGGAACTGATCAGTGCGATTGAAGAGGGTCTTCGCATTCGCAGGCTGGAGCGGGAAAAGAAACGTCTGATCGATCAGTCGCGGGCACAGGCCAGGCGACTTCAGGAAATCAATAACAAGCTTGAAGCGAGAGTGGCGGAAAGAACGGCTGAGGCGGAGCAACAGGCTGAGCGCCTGAAGCGGGCGATGCGACAGCTGGATCGCAGTTACGACGCATTTGTGCGCGTGTTCTCCAATGTCCTGAGCAATCAGTCTCACCTGATGAAAGGTCAGGCAACACAGGTGGCAAAGCTATCCCGCAGCCTTGCTGAAAGCCTGGAACTGTCGGTGACCGACATCCGCTACGTCTACTACGCCGGTCTGCTGCACGAAATCGGCAAGCTGACACTGCCCGACGACGTGTTGGAACGCTCAGAGTATAAACTCACGCACCGGGATATCCGGATTTATCAGCGCTACCCGGAAATGGGCGAGACGCTGCTTGGTTCAATCGCCGTGCTGGGGCCTTCCGCGCAGCTGATACGGCATCATACTGAATACTTCGATGGCACGGGTTATCCGGATGGACTGCGGGAAGGCGAGATCCCTGTGGGGGCGCGCATCCTCCGGGTGGCTCGTGATTTTGTGGGCCTGCAGAGTGGCCTGATGGTCGAGGATCCGCTTACCGCCGAACAGGCGTTTGCCTCTATGGTCAAACAGTCAGGTCGGCTCTATGATCCTGGCATACTGGCAACTCTTCGTTCGTTTGTTGCGGGCTTCGCCATTAACCTGGTGGGAGACCACGAGCGCCGACTGAGAGTCTCAGAAGTGAGCGTGGGTATGGTCCTGTCACGGGATTTGGTCAGTCCAGGGGGGCTGCTGCTCATGACCGAAGGTTCCGCCGTAACGCCCTCTGTGATCAAGCGTCTGCAGGAAATGGAAGTCATTGAAGCCCGGCAGGTGCAGATCTACGTTCAGGTGGAGAAAACGGAACAGGAAGCAGCCGAATCGGAGGCGCCGCTCTTCGAAGAAGATGGTCAGCAGGCATTTAAAAACGAAGATGCGTGACTGACAAAGCCCAGCGTCAGGGGCTGCGCCTGTCGCCTGCGCGTGTGACCAGTTGTAGTCCCATGGCTTCCAGTTTCGGACTGGCCCGTCCACGCATGACGTTGGTGAGTTCCGCCCGGGCTTCCTTCCCATCCAGACCTCTGGCGATCAGTTTCTCCAGCAATTCGCCGAAAATTTTACGACGCTTGATGCCGCGGTCGCTGGCATCCCTTCGATCACTGAAGACATCCATCAGCGTTGAGCCACAGGCACAGTTTCGGAACAGCTCGACCACCGGCCTGTCATCATCGTCCCAGCTGGATTTCAAGCCACTGCGCGCGCCCGGCGCGGTAGAGTGTCTGAAGAATTCCTCCGGCGAATTGTATTCGCGACCGCAGGTCGAGCAGCGTTTGGGAAACGCCGAATCGGATAGGGCCTGCAATCCCTCGAAGAGTTTGTCTTCAATCTCAATCATATCTATGTCTTTGAATTATAGATAAAAGCCAGTCCGATTCTGGCAGAGAATACTTTAAATATAGCAGGCATGCGGTGGCTGTCAGGGGTGAGCAGAGGTTTTTTCGAGGCCGAGGTAGGTCCAGATAATAGCCGCTCGCAGTGAAGCACAGACGAACCCCATAAAAATCAGTGGCCAGCCGGTCGCCGGGCCGATGACGACGCCGAAAAGAGCATTGGAAAGATCTTTTGAAAGAAACAGGAACTGGCTCGGCAGCGACAGCGCTCCCCGCGCTGCAACCTTGCGTAGCGCCCGTATCTGGCCCAGCCCACCCTGGAAAACGACAAACGTAGCCGCAACAACCAGAGCGCTGGAAGCCCACTGGCCGCCCTGGCGGAGATCATCCCGCCAGGGAATCAGCAGAAGCGTCGTCAGCATCAGTGCAACAGCGCAGACGAACGGAAGGCGTTGACTGAGCGGCTCCCGGTCGCGAAACAGGCTGAAAAGAATCGTCATCACAGCGGTCAGGGCGAAAAGACGACTGAAGAAAAGATAAAGATCGATCGGGTCCATCATGATCGAGAAAAGGAAAAATGAGTAGAACGCGATAAAACTGGAAAAAAAACCATTCACGGAAAGGGCTTCCGTTGCATAGCCCCGTGGCGGAGGGGGTTGAATCTTCCAGCGCCGGCGAATGCGTCTGATCTGATCCATCAGTCCAACGAGACAGCCGATAATCAGAATGGTATTGGCGATACCGATCAGGTTGTACCACATGAAGCGAGTATCCGACGCGAGTCAAAGCCGCAGTTTATCAGATGGGTTGTTGATCATAGGTGCCCTCAGGGCTTTGCCTTGAGGAACCCGGTCCATTATTGTCTTGGATCCTCCGCGCGCTCGCGGCCCGAAGACGCTTGATGCAGGACTGATATGACGGTTAATCGAGAACGGTTGGCCCAATTGGCGACCGAGAACGCCTGGTACAAAGGCCGCTATCGTAATCCCGAGCGCACTCCCAAGCACGGGCTGGCGGATTTCGTGCGCTGGCAGCTCTCGCCTGGCGAACGTCTGCCACCGGGACATGAGTTTCCCTGGCATAAGCCAGACGCTGGGTTATTGAACCGTCCGCCCGCCCATCCACAGCTCACCTGGCTGGGTCACTCCACTTTTCTGTTCCAGTGGGACGGACTGAATCTGCTGACCGATCCTGTATTGTCGGAAAGGGCCAGCCCTTTTTCTTTTGCGGGCCCTAGGCGATTCACTCCGGCGCCGCTCACGGTTGAAGAGCTGCCACGGATAGATCGAGTACTGATTTCCCACAACCACTATGACCATCTTGATGACAGCACCGTCAAAGCCCTGCATCAGCGCTTTGGCGATAGCGTCTGCTTCTGTGTGCCAAAAGGTCTGAAAGACTGGTTCGCCAAGCGGGGGATTAGCAATGTGGTGGAGCTGGGCTGGTGGCAGAGTCACTCATTCGCAGGGGATGACGAAGTTTTTTTCGTTCCCGCCCAGCATTTCAGCGGTCGCGGCCCCAGGGATACCAATAAAACACTCTGGGGAGCCTGGCTGCTCGAGCGGTCGGGCCATCGTCTGTTCTTCGGCGGTGATACGGGATACGGCTCGGTGTTCAAAACCATTGGCGAGCTGTTTGCACCCGTCGACCTTGCCCTACTGCCGATAGGCGCCTATGAACCGCGCTGGTTCATGGCGCCGGTGCACGTAGGGCCGGAGGAGGCCGTCAGGATCCACCTCGATATTGGCGCCCTGCAATCTGTCGGTATGCACTGGGGAACCTTTGTGCTGACCGATGAGCCGATGGACGAGCCACCGCGTCTGCTTGCCGCCGAGCTTGCCCGACGGTCGCTGAATCCTGAAGCATTCCTGACTCTGGGCCACGGTGAAACGCGGCTGTTCAACGCGCCAGATCAACCGCCGGCTGACTCGTGACCAGCGCTGAAAACGGCGTCGGAATCGGCAGGCTCTGCGGATTTTTGGCGCCGGTTGTCTGCAGGGCATTGCCGAGAGCGCTCCAGACGCAGGTCGTTGCCATGACATTGGGTCCCAGTTCGGTCCAGCTTTCCAGTTCATGTATGGTTTCGCGATGAAAATTGCCCCGTCGCAGTTCTATCCGTAGCTCCGGCGATTGGCTCTGCGGATCGCCCGACTGCACTCTGAGCCACTCCAGCCCCCCGAGCAGACTTTCTTCCATGTTGTGCTGAACCCGTTCTGCCACCGGGTCGGCGAAGGCTGGCGTATCGACCAGAACGTCCATTCGCAGCAGCCGATATTCACCGCTTCGGCGGTCGAGAATGACTTCTGAGCAGGCAAGGCCGATCAATGTCATGGATGCCTGTGGGAGTCTGTCCGACGCGTCACCTGGATTCAGCGGCACGTCAAATATCACCGGCGCGATGGACAGTCCCCGCTTGAGCGTGGCGCTGCGTGTATTGAATCGCATCACCTCACCGCGTCTTTTATCGTATTCCGCCCGTTTGACCAGCGCCTCGACAAGCGACTCGTTGAGATGATCCCAGGGGGTATCCGTTATCAGTGGCGCAGCGGCAATGGCGCCGTAACTGCTGAGCTGATCAAGATTGATTCTGCGCACATCAAGCGGATCTGAACCGATGCGCTGAGCCACGTGATCCATGGCCTGCTCCAGTGCGATCCAGGCATGGCGCTGGCTGGCATCGGTCCACCATCGTACGATTCTTCCATCGCTGGTATGGCGAACCCGATAGCGTACGGCCACCCCGGAATGATCCTTACGGGTAGCGGGCGCCAACGGCAGGCACACAGGCTGTCCTGTATGCAGTGCCAACCAGGCGGCGATACAGGCGTAGCCGGAACTCGCTTCCCGAGAGAGGAGGACGTTGGAGGGTGCCCCAGGGGTTTCGGAGGTCAGCACTTTGATATCCGCTGAGGGCATTCCCAGAAAGCGACCGATCTGCGGGGCGAGTCCTGGGGAGTGCTGATAGGGGACCTCAATGATGAGTCGGCCGGCGTTGTCAGGGTAGGCCCGGCACACGCGTGGCTGGCCTGGACTGGAGGCACCTGAAATTCGGATAGTGCCCTCGAGTTCATCGCCGGGTCGCAAGGATTGGTCGCTGACGGTGATCTCGCTGCCTTTCGGCGCGGGCTGACGGAGAGCGGGCTGACTCAGAGCAGCCGTCTGAGTCCCGGACGTCTGGCTTGTTGTATGGCCAGATGTCCGTCCAGACGGCAGGGGGTCGGCATACTCGATCTGTGCCAGCGCGACAGCGTCGCGGGCAGCCGAGGAGGTGCGAGCTACCACCGCAAATAGCGGCTGGCCAGGGTAATCGATCCGATCAGCCGCCAGCAGGCGGTGGGTGAGCAGAACCATACCGTTGCGACCGGGCTTCGGGCGCGGAAGATCGGCCAGAGTGACGGCTGAAACGACCTCCGGAGACTGGCGGACTGCAGTAAGGTCCAGACTACGGATGATGCCTGCCTCCGCCGTGCCCAATGCGGCCCACAGCCATTCGCTGGGCCGTGGTGCTGGGCTGCTGACGGAGAGGGTTGCCCGCGTACGGGCCGTGCCGGTTAAAACAGAGCCTGCGACCTCATCCGTCACGGGGGCTGTGACGTTTGTGGACGGCGACATCTTGCGCATAGTCGATCACCAAAGAATACTGTGCGAGCGCTTTTTTCCAACGGCTTCCCATGACCTGGGAATCTTCAGCGCTTCATTTTCTGGGAGGATCACTGGCGTATAACCGCCGGTGATGCCGAGCATTTTCAGATTACTTTGAGACTGCTGAGCAAGGTCAGTGCCAGACTTGGCGATCAATGAGCCATCAAAGGCCCAGTTACAAAACATAGCTTGCTAAGTGGCAGGCCCCTCTGGGGTTTCCCGAGTTATGAACGTATTGACAGGTATTCAAACACTCAGATAGGCATGCATCGGTGCGCTGGGCTTGTGCACTATTTAAAGGCGTTCGGACAACTCTGGGGCAGAGTCTCAAGAGACAAGTGAAGGCTGTAACTCCCTTACCAAAAAGGGAATTCTTGGTGCCATTCGCTGGTTTCCGGCGCTCCCCGCCGCGCTCACCCGGCGATTTTTCCTTCACAGGAGCAAAGAAAAATGCCAGTGAATCAAAGTTATCCCCGTGATCTGATCGGATACGGCAGTAACCCGCCGGATCCCCGTTGGCCAGGACGAGCGCGGGTGGCTGTGCAATTCGTGCTGAATTACGAGGAGGGTGGTGAGAGCAGCGTATTGCACGGCGATACCCACTCGGAGATTTTTCTGTCGGAAATTATCGGGGCGCAACCCTATCCGGCTCGCCATATGAGCATGGAGTCCATTTATGAGTACGGCTCACGGGCCGGAGTGTGGCGCATTCTGCGGGAATTTTCGCGGCGCGGTCTTCCCCTCACGGTGTTCGGGGTAACCGAAGCGCTTGAGCGCAATCCCGTAGTGGTCCGCGCTTTCCTTGAAGCCGATCATGAGATCGCCTGCCATGGACTGCGCTGGATCCATTATCAGGACATGCCGGAGTCTCAGGAGCGGGAATATCTGCAACAGGCGATTCGCCGCCACGAAGCCATCACCGGCGGTCGCCCTCTGGGTTGGTATACCGGTCGCGACAGCCCCAACACCCGTCGCCTGGTTGTCGATGCCGGCGGTTTTGCCTATGACAGCGATTATTACGGCGATGATCTTCCGTTCTGGACGGAAGTGCAGAAAACCTCGGGCGAAATCCAGCCCCATCTCGTAGTTCCGTACACGCTGGATACCAACGACATGCGGTTTGCCAGTGCCCAGGGCTTTAACAGCGGCGAGCAGTTTTTCCAGTATGTGAAAGACGCTTTTGACGTGCTCTATGATGAGGGCGAGGAGGCTCCAAAGATGCTGTCGATCGGTTTGCACTGCCGACTGATCGGGCGTCCTGGCCGGTTCCGGGCTCTGCAGCGACTGCTCGATCACATACAGCAGCATGATCGGGTATGGGTATGTCGTCGCATTGATATCGCCCGCCACTGGCACACCACTTTTCCATCTGAAAACCTTCCGTCGAAGAGCAAGGAGTAGACGAGCTAATGAGTGATTTTATTGAAGCGGAAATGGTCACCGGCCCTGAGTTCACGCGGCAATTTATCAACCTCGCAGACAGTTCCCTCGGCGCAGAAATTGTGAAGGTCACCGACGAGTTTTTCGCCCCGGGCACTCGCATGCTCGATCCGACGCCGCCGCGTTTTTATCCGGACCTGTTTGATGACAACGGGAAATGGATGGACGGCTGGGAAACCCGACGCCGCCGCACGACCGGCCATGACTGGTGCATAGTCCGCCTGGCCTATCCCGGCGTGTTGCGCGGTGTCGACTTCGATACCAGCTGGTTTACCGGCAATTTTCCTCCGGCCGCTTCATTGGAAGCCTGCTGGAGTCCACATTCGGAGCCTGATGAAAACAGTGACTGGCAGCCACTCGTCCCGGCCACCAGTCTGAAGGGCAACGATCACGCCTTCGTGCCCCTGCTGACTGACCAGCCTTTTACCCATGTACGGGTCCAGATTTACCCCGACGGGGGACTGGCCCGCCTGAGGTTGTACGGCGAGCCCTTCCGCGACTGGCGCCATCAGGATCCGTCTGAACGGCTGGATCTGATTGCTCTGGCTAACGGCGGCCGTCAGGTGGCGCGCAGTGATGCCCACTATGGTGAACCCCGCAACATGCTGCGACCTGGCCGTGGAATCAATATGGGTGATGGCTGGGAAACTCGCCGTCGCCGTGAGCCTGGTCACGACTGGTGCATCTTCGCGCTTGGCCATAGGGGTATCGTGGAAGCGGTTGAAGTCGACACCGCTCACTTCAAAGGCAACTTTCCGGCAGCCTGCTCGATTCAGGCCGCTTCAATTGACGGTGGCGCCACCGATCAGTCGCTGATTACCCAGAGCATGTTCTGGCCCTACCTGATGAAAGAGCAGCCGCTGACGGCTGATGCGATTCACGAATTCAATGAACTTGTCACGGACAGCGCCATCACTCACATCCGCTTCAACATGATTCCCGACGGCGGCGTCAGCCGGGTCAGGCTCTGGGGTAAGCTGGCATGACCGGGCTGTTTCCGCCACCCGGGAGCGACGTCCAGGCATGGGCTGACGGCCTCAGGCTGAAGGTGCAGGGGGATCAGACGCTCAGATTCGAATCCCTCAGCGCACAAGCGTTTGCGCCGTTCGGAGAAGTGATTGATGCCACTGATCGCAAGCCACGCATGATCAATGGCGGGCGCACCCAGCGCTTCCATGCGCTGGCCGAAGTTCAGACTCTGGGTGAGGACGGCGCAGCGATTATCTCCATCTTTCGGGGGGAACCCCTGGGCGGATCGCTGCTGGACCTGATGGAGCGTCACCCTCTGGGCAGCCAGTCGTTCATGCCTTTGAACGACGCTCCCTTCATTGTCATTGTGGCTCCGCCAGGAGACTTTGACCGCGCCGCCATACGGGCGTTTCTGGTGGAGAAGCACCAGGGAGTGAACTTCCGGCCCGGCACCTGGCACGCGCCGCTGTTACCGCTACGGTCCGATTCGGATTATCTGGTCGTGGATCGGGTGGGCGGCGGAAACAACTGCGACGAAGTCGTCCTTGATCCACCTCTGGAGCTTATTGCCTCAATCCGCTGAGTTGAGCCAATAGCGGTTAAGAGGAATAACGTGACAGTAATGGCGCTGCTGGTGCTTTCAGTGTGCAATAGCGACACATCGCTAAAGCAGTAAACGAGGCAATTGCACGTCATGTCAGATCAGCCGGAAAAGCAGGGGCTGTGGGGGCCCATCAATGTCTCCACCGTCGCTCAGGTGGTGATTGCCTGCGTGGCCGCTCTGTACTTCATCGACTGGGCTGAGCCCATTCTGCTGCCGCTGGCGGTCGCCGTGCTGATCAGTTACGCGCTCGATCCGGTGGTATCCCTCTTTGATCGTATCGGACTTCCAAGACCGATCAGTGCGGCAATTGTTTTGGTGGGTCTGCTAGCCTGTATTGGCGGTGCGGTCGTGCCGCTACAGCAGGAAACCTCGCAGATGCTCGATAAAATTCCTCGGGCACTGGAGCAGTTCCAGCGGGATACCTCCCGCCGCGACCCGGAGCCCTCCGGCATTATGGAGAAGGCTCAAAAAGCGGCCGAACAGATTCAGGAAACAGCCAAGAAATCCCAGGCCGAGCCGCCGCGCCAGCCTGGTGTTACGCCCGTCAGAATTGTCCCCGAGCCGTTCAGTATCCGCGACTATCTTATGGAAGGATCTTCGGCAGGTCTGGTGATGGCCAGCCAGATTATCTCGGTGCTGCTACTGGTTTATTTTCTGTTGGCGGTAGGCAAGCTCTATCGCCGGCAGCTGGTGCATATGGCGGGACCTGAATTCCACCGTATGCGCAAGGCGGCGTACATCACGCGGGAATTCCATCAGCAGATTCGCCGGTTTCTCTTCATCACACTGTTGTCGGCCCTGTTCGTCGGCGTCGCTACCTGGGTGGCGTTCCTGATCATGGGCGTTGAACAGGCTATTTTCTGGGGTGTTGTGGCTGGTGTGGCCAGTGCCATTCCCTATCTTGGGCCGTTCATGGTGGCCATTGGCAGCGCGGGTGCCGCCTTCATTCAGTTCGGAACCCTCGAAATGACAGCCATCGTTTCGCTGGTGTCACTGGTGATTACCAGCATTCAGGGATACCTGCTAATGCCCTGGCTCACCAGTCAGGTGGCCAGCCTCAACGCAGTCGCCACGTTTATCGGCCTTCTGTTCTGGGGCTGGATATGGGGACCTGTGGGGCTGATTATCGCCGCCCCGATACTGATGATTACCAAAACCCTCTGCGATCATGTGCGCAATCTCAAGCCGCTGGGCGATCTGATGGGCAAGTGAACGAATCGCCCAGCGGCGTTGACTCAGTCTGACTGGGTTTTCGCGTCTTCGCCTTTGGTGGGTGTTGGAGTGACTGTAGTTACCTCATCCTCAGCATCGTCAAAGCTGGGAGCATCAGTGATGCGCATGAGAATGTAGACGTAAGATGGGTCACCACTTGGAGTAGGCCGAGTCATATTAGCCAGTGCGACCCACTGATCCTTTGCGGCTTCGATGTTGCCGCGAAAGCCTGCATATTTGCCTTTACTGTTGGTCTCGAGAATGGCCGCCCGGATTGAAAACGGCGCATTCTTCTGAGAGGCCTTCATCACCATATTGCCACCGGCGTCATCCGGCTGGATCTTGTAGGCGATAGTGACGCCCCGCAGAGCCACCATTCCGGCATCTGTTTCCTTCACACTGATTTCGATCACATCAGCCGAGTCGATGAATGATTGATCGGGATTGGTTTTGCCGTCGCTGTCTACTGCATATTCGACCGCCGAAGTACCGCTGCGTATTTCCAGCATGTAGGGGTCATTTTCGAAAGCCGCCGCGAAAACATCCTGATATTTCTGGATGACACGGTCGTTCACGTCGATAGCCTGAGCACTGGTAGCGCACAGGGTGAATGCAGAAACGGCTAGAGCCAGCAGGGCATGGCGCATCGGATAAACCTCTTGCGTTGAGAACTTTGAACAGGCCGCTATCTTAGCCGGGCCGCTCCACTACTGACAGGACAGAATCGCCATTGCTGAAGTTCCCTGCCTCGCGGCGAAAGGCAGCGGCGAAAGAAAGCGGCATACGGAAGCAGCAATCACCGAGGCGACCGCTAAAGCGCTTCGCCCGGCGCGCCTCGACGCTGCAGGCGCAGCACCAGCAGCATGTCGGTTACAGCGATAGCGCCGACCAGTAGCGCGAATCCAATACCGGTGTTGCGTAGCGGGAAAAACGTGGCACAAAGGCCAATCCCGACCACCGGAATTGAGATGGCAATGTAAGACACGATAAAGAAACTGGCGGATACGCTGGCTTTCTGATCCGCAGGGCTGGCTGCGACGATGGCTCCGAGTCCGGCCCGGAACACCATGCCCTGACCTGTGCCCGCCAGAATTGCGCCACCCATAAATGCCACGAGCGACGGCAGCGATAATCCCAGCGCCACGAGAGCGGTGCCCGCGGCCAGTACCAGACAACCGCCGGGCAGGCGCCAGCCATCGGGCAGCAGTCCCTGCAACCATTGGCCGGCAATGGAAGCGATAAAAATGCTTCCCGCGACCACGCCAATTGCCAGCAGATGATCGTGACCGAGCACCTGGCTCATCATTGCCGGGGCCAGGGAGGTAAAGAACCCGCAAACCGCAAATCCGGCGAACCCTGCCATGGCGGCCGGGAGAAATACCGACCGGACTTCAGCAGGCACCGCCAGTTGTTGACGGCGCAATCTGACTTTGCTTGGACGGTTGGCGGTTTCCCTGGACTGCCACAGTCCCAGGCCGGCCAGAACCAGCAGGCCCGAATGCAGCAGGTAGGGCAGTGTGAGGGGCGAAGGCAACCACTCAGCCAAGGCGCCTGCCATCATTGGACCCAGTCCCAGGCCTCCCATGTTGGCCGCCGTGGCAAAGAACGGCGCCTGCTCCCGCCACCGCGGTGGTGCCGCCTCAATCACCGCGACAGTGGCCGCTGCCGTAAAAATGCCCGCAGACATGCCAGACAGGATGCGGCCAGACAACAGCATGCCGAGTCCTTCCGCCTGCCAGAAGACCATATCACTGATCAGGGAGATTCCCAGCCCGGCCAGCAGGACCGGTCGCCGTCCCAGCTGATCGGACCAGGGTCCGAACGCCAGCAGCGCGCCCATGACGCCGAAGGCGTAGGCCGCAAAAATCACGGTGATGGTCAGCTGCGAAAACCCGAAAGCCTGCTGATAGAGAGGATACAGAGGCGTTGGCAGCGTGGTGCCAATCATCGTGACTGCAAACGCCAGAATGGCTGCCACAAACGTCAGGGATCGGACCAAGGATAGCGCTCCATCTACCTTACAGATTGTTCTCTGAATCAGCGGCTCGCCGGATCAGAGACCTGCTCCACTGCAAAACACTGAACATCCGGAATCACCGGCGGGCCAAACTGTGTGAACACGGCAACGTCAGCCGCATCGCGACCATAGCCCACCGCCACGTAACCACCTCGGGAGCTGTCCTGAGTCGCATCAAAGGTATACCAGCGACCACCAACGTAGGCTTCAAACCAGGCATGCATGTCCATGGGCTCAAGCCTGTGGAGGTAGCCAACCACCAGGCGCGCCGGGATACTCAGTGACCGGCAGAGCGCGATACCGAGATGAGCCAGGTCCCTGCAGACCCCATTGCCCCGGCTGTTCACCTCAGTCGCAGAGAGTGGGATGTCGCTGCTGCCAGGTATGTAGGCGATGGTCTGACGCAGCCAGGATTCGATGGCGGCGACCTGCGGATAGCCGGGCGCCAGATTGCCGACGATACCGGAGGCCATGACATTAAACCGGTCGGACTCACAGTAGCGGCTGGGCAGAAGATAATTCAGAACGCCGTCGGGCAGATTCTGAATTTCGGTGAACTGGGCGCGAAAGTCCCGATCCACCTGATCGGCAATCATCACTTCGGATTCTGTCGTAATGACAAAGTTACCGACCGGTGCCATCAGACGCTGGCAAAGATTGCCGTAGCCGTCGGTGAACTCAAATACCGGAACGTAGGGTTCCAGGCGATATTCCTCCCGCGACACCCATTGCTGAGCGCCACTGCGGGCACGGAGCATGAGGATCATGGGAGTGGGTACCGGAATCGTAAATTCCAGCATGCAACTGGTGCGTAGCCACATGGAGGCCTCCCTGAATCAGGCGGTTGAGGAAACGATGACGGTTTTCCGGTGTCAGGCTCCAGATCATGGGCCCGGCAGCGGCGATGACGATAACCGACAGGTGGTCAGACAAACGATGTTTGCCTGCGAAAATTCTCCAATCGCGACAGTCAGATCACCACCAGGCTTTTCCCCAGAGCTCCGGGTTGGCCCAGTGATCAGGATTATTCCACTTGCGCCGATGGTTGTAGGTGTCGATGTTGTAAGTGTAAATGGTCGTGCCTGGCGCGTAAGGTTCCTGGCTTGCAAACGAGGCATGGCGCCGAAAACCAAGGCCGATAAAATCACTGAAGTCGCCGCTCGTGCCGTCGGTCGCAAGAACAAGAATACGTCCGGTACCGTAGTTGCGTAGCTGCCCGAGTAGCAGCGATGCAGCTTCTGGACCACCCACTTCGGAAAGATCCGCGATCAGGGCCAGATCGACAGACTCTGTGAGGGGAAACGCTGACGTGGCCTCGTCCGGCGCCAGAATGGAACAGCTGGAATCAGGATGAGCATCGCACCACTGCCGGCCCAGGGCCTCGCCCATCTGACCGCAGCACAGTAGTCGCGCTGGTCGGCTGACGGCCGACAGGCCGTGTTCGACTAGCTCAGCCAGCGCTCTGACTGGACTGCCAGATACACGTGGTTCGGAGGACGTCTGACTCATGATAACCGACCGATCATCGCAAGGTGGCTCCTGACATTCGATGGAACGAGCTTGCGTCAAGGCAAGAGGTGATCCCCGATGATGACTAAAGAACTGATGCTTCACAACCGCTACCAGCAGGTGGCGGAGTTGATCGAGCAAACCAACGCCAGTCTGAGCGGCCTACCCCGGGAACGAAAATACCAGGCGCTGCTGGAAAGCCCTTACCGCTTTTTTCGCGGTACCAGCGCCCTGTTCTGGCAGGATGTCTACAACGACTGGCGCTATGGGTTTTTTGGCGGCAGCCGACAGACTCAAACCTGGATCCAGGGCGACGCCCACGTCTATAACTTCGGCGCCTTCACAAACCATCATCGTGAAGTGGTCTATGGGCTGGATGATTTCGACGATGCCCTGGTCAGCGACTACCAGTACGATCTGTGGCGCCTGGCGGTCAGTATTGTGCTCTGTGGCCGCGAGCAGGGTGATCTGTCGGATCAGGATCTGCGCAAAGTGCTGCGCAAGCTGTGTCGGAGCTATATCCACACCCTGAAAAAAATTGTCCGCGGTGAGCACCATTCCAAGGGCGTGCATTTTACCGCCCGCACCTCGGGCAAGCCGCTAGCCGGTTTTCTGGAAAAAGTGGAGCGCAAGAAAAACCGACAGAAGATGCTGGATAAGTGGACCCGAACGCAGAAGAACGAACGCCGTGTGCTGCACCGCGAGGGCAAAATAAAGCGGGTGTCACCTCAACAGCGCAAAAAGGTGCTGGCGGCGTTTGAGGCCTATCGAAGCCGTTTTGAAGATCGTGTGTTCCCGGCCGACGAGCCCAAGCCGTGCCTTAAAGTCAAAGACGTGGCGCGTCGCCTGAAAGCGGGCACCGGATCCTTGGGCAAAGATCGATTCTACTTATTGGTGGAAGGGGCCAGTGGGGCTCCGGAAGATGACATGATTCTGGATATAAAACTGCAGGATGGTCCTGCAGCTCTTATCGCCATGACCCCGGCTCAACGAGCCATCTACGACAGGGTTTTCGATCACGAAGGTCTTCGGCACATGCGCGCCTATGAGGCGCTGGCGGAGCATCCTGATCCGTATCTGGGTTTTCTGGAAATGGAGGGTGCCTTCTACTCGATTCGGGAACGTTCACCCTTCAAAAAGGACTTCCCGACAGAAAACCTGACCAAGGCCAAGCACTTTAAAGCCATGGCCAAAGTCTGGGGCCGGGTGATTGCGACGGAACACGCCAGAGGAAGCCGCTCCCTCAATGAAGCGGACAAAATGATTTTCCCTCGGGCGGTGACCGACCGGGTCTGCGGCCGAAAAAAGGAATTTGTGCGGCTGGTGGAAGAAATCGCTATCCAGTACGCCACTCGGGTCGAGGCCGACTATTCCCGCTGGTTGCACGAAAATAGCCGTCCCGAAGAGTGATCCAGACAGGCCTAGAGGAGCATGACCCGCTCGCCGCCCCAATAAAGCCCGACGGCAGCGATCACAAGAGCAAGTCCCGGCGCTAGCGCTCGCTGATAGAGGCGATAGTTTGCCAGCCAGTAAAGGGTCGGGAACACCAGAGCAACGATGGCCAGTTGGCCCAGCTCTACTCCGATGTTGAACCCGGCCAGGGCCGGGATCTGACTGCCAGTGTCGCGGGTGAGATCGGCCAGAACGCTGGCGAAGCCGAACCCATGGATCAGCCCGAACCCGAAGGCCAGCAACCAGGTGCGTGTGCCCAGAAATGACCAGAACATGTTCAGGGCCGTCAGCGTGATCGAGAAAGCGATGAAGGCTTCTATCCAGTTGATGGGCGGTCGCAAAATATCGAGTGCGGACAGTCCCAGCGTAATGCTGTGGGCCAGGGTAAACGCGGTGACCACACTGGCCAGCTCAAGCAGGCGCCGACGCAATCCCCAGCCTGCGGTGGGTCCGCTATTGCTGTTACTGCCTCTCAGTGTCAGGGGTAGCATCAGCACGATCAGAAACAGAAGGTGATCAAATCCGATCAGCAGATGAATGACGCCTTCCCGAACGAACGTTACGAAAGTGGTGATGCCGCTGGGCTCCTCCGCCAGAATCAGGAAGGGTTGCTCCGGACCGATCACCTGAAGCTGAGTCTGTCCGCTCCGATTTACACTGACCAGGCCGCGATGCAGGCTGTCCACGTCAAATAAAGCGGAATAATCCACCCGGGTTACTGCCTCCCCTGAAGGACAGGCGATCTGGTAACGAGCGGCGAAATAGGGGCCGTCGCTGTGGGAACTGAGGCCCCGCTGAAGACCATCGAGTTGGCACTGGCCACTCTCGGAGTGAAGCCTCAGATGCTTCTGGTAATAATCGAGGATCTGCGGCTGCGCGCTGCGCAACTCGGCGGCAGTAAGCTGGCCATCACGGTCGGTATCCAGAGGTAGCGCAACGGCAAGATCGCGTAGCGCCAGGTCCAACTGGACAATCCGTGGGCTGTCTGGCCGGGTACTGCCGGTCACCGCAAAGCCTTGCAGGTTGTCAGGGCCCATCAGGTATACAAAGCCGTCGCTGGCCTTGTGCGCTTGAGCACCTGCCGAGAAGAGAAGGCAGATCAGGAACAGAATTGCGGCGTTGCGCCTGTTTTTCAGCATGATCGGCAATTGCGATGCTCCTGGCGAAATCTCCATCATTGTTCTGCCTCCGGAAAACGTGAATCCACGGCCGCGTGGGCGCTCAGCCATTGGCGAATCTGCCGTTCAGCGGATTGCTCATCTGCCGCCATGGCGGCCCGCAGCGCCAGCCGCGTGTCTGCAGGCTCGCGCTGGTCCTGCCAGTTGCGCCAGGCATTTTCAAAGGCACTGGCCGGCTGATTCATGACATCCAGCTGGAACCTCGCCAATTCGCGACGATGCAGTAGATCGCCACGCCATTGTGCTTCCTCAAATCGCTCGTTTAAGTGGGACGTGAGTTCGGAGGGTTGGTTAAGACGATGCTCCGCAATCGCTCTGAGAACGGCCAGGCTGTCTACCTGCTCGTAGCCAGTGGTGAGATTGATGGTCTCCTGCCACTGCTCCTGCTGGAGCAGCCAGTCCGCGTAGGCGGCTCTTGCATACAGATCGCTGGGATCGAGCGCGAGCGCCAGGCGCCAATGGTCTGCTGCGGTGGCGAGGCCGAGCTGACCGGCGATGTCGGCCAGGGTGCCTTCGCTCCAGGCAAGCGCTACCGCGTCGCTGGCATATCGCTTTTGAAACATGGCGATCTTCAGGCGTTCGTAGGCTTGCATCGCGCGTCCCGTGCGGGCAAACACGGTAGCAATGCAGCTATCAGCGATCAGATCACCGCTGACTTTCTGAAGCTGATCGCAGTGTGACTTCGCCTGGGTAAAACGCCCCTGAGCGAGTGCCATCTGCGCACGAATCAGCCATGCCTGGCGCAGAAGAAGACTATCTGAACCGTCTGCTATAACACTCTGTAACAGTCGTTCAGCCCGTTCAAACTCATGCAGACTCTGCAGAAGCGAGGCCTCCAGCAACATCAGTTGCGGACCGCGCTCGCCGGCAGGCCAGGAATCAAAGGCACTCCGGGCATAGCCGAGATAGCGTGGATCGCCCAGGGAACGGGCCTGCCGCAGCCAGGCCTGAACCTGCTGGGCAAGGGCTGCCTCACTGCCGTAATGGTCGACCTGAACGTCACGACCGATATCCGGCAGGGTAACGACAACGCCGTCTTCGGGAAGTGGCGCAATGCTTGGTGCGGCGGAGGCGCGGTCTACCGCGAGTGGCATCACAAGCCCCATCGCAAGCATGCCGGCGAATAGTCTGCGAAGAGCGTGCGACCGAAGTCGCACACCTCCTTCAGATTGACTGACGTTATTGAAGTACATCATCAAAAGCAGCCGGGTTGTCGTTATCACTGAATGAAAACGTCACATCATTGATGGGCTCAGGCGACGACTTGCTCGCCGGCGCATTGATCTGAGCCTTCACAAAACGGGTGAAGTCGACGGACGGGTCCGGGCGTTCAGCCCGGTCCCTGTTCTTGCTACCGTCTCCCCCACAGCCCGCTAACCCAACAACGAGTCCGGCCAGAGCCAGTGATTTCAGGGATAGTCTCATGACGTTCTCCTTATTCAATGACTGAGCCGGCAAGCGGCGTTGCGAGGTATGGGAAGCCTGCCATCAGTTCGCTGGGATCAAGTTGCGCACCGTCGGTCAGCACCTCAGCGGCAGCGGCATGATCAGGCAGTAGAACGCCCATGGAGACGCGCAGCGCGATGTCGACCACGTCGTCAACCGGTCGGCGACCGTTGGGGAAACCGGCGTTATCACCGCCGATAACCCCCAGATCGTTCTGGCTGCCCGCAGGTGTAACCGCGATGGCGGTATTCAGTCTCAGCATTTCAGAAGTTGTGACGCCGGCAGGCTGATTGACGCCGTCAACACCCGTCAGGAATGCAGCGACCAGATCCGCGCGCGGGAAGGTGTTCGGAGCTTCAACGCCAAACAGTGACTCGATCAGCTCGGGCAGTGTGGGGTTGGTCACGTAGGTGGCAAACTGGCCGTCGTCTTTCGGCTCGCTGGTGTTAAAGCGATCCTTGTCCGGCAGTCCTATAACGACTTCATTGACCAGCGGACTACCAAGACGGGAAACCTGAGTGAGGGCACCACCTGAGACTGAAGGGCCTTTGCCGGCCTGGCTGGCGGCCTTGGCAGGCATGGGGTTAAGAACTCGTGCCTGGGGAAGGCTCGCGGTGGTCCAGCCACCAATGATGTCAGCGCCTGCGGTCAGACAGCTGGTCGGCACTTCCAATGCCAGAGACGTGACATTTTTGTCGGCCAGATCATTGCCCAGGGCGTTGCGCGGACCGGTGACTTCCGCAACGGACAGATTCACCAGATCGAAAATTTCGCCCAGATTAACGGCAAAGGCTTCTTTGCGCTGGCCAACGAACACTTTGCCTGGCGAGGTACAGCCTGGAATGGCAATCTCATAGACATGATTGCCCGCGTAGGCAGCGTAGTCAGGGATCGACTTGTTACCAATGTTGTCGACCGGTTTACGGAACTGGGTGCTGCCATCAGCACGGTTGGTGACGGCCTGTACAGTGCCGGTCCGGCGATCACCGCGAATCAGATCAACCGAAAACTCCTGGCGGCTCTGAACGGTGGCCGTGGCATCGGCAGCAGGCCCGATCTCACCAGCGTTCTTGAGCGGAATCGCGACCATCGAACCATTCACATCCAACTCGATAGGCGTCGTGATCGTGTCAAAGGAGAAGCGGAAGGTCAGGTCCTCAACCGCATCGGCGTTGTTATCAACATGGATTTCGTAAACCGCGTCCGTATCCAGCTGGAAATAATTCGGGCCGCCGTAGGCATCCTGGAGGGGCAGATAGTTTGCAATCAGTGTAACGTAGCCTTCACGTCCGCTTTCATAGCTGCGGAACATATAGAAATCGGTCGCATCAACTTTCGGGCTGCCGGTAATGAAAGGCGCTTCCCGGTGACTGGAGGCCTGAGTTAGCGCGCTGCCAAGGCAGGTGGTGGCTACAGCGGCTCCGAGCAGGGTCTTTCTGAAGCGAGTGGTCATAGTGATCATCCTTAAAGTTGGCATCGTTGCTTTAGCGCAAGACCGGAGTGGATTCGGTTTTAACCTCTCGGCCACCGCGAGCTACGGCCCGTTTTCAAACGGAGATGCAGTTAGGATGAAGTTTTTAGGTAACGGTTTGTTTAGGCGGGTAGTGCTGCATCTGTAGGATTCGGGTAGCCGTAACCCATTCAGAGTGGCGGCAGGTTTGATCTGGCTGATCGTCCCTGCCGCTGATTTCGCAAGAACAGTCAACAAGAGGCGACACGTCCTCCATGGATTCTGCGCAGGAAGAACTTTTTGATTTGCTGGCCCGGATTGCCCAGCAGGACCGACGGGCGTTCGAGCGCCTTTATCAGACGGTCTCGGGACGTCTGTATGGCGTCTGCCGGCATCTGGCCGGTCAGACGGAGCTGGCCGAGGAAGCGGTCCAGGATGCCTTTGTGCGCATCTGGCATAACGCAGGCGACTATCATCCGGAGCGAGGCGCACCGCTGACCTGGATGACCAGTATCGCCCGCTATCGCACCCTGGACCTGATGCGGGCCCGCAAAGCCCGGCCCCAGGGCAGCGATGAGGAGCTGGATCTGGTGGAGGACAGCGGCGCCGAGCCTTCTGAAGCCTCCTTTCTAGCCAGTGAGAATGCAGCCATTGGCGTCTGCCTGGATGAATTGAGCAAGGATCAGCGCGACTCAATCTCTCTGGCGTTCTACCGAGGTCTGACCCATGAAGAGGTCGCCGGTGTGATGAATACTCCCATTGGGACCATAAAAAGTTGGGTGCGACGTGGTCTGATGGCTCTGAAGAGGTGCCTCGAACGATGAAACGTACGCCTGAAAGACTGGATCACCTGGCCTGTGAATATGTGACTGGCACCTTGCGCGGGGGAGCCCGGCGGCGGTTCGAGCGCTGGCTTCTGGAAACTCCCCAGGCTCGGCGGGCTGTCTGGGAGTGGGAACAGCGCCTGGGCCCTATGTCGGCCCTGGTCCCTGAAGAGACACCGCCAGCGCGGGTATGGAGAGGCATTGAGGCGCGCCTGTTTCCGGAGCCTGCGCAGACCGAATCGAAAACGTCCCTGGCCTGGCTGTGGAGAGGTTGGAGTTTTGCGGCCTCAGCGCTCGTGCTCGTTCTGGCGGTCATGCTGTTTGAGAAGCCGGCACCCAGTAGCGATGAAACGCTCTCGGGAGCGGTGGTTCAGGCTCAGACAGACAGCCCGCTGTGGCTGGTTAGTCAGAACACTGCGGCACACCGCCTGAATCTCAGACCCGTCGCGGCGACACCCGCAGCCCCAGATCGGGACTACGAATTGTGGATCGTTCCGGCCGAGGGTGCCCCCATGTCGCTCGGTGTCATTCGCACCGGCGCGCAAGCGCTCACGGTTACGCTCAGTGATGAGGCGCTGGCGGCATTGCAGGAAAGTCGAACCCTGGCGATCAGTCTTGAACCTCGGGGCGGCTCTCCCAGTGGCGCGCCGACGCAAGTACTGCACGTCGCGAAGCTTTACGCCCTCTAAGGAACAGCGTTGGATAAAAAAACCAGTGGAGCCGTAAGGCGACACTGGTTTTTTTATGGGAATACCGCTGGTATGCGCTCAGCCGAGCCCCTCTTCCAGCTCGGCGAGGCCAGTATCCAGATAATCCAGCATCCGCTGCAGACTGGGGACCGTGCGCCGGCAGCCGGTCACCCCGAAATCGATCTGATCGTCGTAGCTGGTGACCGTGAAATTCAGTGCCATCCGGTCCAGCACAATCGAGACCGGATACTGGCCCTGCAAACGCGCGCCGTTCCAGTAAAGCGGTTCTTTGGGGCCGGGTACGTTGGAAATAACCACATTGAAGGTTTGCCATTTCGGGGCGAGGCCGGTCAGTAACTGGAAACCCGCTGGAGCGAGAGACAGCGCCGTGTAATTGACGATCTCCTCGGATGACATTCCAGCGTAGCGATCCTTGGCCTCCTGGATAGCCTTCTGGATATGCTGCAGCCGCTCCTGAGGATTGGCCAGGTGGGTGCCGAGTGACGCAAGGATAACTGCAATCTGATTACCTTCTGCCTCACCGCCACGATGCAACGAGACGGGAATCAGGGCTATCAGCGGACGGTCCGGCAGCGCATTGTGGTTGATCAGATACTGGCGCAGGGCACTGGCCGACATGGCCGAAATAATATCGTTAACCGTGGCATCGTAGGCGTTACAGAGTTTGCGAATACGTTCCATCGAAAACGACTGCGCGGCAAACCGGCGTGAACCGGTGATGCTCTGATTGAGAATGCACCGGGGCGCGTGAAAAATGGAATCGTACAGTGGATGGCTGCGACGGGTGCGGATGGTCCGCATCAGTTCCCGAGCGACTGTCGGCACTGTGCCCAGCTGCTTGCCTGAAGCACTCACCAGTTGCACAACGCTGTCGGTCAGCGAAGGCTGATTCCTCTCGTGGCCGCTGCGCTGGGCAGCCGGCAGAGCCCAGAAAGGGGGCATATCCCGTTCTGATGCATCAGTTGACAGCATGCGCGTGCCCGCACGCATGGCGGACACGCCATCCAGCAGTGAATGATGGACCTTGCTGTAAATGGCGAACTGACGGTCTTTCAGCCCTTCGACCAGATGACACTCCCAAAGTGGGCGTTCCCGATCCATGAGATGGCTGTGCTCAGCCGACACGAATCCCAGCAGTTCTCGAATCCGCCCAGGGGTTGGCAACGCTTCGAAACGGAAATGGTGCTCCAGATCCAGGCGTTTGTCGGGTACCCAGGCCATCTGACCATACAGGTGTGACAGCCTCTGGTTGAACGGCGTTGATACTTCCGTATGACTGGCCATGAATTCTGCCAGTCCGGCGACATAGTCATCGCCAGCATCGTCGGGGAAAGAAAACAGTTGGAGGCCCGCAACGTGCATGGGTTGCTGCCGCTTTTCCAGCCAGAGAAACAGCTGGTCTGTGGGTGAAAGAAGCTTCAAGGATCGGTACGCTCTTTTATTGTGATTCTGATAGCTATGAGGCTGTGCGGGGGTAATGACCAGGCCGGCAGGCACCCCGCGTGGGAGTTCGGGCAGAACCGGATGCCGGTTTCGCTCGCGCTCATCTAAGGTCTAGTTTTACAGCAATGGGCGCTTCGAAGGAATCCGCCGACGAAAACTTCCCCGGCCAGCGGAGGGGAGGCTAGACTTAAGGCGCCTCCCAATAACCGCAGGAATCATCGGGCAATCGCGTTGAGTACATCGTCATTTCATTCTCCTGACCACATGCCAATCCCCACCGATGGCGACATCTGGCTATTCGGTTACGGTTCGCTGATCTTCAAAGTGGACTTTCCTTTTCTCGAGAAAAGGCCTGCAAGTATTCGCGGCTGGGCCCGTCGCCTGTGGCAGGGTTCTCATGACCACAGGGGCACCCCTGAGAAGCCGGGCCGGGTGTTGACCCTGATCCGCTCACCTGGGGCCGTCTGTATGGGCATGGCATTCCGGGTTGAACCAGACGTTTTTGAGCACCTGGATCGGCGCGAGCAGAATGGTTATCTGCGCGTCAGCGAAACGCTAACGTTTGCGGACGGCGGCTGCGCCGATGCACTGATCTATCTTGCTGGCGATAACAACGAAGCTTATCTAGGGCCGGCTTCCGAGCAGGAAATCGCCAGTCATATTGCCTGCTGCTGCGGACCGAGTGGCCCGAATGATGAGTACGTCCTTCGGCTGGCCGAAGCGCTGCGGGCGCTTGGCGAAGAGGACGAGCATATTTTTACCATCGAGCGTTACCTGCATCAGATGGCGCAGGCGGGCAGCGATGCTGGACATCCCTGAAGGCTGCTGTGATCGTTAAACCGCTCAGACTTGCCGTCTCAGTTTTTAAGCCCAAGCTCTATGAGCAGGGGGTCATGGTCAGACGATCGATAGGGGCCGGGTGCGAAGAGGGCGCCGCCTATCCGCCCCTGCTTCCCTTCGAGGTTGTAGTCCAGTAGCGAGGATTCATCGGCATTGATATGCCAATCCGTCGCGTCGCTGACATGCCTGGCAAGAGCAGGGCTCGCAAGGGCATAGTCCAGAGAGCCCGCCTTTCCCCGGTAGACGAACGAATAAGCGGATTCTCCCTCAAATCGTCGGATCAGGTTAACGTACCCTGCGGCTTCGAAAGCCTTGACCGGGTCTTCCATGGCGTAGGCGTTGAGATCGCCAATGATCAGGACGTTCGGCTCTTTCAGGCCGGTCGGATCTTCGGCCAGCCATCTTAACTGATCCCTGGTCGCCGCTTTGCGAACCGGATTCCAGCAGCCCTGGCCATCGCCCTGGTCGCCCTGCAAGCCAGAAGCTTTGCCGCAGTTCTTGGATTTGAAGTGATTCACGACCACCGTCACGCGGCCAGGATGATCAATCACCCCGAATGTCTGAGCCAGCGGCGGGCGGTTCAATTCGGCGAAAGCCCCGGAGCTAAGAGTAGCCGCTTCGCCCAGCGGGCGAACGCGGTCTCGCCGGTAAACAAGACCAACCGCAATCCTGTCGTCACCTAGGCGGCCCATTCCCGGATTGATGAATCGCCAGGGTTCACCCAACGCTGCGGTCAGGTCTGCAATGGCGCTTGAGAGACCATAGCCGTCGTTTTCGAGTTCCATCAGACCAACGATGTCAGCGTCCATCGCCCGGATTGCGCTGACCAGTTTGGCTTTCTGGCGCTGCAATTCGTCGGGCGAATCTGCGCCTCGGGCCGTCGGAAAGCCGCCGCCCTGACCATCTCCGTTGAAGTAATTAAGCGTGTTGAGCGAGGCCACCCGGAGTGGGCCGTTGTGCTTCAGATCGGGTACAGACGGTCGCGGGTTGAGGCTGATAAATGTCGGCTCGCGGGTGGGCTGCAGTCGATACTGCCCATAGCGGAAGTCGAGAATGCCGGTGAGATTCGCGACACCATCACCACTACGAAGCGGCTGGTCGTTCGTCAAACCGTCAGCAGGATAGGGAATTGGCCTCGGATCGCGGACTTTTCTGCCGTCGTCGAGCACCAGAGTATCGCGCTTCTGGGCGTTCTCGAATTGTCGAGCCGGGTCGCCGGGCGCGACCCGGCTGGTGGCAACAAAATGACGTCTGCTGCCGAGCGTCAGGCTGCCGTAGCGGCCCAGCTCATGTAGATCGTTGATAATCAGCGTCTGTGGAATATGAACCCGCATGCCCTCAAAGAATTCGGCTGCCTGATCATCCGTCCAGGGCAAACGAATGCTTGCCGTTTCGGGAAGTGGGGCCTCGCCGCAATCCTTCAGATCGGCAAGAGAGGTCAGCTCAGTGAGCCCGTGGAACTCGGCTACGCGACCGGTTAATCGCAGTCGCTGACCGCTCTGGACGCTCAGGTTGGGCGCATAGATGAACAGGCCTTCGGAGGTGGCCGGTTTGGCATCGCGATCGTCCGCTTCTTCCTCAACAAAAAAACCATCGAGACCGCTGAACACGCCCGTGACCACCGCTTGCACGGTGATCGTCCGACCCACCAGCGGACTGGCGTCGCCTTCACCCTGGATCGCAGAAATGACCGTGGCCGGACCGCCACAGTCGAGCGAATGATCGTCCTGGCTAGCGGCTTCTTTGCCTTCGGACACTGAGGTGATCATCAGCGCAGCGACGGCCCCAAGGCAGCGGAGGCGATATCTCGCGGAGTTAGAGGTATTGAGAAAGGCAGTCATGGACCGAGAGTCGACACCGTGTGAGAAGGCTTCACGTCCTGGTTTAACCAATAATACGTTTCAGGCGGCTAAACAGAGACTTCTGGAATTCCCGGTCCATGGGATAGAAATGCCCGGAATGAGGGAGCAATGTCAGGTCGGCTTCCGGGATTTCTCCTGCCATGTGATGGCAATACTTCAGGGGCACCAGGAGGTCTTTTTCGCCCTGATAGATCAGAGTGGGGACTTTAACTTCGCGAAGCCTGAAGCCCCAGTCCACCAGTTCCGTCCAGAGATCGGTGGCAATAGCGCGATGGCCACTATTCAGACAGCTTATCTGATCCTGGCGGAACCGTTGCATCTGCTCCTGCTCTTCGAAAATCTGATGATCGTGATCGCTGAAGAGCCGTTTTGCCGTCGCCATGTAGGTGTCCGGACGACGTTTTGATACGGCGACCATCAGTCTCACAAGCCAGCGAAAAAGGCGCGGGCTGAGATCCGCAATCACGGGGCCTGGCCATAGTGTTTTGAGCAACATGGCCCGGGCGTGAGGCAGCTCGGCAAAGTTGGTATATCCCGAGAGAACAACGGCCAGCCGGGTACGTTCGGGGAGGCCGTAGGCACAGGCCAGAGTGCGGGAGCCGCCGCTGGACCAGCCCATATGAATGAACTCCTCGGCCCCCAACTGATCCGCGACACTGCGTATGTCATCCGGATAATCGAGTAGTTTACGGTTAACCTGGTAAGTCGATTGACGCAGACCCGGGCGATCGGGAGTCAGTATACGGAACCCTGCGGCGGCTGCTTCTTCATGAAACAGCAATCCTTCGTAACCGCAGCCAGGCATGCCGTGACCGACGATAATCGGATAGCCCTCGGGGTGGCCGGTTTCGGTGCACATCAGCTGACGACCGTCAGCCATTGTCAAGCTGTGGATCTTGGGCCTGATTTCGGTCATGTTCAAAAACTCAAGCAACTGTTTGTGTTGTAAAGATCGAGGACACTCTGGGCCGGATTGCCCGTCGCTTTCAGACTGCGCGGGACCGTGTCGGGAGTCAAAGCATACCTCTTGCGGATGATTACGGTATGGTCAGAAGCTGCAGCCAGCGCTGGTTGTTAACGGTATCTGGACGGACAATCCGGCAACGATAACCATAGGTATATGATTTCTTTATCCATCGGATGGAAACAAACGCCATGACGAAGCCGGCAGGCAACGCCGCGGGTCAGTTGCGACCTCTGGGACAGACGTGCCTGGTGGCTGTTTACGGGACCCTCAAGAAAGGTCGCAAAAATCATGGTTACCTGCGACGAGCGCGCATGCTCGGCGCTGACCGCTTAAACACTATCTGCCTGCTGGACCTTGGGCCCTATCCCGGTGCTGTGCTGCAGCGCTCCGAGGGAATAGAGGTGGAAGTGTATAGCGTTTCGGCGCGCCAGCTCGACCGGCTCGACCGCTTGGAAGGCTATAGGGCGGACCAGCCAGCACTGGGACTGTATGACCGTATGCTAGTGCCAACACGCTTTGGCCGGGCATGGGTTTATCTCTATAACAAGCCCCGGCCCAGCAGAAAAATACTGCGGCGCGGCGGCTGGTAAGTCGGCCAATGCCGGTGTAGGCATGACACGCGCAAAGCGAAGGGTCTACACTTCATTTATTAGTCGTTCAATCAACCCATATTGATGTAGGAAGTCACTGAATGGCGATTTGGGGTAAGAAGGCGGACCTTGAGCAGATCAATGCCGTCTGCCGGGGTACAGCGGTGGAGCATCTCGGCATTGAATTTACTGAAATCGGTGAAGATTTTCTGCGCGCCCGGATGCCAGTGGATCAGAGGACGTTCCAGCCCATGAAGCTGCTCCATGGCGGTGCCTCGGTACTGCTGGCCGAAAGTATTGGTAGTCTGGCCGCAAACCTCGTGTTGGAAGAGGGCTCTGGTAAGGCGGCTGTGGGACTGGAAGTTAACGCCAACCATCTACGGTCGGCGACCAAAGGCTGGGTAATTGGTACCGCGCGGGCACTCCATATCGGGAAAGCCACTCAGGTCTGGGAGATCAATATCGAGTCTGACGAGGGCGTGCGACTCTGTGTCTCGCGACTGACCATGTCCATTATCAATTTCGCGGGCGCATGATCCGGCTGGGCGGACTGAATCTTGGTGGTTCACCTCGCCTGCTATGGCTCATCAGGGTGGTGACCATCGCCACGACGGTTGCCGCAATCGCCATGGTCTACCAGTTCGACAGTGAGCGTGAGAGGGCACAGAGCCGTTCCGAAGTCGCGGAGAGGCTTACCGCCAAGGCGATCCTGCTGGAAACAACGATAAAACGGAGTATTCAAACGGCCCGCAGTCTGGTTGCGGTGATCAGTACCGAGCCCGACCTGGACCAGCAGCGCTTTTCTGCATTAGGAAACGCACTTCTGGTCTCCATCCCAGAGATCCGCGCTTTGGGCGCATCGCCCTCCATGCGGGTCAGTCTCCTTCATCCCCTCAAGGACAATCAGGCAGCGTTAGGCCTGAAGCTCGACAGTAATTTTTCTCGCTGGCCTGCGGCCAATAAGGCGGCTCGCACAGGGCAGGTTACGTTGGACGGGCCGATGGAACTGGTCCAGGGCGGTCGTGGGTTGATCGGTTGGTTGCCGGTTGCTGTCCGGGAGGGAGACGAGACGCGTTTTTGGGGTCTGGTTTCGGTGGTTATCGATGAGCAGAAACTGTATCGAGCCGCCGGCCTTCTGGACGATGGTGGGCTTCAACTGGCACTGCGCTACCGACAGGGGTCAGACGGTGGCAGTCAGGTGATTTTTGGAGAGGCCTCGCTGTTCACCAAAGACCCGGTGCTTGCGTCCGTTTCTGTTCCAGACGGCCAGATACAATTGGCCGGTCTTCCCAAAAATGGCTGGCCGGGCTTTGAAGACGAGCTTCGCGATCTGGCGTTGTCCAGTTTACTTGGGCTGACGCTGGTTATCCTTCCGGTCATGTTGCTGACCTTCAGTATGCGTAGGGAATGGCTCAGCCGCAGGCAGTTGGAAACCCTGTTCGATGTTGCGCCGACGGGGATGATCCTTGCCGAATCCGATTCGGGAAGGATCGTCGAAGTTAACGACAGGTTTCTGCGGATGTCTGGCTTTGATATGAGCACGCTGCAGGACATGTCACTGGAAGACCTCGTCATGCCAGACAAACGCGCGCAACTGACCCGATTACGAGTGGAGTCCCGAGACGGAACCCAGTTCGGGCCTTACGAATCCGAGCTTCTGACCCGGACCGGTCAGCCGCTGACCGTGTCATGTTCCGGATCGGTGCTGCGAAGTACCGATCGTCAGCTGCTGATGTGGACGCTGGTACAGGACATCAGTGAGCGCAAGCGGGTCGAAAACGTCAAAGCCCAGTTCGTGTCGACGGTCAGTCACGAACTGCGCACCCCCCTGACTTCCATTGCCGGCTCATTGGGGCTGCTGTGTCGCGGCGCCGTGGAACCCTCCACCGATAAGGGACGTGAACTGCTATCGATCGCCATGTTCAACAGCGAACGATGTACGCGCCTGGTGAATGAATTACTGGATCTCGATCAACTGACGTCGCGAACCATGCGTCTCAACATCCGCCCGGTTTCGATTGTGGAGCTGGTCAGAGATAGCATTCAGGCTCAGGAGCTTGTTGCTGCTCAGTACGGTATCAGCGTCAATCTCGTCGGTGATTCAGCAGACATGACCCTGCCATGCGATCCTGACCGGGTCCGGCAGATTCTGGGGAATCTGCTCAGCCACGCGCTCAACCACTCTGTGAAGGGGCAGGTCGTCGAGGTGGCCGTCCTGAATCTGGAGGACAAGTTCCGTATTCGCGTTCAGGATCACGGGCCGCCCCTGGAAGAAGATCGCAGGGCAAGAATGTTTGATGTCTTCGCGGATCAGGATGTGGGTCCGAAGCGACTGAAAGGCGGTACTGGTCTTGGATTGGCCGTGTCCCGGCAGTTAGCCCGCCTCATGGGCGGCGACATCCATTTTGAATCGGACAGCGCCCAGGGCAACCGGTTCTATCTGACATTTCCCCGTCTGGACGGCGACACTGTCAGCTCCCACTGAGCCGACAATATCGCCTGTCACCTTCAGGGCTGCAGGTCGACTGTGAAGTTGCCAGTGACGGGAACCATGTCTGGGTCGGTCCGCACATCGAAGCTTCCCGAAACACTGAGATCGGTCACAGATGTGATGGTAACCGTTGATTCACTGGACACGATCGATTGCAGCACAGCCGGATCCTCTGCCGTAGCGCCGGGGCGGAAACCGGGCGACGCCAGGGACACCTTGGCGAATCGGCCGTTCTCCTGGTCGCGCTTGAACGCTTCTGCCGCGCTGGTCACTTCGTAAACGCCAGTCTGGGGTACGCCCGTAAAGTCAATAATCACAGCGGCCCGTTGATCACTACCGTATGGCGCCACTACCTGAACGGACCACTTGTCGTTGTCGATCGGTCGGTCGCCCGCATTCGCGGCAGCCTCGTAGCCTTTGTACTTGGCGGATTTGCTGGAGATCGCGCCACATACACCATTACTTACGGGAGCCAGATCGTCCGGAGCAGCACTGCTTTGCGTCTCATCGAAGGTAAGCTCGAGATTGCCGTAATTGAACTCCACCGCACTGGAAATGAACGTCGAGGTATCCCGGGTGTACAGCTCGCCGTCGCAATAGACTTCACCGATCAAATCACCATCAGTGCCGATCTTGTAAACCCTCTTGGGAGCCAGGTCACCAGGACAGGAAGGCGTTGGCGGCTGCTGTACCGGCACAAAGCCTTGTAGATTGCAGGTGTCGTAGAGATCACCGGAGCTGTCGAAGTCATAGGCGATCAAGGTGGTACTGCTACGATCAATGGTGTCAGTCAGCTTGATCGGCCCGTTAGTCAGTGTGATAGAACCGCGACTCACAAACTCAACGCGCCAGGTGCCGTCATCGCGCTTGCGAAATTCCTCAAGAATCCGTGGGTAACTGACTTCGGTTCCTTCGACGGCGGCCAGACCTGTGTCCAGACTGGTACCGGAGACACCGGCAGACGAACCAGAGTCGTCACTTCCACCGCCACCGCCGCCACAAGCCACAAGAGAGGCGACGGCCAGAGTGGTAAAGGAGGCTCGAATAGTGTTTCGGAAAATCTCGTTAGACCGGATTATCGTCGATAGAGAACTTGGTTTGAAGGGATGCATCGACATACGTCAATCCTTTGCGAACTGCGAAAAATAAGGCCGATGCTAGCGAAGGTAGGGTGGCGACTGGGTTTTGTTTTGGTAATGGGGAGGCAATGTAAGGGTGACTGTTTCCACGAATTTCTGTTTTTAGAAAGTCACTATATTGAAAATAAAGGAGTTTTGATTCAGTCTTTAGATGGGTTTTGGGAGGGTTAAATCTTCGTGAGCAATCGGGCCTGGCTTTCAGAGGTCGGCGACATCGCGCACCGCAGGCAGGTTTCATCGAAAGTCCTCAAAATCTGCCATGATTGTCAGTAGGAGCTATAGTGTTAGATCGGAACATTATGGCCGTTAAGTGAGGGTAGCCTGAGATGTCGTCAGGTGACACAGTCTTTCCCGGGCGGCGCCCGGAGCCTGAGGGCACAGTTCAGCCGACTGGCCTCGACAGGCCATTACGGTCGTTAATGCAACGAGAGCATCCCGGAATGTCTGAATCTGAAGACAGCAGTCTTACCGTACATCTCACCCGGTCGGTGCTGCCCCGCATTTTCGATCACATCGATACGGCGGCGCTTATCGCCGATAACCACCGGCGGATTATCGCCTGCAACGCTGCGGCGCTTTCACTGTTTGGCTACCAGGAAAAAGACATCCTGGGACGCCTGTCCCGAGATCTTTACGTAAATACAGAGACCTGGGAACGCCTTTGGAGCAATCCAAGATTCGCGGCGGAGGCACCTGAGCAAAGCGATCGGTCGCTCCGTGTTAATTCCAGCGATGCTTATGTTGCCCGCTATCGGCGCAGGGATGGCTCTGAGTTCAAAGGCGAAACCAATGGCGGCCCTATTCGTGACACCCAAGGCAGGCTGATCGCTGTTGTTGGCTTCGTCAAAGACATAACTACCCGCCTGTCCGCGGAAGAAACCCTTAACGCCCTGCATTCCATTACCTCCTCGAGAGCTTTGGACTTCGATCAGAGGGTGGACGCCATTCTGGAGTTGGGCGCCAAGCATTTCGGCTTACCGGTCGGCATATTGAGCCACATCGAGAATTTTATTTATCGGGTGAAGCGGGCGCACACGCCCGACAACTCGATCGATCCCGGCACGGAGTTTCCCTACTACGAAACTTTTTGTAGCGAGGTGATGGACAGCATGCGTCCATTGGCGCTGCATCACATCGCTGCAAGTGAGATGAACGGTCATCCCTGTTACAGCGCCTTCGGCATTGAGGCCTACCTGGCCGCGCCAATTTTGGTAGACGGGCAGCCTTATGGGACACTGAACTTCTCCGGCCCGACCCCTACCCGTCCCTTCATTCGGCAGGATTTCGAGCTTCTCAAGCTGTTTGCAGAATGGGTAGGGCATGAACTCGCCCGGCACCGAGACTTGCGTGAACTTGAGGACGCGCGGCGCCAATTGGAGCTGATGGCGCGTACCGATCCTCTCACTGGGCTCTTCAATCGCCGGCACATGGAAGACCAGTTGTTAAGAGAGGTCGCTCACGCCCGCCGCTACGGCCAGCCGCTCTCAGTGGCTTTGCTGGATATGGACCACTTCAAGAAAATCAACGACACCTATGGCCATGCCGTTGGCGACGACGCGCTTCGTTTGCTGGCTCGCGAAGCCCAGCGGATATCGAGGCTTTCCGATATTTTTGCCCGCTGGGGTGGTGAAGAGTTTTTGGTATGCCTTCCGGCTACTGGCTCTGAGGGTGCCCAGATTCTGATCTCCCGCATCATGGACGGTGTTAAAGCCCGGGGATTAACGGTGGGCGATCAGCAGGTTTCCTTAACCGTGAGCGTCGGTATAACGTCGCTGAGGGAAGGGGATGATCCTATGGCGCTGGTCAACCGGGCCGATGCGGCCATGTACCAGGCCAAGCAGAACGGTCGTGACCGCATCGTTATTGATCAACCCGACTGAAATTTCCCTTTTTTGGGGCGTCCGGTGGTCAATAGTCGCTTCAGTGCCTTAAGGTGGTGCCTGAAGGCTGTAATAGTCCCTTGGGTGACCAGCCGGCGAACACCGGCTCGCTCTGTGGGCTTACAGGCACTTCTGCTGGCCTGCGCTATGAAAACCCAATGTATCCGGTAGGTACATCTCCCGCTGTCTGCTGCGTCGCTCATCGATATTATCTGCCGACAACGCACCTTCCGTTATTCAGAGGCTCCTTTGATAGGGCCTGGTTTCTCCCGTTTTGAAACCGCTGTCGCATTTGCCTGAGTAACGCACTGAAGAAAACACGCCAAGGAGACCCATCGTGATGACTGTTTCCACCATCCGTAACACCGTTTTGTCACTCAGCCTGGCTACACTCGGCGGCTGTGCCGTTTTCAGTCAGGGGAATGGAATTGAAGGGGACTGGGTCGATGAAAATCGCACCGTTGTGGTGACCTTTGATGGTGACAATGAGGTCGTTGTGACGCCCACAACAGCTGCGCCATTCGATATCGGTAACCAACTGATCGGTGAGTATTCTTTCGACACCCGTGGCAACGGGTATCTTTATCTGCCTGGCCGTACAGACGGCAAACTGGTGGAGAAAACCTATCCGTTCAGTCGCGTTTCTAAAAAAGAGCTTCGCTTCAGCTCAGAAGATAATAAATGGGATCGGCTGAAGCGTCGTTAACTGGCGGTTCCTGCGCCTTGCCGGCACATTTTTTGTATCCTTTCCCTCATGAGTTTCCAAGAGTCTCCAAGAGATTCCGTAAATCACCATTAAACCTGTAACCCTTGGGCACATTGGTGGAATAATGCCGTCAAGTACTGACGGCATTATTCGTAAGGCGGATATCCGCAGATTTTTCAGAGTGAGTTCCGGTATCAATCATGCTCACGCAATCTCTCTGTTCAGGGATTGGCTGCTGTAGCCGGCGCGGTGCAAGTCAGGCCTGGGCAAAGCTCCCAGGATCTGGCCCCTGCACTGGCCCAGGATTGATGGAACTGCAAGAAAACGGAACTTTCTGGTCAGCCGGACCACGTTCCTGTCCCAATTGGCTCATCCGGCAGGAGTATTCATGACCATAACCGTCGCTATACAGCACAACACCTATTACGAATTTGATCGTCCCATAAAACTTTGGCCGCATGTTGTGCGTCTGCGTCCGGCACCTCACAGCCGTACCCCCATCAAGAGCTACAGTCTGAAAATTGGTCCTGAGAATCACTTCATCAATTGGCAGCAGGATCCCTATGGAAACTTCCAGGCGAGGCTCGTCTTCCCCGAGAAGACACGCCGGCTTTCTGTGGAAGTAGAAGTCATCGCGGATCTGACGGTTATCAATCCCTTCGACTTCTTTATCGAAGAATACGCAGAGCATTATCCCTTCGAGTATCAGCCGCAGCTCAAGAAAGAACTTGAGCCCTATCTGGAGACAGAGGCTCAGGGTGAGCTGTTCCAGAAATTGCTGGATGGCGTCGATCTCAAAGAACAGCGGGTGATCGACTTTCTGGTATCGCTGAACCAGGATCTTCAGCAGCGCATTCAGTACTCCGTACGCATGGAGCCGGGTGTTCAGACCCCGGAAGAAACGCTCGAGCTGGCGGTCGGTTCCTGCCGCGATAGCGCCTGGTTGTTGGTCCAGTTGCTTCGTCATCTCGGGCTTGCGGCTCGTTTTGCCTCAGGTTATCTGGTGCAGTTGACCGCCGATGAGAAAGCGCTGGATGGGCCCTCTGGTCCTGAAGCGGACTTCACGGATCTGCATGCCTGGTGTGAAGTGTTCCTGCCTGGCGCCGGCTGGGTAGGTATGGACCCCACTTCCGGTCTGTTTGCCAGCGAAGGCCATATTCCTCTGGCCTGTACACCGAGTCCTTCCTCTGCTGCGCCTATCGAAGGCTTCACTGAAAAGTGTGAAGTTGAATTCTCCTACAGCAATACCGTTTCCCGATTCCACGAAGATCCACGGGTGACCAAGCCGTACACCGATGCCGAATGGGCTGACGTGCTGGCGTTGGGCGACAAAGTCGACGGTCTGCTTGAGCAGAATGATGTCCGTCTGACGATGGGTGGAGAGCCCACTTTTGTTTCCATAGACGACATGGAATCGGCCCAGTGGAACACTGAAGCCTTGGGCAAGGAAAAACTGGCGCTGGCCAAGCAGCTGCTGCTGCGCCTGCGTGACCATTTTGCGCCGAAAGGCTTGCTGCATTATGGCCAGGGCAAGTGGTATCCCGGTGAGGAAGTACCGCGTTGGGCGTTGGGCCTGTTCTGGCGGACCGATGGCCACCCGATGTGGGAAAACCAGGAAATGCTGGCTCGCATCGATAAGGATTATGGCCACAGGATCAGTGACGCAGAGGAGTTCGTGAAGAATCTTGCGGCCCGCCTCAACGTACCGGACTTCTGTGTGAATGCCGCTTACGAGGACGGACTGCACTATCTTCTGGAAGAACAGAATCTGCCCGCGGGTGTGGATGCCCAGATTGCCTCGGCCAAAGACGATCTCTCCCGCCGCCGTCTGGCGAGAGTGCTGCAGCAGGGACTGGATACGCCGAGCGGTTACGTGCTGCCGATTGAATGGAACGCTTTTGCGGGACACTGGCAGTCGAGCCGATGGGAGTTTCGCCGTGAGCGTCTCACTCTGATTCCCGGCGACTCACCTATTGGTCTGCGTCTCCCCCTGAACAGCCTGCCGCCGGCGTCGGAAGAAGAAAAGTTTCAGGCCGAGGCAGATCCCATGCGGGATCTGCCGCCACTCGATCCGGCCGATGATCTGATCCGTACTGCCCAGGAAAGCTGGGATCGCAGTAATCAGACTCAGCCCCAGACGGCGCGCCGCACCGATAAAGAGTGGAATTACCCCTGGAAAAACCTGGTGCGCACCGCCATGTGCGTCGAGCCCCGTGAGGGCAAGTTGCACATTTTCCTGCCGCCGCTTCCCTATCTGGAAGGCTATGTAAATATCATGGCCCAGATCGAAGCCACGGCAACTGAGCTTAATCTTCCAGTTGTGATTGAAGGCTATGAGCCGCCGCGTGATCCGCGTATGCAGAAACTGCTCGTTACGCCGGACCCCGGTGTCATTGAGGTGAATATTCACCCGGCCAGCAACTGGCGGGAAATGGTCGGTAACATGACCGAGCTTTACAAAGCGGCGCGAGAGTCACGGCTGGGCACCGAGAAATTCATGCTCGACGGCCGCCATACCGGAACCGGCGGCGGTAATCACATCACCATCGGTGGCCTGACACCTTCGCAGAGTCCGATGCTGCGCCGTCCTGATCTGCTGCGCAGTTTCGTGACCTACTGGCAGAATCATCCTTCCCTGTCCTACCTGTTTTCTGGCGCGTTCATTGGCCCGACAAGCCAGGCGCCACGAGTGGATGAGGGGCGGGATGATGCGCTGTATGAGCTGGAAATAGCGTTCAGTCAGATGCCTCAGGGCGAGGTTCCGCAGCCTTGGCTGGTAGATCGCCTGATGCGTAACCTGCTGATCGATATGACAGGAAATACCCATCGAGCCGAGTTCTGTATCGACAAACTCTATGCGCCGGGCAGTGCCACAGGTCGCTTGGGGCTGCTGGAATTCCGGGGCTTCGAAATGCCGCCGCACAGCCGCATGGCACTGGTCCAGGCCCTGTTGCTGCGGGCGCTGGTTGTTCGGTTCTGGCGTAATCCGTACCGCCAGAAACTGGAGCGCTGGAACACCCGTCTGCACGATCAGTTCATGCTGCCGCACTACATCTGGGAAGATATCAAGGAAGTCGCGGAAGACCTTCAGGAAAACGGACTGGATTTCCGCGCTGAATGGCTGCTGCCATTCCGTGAGTTCCGCTTCCCCCACTACGGTACGACGGAACTGGGCGATATCCAGCTGGAACTCAGCTGGGCGATTGAGCCCTGGAACGTGTTGGGCGAGGAGGTGACCAGCTTCGGCACGGCAAGGTATGTGGACTCCTCCGTGGAGCGGGTGCAGGTACGCGTTTCCAATATGACGGGTAGCCGCTATGTTCTGGCGTGCAATGGTCGTCGGGTGCCGCTGCGTAGCACCGGTCGCCACGGCGAATTTGTGGCTGGCGTTCGCTACAAAGCGTGGGCGCCGCCTTCGGCGCTGCATCCCACCATCGGAGTACAGACACCGCTCGTGTTCGACCTGATCGATACCTGGAATGGTCGTTCTATCGGAGGCTGCAGTTACCATGTCTCCCATCCGGGTGGCCGTAGCTATGACTCCTTCCCGATCAACGCCAACGAGGCGGAATCCCGCCGTGGTAATCGCTTCACCACGACAGAGCATACCCAGGGGCCTTTCACGCCTCGCCCGGATCTGGATGCGTTGCGTGAGTTCTTCCCTCATCGCGATCCGCGTCCAATGGCGCCACCTCCAGAAGAATCACCGGACGAGTTCCCTCATACACTGGATCTGAGGACTCGGCCAAAGTTCTGATAAGCGCCGCGATGCTCTGCAACGATCAGTACTGCAACGATAAAAGACACGCCCGGACTGGTTCCGGGCGTGTCTTTTTCAGGCTTCCAGCGGCATGGCTGGCAACTGATCTTCGAGCCGGCTGGCGAATTCCAGCGGTTTGAGGGGACGGTCGAAGTGGTAGCCCTGTAGCTTGTCGCAGCCGAGGTCCGTCAGAATTTTTCTGTGGGCTTCGGTTTCGACGCCTTCTGCGACAACCTGCATATTCAGACTGTGCGCCAGGTTAATCATCAGCTCGACAAACGCGACACTGTTGGGGTCGGACTCGATGCCAACGATAAATTCCTTGTCGAGCTTAAGGATGTCCATGGGATAGCGCTTCAGGTAGGCCAGGCTGGAGTAGCCCGTTCCAAAATCATCCAGAGCGACGCAAAAGCCCTTGGCCCGCAGCGACTGAAGCGTTCGCGCCGCAGCATCGGGATTACTCAGATAAGTGCTCTCGGTAATTTCCAGAGTGATTCTGGTTGCCGCAACGTCATAATCGAGCATCAGCGCGGCGATATCCTTCACAAAATCTGGATGAACCAGCGCTTTCGGGCTGATATTGATGGCAAGGCGAAATTCGGGTTCCAGCTTCCGTTGCCATTGATCCAGCAGATCGAAACCTCGCTCGATAATCTGCAGTGTCATTTTGTAGATGAGATTTTTTTCCTCAGCGAGCGATATGCATTTCTCGATATCCACAGCGCCCTCGTCCTCCGGGAACCGGCAAAGCAGTTCAGCGCTGCAGATGCGCCCGGTCCGGCTATCGATAATCGGCTGGATAGCGGTTCCCAACTGATCCCGTTCAGTGATCTGCTTGATCATTTTGACCAGCTGGTTCTGCTGTTCGTTATCTTTTTCAATCCGGCGTGAATAGAACCGATGCTGGCTACGCCCCATTTCCTTGGCGTGATACATCGCGGCATCGGCTCGTCGCAGCAGCGTTTCGTGATCTTCCCCGTCGTCCGGATAGACGGCGATACCCATGCTGGCGCTGAGATCGAACTGATTATCGTATTGACCATCCAAAGCCCTGATTCGCTGCTGCAGCTTTTCCACAACGCAGAGAATCTCTTTGGGTGTATCGATGTTCTCGAGAAGGACAACAAACTCATCGCCACCCAGCCTGCAAACCGTATCGCTGCTACGCACGGTGCTCAGTAGCACGTCAGCCACTGACTTCAGAAAGGTATCGCCGGCGGCGTGTCCCAGGGAATCGTTGAGCAGTTTGAAGTTATCCATGTCCAGGAAAATAACGCCGACTTTTTTGCAATAACGTTGAGCGTTGGCGCAGGCATGAACCATACGGTCGGCCAGCAGGACCCGGTTGGGCAGATCGGTGAGCGCGTCGTGCTTGGCCAGATAGGACATCCGCTCGACAGCCTCGCGCGTTTCTGTGGTGTCCTGGATGACCATGACAGCGCCAACCAACTGCTGTTGATCGTTGAGAATTGGGGCAACTGAATCCGCGATACTGACCATCTCACCGGACTCCGTCTGCAAACAGGCATCGGCGGGAATGGAGTGGCGCTTGCGGTCCCTCAGACAAGCCCGCACCGGGCTGTCCAGACGCTGACCATCCTCTTCGGAGAATATTCTGACGATACTGTCGAAGGGCTTTTTCAGGGCCTTCAGCGGCGGGATGCCAATAAGCTTTGCCGCGGCTGGGTTAATAAAAGTGATATTCATCTGATCGTCGGTTACCACGACCCCATCGGCGATGGAGCGAAGCGTCACTTCGAGCATCTCCTTATCCGCCGATAATTGCTGAGCCAGACGGGTTTCGCGGGAAATGTCCTGAATGACAGCCAAAACGCCGTCGTCCTCTTTGCTCTGGCCGGTGTCGGATATGATCGAAACCGTCACGCTCAGATGATCGCCATTTCGCCGGATCAACTCGCACACCGCATTGCCGCTCGATGAGGCCTGAGGATTCAGCTCGTCATTGGCTGATGATCCATGGGGCAGGGCCTCGTAACCGGACACCACAAAATCGGTGAAGCGTCGTCCTATGACATCCGTGCGCTCATAACCCAGAAGAGTCAGCCAGGTGTCGCTGACCGAGATCAGCCTGCCTGTGCGATCAACGGCATGAATCGCAGCGGAAGAATTCTGATACAGCGTGTGGTTTCGCTTGAGCGTTGCTTCAAGTTTTTGAGTCAGCCGCTTTCTGCCGTCAACGGCGACCGCCAGTAGCAGGGGGAACAGCAGAATCAGGAGGTTAGGCGTTGAACCAAGCATTGCCTGCCAAGTGGGTTTGCCGGAGGACTCAGCAAGCTGGCCGATGTTTGCAGACAGTATCAGTGCGGCGAGCATGAAAGAAACGGCTACCTGGGCAACGTTGCTCAGCAGTGCCGCCGCCAGCAGCATTACGGTGAAATAAATCAGAGAATCCTGCTGCGCAGTGAAAATGCTCGCCGTTATCGCCAGAGCCATACCGCTGGAAGCCACCAAGGCTCTGGTTTCGAGAAGTGAGCGGAAGGTTTCGGCGGGACCGCTGATGGCCAGGTGCAAGGCGACTGGCGCTGCAGCCAGGCTCCCCAGAATGGCCGGAACCGTGTAGGTAAGCCAGGCTTCCGGAAACGGTCGTTCGGAGACGGAAAACATCATGATGAACAGCAGTGACGAACCGATAATCGCGGGCACCAAGCTGACCAGCGCCAGCGCGGTCGCATAGGTCGATGGCTGCACCAGCAGTTCGGCGCGTGCCTCTGGCTGGCGAAGCAGTCCCGCAGCCAGATGGGCGGTAATCGCAATAGCTACCAGATGCGGAATGGCGAAACTGGTCGTATGGAAGCCCGCTGTCGCCAGATCGTCGGTGATCGCGAAATGCACGAGGCCCAGCATTGGTAAAACCAGCGGCCAGAATCGATCGCGCTCCCTGCGCGTCGCCAGATACACACCGATCAGAACATCGGCAAACCAAGTCACCGACAGAAAGTTGTCGGCTCCCGGAAACGTCAATAAAAACAGTAAAAGCAGACTGTAGAGACCGGTTGCGCACACCACCGACTCCAACCAACAGGAAAAACTGCGCATATGTCGCTCCGTGCGTAGCTCAGAATCCTGGCCGATACGTCGGGTCAGGCGGTTTTTATTGTTTTGCAGTTATAACCTGTAGCCATACTTGGCGTATAAATCCAAATATCAAAACAAATTGTAATGAAATGTAAGGATCGAACTGAGCTGTCACGAGTACGCCCACCTGCGCAATTTTGAATGGAGAGCCCCATTAAAATATGGGCATTTCCCATCGCTCGGTGAGTGCGGAGGACGACGGAGTCAGAGAAGTGAGAAAGAGGGTTGAGGTCAAGATGAGGAGAGAGTGTCTGGCTGATGTTGAACCGAACGCCTCAGTAAAAGGCGCCGACGGCCCGGGAGCGCGTCAGCGTCAGTTATGCCGAGTCCGTTGATCAATTAAACCTCATCGGCTCGCCAGCAGGCCAGTTGCTCGCGCGGCACGCTCGGCCACATTTCGCTGGCACCGACTGCCGCAAGCACCCGTTCGGGCGTGGCCGGGGTATCCAGCGGGGGGCTGAATCGATAATCAGTCAGGCTGGAGATGGCGTCTCGCAGGGCGCTCCAGACCGAAATACCCAGCATCAGCGGCGGTTCTCCCACCGCTTTTGAGCGAAATACGGTGGCTTCCCGGTTGGGGCTGTCGGCCAGAAGCGACACATTGAATATTTCCGGACAGTCGGCCGCCGCAGGAATCTTATAGGTGGCCGGTCCATTGGTCATCAGCCGGCCGTCGGGGCTATAGACCAGTTCCTCGGTCGTCAGCCAACCCATACCCTGAATGAAGCCGCCCTCGATCTGGCCCCGATCAATTTCCGGATTCAGCGACTGGCCGACGTCATGCAGAATATCCGCGCGCAGTAACCGGTATTCCCCAGTCAGAGAGTCCATCACCACTTCTGAGCAGGCAACACCATTGGCGTAGTAGAGAAAAGGCTGCCCTTTACCGGTCTCACGGTCATAGTGAATCTGAGGGGTGGCATAGAATCCGGTCGCGGAAAGCGAAACCCGGTGCATGTAGGCCAATTGAATTAATTCTGGCCAGGGGACCACCAGGTCACCCACCTGAACCCGATTGCCAATAAAGCTGACCGCTTCTGGCTCGACTTGCCAATGTTCCGCAGCGAAGCTGCGCAGGCGACCAATCAAGGTTTCGCAGGCGTTTAGCGCCGCCATGCCGTTCAGGTCGGAACCTGATGAGGCGGCGGTAGGGGACGTGTTCGGAACCTTGTCGGTGCGGGTGGCAGAGACCTGGATCATGCTCAGGTCCAGTTTCAGAACCGAGGCCACTACCTGCGCGACTTTGGTGTAGAGTCCCTGGCCCATTTCCGTTCCGCCATGGTTCACCACCACGCTGCCATCGGTGTAGATGTTCACCAGTGCGCCGGCCTGATTCAGATGTTTGGCCGTGAATGATATTCCGAACTTGACCGGGGTCATGGCCAGCCCCCGTTTGAGAACGGGGCTGGTGCGATTGAACTGGGTGACCTCCTCACGCCGGGCGCGATAGTCGGCGCTTTTCTCCAGCTGCCGGAACATCATCGGCAGCAGATGCTGCTTAACCTCTTGGCCGTAGTGGGTCACATCCCGGCCCGGTCGATAGAGGTTTCGGAACCTGACATCCAGAGGATCCTGATGGATGTGTCGTGCAATATCATCCATGGCCTGCTCGATAATCATCATCCCCTGCGGACCGCCAAATCCACGGAAGGCCGTATTGGAAACCGTGTGGGTTTTGCAGCGATGGCCGGTGACCCGAGCGTGGTTGAGATAATAGGCATTGTCGGCATGGAACATGGCGCGATCCACGATGGCGTCGGACAGATCCGGCGAATAGCCACAGCGACCAGCGACCATGATGTCTGCTGCCAATAACATGCCTTCTTCATCGAATCCGATATCGTAGGTGTTGAAGAAGTCATGGCGTTTGCCGGTCTGGACCATGTCATCGACCCGGGACAACCGATATCGAACCGGATGGCCTGTCGCTCGTGCCAGCAGGGCAGCAACACAGGCCAGTGGCGCGGCCTGGGTTTCCTTGCCGCCGAAGCCGCCGCCCATTCGCCGTACCTCAGCATGCACCTCGTTGATCGGAACGCCCAGAACCTCCGCCACCAGTTTCTGTACTTCCGCCGGGTGCTGGCTGGAGGTATGCACGAAAACACCCCGATCCTCGGTCGGTTCCACCATGCACACCTGACCCTCGAGATAGAAGTGCTCCTGTCCGCCCACATGCTGCTGGCCGCAGAGCCGGTGAGGCGCCAGCGCCAGCGACTGCATGGGGTCGCCGCTTTTCTGTATGTGTGTAGGACGAACGAAGGAACAGGCGGCCAGCGCTTCGTCGACGGTGATGTATGCCGGCAAAGGCTCATATTCAATCTTGGCAAGGCGCGCCGCTTTGCGGGCCGCATCGTGACTGGTTGCGGCCACCGCGAACAACGGTTGGCCCACGTGTTCAACCAGATCTTTAGCCAATACCGGATCACCGGGAAAAACAGGGCCAATGTCGAGATGACCGGGAACATCGTCAGCGGTGATCACCGCGACCACGCCTGGCGCGTTGCGTACCGCGTCGAGTTCCATGGACAGAATCCGGGCATGGGCATGCTCGCTCTGGCCGACAGCCGCATGCAGCATGCCTTCCGGGCAGGGGAGGTCGTCGACATACCGGGCCAGGCCGCTCACATGCTTCCAGGCACTGTCGTGGGGTGTTCCGCTACCAGCCTGGCCGAGAATCGCCGGGTCAGAAGCTGAAGGAGTGGAGGTCAGCTTACGCATGGCTATGTGGCGCCTTTTGGGGGTCGGGTCGCTTTCTGTTCAGGGCGCGGTGCTGAAGCGCCTCGTTTTGACTCAGGTGTTGGGAATGCCGTTCCAAACTAGTGCCTTTGCCATCTGATAGGCGCCGCCGGACAGCTGTTTTCAGCATTATCGTGACATGAAGCAATAATCTCGCCCGGACGACTCATTCAGTCAAGTTCGTCCCCAAAAGAGTCGGATTCACAGCAAAGGAGTGATCGCCTTCGGAAAACCAGAAATCTTTTCGCTCCCAAACTTGCGTATCTTTTTAATTGTGGTTACTTTTTAAACATGTCTGTGTTTAACCTTATTTTAACTTTTCGTCTTTACTTCAATCGGTCCCGAGTTCAACCGATCCGGGCCTGGTGACTGAATACACGGCGTTTGTCGCGTCGAAGAATAATCCGCTGGCACCAGTGCCAGCAGTCTGCCCGGCAAAGGAAGCTGCCTTAAATGCGCGTGAGAGATGGTGCTGCGCTGGCACCCCCGTTGCTCTTCGAGCAACTCTTTGACCGATGGTCGCAAGCCGTGGTCGTGGTTGATGGACGCGATGAGATCGTGTTCTCGAACCCGGTCGCCAGTCGTCTGCTGAAATATGAGCAACGAGATCTGCAAGGCACCTCCCTGAGCGCTCTCATGCGCCTGGACCGGGCTGACGCACTCTGCAAAGAAACTCTGATAAAGCCGTTAACTCATATTCAGGAGCTGGCTGTTCTGCTCAAACGCAGTGATGGCTCGCCTCTTGCCGCCGAGATAACGCTGGAGCCGCTGGCTCTGGGAAAATCCGGAAATCATAAAATTCTTATTATTCGTGAATTGGATCAACGGCTCGCCGAAGAGGGGTTGTTGGCGGGGCTGCATTGCATCAATGCCGATCAGGTCCGCTCGATGCCAGAACGCATCGATGCCATGCTCGAACTGGGGCTGCAACATTTCGGCATGTCTTTCGCGGTAGTGACCAGCGGCAAGTCTGATCAATGGCAGGTTAACTGGCATAAGCTTCGGGCGCCGGGGCAGACGTTCGTAATGCCCTCGAATTGCGAAGACAGCTATTGCGGCTATGTTGTCAATTCAGAATCTACCCTGGCCTTTAATGATGTCGCCAACAGTTTTCTGGCTAAGGAGCCCTGTTATGGGCTCAACCCACTCGGTTCGTTTCTGGGAGGGCCGATCAGGGTTGGAGACGAGGTAATTGGCGCCCTCTGCTTTGGGGGTATCGAAGCTCGGGCTGAATTTACTCCCGCCGATATGCGGCTGTTGCAGGTACTGGCGGAATGGTTGAGTCAGGAAGTTGCCCGTGATCGCCAGACTCAGGGCTGGCAGCAGCGCGAGAGATTACTCCAGGAGCAGGCGGTGACCGATGAGTTGACCGGCCTGTTCAATCGGCGTTTTCTTCAGGAATCGCTGCAAAAAGAGCTGAGGCTGGCCCGGCAGACGGGACGGGAAGTGACGGTCGCTGTCATTGACTGTGATCACTTCAAACAGGTCAACGATACCATCGGCCACGTCGGTGGCGATCAGGTACTGAAAGCCTTTAGCGAATGCGCACGCAAACGTCTGCGCAGGCCGGATGTGCTCGGACGCTGGGGAGGCGAGGAGTTCGTCATTATTTTTCCTCAAACCCCGGTGGCCGAGGCGATGATCTCGCTCCAGCGCGTGGCCGACGCCGTGCGTCATCTGTCGTTACCCGGCGACGGTCGCCTTCCGCCGCTCACGCTTAGCATCGGCGTGGCGGGCAGCAGGATCAGTGAGTCGCCCGATCAGTTGCTGATTCGGGCGGATACAGCCATGTACCAGGCTAAACAGGCGGGCCGGAACCGCATCGAGGTCTGTCGCCAGGCAAAGCACTGAGCGACCATTAATTCTTCAGTTCCGCCCCGACCATTTCTCAAGAGCCGCGCGCGGCACCATGATGTAGCCGTTAATAACCAGATCGTCGGTCGAGGCTCTCAGCCCCAGCCGTGCTGTGGGTGCTGACCGATCAAGCTGATAGGAGCCTTCCCTGAGAACCACGTCAGGCTTTCCCTCGCTCTGAACAATCACCCGGTCGCTGGCCGACAGATTCCTGCCTTGCTCCGCGCCTTCCAGATCAAGTTTCAAAACCAGCTCCAAGGCTGCGCTTTGTTCACAGCTCTGGGCATCAGCCTGCTGACACCAGTGGCCCGTCACCCTTCGAACGCTTCGCGCGCCGTCGCTGCCGGGCAGGGACTGGGCCTGAAACTCGCTGGCGCGCCAGGGCCTGCCGAAAAACTCTCCAGTCATGGGTTGATCGGCCACCGGATAACAATAGGTTTTGATCTCCGTCGGCGGCGTCTGCCAGGCCAACATGAGATTTCTCAAGGTACCGGTTCCATTAATGCGCCCCGTCTCCTGTTCCACCCTTACCAGGGTGTTGAACGCAATATCACTCCGACAGGGTTGCGCCAGAGATGTCGGCACCTCCCACAATCCGGTTTCTTCGTTGAGCTGGCCGCTACCGACCTCGAACTGATCGCCAGCCCTGACGCCGGCCATCCAGAATCGGCTGGAAGGATCATCGTCTTCCAGAAGTCTCGCCAGGTTCTGTGTCTTATTTTCGACCGAAGCATTCCAGAACTGTTGTGCGGTTTCCCGGCTGATGTTCGCGTCCGGATCGGAGCAACCCTGAATAACAAGGCCTGCCATGACCGCGAGACCTGTAATCGCCAACTTCTGAAGCTGCATTCTGGATCTTTCCCTTAGATGGTTGCCTGGGTCGCAGACTATTTAGCTTTGAGCGCTGGTCGTCCAGTTTAGAGGGGCGAAGGCAGCGATCAACCCTCGCGTGCTACACCGGCGCTTGGCAACGTTATTCCTGTGGAACCGTCACGGTTTTTTGCTAGATAGATCGACAGGAAATTCGTGGATCATGCCGCCGGCAAGTTGATGTCTGACCATTAAACCCGCAGGGGATCTGATCCTTTTCCTGTCGGGGCGCGTACACAGACATTCACAGGCTAGAAGTGTTGGCGCGAATCTTCGCTAGACACCCTTCAGACTGTTAACCAATTAGCTGGGAGCGCACTTGATTGAAAGCACTCCCAGCCGCGTGAGACTTGCCGTCGAGGGATTAGAAGCTCATGGCTTTAAAATACTACGGACCCGGCGAACATCCAGCCGGATTCATGGGATTCCGAGTTGCAGTGAGTTTTGCTGGAGAGTATCGCCAGACGTATTTTTCTACTCGTCATGTCAACGAGCAGGACGAAAGCAACCCGTTTTTCCGCCGCATCTCCCTGCAGGCTCGCATTCAAGAGGCGAGCTGGCAGGCCGATAGTCTTTACTACCAGTACCGCCGGTTTGTCACCAGCAACCACTCGTCGACCAAAGAGGGCCGCGGTGTTGGCGTTCATGGGATTACTGCGGGATTCTTTCTGGACCGCCGCAAGAAATGGGAAGCTGCATTCTCAGTGCAGAGAGCGAACGGCACGCCAGCCAGATTTTCATTCAGGACCCAGCCGTTCGGTGAGGTATGGCGCAGAGCGGTCGATCTTTGGGCAGACGAGCACGAGATCCTGGTCGAAGATCGTCAGCGCATTAAGCACGATGCGCCCGATCCGCACCAGTTCACTGAGTTGCGTCGGGTTATGAATGAGAAGGAAGGCGTCGACATTCCGATCGAAGCGCTGCATCCCGTATTCAAGGAACAGCGAGACGAAATAGCCTCTGCCCGCTCACGGGCGAAAGCTCGCAATATCAGTATCGGCCAGCCTGCAAAGCAGCCGGTGTCCGAAGATATTCAGGCAGAGGTGCTGGAATGGTTCGAATCACAGCGTCGCAGCGTAACCAGCTAACGCGCTGGAGGTTTCAATCGATTCAACCAAGTTTTAGTGCACTTCAACAACGCCGGCCATGTTGCCGGCGTTTTTGCACGTGGCTTTGGCTACCCCCCATCATTACGGGTCATGCGCTCCGCTCGGCGATTGAGTTGTCTGGCAATGAGCGGCGCCGCCCCCATGAGCGCGACAACCCGCAACATGTGATGAAAGGCGACGAACACCGGGTCCAGATGCAGAGCGACAGCCAGTATGGCCAGCTCACCGATACCGCCAGGGGCCATGGCCATTAGCGCGACGTCGTAGGGGGTGCCCATGGTCAAGTGCAATACCTCAGCAATGGCGGCCATAACGCCGAGAGCAAGCAGCGTGGCAACGACGGAATCCGCCATGTGAGCCCGTAACGCCTGCAGTGACAGTCCCCTGAAGCGGGCGCCGATGGAGCTTCCCAGCACCAGCAGCATGAGATTCAGACCCCAGCCGGGTACGTCAAAACGGGCGACTTCGAACAGCGAAAGTGAGGAGGAAACCCCCAAAGGTAACAGGAGGGCTGGTGTCGGGAGCTTGGTCTTTTTGCCAAGGGCAATCAGCGGCGGAATGGTCAGCAAAAGCCAGGCAGCTGAAAACTGACTGCCGGTTTTGGAGGAAGTCTCGGTGGCGACCGTTGCGGAGTCTGCCATCCACCAGAACAGCGGCGGCAGAATGAGCAGTATGAGCACAATTCGCAGGGACTGGGAGAGGGCAATTTTGCGGGGATCGCCGCCGCTGGCTTCCCCCATCATGATCATGGCCGTCATTGCACCCGGTGCTGCCGAAAACCAGGCGCTGACCGGATCGAATCCGCGCCGCCGCAGCCACCAGGCGCAGAGCATGGTAGAGGCGGCCACGCCGATCAGCAACAGTGCCGCAGAAACAGGCCACTGCAACATGCGCATACCCATTTCAGCGGTGACGTGGCTACCCAACACCAGCCCCAGAACACCAAGAAAATAAAGCCGTGCCCGCTCGGGAACAGCAACCGGCTGGCGGCTCATGGCCGCGATCAGATTGAAAACCAGCGGCCCCAGCATCCACGGCAGCGGCGTATTCAGCCAGGCGAAAAGCGCACCGCCGACGGCACCAATGGAAAGGGAGTATAAGAAGGAAGCGAGCATTCGCTGATTATGCCGGACCACAGGAATGATGCGAACCAGCGACTGTGGCAACGCCCAATGCTTTGGCGATAAAGCCTGGCTCGACTATGTTTGAGTCATGCAACCGAATTTTCGCCATAGTCGCCGGACGACCGCCAGGAACCCATGATCAGACGCAACACTGCGCCAGCCTCAATCGCCTGGATACTCGCAATACTGACATTCACCGGAACCGGGGAGGCCGCCAACAGCAGCGAATCACTGGCTCCCACAAATGCTCGCTTCAAGACCAGCTTCGAAGAAGTCACCTTGCCCGGTCGGGAGCATATGGGATTTCTCGGCGGTCAGTTTCTGTATGACCTGGCTCCGTGGCTCTCGTTTGGCCCGGCAGGATATGGAGCGCTAACCGGAGAACGAGGCGGTTTTATAACCCTTGGTATCGCTGCTGACGTTCACTATCCCCTGACAGACTGGTTGTCTGCCAATGCCGGTTACTTCGTCGGTGCCGGCGGCGGTCGCGGCGGTTACACCCTGTCGGGCGGCGGACTGATGCTTCGGAGTCACGCCGGTCTCGATGTCCATATGGGCCGTTGGGGCATTCTTGGTGCTGGCGTCAGCCATCTGGATTTCCCGAATGGTCATATCGAGAGCACTCAGCCTTTCGTCGCCTACTCCTACCCCTTCAATACGTTGCTATCCAGTGGCTGGTCGATGCCCGGTAACAGCCTTTTGCCGGGCGCTGATACGCTGGCGGCCAACGAGCAGGAATTCGCTATTGTTCTGCGCCACTACGAGATTCCCGGTAGCGTAGAGACCGATGCGGGCGAGCCACAGAACCCCACCCTGCAGTTAGTCGGCGCTGAATGGCTGACTTATCTCAATGACAACGCGTTCCTGAAAATTGAGGGAGAAGGCGCCAACGGTGGCGACAGCCAGGGTTACATGCAGGTGTTCTTTGGCGGCGGCTACCGCTTTGAAATGACCCGCTCCACCGCGCTCAAACTCGCCGCATCTGCGGGGGTCGCCGGAGGCGGAGCCGTGGATACGGGTGGCGGCCTGCTGGTTGATGCCCAGGTTTCGCTTCAGCAGATGCTCTCTGAACGGTTATACGCGGAGTTTGGTGTCAGTTATGTCGATGCTCCGCAAGCCAGCTTCAAGGCGGCCAGTCTGGCAGCCAAACTGGGCTATCGCTTCGGCATTCCCGATGTGGGGGACGGACCGGTGCGCCTGAGCCAATTGGACGGCTACCGCACTCGCAATCTGCGGTTTCGCTTTATCCATCAACGCTACATCAAGGCCGACCCGAACTGGCGCTCACACCACGCCGATCTGAACGTGGATAACCTGGGTGTGGCGATGGATTACTTCCCTCACAGCAATCTCTACCTGACCGGCCAGGGCATCGCCGCCTACGATGGCGAAGCCGGTGCCTACATGGCGGGGCTGCTAGGCGGCGGACTTCATACTGCGCTGTTCGGCACGCCCTTCTACGCCGAAATTGAAGCGCTGGCCGGCGCTGCTGGCGGCGGCGGTCTGGACGTCAACGGCGGCCTGGTATGGCAGGCGAACGCCAACCTCGGTTATCAGTTCACGGATAAGCTCGGGCTCTCAGCCGGAGTCGGTCGCATGGAAGCGCCGAAAGGCAATTACCGGGCGAACGTCGTGGGGCTTGGGGTAATTTACCGTTTCGGGGTGTTTGTAAGAGAAGATTGACGAGTGGCTGATGTTGAAGAGAACCTCAAACCAGCGCAGCAGACTTCACCTGTGCCCACATCTGTTTTCCCGGTGTTAATGCCAGATGAGCCACCGAGCGCTGAGTCATGCGCACTAGCAGTGGACTGGTACCAACGCGAACCCTGACTAACGCCATCGCCGGATGATGATCGTCCGTGATGGTTTCCACCGTGCAGGGCAGGGCGTTCTGGATGCTGGTTTCAGCCTGGGGGCTGGCGGCAAGGCTTACATCCCGGGCCAGAATTCTCAGACGCGCAGAATCACCGCTCTGATATCCGCTGTTTCTGAGCCAGATTCCCAACCCCTGGCTTACCTCAAACTCCGCAAGATGCCACCGACGATCCACTGAGGTGACCCGGCTGTCCAATACCACGCCCGACTCTTCGCCCAGTTGCAGGGGAAATCCGGGATCCGCGAGTGTGTCTTCCAGGGAACCCTGCGCCAGGATCCGGCCATCTTTCATGGCGACCAGATGGTCCGCCAGTCGGGCCACTTCCGACACCGAATGAGTGACATAAATCAGAGGCAGCGACAGTTCGTTCTTGAGCGATTCCAGGTAGGGCAGAATTTCCTGCTTACGCTGCTCGTCGAGGGCCGCCAGGGGCTCGTCCATCAGAAGAAGGCGAGGGCGGCTAAGTAGCGCCCGGGCGATGGCGATGCGCTGACGCTCTCCGCCAGACAGATTGTGGGTCTGACGCTTGAGGGTATGGCCTATCCCGAGCAGGTCGATGATCTGGTTCAGGTCGGCATCGGCAACCGGCGCTCTGGCGCGTTTCATGGCAAACCGCAGATTGCCTTCAGCCGTCAGATGGTCAAACAGGCTGGCTTCCTGAAAAACGTAACTCAGGGGGCGTCGATGGGGCGGGATAAAAATCTTGTGGGACTGCCACACCTCTTGCCCAAAGCGGATGTTGCCACTGGCTCTCTCCAGCCCGGCGAGACAGCGCAAAAGTGTGGTTTTGCCCGAGCCCGAATGGCCAAAAATAACGGTCACGCCCGACATCGGCAGCGACAGGGAAACTTCCAGATGGAAGTCGCCTCGTGTGCAGGCCAGATGCGCCTCAAAACCACTCACAGAAATGACGCCTTGTGGGTATCGCGGCGCAGGCCGTAAACCAGCAGCAGCGCAACGAAGGAGAACACGACCATCACTGCCGACAGGGAATGAGCCTGAGCATAGTCGAGTGCCTCGACATGATCATAAATCTGCACCGAAACAACCCGGGTTTCGTCGGGAATGTTGCCGCCAATCATCAGCACCACGCCAAATTCACCCACCGTGTGAGTAAACCCGAGAACCGCAGCGGTCAGAAAGCCGGGTTTGGCCAGGGGCAGGGTGACATTGAAAAAAGTGTCCCAGGGGTTGGCCCCCAGAGTGGCCGCCACTTCCTTAGGCCGTCTGCCCAGGGCTGCAATCGCGTTCTGGATGGGTTGAACGACAAACGGCAGAGAATAGATGACCGACCCAATAACCAGCCCGCTGAAGGAAAATGCCAGAGTCCCAAGTCCGAGGGAGGTGGTGAGCTGACCCAATGGACCGGACGGGCCCATGGCGACCAGTAAATAGAAACCCAGCACGCTCGGCGGCAGTACCAGCGGCAGCGCCACCACCGTGCTGACCAGGGCGGTGATCCGGCTGCTGCTGTGACTCAGCCATAAAGCCAGAGGCGTCGCCACAATCATCAGGATCACGGTGACCACGCTGGCGAGTTTGAGCGTTAGCCACAAGGCGCCAAAATCAGCGGAAGATAGCTCCATAGGTACGGTTCTTAGTGCTGGGGGACGTCGCGAAGCTGGGCGCGACTCTCGGATGACCTGCTTGCACCGGTCAAAGGAGCAAAATGTTACTGACCCGGCGCGACGCTGGGAAGCGCCGAAGCATCCGCCTGAGAGGTTATCTGCGGCGCGCCCTGTCCTCTAACGGAGTCGCGACTCAACGCAAAACGATTCGAATTAGGAGATGGCAGGCTGTCATGGCTGTAACCTCCATTGCCGACTGTCAGGAAATTTTACAAGTGGCTAAAAAATAGCCAAGCAGGTTGGAGCAGGCATATTAGAAATCTGTCAGTGAGCAATTTTTGCAATTGTTCGCAAAGAAACGCAAACCCTTGAAGCGCCTCATTTGAGTGCATCATTTAATCACGGGTTTAAATTACGCGGTTGGAAAGGTGGCCAACAGCTCTGTAATTTTTAAGACATTATTCGAAGCATTACCACTAACTAAATGAAATGAAAGAGAGAATTGTCTGGGTTCAATACATTTTCTGACGATTTTTGGGATGTGCAGCCAGCTTCGCCCAGTGGGTAGATTGCAAGACATTGATAAATCTAGGAAAAGATTTGATGGCATCGAGTGTGCAATTGTACAGAGCGAAGACATCAACAGAATGTCTCTGGGTCCAGCCTCACCGGACTCGCCCACATGGAAAAGCAAATAAATTTAAGGAGTATTTATGCTTGCGCATTCGAAGAAACTCGCCGTTGCACTGGGTATCACCGCCGCTGCTTTCGCTGGTACGGCTTCTGCCGCACCGATTGAAGGCGCCCTGCTGTTCGGAGGCAAGACCAACTATGTAGACGCCAACGGTGATAACACTGCCAGCATCGAAGATGCAGTGAAAATCGATTTCGCCAAGTTGGGCGACGGATCCGGTAACAGTGCCATCGTTCTTGGCGCTGAAGGCGACTTCGCCAACACGCTGAACGTTGGTGATAGCGGCGATCTGAACGACCTCGTCTTCGATCCGACCTTTTCTGTCGATGGCGACTACCTGTGGTCGTTTGGCGACTTCACGTTCATGCTCGACAGCCTGAGTGTCGTCAACCAGTCTGCTGACTACCTGTCACTGTCCGGTACCGGCATGCTGACCACCACCTTGGAAGGCTACGACGACACTGAGTTCGCATGGTCTTACAGCAGCGACACTTCCGATGGTAAGGACGGCAACTTTGCGTTCTCGTCCACTGCAACTGAAGTACCCGAGCCGTCATCAATGGCTCTGCTGGGCCTCGGCCTGCTGGGTGCTGGCATGGCCGCGCGTCGCGCCAAGAAGTGAAGCGAATGATCTGATCAGTGCCGTGACAGGAGTCTTTCACTGGAAAGCTCTTGCCACCACAATCAGAGGCGCTAACAAGAAAAACCGGAATCCTTAGGGACTCCGGTTTTTTTTTGGGCTAACGAGTACCGAAAGCCTAGGAATCTGGATTTCTGAGAGCGCTTGGCCTTTATCCTCAGAATACCAGTGGCTGATTTGATGATTCATCAGACGAAGTGAATGGTGACTCCATACCGCAACAGACATTCTCTGTTGCAGTGGGGGCGGACGCTTCTTGAGTTGGGTGTCCGACCAATGCTGGTTTTGCTCACAAGTCAGCCCTCTCTTTGAATGTTAGGTGGAGTGGTGGATCGCACGAGCAACGGGTAGGGAGCAGACACCGCTGTTTCCAAGCCGTTCAGACTGTGCTTCATCCCTATTACGGGTTGAGCTGTGACTTGGCGGGTGGGTAAGGTACTTACGACGCCGGCCACGATGGCGATCAACCTCGATGATGGGCGACTCGATAATGGGTAAAAGGTACGCTTGTGTCTCTAACGGATCCCGATAACTGGACGCTGGCGCAGAGCCTGCTCATTTTTGCAGGCTGCGCCGTGGTGATCGCGCTGGCCGGCACTCGCATCACCCGGGTGGTTGACCAGCTGGCGGATCGAACCGGTATTGGCGAGGCAGCGGCGGGCGCCGTGCTTCTGGGGGCTTCGACGTCGCTGGGCGGTTGCGTTCTGTCGGTCAGCGCCGCCGCCAATGGCCACGCAGAGCTGGCCATCAGCAATGCGCTCGGTGGTATTGCGGTGCAGACCTTTTTCCTCGCGGTGGCGGATATGGCCTACCGCAAGGCCAACCTCGAGCACGCGGCCGCTTCCGTTCCCAATATGCTCCAGAACGCACTGCTGATCTGCCTGCTGGCCATGATACTGCTGGCACCATCGCTACCAGATGTGAGTTTCTGGGGCGTGCATCCCATCACGCCCGTTATGTTCGCCTTCTACCTTTACGGCGTTCATCTTGTCCGGGCCGTGGGGGAAGATCCCATGTGGCTGCCTTCGGTAACCCGGGAAACCCAGGAAGATGAGCCCGATGACGAAAGCTTTCAGCCGCCGATCAGTCGGCTCTGGGGCGAGTTCCTGTTTCTGATGGCCATCCTCGGCCTGGCGGGCTTCACCCTCGAGCCCGCAGCCTCCACCATCGCCCGCGATACGGGCATCGGACAGACCGTCGTCGGCGTGCTGATGACAGCCATCAGCACGTCCATCCCCGAGCTGGTCACCTCCATCGCAGCCGTCCGCCGAGGCGCCGTCACTCTCGCAGTTGGCGGTATTATCGGCGGCAACGCCTTCGACACACTGTTCACCGGCGCCTCCGACATCGCCTATCGCGAAGGCTCCATCTACCACGCCATGTCCGCCGATTCCGCCTTCTGGATCGCCCTGACCTTGCTGATGTCCGGCATCCTGATGATGGGCCTCATCCGCCGCGAACGCTACGGTATCGCCCTGATCGGCGCGGAGAGTGTTTCGATTCTGGTGCTTTACGTGTTGGGAGTGGTTTTGTTGGTTTGGTGAGTGTGGGGGGTGGCAGGGCTGCTGTGTTTAGGGGAACGCTCGAATTAGCGATATAACAAGACCAGAGGTGCGCACAGGCCCCTCGGCCGATGTTCTTCGCGGCACTCATTGATTACTATTTGCAGATCACGGACTCAGTACTTCTCCAGGGAATGGAATATGAAATACCGCAATGCAATCCTCCTGACCTTGCTGTTCAGCATGTTGTCATCCGGTTGCTCCGCCAATGATCTCAAGGTGCTCGAGCTTCCAATAGAGCGAGCCGCCGAAGCTGGCGTAACGGTCAACCGTGCTGGTCATCCTATCGAGCTTCCGCTCCAGTCTCTTACCGATGCAACGTTTGTCGGTAGCGATGGTGAGCTGATCCTCTATGCCGACGGCAGAAGCCTGTACGCCACCGTGGTGTCTTCGGAGGACTGGGGCAACCCTCCTATCCAGATGAATCAGGCGCCGGGCTATATCTTTAATCGCGACTTCAGCGCCATCGAGGATGCGGCCTCCCGGAAGGAAATCGAAGGGATTTCCAGGATGAATCTCGATGAGGAGGGTGGCAGGCAGCTCAGTACAGTGACGATCAAAAATACGACGATCTTCATTGCCTTTGGCGCCAATAAATCTGTTCTTATGCTCACAACCCCGGATAAGCCTGACCAATTCAGTCAGCTCGTTTTGAACGGATTCAGCTGGGATCAACTGGAGAAAGACATCCTGAAAGGCATTGGAAGTATGTAGGGAGCCTCGTACCTTTGCTCCCGAAGCGCGCTCTCTTGACTGGGTGGCCACTGATCGCGTCAACCTGCCTGAGGTAATCCACCAGTTCTCGCTGAACGATTGGCTTTCATGGCTAATTCCATAAAATCCTTCAGCAGCGTGTGATAGAGGCTAAGCTCCAATGTTAATCAAAACCAAACGCTCAAGGCACCGCCATAATTCGCTGCCATCTCGCTCAAGAAACCGGCCTCCATCGCGTCACAGTCACGCGGCTCCTTAAAGCGACGGCCCAGAAAGTGGATCTGGAAGCCCTAGAAAAGCTGGGCCTGCTACCTGAATGCCTGGTCGGCGACCTGCTGGAGCTAACGCAAGCATCATCAGAGTCGCTGGCATAATGCCTGGCCAGCCAGCGGTCGCCCTTGCACGATGCAAATAATTCAAAACAGGAAGAACCCATGACAAGTTCACAACAACGCGCCGCCCTGCAACGCCAGATCTGGGCGATTGCCAATGACGTGCGAGGCTCCGTGGATGGCTGGGACTTCAAGCAGTACGTACTGGGCACTCTGTTTTATCGCTTTATCAGCGAAAACTTTGCTGCCTACATCGAGGCCGGGGACGAAAGCATTCACTACGCTGAGCTGCCCGACAGCGTCATCACCCCAGAGATCAAAGAAGACGCCATCAAAACCAAGGGCTACTTCATCTATCCCAGCCAGTTGTTCGAAAACGTGGCGAAAAATGCCAACAGCAATGAAAGCCTGAACACCGATTTAGCGGCCATCTTCAGTGCCATTGAAGCCTCAGCTTTTGGTTATCCGTCAGAGCAGGACATCAAAGGCCTGTTCGCCGATTTCGATACTACCAGTAACCGCCTCGGCAATACCGTCAAGGACAAAAACCTGCGACTGGCGGCGGTGCTGAAGGGCGTCGCCGGTCTGAACTTTCATGGTGAAACGGGTGGCAAATTTGAAGACAACCACATCGACCTGTTCGGTGATGCCTACGAGTTTCTGATCTCCAACTACGCCGCCAACGCCGGTAAATCTGGCGGCGAGTTCTTTACTCCGCAGCATGTGTCCAAACTCATCGCCATGCTGGCGGTTCACGGCAAGGACAGCATCAACAAGATATTCGACCCGGCCTGTGGTTCGGGCTCATTGCTCATGCAAGCCAGAAAACACATCGACGTGCACAAGATTGAAGAGGGTTACTTCGGCCAGGAGCTGAACCACACCACTTACAACCTGGCGCGTATGAATATGTTTCTGCACAACATTAACTACGACAAGTTCAATATCCAGCTGGCCAACACGCTGACCGAACCCCACTTCGGTGACGACAAGCCATTCGACGCCATCGTCTCTAACCCTCCGTACTCCGTGAAGTGGATTGGCAGCGACGACCCGACCCTGATCAATGATGAACGCTTTGCCCCCGCCGGTGTGCTTGCGCCGAAATCCAAAGCCGACTTTGCCTTTGTGCTGCACGCGCTCAGTTACTTGTCGGGCAGGGGCAGGGCAGCGATTGTATGCTTCCCTGGTATTTTTTACCGTGGCGGTGCCGAGCAGAAAATCCGCAAATATCTGGTAGATAACAATTTTGTTGAAACCGTGATATCGCTGGCGCCCAACCTGTTCTTCGGCACCACCATCGCCGTGAATATTCTGGTGCTGGCAAGAAACAAACCCAACACCGATACCCAATTTATTGACGCCAGTAACCTGTTCAAAAAAGAAACCAACAACAACATCCTCACCGACGAGCATATCCAGAAGATTATGGCCGTGTTCGACAGCAAAGAGAATATCGACTACTTTGCCCGCTCCGTGCCCGTTGAGGAAGTGACCGACAACGACTACAACCTGTCGGTCAGCTCCTATGTGGAAGCCGAAGACACCCGCGAAGTGGTGGACATCACAAAGCTGAACGCCGACCTGAAAACGACGGTAGCCAAGATCACCCAGCTGCGCAGCGAGATTGATGCGATAGTGGCGCAAATAGAAGGGGAAGATAGCGAAGGTGAGGAGCAGGACGCATGAGCGAGTTGAGCTTTATGGAAAAGCTGCTGGATGGAGCTGAGATAGAGTGGGTGGAGCTTGGCGAGGTAGTGGATTTTTCGAAGGGAAAGTCTTTACCAAAAGCGCGGATAGTTGAAGGTGGCGAGAACAAATGTATTCACTATGGCGAGCTTTTTACTCAATACCCCGCGATAATAAGTGAGGTCAAATCAAGAACTAATCAATCGTTAGATGATTCAGTGTTATCGATGGCAAATGATGTTCTAATGCCAACGTCTGATGTAACTCCAAATGGATTAGCTACGGCGAGCTGCCTTTCTGAGGCTGGAGTTATTTTAGGGGGAGACATTTTAGTAATTAGAGGTGGCGTGATTGATGGCAAATACTTGAGTCATTTCATTAGAAAAAGCAAGTCAAAAATAATGCAAATGGTTAAGGGATCAACTGTTTACCACATCTACGCAAAAGATTTAGGCAAGCTATTAATCCCCATCCCCTGTCCAGATAACCCTGAAAAATCCCTCGAAATTCAGGCCGAAATCGTCCGCATTCTGGACGCATTTACCGCGATGACCGCCGAGCTGACCGCCGAGCTTAACCTGCGCAAGCAACAATACAACCACTATCGCGATCAGTTGTTGAGTTTTGAGGAAGGGGGAGTGGAGTGGAAGACGTTGGGGGAAGTTCTGAAGATGCGAGCTGGGCATCATATCTCAGCCAGCAAAATAATGCCAAATGCTAGTAATGAGTACGCACATCCCTGTTTTGGCGGCAACGGAATTCGAGGCTTTGTCGAAAACAAAAGTCATGATGGAAATCACTTGCTAATTGGTAGGCAAGGCGCTTTATGCGGAAATGTTAAGAGAATAAATGGTAAGTTCTATGCTACTGAGCACGCGGTTGTTGTAACGAATAGCGATGAAATAGATATCGATTGGGCATTTCACATGCTAACCGTTATGAATCTCAACCAGTATGCTTCGCAGTCAGCGCAACCTGGTCTTGCAGTAGGAAAACTTCAGGGGCTAAAGATTCCTTTACCTTCTTTAGCTAAACAAAAGCGTACCGCGTATATCCTCGACAAATTCGACGCGCTAACCAACTCCATCACCGAAGGATTGCCACGCGAAATCGAGCTACGCCAGAAACAATACGAGTATTACCGTGATCTGCTGCTGAGCTTCCCGAAGGAAAATACCCTAAAGCCAGATAACGGTGCGGCCGCCTGATATGCCTTATCAACCGCCTTTCACTCTGACCACTGAGATTCTTAACCTCGTTGCTGAAATCAGTCAGGCGGTAGGGCGCTTATCGGCCGAGCACGAGTATGAGAAGCTGCTGCGTCTGCGCAAGGTGAATCGTATACGCACGGTGCAGGGATCTCTGGCGATTGAGGGGAATACCCTTAGCGAAGAGCAGATTACCGCCATGCTTGAGGGTAAGCGGGTGATTGCACCGCCTAAGGAGGTGTTAGAGGCCCGGAATGCCATTGCGGCATACGATGCGATGAGTCAATGGCGGCCCCCGGAGAGCAAAGACCTGTTGGCCGCCCACCGGCTGTTGATGAAAGGCCTGATTGACGAGGCGGGTCGTTACCGCAGTCAAGGTGTGGGCGTAATGTCCGGCGATCAGGTGGTGCACATGGCTCCGCAAGCGGAGCGTGTACCCAAGCTCATGCAGGAACTACTGGCCTGGCTGGGTAATACGGATAGTCATCCTCTGATTGCCAGTTGCGTGTTTCATTACGAGTTTGAGTTTATTCATCCCTTCTCAGACGGTAATGGCCGTATGGGGCGCTTATGGCAAACGCTGATTCTGTCGCAATGGCAGCCTGTTTTTATCAATATCCCGGTCGAGAGCCTGGTGTATCAGCATCAGCAGGACTATTACCTGGCCATCCGCAGCAGTACCGCACAAACCGACAGTTCGCCATTTATCGCCTTTATGCTGCAGATGATACGGGATGCGATTGAGGAGGGTTCCCAGCAACCCAGTAGAAATGGGGGTTTAAATGCGGGTTTAAATGCGGGTATAAAATTATCTCCGCTCGATCAGGCGATCCTCGACCATATGAGAACAGACCCGACCATCACCAATGCAGCCCTGGCTGAGCAGACGGGTAAGGCGATCAGTACCATTGAGCGCCGGATCAAGAAACTGAAAGAACAAAAACTACTTAAGCGGGCGGGTGCCAAGAAAACCGGCCATTGGGAGGTGCTGCTGTGATGGAATACAAAACCATCGCCGAATCCAAGAACTTTATTGTTCTGGACAGATACAACAAAGACTGGGGCGTGGCTGAAAGCTATCAGAGCGAAGGCGACCTGGAGCGGGAGCTGATTCAGGATCTCGTGAATCAGGGTTATGAGTATCTGCCGGGCTTAAATAATCCGATTGCCATGCTGGCCAATGTTCGCGAGCAGTTGCAACGCCTGAACAATGTCGAGTTTCAGGATGGCGAGTGGCAGCGCTTTGTCGAGACGTATTTGGATAAACCGAGTGACAACATCGTCGATAAAACCCGCAAGATCCACGACGACTATATTCACGATTTTGTCTTTGATGACGGCCGGATCAAGAACATCTACCTCGTCGACAAAAAGAAGATTGCCCGCAACAAGGTTCAGGTGATCAAGCAGTTTGAACAGATGGGCAGTCATGCCAACCGCTACGATGTCACTATTCTGGTCAATGGCTTACCGCTGGTGCAGATTGAGCTGAAGAAGCGCGGCGTCGCGATTCGTGAGGCGTTTAATCAGGTACACCGCTACAGCAAAGAGAGTTTTAACAGCGAGCATTCGCTCTACAAATATCTGCAGTTGTTCATTATCTCTAACGGTACCGACACGCGGTATTTTGCCAACACCACCAAGCGCAACAAGAACAGCTTCGACTTCACCATGAACTGGGCGAAGGCCGATAACACCCTGATCAAAGACCTGAAGGATTTCACCGCCACCTTCCTGCAGAAGCACACCCTGGTCAACGTGCTGCTGCATTATTCGGTCTTTGATGTCAGCGATACCTTGCTGGTCATGCGCCCCTACCAGATTGCCGCGACCGAGCGCATTCTGTGGAAGATCAAATGTGCGTACGAATCAAAAAACTGGACCGGCCCCAAAACAGGGATGATGCCTGAGAATGGTGGCTATATCTGGCACACCACAGGTTCCGGTAAAACGCTGACCAGTTTTAAAGCAGCACGGTTGGCTACAGAGCTAGAATTTGTTGACAAGGTGTTCTTCGTCGTCGACCGGAAAGATCTGGATTACCAGACCATGAAGGAATACCAGCGCTTTTCGCCAGACAGCGTGAACGGTTCTGACAGCACAGCGGGCTTAAAACAGAATCTGAGTAAAGATGACAACAAGATCATCGTCACCACCATTCAGAAGCTCAACAATCTGATGAAAAGCGAAGCTGACCTGCCGGTGTACAACCAGCAGGTGGTGTTTATCTTCGACGAATGCCATCGCAGCCAGTTTGGTGAAGCCCAGAAAAATCTGAAGAAGAAGTTCAAGCGCTTTTACCAGTTTGGCTTTACTGGCACGCCGATCTTCGCCGGTAAAAATGCATTGGGTGATCAGGATACCCAGAGCGTGTTTGGCCGCGAGCTGCATTCGTATGTGATCACTGATGCCATCCGCGACGAGAAAGTGCTCAAGTTCAAGGTCGACTACAACGACGTAAGGCCGCAGTTCAAACAGCTTGAAACTGAACAAGACGAAAAGAAGCTGAGTGCGTTAGAGAACAGGCAGGCCTTATTGCACCCGGATCGTATTCGCGAGATTTCTCTGTATATTCTCAAAAACTTTCGCCAGAAGACGCATCGCATGCAGGGTGCGGCCAACGGACAGGGCAAGGGCTTTAACGCCATGTTTGCGGTAAGCAGCGTGGACGCCGCCAAGCTGTATTACGAGACGCTTAACCAACTTCAGAAAGAGCCTTCCTACAAACACAGGGATAAACCGCTGAAGATCGCCACGATTTTCTCTTTTGCCGCCAACGAAGAGCAGAATGCAATAGGCGATATTGTGGATGAGAGCTTCGATCTATCTGCGGCAAATGGGGCGATGGACAGCAGCGCCAAAGAGTTTTTGAGTAAGGCCATCGGCGACTACAACGCCCTCTTCAGTTCGAACTACAGCGTTGATAGCAAGGGTTTTCAGAACTACTACCGTGACCTGGCAAAGCGGGTAAAAAGCAAAGAAGTCGACCTGTTGATTGTGGTGGGTATGTTCCTCACCGGCTTCGATGCCCCAACGCTCAACACCCTGTTTGTTGATAAGAACCTGCGTTACCACGGTCTGATGCAGGCCTACTCGCGCACCAACCGCATTTATGATGCCACCAAGACTTTCGGCAATATCGTCACCTTCCGCGATTTAGAGCAGGCTACCGTCGACGCCATTACCCTGTTCGGGGATAAAAACACCAAAAATGTAGTGCTGGAAAAGAGCTACAAGGAATACCTGGAAGGCTTCACCGATGTGATTACCGGTGAGGCGAAGCGCGGCTTCATGACTGTGGTCAGCGAGCTGGAACAGCGCTTCCCTGATCCCGCAAACATTGAGAACGAGTCCGATAAGAAAGCCTTTGCCAAGCTCTTCGGCGAGTATCTGCGTGTCGAGAATATTCTGCAGAATTACGATGAATTCGCCAGCCTGAAAGCCCTGCAGAACGTTGACATGAGCGACCCGGAAGCGGTCGAGGCCTTTAAAGCCGAGCATTATCTGGATGATGACAAGCTGGCGGAATTGCAGAGTATTCGTTTGCCCGCTGACCGCAAAATTCAGGATTATCGTTCAAGCTATAACGATATCCGTGACTGGCAGCGCCGCCAGAGAGCAGCAGAAGCGCAAGATAAATCCACCATCGACTGGGACGATGTGGTGTTTGAAGTCGACCTGCTGAAGTCCCAGGAGATCAACCTCGATTACATTCTTGAGCTGATCTTTGAACACAACAAGAAGAACAGGAGCAAAGCGGATCTGGTTGACGAAGTGCGGCGGGTCATTCGTGCCAGCTTGGGCAATCGTGCCAAAGAAAGCCTGGTGGTGGATTTTATTAACCAGACCGATCTGGATCAGATAGGCGATAAAGCCAGCGTTATCGAAGCGTTTTTTGCCTTCGCCCAAGCCGAGCAAAAGCGCGAAGCGGAAGAACTCATCAATGCAGAAAGCCTGAATGCTGAAGAGGCCCGCCGCTATATCACCACCTCGCTTAAGCGTGAGTACGCCAGCGATGCCGGCACACAGCTAAACGCCATCCTGCCCAAGATGAGCCCGCTGAATCCGCAGTACCTGACCAAAAAGCAGAGCGTGTTCCAAAAGATCGCCGCATTTGTGGAGAAATTTAAAGGGGTCGGTGGAAAGGTTTAATCGCATGCCGGCGGCGCTCTACTTATGGCGTTACGCAAAGCGGGCTGAGGTCGGGTGTTGCCTGGAAGAGCGGAGATACGAAGAAGAGGAGCCATCAGAGAATGGCCCGCCCGAGAGGATTCGAACCTCTGACCTTTGCCTCCGGAGGGCAACGCTCTATCCAGCTGAGCTACGGGCGGGTAGTAATGTAAATCTCGAACTCTCAATTCAGAGTCCGGCTCAATTTCGGAGCACTGGCTAGAGCGTTACACGCTCCCCCTTACGGGGTCCGGCCCGTCGCGCTGCATCGCGACGGTCGCTCCGGTGGGCGAAAGCTGCGCTTCCGCTGTTTCCACCTCCGCCCAGCTGAGCTACGGGCGGGTAATAGTATTAATCACGAACTCCCAATTCGGAGTCCGGCTCAATTTCGGAGCACTGGCTAGAGCGTTACACGCTCCCCCTTGCGGGGTCCGGCCCGCCGCGTTGCATTGCGGCGGTCGCTCCGGTGTGCGAAAGCTGTGCTTCCGCTGATTCCACCTCCGCCCAGCTGAGCTACGGGCGGGTAATAGTTCTAATCACGAACTCTCACATCAGAGTCCGGCTCAATTTCGGAGCACTGGCGCCGATTTCGAGGCCGGTATCTTACGTGCGCTCCCTTTGCCTGTCCAGCCCCATTCATGCCTCCAGGGCGCTTCATGACGCCATGAAAATGGCTGACTAAAGGGTTCCAGCTTCGACGAAGAAACACTTTTAGCCGGGAAACATTTGTTCGGGCTTTAATGTCACCAGGTCGGATTCGTCGCCGATGCCTACTTCTCCATCCTGAACCGTGCATTGCAGGCTCATGCTGCGGCCAGCGAGTCGGGCGAGGGCCGTTGTTTCGGCCTGGGGCAGATCGATGATGGTCAGGTTGTTGAAGCGGCCCACTTTGCTGCGGATCTTTTCCCACCACAGGGGGACTGCGCGGCCACCGTAGGTGTAGAGAATAACCCGGTCGGCGCGGTTGCAGGCTTTGCGCAGTCGGGTTTCGTCGGGCAGGCCGAGTTCAATCCATAGCTCGATCTCGCCGGTCAGGTTCATCTGCCACAGGTCGGGCTCGTCGTCGGTGCTGATGCCACGCGTAAACGCAAGTGTGTCGTTGGCGTTCAGCGCAAAGGCGAGCAGGCGGATCATCAGGCGTTCATCGGTTTCGGAGGGGTGGCGTGCCATGGTGAGCTGGTGATCCGCGTAGTAGTGCCGGTCCATATCCGCGATGTTGAGCGTCGCCTTGAAGATGGTTGCCTTGAGCGCCATGACGTTGTCCTGATCTGCAGAGTCTTGCGATTTTGGCCCGCAGTGTATCTCAGAAGGCGCAGTTCAGCGGGTTATTCCGACGCTCTGTGAGGCGCGTCGCGTGGTGCGGCGATTCGCTGGCGCCCGTAAAAAGTTAGTGGCAGGATCAGAGTTTCGAGTCCGTCCGCGTGGTGCGGAAGCGCCTGTGCCGGCTGCTTCTGAGTCAGTCAGGGGTTCGCCAGGCCTTTTGGTTTGAAGGAGATTTCAGAGTGCAGCCATTCACTTTCACCACTACCCGAACAATCATCAGTGAGCCCGGTGCTGCGGCGCGGCTTGCTGAGGTTTGTGGCGCCGAGGGAGGCGGGCAGGTTCGAAACGTGATGGTGGTGACGGACCCGGGAATAGTGAGTCTGGGCCTGCTCGATCGCGTGCTGCCGGGCTTTGAAAATGCAGGTATGTCGCTAACAGTGTTCGGCGACGTGGAAGCAGACCCGTCGGACGCTACCGTGGAAAAGGCAGCGGCCCAGGCCCGCAAGGCCGGCGCCGATTGCATTGTCGGATTCGGTGGTGGCAGCTCTATGGATGTTGCCAAGCTGGTGGCGTTGCTGGCTCATCCGCAATGCGATCAGCCTCTCTCTGCCATGTATGGCGTGGGCAACGCGACGGGACTGCGTCTGCCGCTGATTCAGGTGCCAACGACTGCGGGCACCGGCTCGGAGGTGACGCCCATTTCGATTGTCACCACGGGTGAGACCACCAAAGCGGGTGTGGTGTCGCCGGTGCTGCAGCCGGATGTAGCGTTGCTGGATGCGGAGCTGACGGTCGGCCTTCCGCCACACGTCACGGCGGCCACCGGCATTGATGCGATGGTTCATGCCATCGAGGCCTACACCAGTGTGAATCGCAAGAATCCTGTCTCGGACATGCTGGCCCGCGAGGCGCTGGTGTTGTTGTCGACCCATCTGCCGGCGGCGGTCAGCAACGGTAAGGATCTCAAGGCCCGCACCGGTATGCTGCGCGGTGCGCTCTACGCCGGTCAGGCGTTTGCCAATGCGCCGGTGGCGGCGGTCCATGCACTGGCATATCCGCTGGGCGGCCACTTCCATATCCCCCACGGCTTGAGCAACGCCCTGGTGTTAACCGAGGTGATGCGCTTCAACGCGTCCAAATGCTCTGATCTTTACGCTGAGCTGGCGCCCTACATCATGGACGGCGAGCTTCAGCTCGATGAGAGCGATGCCGAGATGACCGAGCGGCTGATTCAGTGGCTGGAAAACCGGGTTCAGGAAGTAGGGTTGCCGCTGAGGCTGCGCGACTGCGGTGTGACTGAGGAGTCACTGCCAATGCTGGCCAGCGAAGCCATGAAACAGCAGCGTCTGTTGGTGAATAATCCCCGGGAGTTGAGCGAGGCTGATGCGCTAAAGATCTATCAGGCGGTTTACTGAAGCTGCTCCTCTGACTTTCAGAGCGATCCGCACTCCGCGTCGCCTCCCGTTGAAAGGTCACCAGCATTCCTGAATTGTGGCCCGGCTAGAAAACTTGAGACCTCACTATGTCCGACAATCCCCCGGTCAGTCGCACTGACTACCTGCGTTTCTATCCCATCACCACCCGCTGGATGGACAACGATATCTATGGCCACGTGAACAACGTGACCTATTACTCCTACTTCGATTCCGCCGTGAACCGCTACCTGATCAGTGAGGGCGGGCTGGATATCCACGATGCGCCGGTGGTGGGCTTCGTGGTCAATTCCCAGTGCCACTATCTGGCGCCCATTGCCTATCCGGATGCGATTGAAGTGGCGCTCAAGGTGAATCGGTTGGGGCGCAGTTCAGTCACTTACGGCGTGGCGATTTTTAAAGAGGGCCAGGATACGGCCTGTGCCTGGGGCGATTTTGTCCATGTGTTTGTGGATCGGGCGAGCCAGAAATCCACGGAGATGCCTGCAGGTATCCGCGCGGCGCTGGAGGCTCTTCTACCGACATGACGGGATTCCCGAGTCGGTTCCGCTCCCTTGGTGAGAGGGGCTGAAGGCCGCAAATTGTGATGAAAATTTGCACGAATGGGTTGAATTTGCCCCTGCGAATGACAATAATTGTCATTAACGATTACTTGCGGGAGGCTTTGCCCATGTATGTTTGCCTTTGCAAAGGTGTTACCGATACTCAGGTCCGCCAGGCGGTGGAAGAGGGTCATGACACCATGCGCAAGCTCAACAAGACCCTGGGGGTCGGCAGCCAGTGTGGCCGTTGCGCGTGCTTTGCCAAGGAACTGATCCGCGAAACCAAGGCGAATAGCCTGGTTTCTGAGGAATACATGGCCGCCGCTGCTCGGTTGGCCCGTCCCGCGGCCTGACGCTAAATACACTTATCGATACTGATTCTCGAAACCCGACAAAGCGCTGCTCTGTCGGGTTTTTTATTGCGTAAATCAATTGAGAAGCGTTTTCCGCTGCGGTTTTTTCTCTGCGCAATAACTACTAAGCTCTGCGAGTCAAAACGCAGTTATCCATTTTATCATCGCCCTGGAATCGCCAGGGCTGATCCAGAGGAACAGCGGCAATGAAAGGCGACAAGAAAGTCATCGAATTTCTGAACAAGGTGCTGGCCAACGAGCTGACGGCTATCAACCAGTATTTTCTGCATTCGCGGATGCTGCGCGACTGGGGCGTGTTCAAGCTCGCCAAGAAAGAGTACGAAGAATCCATCGATGAGATGAAGCATGCCGATAAGCTGATTGAGCGCATCCTGTCTCTCAGCGGTCTGCCTAATCTGCAGGATCTGAACAAGCTGCTGATCGGTGAGAACGTCAAGGAAATCATCGAGTGCGATCTGAAGATTGAGCACACCGCCCACAAGGATCTGAAAGACGCCATCGAGTACTGTGAGCAGGTCCAGGACTATGGGTCTCGCGAGCTGTTCGTGTACATCCTTGAGAGCGAGGAAGAGCATATCGATTTCCTCGAAACCCAACTGCTGATGATCGGCAAAATGGGTATCGAGAACTACATCCAGCTTCAGTCCAGTCCTGCGACGGAAGAGTATTCCGACTGATCGCCTTTTGCTCCTCCAGCCCTCCGGTACTGGCCTAGTGCCGGAGGGGCTTTTCCGACTTCCTTTTCTTCTTTTCGTCTATTTTTCCCTGATTTCCCTTCTGTGCTTTGTTGCGTTCGTCTTACGTGCGATTCGTTCGACCTGGCCGCTCGCACTTTTGCAACATATTGGTGCAATCCTCCATTCCCGCTCATGACCATTCTGTGAAATGATCCTTTCCAGTGCTATTTCTAGCCTGGGAGAGGATTAGAATGGCGGCATGGATTTTTCATGAGCAATGCCAGAACAACGCTGGTAATTGCAGCTGCGTGCAGCTCAATGAAAACGCGATGGATGGTCAGCCCGTTGTTGGTGGCTGGCTTGGGTTATCAAGGAGACTGAAATGGACCTGTCCTGTTTTAAGGCGTACGACTTGCGTGGCCGGATTCCCGACCAGCTGAACCCCGAACTGGCTGAAAAAATTGGCCGGGCTTACGTAGAGGTGACCGGGGCGCGTAAGGTGATCGTTGGTTACGACATCCGGCTATCGAGCCCGGAGATTGCCGAGTCCCTCAGCAAAGGGCTGATGGCGGCGGGTGCGGATGTTTACGACATCGGTCTGTGCGGCACTGAGCAGGTTTACTTTGCCACCAGCCATTATGAAATGGACGGCGGCATCATGGTCACGGCCAGTCACAATCCCCGTGATCACAACGGCATGAAGATGGTTGGCCCCGAATCCCGTCCCATCAGTTCTGACAACGGCCTGAATGATATCCGCGACCGGGTGCTTGAGCCTTTCGACGATGCGGGCAAGCCTGGTCGCTATGAACAGATCGACTGCGAACCGGCCTATATTGAACACCTGTTGGGCTACATCGATACCAAGGCGCTCAAGCCGCTGAAAATTGTGGCGACGGCGGGTAATGGTGGGGCCGGTCTTGTCATCGACAAACTGAAGGCTCATCTGCCGTTTGAATTCATCACGCTGCACCACGAGCCGGACGGCAACTTCCCGAATGGCGTCCCCAACCCGATTCTGCCGGAAAACCGCGCGGCCACAGCGGATCTGGTGAAAGAGACGGGCGCCGATCTGGGTATCGCCTGGGATGGGGACTATGACCGCTGTTTCTTCTTCGATGAAAATGGGCGCTTTATTGAAGGCTATTACATCGTTGGTCTGCTGGCCGATCAGTTCCTGCGCAAGACCGGTGGCGGCAAGGTCATCCATGACCCGCGCCTGACCTGGAACACCCTTGAGCTGGTGAAAGCGGCCGGCGGTGAAGCGGTACAGAGCAAGACCGGTCACGCCTTTATCAAGCAGCGTATGCGCGATGAAGATGCAGTGTACGGTGGTGAGATGAGCGCCCACCATTACTTCAAGGATTTCGCCTACTGCGACAGCGGCATGATCCCCTGGCTGCTCATTGCTGAGCGTCTGTGCCAGACCGGCGAGCCCTTCTCAACACTGATCGACAAGCGGATTGAAGCCTTCCCGGCCAGCGGTGAGATCAATCGCACGATTGATGAGCCGGCCAAGGTGATTGCCGCCATCGAAGAGCTTTACAGTGAGGGTGCCAAGTCCATCAATCATGTGGACGGCCTGTCGATTGAATACGACGACTGGCGCTTCAACCTGCGTATGTCCAACACCGAGCCGGTCGTGCGTCTGAACGTGGAGTCCCGCGCGGATATTCCGCTGATGGAAGCCAAAACCGAAGAACTTCTGAATCAGATGGATCGCCTCAACAAGAGCTGATCCAGCCAGAACGACAACGCCCCGACAGACCTCAAGCCTGCCGGGGCGTTTTTTGTTGGGCTCATATCGCGGGGAGAAACTGGTCGCGTGTTAAAGCCAGTCGTTGAGCATCAGGCCAATACCAATCCGGTTAATCCGTTCGTTGTAGTCAATCAGACTCTCGCCGTAGCCGTTGTAGTACTGCACATAGCCTTTGAGGTTGTCGCCCACCGGAAAACTGAAGCCGAGCTGCACTGAGGTTTTATTGTCATCGGCTTTCAGGTTGTTGAGCATTTTCAGAGACAGCGTGTAGTTCTGGTTCCACTTATAAATGGCCCAGTAATTGGCGTAACCGAGATAGTTTTCGATATCCGGGTTGTCGTCTTCTTCCTCGTTTTCCGGAATCCGGTACCAGGGATTGACCATAAACAGCCAGCGACCGTAGGTATAGGTAGCGCTGCCGAGGATACGGTTCCAGCTGCGGGATTCCGGTTCGGAACGGCCGTTGGACTCATGATTGAAGCTGATCGACAGATAATCGATGGCGCCCGGGCCCAGGTCCCAGTCGGATCGGTAACGCACGAACAGCTCAGGCTGATAGTTGGTTTCCCGGAAGGGCGCAGAACTGTCGGTGTTGTACACCTGCCACAGCGATAGCTGGGTGTAGGCAAACCATAATGTCGTGCGGCCATCGAGAACGCCGGTCAGCAGCGGAATCTTGAAACTGATCTGGTACTTGGCTTCCTGATTGTCCAATTCGTTGTCGTAGGTGAAGGAGCCGGTGCGCGGGCTGTAGGGACTATCGTTCTGCTCGTGTACCCAGGTGAAGGGCATCAGATACATCGGCCGGTGGGCGAGGAAAGCCCCGGAAAACGAGAATAGCGCCTTCTCAGAAGCGGAACGGCGCTTGACGACCGCTTCCATATAGCGGCCAGGCTTGGCTGACTGCTCGACTGGCTCGCCATTCTTTGCCGCTTCGGTGTCGTGAGGTACGAGTACGTCCGTTTTTTCTTCGACCTGATCCAGCGTTTCTTCAGACACGCTGCTCTGGCGACGGCTGGGCTGCATGATGTCGTCAAAACAGGCGAGCCGTGAGACGCCGTTGCGCACCAGGGCACAGTCGTCGAGCTCAAGCTGGCGCTCGTGAGGTTCAGGGTCGGTTGCGGCCTGTTCCGACGCGGGCTGGGCCTGTGCCGGCAAGCCGGCCCCGATGGAGAGGGAAAGCGCAGATAAGCACATGATGTGTCTGGAAAACGATGTCACCAACCAACTCCCGCTCAATTTGCAATAGTGTTGTCAGGCCGCTGCCTGCAGGCCAGACCAGGTCTGGGCGATGCCTATGGCCCATAGGCTGACGAGCGTCAGGGCCAGCAGAACAAAGACCACTTTGTGGACCGGTCGGGCGGGTCCACCGGACGCGCCGACCCAGCGAAGATACATGAGACCGATGAAACTTAGGAACACAATCAGGCTGGCGATGGCCGGCACCGCCAGCCAGTAGCGATGAATTTCAGCACTTTCGCCCGGGGATCGCTCTCCCAGCAGAAACAGCGAGGCAACAAGAATGGCCAGGGCGCTGAATTCGGCCAGCAATAGTCTTTTGCGTAGCGTTTTCGTACGGGGGTCCAGCTCAGATGGACGCGTGACCTGAGGCCGCATGGGAAGCTCCGGTAAGGTTGCGTGGTTTGTTTGCAGGAGTGCTGTGGTTATAATACGGCCCCGATTGAGGTGCCTCTGGAGCACGTCCTGGATCAGCACGGTTTTCACGCGGCTGTGAATGCAAGGCCGAATGCAGGGCGGGATCCAGAGGTTCCTGATTATAACGCGCACATGCGAGGTATAAAGTGACTATGAAGAGAATGATTCTTCTGGCTCTGATGAGTGTTGGATTACTGTCCACTGCGGTACTGGCCAACACCAACGATGAGATTCGAGCGCGTATCGCGCCAATTGGCGACGTCTGTATGCAGGGTGACGACTGCGGTTCTGCGGCTGCGCCTGAACTGGCTGCGTCTGACGGCCCGCGCGATGGCAAGGCAGTCTATGAATCAGTCTGCACAGCCTGCCACTCTGTGGGTGTGGCCGGTGCTCCGAAGTTCGGCGACACAGCGGCCTGGGCGCCCCGTATCGCCAAAGGTATGGAGACACTGGTCAATCATGCGGTGAATGGCTTCAACGCCATGCCTGCGAAGGGCGGCTGCTCAAGCTGTCCGGATGAGGAAATCGCCAACGGCGTGCAGTACATGGTGGATAATTCCCAGTAAGTTTTCTGGGTCCGTATGAAAAACCCCGGCCAATTCGCCGGGGTTTTTTCGTTTCAGAGCCGTGTCCGATTGTCGCAGTTCAGGCGGCGTCCGCCTGGACTTCGGGCTGTCTGGTTTCGAGGACGTGCTGCCACTGGGCGAGCAGTTCCCGGTTGTCCTGATCCCAGGGATGGAAGCCGGGTTTCAGGTAGGTCAGATAGTCCGGCAGCATCCGGCTCAGCAAACCTTTCCGGCCGAACAGACGCCAGGCGCCTCTGGCCAGTACTTTGGGTTTTGAAGCCAGACCATCGGCTCGCAGGAAGCTCAGTGTGTAGAAGGTGATGGTGAAGCTCAGCCCCAGGGTTACCTTCAGGAAAACGGAAACCCGCTCGCTGTAGGACGGCGGCAGTTCCTGGTAAAGGTCGAATGCGACGGCTTTGTGCTCGGTTTCTTCAATGGCATGCCAGAGCCAGAGGTTGCGCACAGCCGGGTGCAGGCTTTCGGCAATATCACGATCGCTCAGCAGGTGATGGGCCATGACGGCGGTAATGTGCTCAAGCGCCGCCGTAATGGCCAGCTGCCGCCTGGGAGTCAGATCAATCCGCGCTTCCGCCAGACCTTCGCGCACCTGCGCTTCGCAGCGTTCTACAAGACGCTGGTAGCCATGCGAGGACAGCATCCTGTTAAAGGCGTCGTGTTCCTTGGAGTGCATCGCTTCCTGGCCGATAAAACCAGAAATTTCCTTGCGCCGTGCCGGATCAGTGACCAGGTGCCGATGGGCTCTGACCGCATCCACAAAGAATTTCTCGCCTTCCGGGAAAATGGTGGAGAAGGCATTGAACAGGTGAGTCACAACCGGGTCGTTATTCGCCCAGTAGCGCGGCACGTCCGGGAACTCAAAATCCATGCGCCGGGGCGTGATTGCTTGCACGCCGGGCTTCTGGTTCTTTTGTGCGCGATTAAAGCGTGTAGCTGCCATAAACTGCCTCATATTCTGGTTGCGCCGCGAATCGTAAGGCGCTGAGTCATTGAACAGTATAACGAAGCACTCTCAGGATCTCGGCAAATCAGGTCAATCTATGATCAGTTGTGGTCAGAATCCAGAGGCTCCCTAGCTACCAAGGCTGTTTTTAAGCGCACTGAGGGTCGCCCGGCCTTTGCGGCGATTATGTTCCGGATTGCTTTCCTCAGAGCCCTCCCAGATCAGATCGTCCTGGGGTAACTCATCCAGAAAGCGGCTGGGAATGGTCTCGAACTTTTCGCCATAGCTTTTGCGCTCAGCCGCAAAGGTCAGTGTCAGGGTTTCACGGGCGCGGGTGATGCCCACATACACCAATCGCCGTTCCTCCTCGATCTGGCCGGTTTCAATACTCGAGCGATGGGGCAGTATTTCCTCCTCGAGCCCCAGTATGAAGACGTGCGGGAATTCCAGCCCCTTCGACGCATGCAAGGTGAGCAGCTGGACCTTATCACTGTCATCCTCTTCTTCACGCTGTTCCAGCATGTCCCGCAAAACCAGTCGGCGGATCGCTTCTTCAACGCCGACTTCATCGGCGGTGCCTTTGTCCTGATCGAGAATTTTCTGCAGTGAGTCCACCAGGAACCAGACGTTGGCCATCCGCTTTTCTGCCTGTTTCGGCGTGTTGGCGTGCTGGGCCAGCCACTGGTCGTACTCGATGTCCGTGAACAGCTGTTTGATCACCGGAATCGGATCCTCGGTGTGCAGTCGACGGCAGGTGCGGTCAATCCACTGGGCAAAACGCCGCAACCGGTCCAGTCCCCGTTCAGGAAGCTGCGTTTCGGCACCCAGATCGTGCAGGGCCCGGAACAGGCTGACCTGGCGATGTTGAGCGTAATGACCTAACTGCTCCAGCGTTTTGGGTCCGATCTCGCGTCTCGGAACGTTGACCACCCGTCGGAAGGCGGCGTCGTCATCGGGGTTGATCAACAGGCGCAGATACGCCATGGCGTCGCGAATTTCGTTACGACTGAAAAACGACTGACCCCCGGAGAGCCGGTAGGGGATCTGGTACGCCTGCAGCTTCAGCTCGAGCAGCCGAGCCTGGTGATTGCCCCGGTAGAGCACCGCAAAATCACGGAATCCCAGCCCCTTTTTGAGCTTGCCGTCAAGAATCTCCACGGCCACCCGCTCGCATTCCGCATCTTCGCTGCGGCAGCGCAGAATACGGATTTCCTCGCCGACGGTGTGCTCACTCCACAGCGCTTTTTCAAACACGTGGGGATTGTGGGCGATGACGGTATTGGCGGCTCGCAGAATGCGGCTGGTCGAGCGGTAATTCTGCTCAAGCTTGATCACCTTCAGGCTCGGAAAATCCAGCTGTAGCTGAGCCAGATTCTCGGGGCGTGCGCCGCGCCAGGCATAGATCGACTGGTCATCGTCGCCAACCACCGTTAACGCGGAGCGTTCGGCGACCAGCATTCTGACCAGTTCATACTGACTGATGTTGGTGTCCTGATATTCGTCCACCAGCAGATAGCGGATGCGTCGCTGCCACTTTTGCAACACCTCCGGGTTGGATCGAAACAGCTGCACCGGCAGCATGATCAGATCGTCAAAGTCGACCGCGTTGTAGGCCTTCAGAAACTCGTTATAACGTTTGTAAACCAGGGCTATCCGCTGTTCGCGCTCGTCCGCGGCATGGCTGAGTGCCTCGGAGGGCGTGCGCAGCGCATTCTTCCAGTTGGAAATCACCGCCTGAACGTCTTTGACCTCGTCGCCACTGTCGTCATTGGCATCCTGAAACAGGATGTCCTGCAGCAGCGACTTGGCATCCTCTGCATCAAAAATCGAGAAGCCGGGATGGTAGCCCAGCTGCTGATGCTGCTCGCGGATGATGTGCAGCCCGAGATTATGGAAGGTCGATACGGTCAGGCCCCGCAAAAGCTTTTTAACCACCAGCTGGCTGACCCGTTCCTTCATCTCCCGCGCTGCCTTGTTAGTGAAGGTCACTGCCGCAATGTTGCGACCAGCAATGCCGACCTCTTCGATCAGGTAGGCGATTTTGCGGGTGATCACGCTGGTCTTGCCACTGCCAGCGCCGGCCAGAACCAGTAGCGGGCCGGAGACATAACGGACGGCTTCGCGTTGACGAGGGTTGAGTTGACTCACGGAGCGGGGCTTCTGCAATAGAAAGTGAAACGGCAGTCTACCATTTCACAGAAGCGGGGCGTTTAACTCTCAATCGCTAGCAGCCCACTTCACCTGTGCGAATCTTGGTCTATTCTGAAAGTTCGTAGTGACCCAGGTCATCCAGTGAGCCGGTCATCCATCTGTCTGGCTGCAGTCCGGAACTATCTAAATGAATCCTTTCGCAATCCGAGTGCTGGTGCTTTCCAACGATCCGACTTTTTACGGAAGTCTGGAGCGTATGCTGCTGTCTGCGCCCCGGCTGGATGTCAGGATTTCCTGGTGCCGGGAGCCCGAGGGGATCGAACGTAGCATCGAGAGCGGTCACCACGACGTGATCCTCTGGGATCTCCGTCTGACTCACGGTTTTGACCGGGAGTTCTTCGATCATCTCAACGAGACCTGTCACGACTGTCCGGTCGTCGCGCTGGGTGACCAGTGCGAGAGCGATGGTTGCTCGCCAGCATTTGAAGCCGGCCTGGCAGACTATCTGTGCCGTGACCAGCTGGAGCCGATCGGACTTGCCCGGACCCTGCGCGGCCTGGGCCGCGAGCGCTGGCTGGCAAAAGATCAGATGCCTGATGTGGATGACACTGAGGTCGATTCTATTCTTCACCTCAATCAGGTGTTTCACCAGTTGCAGATGGCCCTGTTGCGCGCCGGCCGATCCGGCAGGCAGCTGGGGCTGATCTGTATTTCCGTGCCGCAGGAGGATCGAGCCCGGATCAAGGCCGCCTGCGGTGAGGGAGAGGACCCCATGATCCTGATCGCAGGCCGGCTGCGCCAGACGCTGCGCCGTACCGATAGCCTTCTGCGCACATCGGAGTGGGATTTTGCGGTCATTCTTGAGCAGTTCGAAGCCACACTGGCATTGCCGCCGGTGCTGAGAAAGATTATTGCGACGTTTGATCAACCGCTGCCGCTTCGAAAGGGCGCCTGCAGAGCCAACGCCCGCTTGGGGGTGGCGACCTATCCGGAAAATGGTCAGACCGCCGAGACACTCATGCATCGCGCCAGCAAGGCGCTGGGTCTGGCGGACAATAGCGGGTTCAGGTTCTACAGCTTTGAACAGCATGTGAGAGCCGGAGAACAGCTGCAGCTTGAGGCCGATTTACGCAAAGCCATACGTCGCAACGAGCTTGAACTTTACTATCAGCCCCGTATCGACCGGGAGCACCAGAAGGTATGCGGTGTGGAGTGCCTGCTTCGCTGGAAGCATCCTGAGCGCGGATTTATCTCGCCGGCGGAGTTCATTCCGGTGGCAGAGCGCTGTGGACTCATCGTACCCATCGGTTACTGGGTCGTGGAGCAAGCCTGCGCCGCCCTGAATCGCAGTCGCAACCTGGAATGCGGTGCCATCAAGTTCAGTATCAATCTGTCATTCCGTCAGTTCCGTGACCCCAATCTGTTTGAAAACCTGTTTCGCATTCTGTCGCAGTCCAAGGTCGATACCAGCCTGATCGAATTCGAACTGACCGAATCAGCAATGATGCACGATCTGGATGTGACCCGCCGCAGCCTCAACCGGTTGCGGCAACTGGGCGTGACTTTCTCTCTGGACGATTTCGGCACGGGTTTTTCGTCTTTGCGCACGATCCAGGATCTGCCGATTTCCGTGCTTAAAATCGACAAGAGCTTTGTGCATGGACTCGGAGAGCGCCCGGACTCGCACCACATCATCCGCGCCATCATCAGCCTGGCGGAAAGTCTGGGCATGACAACGGTGGCTGAGGGTGTCGAAACCACCGCCCAGATGGACTATCTGATTGAGTACAATTGTCCCGAAATCCAGGGTTACCTGTTTGCCCGCCCCATGCCCTGGGATGCCCTCGTAGATTATCTCGCCTCTGAGCCCTTTGCCGCTTGCGCCAGTAACTTCGCCTAGGTAACTTTCGCCTCTGTCTTCCGTCAGTCCTTTCGCAGGCCCGGTTATCGGTGAGCCGCGAAAAGGCTGCGTTTGGTATCGACCAATCATCCAAAATGCCAGCCCGAGGTTGCATGAACCGTATAGCCCAGCGAATCGCCGAAGAACTGAATATTCGTGAGTCCCAGGTAAGCGCGACAGTCGAACTGCTTGATGAAGGTTCTACCGTTCCCTTCATCGCCCGCTACCGCAAGGAAGTCACCGGTTCCCTCGACGATACCCAACTGCGGCAACTGGAAGAGCGGCTGCGTTATCTGCGGGAGCTGGAAGACCGGCGCTCGACCATACTGGCAAGCATCGAAGAGCAGGGTAAGCTCACCGACGAACTGCGAACGGCCATCGAAAGTGCCGATGCCAAGAACCGGCTCGAAGATCTCTACCTGCCTTACAAGCCCAAACGGCGCACCAAGGGCCAGATTGCCCGAGAGGCTGGCCTGGAGCCGCTGGCGGACGGGCTATACAACGATCCCACCCAGGACCCCCAGGCGGTTGCACGACAATTTATCAGTGCCGACAAAGGTGTTGAGGATGAGAAGGCCGCGCTCGAGGGCGCTCGGGCCATTCTGATGGAGCGCTTCGCCGAGGACGCCGAACTGCTCGCGCAATTACGGGACTATCTCTGGAAAGACGGCTTCCTGAAGGTCGAAGTGATCAGCGGAAAGGAAACAGAGGGGGCGAAGTTCCAGGATTACTTTGACCACCGGGAACCGCTCAAATCGGTGCCATCGCACCGGGCGCTGGCCATTCTTCGGGGCCGCAACGAGGGCATTCTGACGTTTTCGATTGTAGTTGAGGATGAGCCTGAAGACCGGCGTCAGCCGCACCCGGCTGAGAGCCGCATTGCGGCACGCTGGAATATCCGGCATCAGGACCGGCCCGCCGATGCCTGGCTGGCGGAGGTGGTGCGCTGGACCTGGCGCGTCAAGCTCTCAACCGCACTGGAAACCGATCTGATCGGTCAGATCCGTGAGCGGGCTGAAGCCGAAGCCATCGATGTATTTGCCAACAACCTCAAAGATCTCCTGCTGGCGGCACCAGCCGGCCAGCGGCCGACGCTGGGGCTCGATCCGGGCCTGCGTACCGGCGTTAAAGTAGCGATTCTCGATGGTACCGGTGCCGTGACTGGCTACGGCGCGATTTTTCCGCACCAGCCGAAGAATCAGTGGGATCAGAGTATTGAGCAACTGGCTCGCTGGTGCCGTGAGCATCGCATCGAGCTGATCGCCATTGGGAATGGCACGGCTTCCCGGGAAACCGAAAAGCTGGTGGTGGATTTGGTCAAGCGCTATCCCGACCTGAAGCTCAATCGCATCGTGGTCAGCGAGGCCGGTGCCTCGGTGTACTCGGCTTCTGAATTTGCCTCCCGGGAACTGCCGGAACTGGATGTCACCATCCGAGGAGCCGTATCCATCGCCCGCCGTCTGCAGGACCCTCTGGCGGAGCTGGTCAAAATTGAGCCAAAAGCCATAGGTGTAGGGCAATACCAGCACGATGTTTCCCAGGTGCAGCTCGCTCGCAGCCTGGATACGGTGGTGGAGGACTGTGTAAACGGCGTGGGTGTGGATCTGAACACGGCTTCCGTGCCTCTGCTGGCAAGAGTGGCCGGTCTCAACCAGAGCATTGCGGAGAACATCGTTGCCCATCGCAGCAGCAAGGGCGTGTTCCGCAGTCGGCGGCAGTTGCTGGAAGTGAGCCGGTTGGGTGAGCGAACCTTTGAGCAGGCCGCCGGGTTTTTGCGAGTGGTCGGTGGTGATCATCCTCTGGATCGTTCTGCCGTCCATCCGGAAGCTTACGGACTGGTCGAGCAGATCGCCCGCCACCATAATCGCGAAGTGGGCACCATGATCGGGGACGTCAACTTTCTGCGCTCACTCAAGCCAGAGGCGTTTGTCAGTGATCGTTTCGGGCTGCCTACCATTCGCGACATTCTCGCGGAGCTGGAAAAGCCGGGTCGTGATCCTCGTCCGGAGTTCCGTTTTGCCAGTTTCCAGGAAGGCGTCGAGACGCTGTCCGATCTCAAGCCGGGCATGATTCTGGAAGGCGCAGTGACGAACGTCACCAACTTCGGCGCGTTTGTAGATATCGGCGTGCATCAGGACGGGCTGGTGCATATCTCGGCGCTGTCCAATCAGTTCGTGAAAGACCCCCGCGAAGTGGTGAAGGCGGGGGATATCGTCAAGGTAAAAGTTCTGTCAGTGGATGTTCCGCGTAAACGCATTGCGCTGACGATGCGTATGGAAGATAAGCCTGGTGATGATCGACCGGCCCGCAGCAATGCGCCTCGCCGCCAGAACCCGCGCTCTGAGAGCCCGGCGTCGGGTCAGTCGCAGGGAGCGATGGCGGGAGCACTCGCCCAGGCGCTACAATCAGCCCGGAATCGTAAACAGCTGCCCGAACCGTCAATTCGCGGCGTGAACCTGCAGGTATCCGACCCGAATGGGTCGTCACAGCGCCGTTTTTCAAGGACACAGGAGGGGCCCATGGCCAGATCGCGAGAGGAGTTGTTCCGAAATGGCCTGAAGCAGGAGTGGGATGGCTTCCTCAAGGGTATCGAGAAAGAAGGCCTGCGGGTGGACCGCAACGGTTTCATTGCCCAGACCCCCCATCCCAAGGCACTCGGTTCAGCGTTGACCCATCCGAGCATCACGACCGACTACTCGGAAGCGCTACTGGAACTTATTACCCCCGTCTGTGCTTCTACCGAAGAGCTGTTGAACAGCCTGAGAAAGATCCACACCTTTACCCAGCACCACCTGGGCGATGAACTTTTCTGGGCAGCCAGCATGCCTTGCGTGCTGGACGGTGATCCCAGCGTGCGGATTGCCGAATACGGCACCTCCAATGTGGGCTTACTCAAGCATGCCTATCGGCAGGGACTGGCGGTGCGCTACGGCCGGGTGATGCAGAGCATTGCTGGCACCCACTATAACTTTTCCCTGACCGACAGCTTCTGGCAGCAATGGCATCAGCTTCTTGAGAGCAGCGACAGCCTCAAGGACTTCAAGTCTGACCAGTACTTTTGGCTGATTCGCAACTTCCGCCGTCGTAGCTGGCTGCTCATGCTGCTGTTTGGCGCCTCTCCCGCCGTCGATGCCAGTTTCGTGAAAGGGCGCAGTCATCCACTCAGTGCTCTGTCGTCAGATACGTTTGTCGGGGAGACCGCCACCTCGCTGCGGATGGGCGATCTGGGCTACCACAACAATGCCCAGTCCTCGCTCAATATCTGTTTTAACGAACTGAACACTTATACCAACACGCTCTACAGAGCCATTCACACGCCCTGGCCAGCCTATGAAAAGCTCGGTCTCAAGCGTGACGGACAGGTGATTCAGCTCAGTTCCAACGTGCTTCAGATTGAGAACGAGTACTACAGCACCATTCGCCCCAAGCGAACCACCTTCTCCGGTGAAAAGCCGGTAGCCGCCTTACGTGACCGCGGCGTTGAATACATCGAAGTGCGGTGCCTGGACCTGGATCCCTTCTCACCCATTGGTGTTTCTGCGGCGCAGGTGGATTTTCTGGATGTGTTTCTGCTCAATTGTCTGCTGGCAGACAGCCCGCGCATCAGCGATGCGGAATGCGGGACGCTCGATGATAACTACCGGGATGTGGTCAATTACGGTCGGGATCCCGAATTGAGATTACGCCAGGGCGGTAACGGAGAGCGGGTGCTTTCGGTCGCCAATCGTCTGATTGATGAACTCAAACCTCTGGCGGAATTGCTGGACAGCTGGGGCGGCGAAGGTCGTTACCAGCACGCCCTGGCGGTGCAGCAGGAAAAAGTTCAGCATCCCGAGGCGCTGACATCTGCGGTTATTCTGTCTCAGATGCGCGCCACTGGAATGGGCCACCGCGAGTGGGTGATGGATCTGTCTGAACGTCACCAGCAGACCCTGCGCGCCAATCCGCTCAGTTCAGAAGAACTCGCTGCTGCCGAGAAGGCCGCTGCTGACTCGCTAAAGGCTCAGGCTGATCTCGAGCAGGCCGAGGGGCCATCGTTTGACGTGTTTCTCGCGGAGTACGTGGCCAGCTAAGACCCTCTAGCTTTGAACCACGAACTGGGTGAACAGTACGTCTCTGAGTTCTACCCCGGTCTGCTCCTGATCAAGGGCGGCTTGCAATCGGGTTTTGGCCTCAGAGGCCAGGGCCTGGCGGGCGGGTTGAGCCTGCAGCTCATCCGCAGAGGTCTGCTCACCAAGGAGCATGACCAGCTCATGGCGCAGACGAGGCATGTGAGTCTCCACGGCGGCCTGCGCCTCTTCTCCGGCGACCCGCAGCGTGACCAATGCTTTGACATAACTGAGCCGCGGTGAGCCATTGCTGCTTAAATGAGTGACGAACGCAGGTTTCATTTCGACGTAAACGCTTGGAACAGCCGGCGCGGTTTCTTCTTCAGCAGTCACAATGCCTGCCAGGGCCATCAGAAGCAGCGCGAGCCATGAACGGAGTACCGGCATCAGGATCATTCTCGTAGGGACTGGGTCAATGTTAGGCTGATGCCCGGTGGTGAACCGGGCAGCCACTTTGATGTCTCAAAGCATAGCAGCCGAACGACCGGCTTGCCGGTTGAAAGCGTTGGTGGCTGCCAAGCCGAGCAAGCGGCTGTCCCTCGGGGAGACGCTGCCGTAACAATAACGAAGGATTGAGGTGTAAGTTGACTCAGAGGCATGTCTTCTCAGGAATTTTTATCTGTTGTGCGGCGCTGCTGGCGACAGCCTTTTATATGGAATACGTCATGGGTCTGGAGCCCTGTCCTCTGTGTTGGCTACAGCGCTATGCCTTTATGGCAGTGGGTCTGATCGCGCTGGCGGGAGCCATTCACAATCCGGTGGCCGTTGGCGGGCGGATTTATGGTGTGTTGCTGGTGATCTTCGCTGGCTTGGGCATTGGTCTGGCGGGTCGGCAGTTGTGGTTGCAAAGCCTGCCGCCGGGTGAAGTGCCTGCCTGTGGCCCATCCGTCGACTACATGCTGGAAGTGTTGCCCTGGCGCGAGGTGCTGGAAACCGCGCTGCGCGGAACCGGTGATTGCGCTGAAGTGACCTGGCGCTTTCTGGGGCTGAGCATTCCAGGCTGGACCTCTATCTTCTTCGCTCTCTGCATCCTGGCCGGGCTGGTGGTCGCTCTGCGTTGGATCCCTTCTCGCAAAGTGTCGTAACATTCCGTTACCACTAGAGTTCTTCCGGTAAACGAAATGGTCATAGCGGTAAACGAACCTACCTTGTTCGTTTACCGGCCGTTGGTTATGTTGATTTGTAATTACAGGTCAACAAGAAAAGACAACCACGAGAGAGTCGACGTCCGAGTCGGATGAACGACTCCGGAAACCAACGTCCGGGAGAATAACAATGCTGAAGAAACTCCATACAGCCAGAGATTTGTGGGGTGGTGTCGATGTGTCGGTGGATCACTGGCTCAAAGATCGACAGGATCTGATTGTCCGCTACTGCCAGTTATCGGCGCTTCAGGATTTTGAAGACACCAGCGCGGTATACAGCCTGTTCGCCAACTTCTGCGAGGCGCTGGTGGACTACGTTTCCGCCGGCCACTTTGAAATCTACGAAAAGCTGGTTCAGGAAGCTCTGGAATTCGACGACGGTGGTCTTGAGCTGGCAGCGCGTCTGTATCCCCGTATCCAGGAGACTACTGAGGTAGCGCTCAATTTCAACGACATGATCCGCGGCAACGACATGACCGAGGCGGAACTGCTGGACGCCTTTGAAGCCTCCTCTTTCCTGGGCGAAGCGCTGGAAACCCGATTTACCCTGGAAGACTGCCTGATCAAGCACCTGCATAAAGTGCACGGTGAACAGTTTGGCGCATCCATTCTGGCGGCCGGCTGACGCTATCCGCGACCAGGCCTGTCAATAAAAAAGCCCGGCGTGCTGGAAAGCATGCCGGGCTTTTTTATTGTCCTGATAATCGAGTGACTGCCGGGATTATCCGGACAGTCTTGATCGAATCAGACTTATTCTGCGGAGGAGTCGCCCTCAGCGTCGTTGTTCTGTGGATCAACTTCCAGCAGCTCAACGTCAAACACCAGTGTCTCATTAGGGCCGATCGCGCGATTGCCGCCCGGGCCGTAAGCGAGTTCAGACGGAATGTAGAGCTTGTAGCGTGATCCCTCAGGCATCAGCTGCAGGCCCTGAGTCCAGCCTGGGATAACCTGATCCAGACCGAAGGTGACGGGCTCGCCGCGTTCACGTGAGCTGTCAAAGACGGTGCCGTCGATCAGCTCGCCGGTGTAGTGAACGGTCACCTGAGAATCTGCGCTGGGCTTCTCGCCTGAGCCTTCCTCTAGCACTTCATACTGAAGGCCGGAGGGTGTCACGGTGACCTCTTCGCGTTCGCCGTTTTCCTTCAGGAATTCCTGACCTTTCTTGAGGTTGTCGTCAGCCATCTGAGTACGCTTGGCTTCCTGTTCTTCGCGCATGCTCTGCTGATAGGCCATCAGGGCCTGCTGCACTTCATCTTCGGTCATCCGGGCGGAGTCGCCTTCAGCGTCATAGCCGGCGCGGAAGCCTTCGACGAATTGCTCCATCTGCAACTGTGGCAGATCAGACAGCATCCGCTGGCCCAGAACGAGGCCCATGCCGTAACTGACTTTCTGCTCCTGGGTGTCGAGCGCGGCGGGTTCCTGCTTGGGCGCCTCGCCCGAGGCGCAGCCGAACAGCACAGTCGTGGTGCCGATAGCAGTCAACGACATCAGCAATTTATTCATGAATCATCCTTTTAATGGTCTGTGAGCATTACGGCGAAGCCGAAAAGGTAAACGGTTTTACCAAACTACGCCACCTGACGGTGTGACAAGGGTTTCACCTTGCCGGACTGATGTGTGTCGAAGTCGCCATTAAAGCGGATTATCTTCGATTTCCGGTTCAGTCGGTGTCGTCAGACGCTGTGACGGGGCCTAGGACATCACTGAGGCGCGACAGTTCCTGATCCGATAGAAAGTCCAGAATACCGGCGCAGCGCAGATTGGACTTGAGCGTGCTCGCAGGTGACTGCCCAGCATCATCCAGGGGCAGGAAGCGAAAAGCCAATGCCAGTTCGATCTGTTCCGCCTGAAGCTCGGATTCGGCGACCTTTCGGCGAAGATCCAGAATTTGGCCTTCGAGTTTTGGCAGGCGCCGGCGAGTCAGCCGCAGAGGTTCAGTCACCGTGGCGCGCCACTGCCGGACTTGCGGAGGATCATCGGAGTAGCGGCAGCTCTGGGCGGCTAACCAGAGAGCGCAGAGCAATCGGGTGACGCTAACGCCCTGGCTCTGCAGGTGCAGCGACAGTTTTTCCATGCCGGGCTGGTGCCAGAACCACAGGGAGAAATGCCACAGCGGATTGTCAGTCTCAAGGGCCAGGTTATCCGGCAGCAGTGATTGCAGATCCTCGGGCATGTTCGGGCGCTCCTCTGGTAGAATGCGCCCCATGTTGACACTCACTGATATAAGCCTGCAACGCGGCGGCCACTGGCTGCTCGACTCCGCCTCGGTCACCGTCCAGCCTGGCCAGCGCGTCGCTATTGTTGGCGCGAACGGCGCCGGCAAATCGAGTCTTTTCCAGCTTCTGCTTGGCCGCCTGCCGGCTGAGCAGGGGAATGTCGGCCTGCCGGGTAATACCCGGATCGCCCACATGGCTCAGGAAGTCGCCTCGTCAGACCGCACCGCCCTGGATTTCGTGCTTGATGGCGACCTGGAACTGCGCCGGCTCGAAGCAGAGCTGGAGAAGGCGGAGGCTGCCGGCGACGACTTGGGGATGGCCCATATCCACGGCGAGCTCGACCTGCATGAAGCCTGGTCCGCCGAGCGTCGGGCAGCGGCATTGCTGCGGGGCCTCGGTTTTGGACAGGGCGACGAGCTGCGTCCCGTTTCCGACTTTTCCGGTGGCTGGCGTATTCGTCTGAATCTGGCCCAGGCACTGATGCGGCCTTCTGATCTGTTGCTGCTGGATGAACCCACCAACCACCTGGACCTGGAAGCCTGCCTGTGGCTTGAGCAATGGCTGGCCCGCTATCCGGGCACGCTGCTGTTTATCTCCCACGATCGGGACTTCATGGACAGCGTTGCCGGTCATGTCATTCATTTTCATCAGACCAAGCTGCACCTCTACACCGGCAACTATTCCGATTTTGAAAAGCAGCGCGCCGAGAGACTGGCCCAGCAGCAGGCACAGTTTGAGCGTCAGCAGGCCCAGATTGCACATATCCAGAGCTTCGTCGATCGCTTCAAGGCCAAAGCCACGAAAGCCAAGCAGGCGCAGAGTCGGATCAAGGCGCTGGAGCGCATGGAGCAGATCGCCCCCGCCCATATCGATTCGCCGTTCAATTTTGAGTTTCCGATGGCGGACAAGGTATCCAACCCATTGGTTACGCTGCGTAAGGTTGATGCCGGTCATGGCGACAAAGTGATTCTCAGAGAAGTTGGGCTGAGCCTCATTCCGGGCAGTCGGGTAGGGCTTCTCGGGCCGAATGGCGCGGGTAAGTCGACGCTGATGGGCGCCATTCGCGGAACGTCAACGCTGCTGGCTGGCGAGCGCACGACCGGTGAACACCTGCAGATCGGTTACTTTGCCCAGCATCAGCTGGAGCATCTGGATCTCAAGGCCAGTCCTTACCTGCATCTGCAGCGGCTTACACCCAAAGCCTCGGAGCAGAGCATTCGCAATTTTCTGGGTGGTTTCGACTTCAACGGGGATCAGGCACTGGGGTCGATTGAATCGTTCTCGGGTGGCGAGAAAGCGAGGCTGGCGCTGGCGATCATCGCCTGGCAAAAGCCCAATCTGCTATTGCTGGATGAGCCCACGAACCACCTGGATCTTGAAATGCGCCATGCGCTGGTGTTGGCCCTGCAGGCCTTTGAGGGCGCTATTGTGGTGGTTTCCCACGATCGTCATCTGCTGCGGAACACTGTCGATGAATTCTGGCTGGTCAGCGAAGGTCGGGTTTCTGACTGGGAAGGAGACATCGACGGCTATGAAACCTGGCTGGCGGAGCGCCGTAACGAAGAAAAGCGGGCCGAGGACAAGAGTAATGGTCGCGCCAGCAAAGCGTCTGCGCCCGCTCCGAAAGCGCCTGAGCCCGTCAGTGCTGCTCCCGCCCCGGTAGAAACGGCAGATGAGCGCAAGAACCGCAAACGCATCGAGGCTGAACTGCGTAAGAAGCTGAGTCCGCTGCGCCAGCGACTGGGCGAACTCGAAAAAGCGGTGGAGTCGCTGACGGGACAGCTCAAGGCGTTGGAAGTAGCGCTGGCTGATCCACAGCTTTATGAAGCCAGCGGCAAGGACAAACTCAGGAGCCTGCTGGGTCAGCAGAGTGAGCTGACCCGTGAGCTGGAATCGGTCGAAGCCCAGTGGCTTGAGAGTGGTGAACAGCTTGAGGCCATGGAAAAGGAAATCAGCGCGGGCTGAGGTGAGCCCCTGGGACTCACCGATTGACGGATGGACTCAGCCCGACGCGGGTGGAGCGTCACCGAACGTCAGATTAATGTTCTGCTTGGTGAGGTAATCCCGCTCATTCTCCAGATCGGCCAGAGTCAGAGGGCGCTCAGCCAGCCAGTGCGGCGGGAAGCTGACATGCAGCGAGTTTTTGCCGGCGGCGAGGGAAAAGCGCGGGGGATCGTTGGGGTTGCGGGGGTGCTGGAGTATCACGGCCAGGCGCAGCAGTACCGCCATTTTACGCAGACGCTCGGCGTCCTCTTCCTCCAGTGGTTCGAAAATGGAGTTGGCGAACTTGCGGCGGTGCGCACGCACCAGAGTCGCCAGATCCCGCTGGGATTGCTGGCTGAAACCGGGCAGGTCTGAGAACTGCAAAAGATAGGCACCGTGCTTGTGGTACTGGTTGTGGGCGATGGTCAGGCCGATTTCGTGCAGGCGGGCGGCCCAGCGGATCAGTTCGATGTCGTGGGGTGTCAGAGACCAGTTCTTTGCGGCCTGCTCGCAGGCATGCATCACCGTACCTTCGACGGCCTCGGCGTGTTTGCGATCCACATAGTACCGCTCCTGCAGGGCAGAAATGGTGCGGTCCCGAACGTCCTCATGATCAATTCTGCCAACGATGTCGTAAAGCAGACCCTCCCGTAACGCACCGTCGGCAAACGTCATACTGTCGATGTCCAGGGATTCGAATGCGGCCATCAGAATGGCAAAACCGGACGGAAAAATGCTCTGGCGGTCTTCGCGAATGCCGAGGGCGTCCAGCTTGCCCGTTTCGCCGGCGTCGACGAGCCGTAATCTCAGCTCATTCATCCCGGCCTGCGTGATGGCGCCGTCTGTAAGGCCCAGATGAACCAGAGCCCCGGAAATGGCCTTGACAGAGCCAGATGAGCCCACGGCGCTGTCCCAGCCTATGGCCCGCAGGTTGTGGCGAATGTTGAGGAGTTCCTGGCGGCCGTGTGTGATGGCGCGGTCCAGCTGCTTCTTGGTGATCTTGCCATCACCAAAATAGCGATTCCGGAAGCTGACGCAGCCCATGTGCAGGCTTTCCAGAACCTTGGCTTCGAAGCGTTCGCCAACAATAAATTCGGTACTGCCGCCGCCGATGTCGATCACCAGCCGCCGGCCTGCATCATCGGCGAGCGTATGGGAAACACCCAGATAGATCAGCCGTGCTTCCTCACGACCGGCGATGATTTCCACCGGATGGCCAAGCACCGCCTGAGCGCGATCAATAAACTCCTGAGCGTTACGGGCAACTCGCAGAGCGTTCGTGCCGACCACCTGAACGGCTTCTGGTGGCATGCCTTCGAGGCGCTGGGCGAACCGGCGCAGGCAGGCCAGTGCCCGATCCTGGGCTTCGCGCGTCAGCCGATTACGACTGTCCAGGCCGGCGGCAAGCTGCACTTTCTCGCCCATTTTCTCGAGGGTCCGGATCTCTCCGTGTACGCGTCTGGCAACCACCATATGAAAACTGTTGGAGCCCATATCAATAGCCGCCAGTAAATCCTGGCTCTGAGAAGCGTTGGGATCAGTCAAGTGCCTTGAATTCCTCTGCCGGGCCCATATAGTCTTTCCATCGATTGCCGGATACTATAAGGGATAGCTCCCCAGCCGGTAAAACTCCAAGCATGACGTGAGGCTGAGCTGCGTCATGATCAGACCAGGAAGATTCAATGAGCGATAACATCATCAATGTAACTGACGATTCCTTTGAACAGGACGTGCTCCAGTCCGACATTCCCGTACTGGTCGATTACTGGGCCGAATGGTGCGGTCCATGCAAGATGATCGCTCCAGTGCTGGAAGAAATTGCCGATGAGTATGACGGCAAACTCAAGATCGCTAAGCTCAACATCGAAGAAAACGAGCAGACGCCTCCCAAGTTCAACATCCGTGGCATCCCTACGCTAATGCTGTTCCGCAACGGCAACGTGGACGCCACCAAAGTGGGTGCGCTGTCCAAGTCACAGCTGACGGCGTTCCTCGACAGCAACCTCTGATTGCACCGACGATTGCTGCAAAAACCGCTGCGGTGCCTTGGCGCCGAAGCGGTTTTTTTGTCTCTGGAACACGGGGGTGGTCAAGAGTCATCGCGAGCACCCTAGTATCGGCCCAAAAGGTTATAGCTCTGTGACAGAAGGAATTTGTTAATTTGCGGTTCACCGGGATGATTCTCTCCGGCGGGGAAGGGCGCCGGGTTGGCGGCGCAGACAAAGGGCTCATGCTCTGGCAGGGCGAGCCGGTCATCTGTCAGAGTTTGCGCGGATTAAAGTCCTGTCTTGAGCCGGTGGTGATCAGTGCCAATCGCTCGATGGCTCATTATCGGCAACTGGCGGCCGTGGTTTTGCCAGATGCGCCCGAATTCGCCGGTATGGGTCCTATGGCAGGTGTTCTGAGCGGTCTGCGTTGGCTGGAACAGCAACCGGACGGGGCCGCAGGCGCAGCGCTGGTCGTCTGTCCCTGCGACACGCCGGGCTTCGGTGCAGCGCACGTTCGCACCTTGATGGCCGCAGCCCGACAGGCGCCTGATCGGGTAACCGTGGCACGTACGGCTGATGGTTTCCAGCCATTGCATGCGGTCTTTCCAGTTTCGGCTGCTGAATCACTGGAAGCTTTTCTGCACGCCGGCCAGCGCAAGGTGATCACGTTTGCCTCGCAGATTGGCCTGCAGCCGGTGGACTTCCCTGAATCGTCGCCTTTTCGTAACTGCAACCGGCCTGAAGATTTTTCCCAGGCTCCTTAAAACAGACGTGGCTGGGTCTTCTGCTCAGGCATCGTCTCGAGATTGCTGCCAGCGATCACTGCGCTGCTGGTCGCTCTGCTTCTGCTCTACCCATTGACCACCCTGGTCGGTCAGTTCTTTCTTCCAGAAAGGCGCGCTGGTTTTGAGGGCATCCATCAGGAATTCACAGGCCGCGAACGCAGCCGCGCGATGATGGCTGGTGACGCCGACCAGGACGATCTGCTCTTCCGGCTGCAGTTCTCCGACCCGATGGATGATCCGGATTGAACCGATGGCTTCAAAACGCTGGCGCGCCTGCGTCACCAGTTCGCCGATCACCGCTTCGGTCATACCAGGGTAGTGTTCCAGATAGAGCCCTCGTACTTCAGACACATCGCCAAAATCACGCACCAGTCCGGTAAAGGTCACAATCGCGCCTGCGCTTGGGTCTTCGGTACGCAGCTGGCGGTATACCTCGGCCAGATCAAAATCTTCGGTCTGGATCAGAATCATCTCAGCCTCCGGTCACCGGCGGGAAAAACGCGATTTCATCGCCATCGGCCAGCACGGTATCAGCCCGCGCCATCGACTGATTGACGGCGATCATCCGGCGAGTCTCGTCCCGAACGAACTGATAGCGCTCGTCCTCGCGGACCAGCGCCTCCAGCAGATCGGCGACGGTGGCATTCGCGGCGATACTGGCGCTGCGCCGGTCTTCGCTCAGGCGCTCCCGGTAGGCCGCGAAAAACAGAACATCGACCGTTATTGTCGCCATTGCGGGAGCTCCATGAGTTCGGCATAGCTGAAATATAGAATCGGGTCTCCCGGCTTTACCGTGCTGTGCTGGGGAAGGACGGCCAGGCCATCGCCCCAGCAGGCTGAACTGAGCATGCCGGAACTCTGGTTGGGATGAATGATCACTCGAGTGTCGGTGTCCTGGTCTTCCAGCCTGGCTCGCAGATACTCCCGACGATGAGAGCTGCGAGAGATTTCGAAGCCAGCGGTGAGCCACTGACCACGTGGAGGCTGGGGCTTCAGCCCCTGCATGGCCCGGATAAACGGCAGGGCCAGCGTCAGGAAGGTGACGAATACCGCCGCCGGATTACCGGGCAGACCAATGACCGGTGTCGATCCGAGATGGCCAAAGGCCAGCGGTTTGCCGGGCTTTATCGCCAGCTTCCAGAGCGTAAGCTCGCCGGCCTCCTCAATCACGGCCCGCACATGATCTTCCTCGCCGACGGACACGCCGCCGCTGGTAATGATCAGATCAGCCGACGCCGCCGCTTCGGTCAGCGCCCGGTGGGTCACCTCGCGCTGATCGGGTAGCGTCGCGCATACGGCGAGCTCGCAGCCGGCCTGTTGAAGCAGGCTAGTCAACGTATAGCGATTGCTGTTGTAGAGCTGTCCCGCCTCAAGCGGCTGGCCTGGTTCCCGCAGCTCGTCGCCCGTGGCGAAGATCGCCACCCTGAGCGGGCGCCTGACCGACACTTCTGCCACGCCCAGAGAGGCGATCAAACCCAGTTCAGGTGCCCGCAGCAGCGTGCCTGCAGGCAGGGCCTGGTCGCCAGCGCGAACGTCCTGGCCTCGGGGGCGAATATTTTCGCCGGCTTCGGTGCGCTCAAGAAAACGGACGCCGTCTTCACTGGATTCGGTGTTTTCCTGCATCACCACGGTGTCGGCTCCGGCCGGAACCGGTGCGCCGGTGAAGATGCGTGCTGCAGTGCCCGGTTGCAGCGGCTCGGGCCCATGGCCTGCCGGTATCCGCTGGCTGACCGGCAGCTCGGCGTTGGCGGCGGTATCGGCGGAGCGCACGGCATAACCGTCGACGGCGCTATTGTCCCAGCCAGGGACATCAGCAGGTGCTGAAATCGGTGCTGCGAGCACATGCCCCAGGGCTCGGTCGAGGGCGAGGGTTCTGGTCTCCCTGACCGGCGTGGCCGCTGCCAGCATGGTCGCCAGCGCCTGGTCGGGGTTGATCAGTTCAGTCATCAGACGCTGTCCTCGCTGGTGATGACTTCGTCGAGCCGATGTATTGGTGCTGAGGGCTTTCGCAGTACCAGGCCTGCGAAGTTGCAGGGCTTGTGGGTACTGTCCAGCTGGTCTCTCAGGATGCCTTCCCAGCCGGTCCGGCAGGCTCCGGTGGATCCTGGCAGGCAGAAAATCACTGTGTGATTGGACAGACCGCCAAAAGCCCGCGACTGGACGGTCGACGATCCGATATCCGCAACTGAAAGGCGTCGGAATTCCTCACCAAAACCGTCGATGGTTTTATCCAGCAGCGGGCGCACGGCTTCAGGCGTGCTGTCGCGCTCGTGGAAACCTGTGCCGCCGGTGATCAGAATCACGTGAATGTCCGGCTCCGCAATCCATCGGGCGATCAGGGCGCGCACCAGATACACGTCGTCCGGCAGCAGCCGGCGCTGGACCAGCTTGTGGCCGGCGTTCCTGAGCTGTTCCTGAAGATATTGTCCCGAGGTGTCCTGATCCGGTCCGCGGCTATCGGAAACCGTCAGCAGAGCGCAGTTCAGAGGGTGGGCTTGTGATGAATCGGAGGCGTTGTCAGATGACGACATAAAAGCAGAGTTCCGCACAGATAAAAGTTGACAGTGTATCGTTTATCCAAACGAATTTGCGGTAAAGCTGGTATTTGAGTTATTGGTTGCTATAATCCGACGAAATCAGGTCTTTCACCTGATCTGTTTCGTACCTTCCGGCGCCCGCCGGATCTTCTGTCCCGACTGAACTCAAGCGCCATTTGGCCAGGCTATGCAGGGCCTTCCCCTGTCTCTTCAAAACCCTGTTTCTTTCCAAATCCAGATCATCTGAAAATCTATGAATCTAACCGAACTCAAGCAGAAACCCGTTCCTGAACTTCTCGATACCGCTCAGGAAATGGGACTGGACAACCTGGCCCGCTCCCGCAAGCAGGATGTCATCTTCTCAATCCTCAAGAAACACGCCAAAAGCGGCGAGGACATCTACGGCGATGGTGTTCTCGAAATCCTCCAGGACGGTTTCGGATTTCTTCGATCAGCAGATGCATCCTATCTGGCAGGGCCGGACGATATCTACGTCTCTCCGAGCCAGATCCGGCGCTTCAATCTGCGCACCGGCGATACCATTTCCGGCAAAATCCGGCCGCCAAAGGACGGTGAGCGCTATTTCGCTCTCCTGAAAGTCAACGAAATCAATTTCGACCGTCCTGACAATGCCCGCAACAAGATCCTGTTCGAAAACCTGACGCCGCTCTTCCCGCAGGATCGCCTGCAGCTGGAAGTCGGCAACGGTAGTACTGAAGATCTGTCTGCCCGTGTGCTCGATCTGGTAGCGCCTATCGGCAAGGGCCAGCGGGGCCTGATCGTATCGCCTCCGAAGGCCGGTAAAACGCTGCTGATGCAGGGGATCGCCCAGGCCATCACCCGCAATAATCCTGAGTGTCATGTCATGGTGCTGCTGATCGACGAGCGCCCTGAAGAAGTCACCGAGATGCAGCGGACTGTCCGCGGCGAAGTCATCGCCTCCACCTTCGATGAGCCACCCGCGCGCCATGTCCAGGTAGCGGAGATGGTGATCGAGAAGGCGAAGCGACTGGTTGAGCACAAAAAGGATGTGGTAATCCTGTTGGACTCTATCACCCGTCTGGCGCGTGCCTACAACACGGTGATCCCGTCCTCGGGCAAAGTGCTGACCGGTGGTGTTGATGCGCATGCCCTCGAGAAGCCCAAGCGTTTCTTTGGTGCGGCCCGTAACGTCGAAGAGGGCGGCAGTCTGACAATTCTGGCCACTGCCCTGGTAGACACCGGTTCCAAGATGGACGAGGTGATCTACGAAGAGTTCAAGGGCACCGGCAACATGGAAGTCCATCTGGATCGCCGGATCGCCGAGAAGCGGATTTATCCTGCCATCAATATCCGTCGCTCCGGCACGCGTCGTGAAGATCTGCTGATGTCTGAGGCCGATCTGCAGCGCATGTGGATTCTCCGCAAGCTGTTGCATTCAATGGACGACGACACCGCTGCTTTGGAATTCCTGCTCGACAAACTGCGCGAAACCAAGACCAACGACGAGTTCTTCCTTTCGATGAAACGCCGCTGAGTCAGAAATTTGTGCCTGCAACGCCGCGTTTTTCGCGGCGTTGTGCGTTCAGGAAGCCATTCGTCTATGTCTCCGCGCCTGTTACTATTGCGGCGCGTTTCCGGGAATAGCGAAGATCCAAGGTCAGCGGGGATTGTTCATGAAATACAGCGATTTACGTGATTTCATCAAACAGCTTGAGAAAATGGGCGAACTGAAGCGGATTCGGGAGCCAGTGGACCCCTACCTTGAGATGACAGAAATCTGTGATCGCACGCTACGCGCCGGCGGCCCGGCTCTGCTGTTCGAGAATCCCAAAGGCTATGACATGCCGGTGTTGGGCAATCTGTTCGGGACCCCCAGGCGAGTGGCGTTGGGCATGGGCGAAGGGGAAGTGTCGGCACTGCGGGAAATTGGCCGGTTGCTGGCGTTTCTGAAAGAACCCGATCCCCCAAAAGGCTTCCGAGACGCCCTGGAAAAGCTGCCGATATTCAGAAAAGTCCTGAGCATGGGCCCGAAAGTGGTTCGTGGCGCAGCCTGTCAGCAGGTGATTCTGGAGAAGGATGAGGTCGATCTGGATCGAATTCCTATCCAGCACTGCTGGCCTGGCGATGCCGGCCCGTTGGTGACCTGGCCGCTGGTCATCACCCGTGGACCTAACAAGGAACGGCAGAATCTGGGGATCTATCGACAGCAGAAAATCGGTCGTAATCGGCTGATTATGCGCTGGCTATCCCATCGCGGTGGCGCTCTGGATTTTCAGGAATGGTGTCAGAAGCATCCGGGTGAGCCGTTCCCGGTGGCGGTTGCGCTGGGCGCCGATCCCGCCACCATTCTGGGTGCTGTAACGCCGGTCCCGGATTCTCTTTCCGAGTATGCATTTGCCGGTCTGCTGCGCGGCTCTCGTACAGAATTGGCCAAAGCGGGCCTGAGTGATCTGCAGGTGCCTGCCAGCGCTGAGATTGTGCTCGAAGGGTTTATCTACCCCGGCGATACCGCACCGGAAGGGCCCTTCGGCGATCACACCGGCTACTACAATGAAACCGAACACTTCCCGGTGTTCACTGTCGAGCGTATGACCCATCGCCGTGATCCGATCTATCACAGCACCTATACCGGTCGACCGCCCGATGAACCTGCCATACTGGGACTGGCTCTGAATGAGGTTTTCATTCCTCTGCTGCAGAAGCAGTTCCCGGAAATCGTCGATTTTTATCTGCCACCGGAAGGCTGTTCCTATCGGATGGCCGTAGTGACCATGAAGAAACAGTATCCCGGACACGCTAAACGGGTGATGTTGGGCGTCTGGTCGTTCCTGCGGCAGTTCATGTACACCAAATTCGTGATCGTGACGGACGACGATGTGAATGCTCGCGACTGGAACGATGTGATCTGGGCGATCACCACCCGGATGGATCCTGCCCGGGATACCACAATGATTGAGAATTCACCCATTGATTATCTGGACTTCGCTTCTCCGGTTTCGGGTCTGGGCTCCAAGATGGGGCTGGACGCTACCCATAAGTGGCCGGGTGAGACCCAGCGCGAGTGGGGTACGGCGATCACCATGGACCCCGAGGTCAAAGAGCGAGTCGACAAGCTGTGGGATCGGCTCGGTATTCTTGACTGACGTCCATGTCGGAAAGTGAACAGCGCTGGCGGGTGACAGTAAGGCCTTCGGGCTTGAGCTTCCCGGCAGCACCGCAGGCCGATCTTCTGTCCGCAGCTCAGCACAGTGGTCTCGCGGTACCTGCCGCCTGCCGTAATGGCGTATGTGAGATTTGTCAGGCTCGACTGGTGTCGGGCTCGGTGCGTAATACCCGCACCAATCAACTTGTTGCTGAAGGTAGCCTGCTGATGCTTTGTCGCAGTCAGGCGCTGTCTTCCCTGGAACTGGAGATTTCTTCTGTTATGGCCGCCGGTGAAATAGTCCCCGCACGTTTTCAGGCCCGGGTCAGCGAAATTCGCAGGCTCACGCACGATGTGGAGCGCGTGATGCTCCATCTGCCAAAACGCCGCGACCTGCGCTTCCACGCCGGCCAGTATCTGTCACTGCAACTGGCAGATGGCTCATCCAGCTACTTCTCTATCGCCAGCAGTCCGTCGGCTCAGGAGCTGGAATTGCATATCCAGTCCGCAGCCGGTTGGGAGTCCGCTGAGCGGATCATGGCGGCATTGCATTCCGCCGGGGATTCGCCGATAACGCTGGAGATGCCATTCGGCAAGGCGTGCATGGCCGCGGCGCCTGATCGCCCGGTGGTGATGGTGGCCGCTGGCACCGGCTTTGCGCAGATGAAGAGTATGATTGAATATCTGCAGGAAACGGACTTCAACCATCCCCTCAAACTGTTGTGGGGCGTACGTCGCCACGAGGATATGTATCTGCGCAGCCTTGCTCAGCAGTGGCATGAGAACTGGGAGCCGCTCAGTTTTATTCCTATGGTGGGCGACAATGACGACAACGACTGGGATGGCCATCACGCTCAATTGGCCCGGGCGGTCATTGCCACCCAGCAGGACTGGACCGAGTGCGATGTCATGGCCAGCGGCTCGCCGGCCATGGTGTACACCCTGATGGATGCGTTACTGGAAGCCGGTATGCCGGAGTCGTCGTTTTACTCGGATGTTCTGGAGTACGCCCCCCGAACCTGATGGCTGTGCATCGCCGCAGTACAAAAAAATGCCCGGATTGAATCCGGGCATTTTTTTAACATGACCAACGGCCGAGAAGCGGGGCCTTTAGGCTTTAGGCATAGGCAGGTTCGGCAAGCCGCTGTCCTTGACCAGACCTTCCAGCAAAAGCCGGATGCTGGCCTCGTCTTTGCCCGTGTGAGCACTCAGGCGGCTGAGTTCCGCCATGGTTTCCGGGCTACGGCGCAGGCGCAGGCTGGTTTCGAAATATTCCCGTGCCTTGCCCCACAGTTCATTACTGAGGCTCAGACGGCCCAGTGCCAGCAGCAGTTCCGGATTGTTGGGCCGATCCTGCAGCCATCGCTCGGCGACCAGCAGCTGCTCCTCGGGTTTCTCGCCACGGATTCGCCCGTACAGATTGATCAGCTCGTCGCTCCAGTGATTGCGCAGAACCTTGCGCAGCAGTGTTTCCGCCTGAGGCTGATCGCCCAGCTCGGCCAGCAGTCGCGCGTATTCCCGGATCACGATTTCATCTCGGCGCTGGCTGCCGGGCAACTCGTCCCACAGCCGGGTAAAACCGGACAGATCCGCCTGACTGTCTGCGGAATGCTTACGGGTATCCTCGGCAGCTTTATGCATCAGGTTGAGCCAGATCTTGCGTTCCAGCGCGTCCAGTTCCGCGACTTTGATCAGTTCCCGCTTACGCAGCTCTGGCATCAGCTTCGCCAGTTCACGCCAGTCTTCCAGACGCTCGTAAACTTGCATCAGCAGTTTGAGAACAAACGGATGGTGGGGAGCCCGCTTGCGCAGACGAATCAGCGTAGCCAAGGCCTGCTCTAGGCGGTTACTGGCCAGTTGCAGTTGTGCCTGGGTAATTCCCACCGCCATATCAGAGCCTGGCGTGCTCTCGTAGGCCTTGCGCAGCAGCTCGTCGATATCGTCGTGATCCCCGGATTCGTACGCCGCCTGTGCAGACGCCAGGTAGTTGATCAATGGCGTATCCGCGTAAGGGGCAGACGACTCAAGCAATTGCCGGGCACGGGGCCAGCGACCTTCCGCTAACGCCAGCAGGCCTCGGGTTGTGCGGCGACGGGCGCGTCGCTCATTGCCGCGAACCCACCATCCGGTGAGAAGGCCAGAGCCATAGCGGATATGGCGAATCAGCGCGAACAGGCCCAGAACCGCAGTCACCAGAAGGATGATCAGTACCAGACCGACCCAGAAATTGGTTTCAATCAGCCAGTGACCGAGGCTGATCCGGATGTAACCCGTATCGTATTGGAGGCCTGCGCTGATCGCGGTACCGATCAGCAGCGCGACCAGAATCAGGATAAGCAGTCGAATCATGACGCGCCTCCCTGGGACTGGCCGGATTTGCCAGACCCGGAGTTACCCGACGAGGCCTTGCCGCCCTCGATTCGGCCGTCCAGTCGAGCCTTCAGCAGATCCAGCGACTGGCTGATATCCGGCAGCTCAGGTGCAATATCGCGCTCACGAAGCTCGGCGATGGTGTCGGCGAGTGCGTCGACCTTGGCATCATCCTGGTCGTACCACCGGCCAACCGCATCGGCCGCCTGGGCCAGGGACGTGTCATAGAGTTCCTGATTGCGACGCAACACGGCGAGGCCTGCCTGCTCCAGCATCAGCTGCACGTTCAAACGGAGGTAGGCGGTCTGATCCGGTGACAGCAGAGGCGATACCGGCTCGTCCAGCCGACGAATAGCGACGGCGGAACTGACAGCGCTCTTGATCTGGTTCCAGACTTTGCGCCAAAGGCTGGTGTTGGCCTTTTGCTCGGCATCCGCGGCGTCTTCCGCTTTCATCCGGGTGATCATGGCGTCCTGTTCAATCGCCGCCAGCGATTCGATGGCCGCCTGGATTTTGAGGAACAAGCCGGTTTGATCGACTTTCGTCAGGGATTTGAGCGACATGATTTCGTTGGCGAGTTTGGCACGAACGGCGAAGGCGCCTACGTCGTCACTCTCTGCCAGTACCTCATCGGCTGACTGCAGGGCAGCCAGCGAGCCGCTGATATCCTTCTCTATCTGCAGGCGCTGGTTGCCAATACGCAGTAGATATTCGGCTTCGGCCAGTAGCCAGTCCGTGCGGTTACGATGCCCTGCATCCAGAAGAGCTTGGGCCGTGTAATCCACCTGTCGTTGCTGTTCAGACAGGTTTTTCTGGAGGTTCGAAACTTCCTGCTGCAAGGCCTGGATGGACCGCGTAGCGCCGTTGCTCATCTGGTTCTGCTGAATTTTGACTTCAGCGGTTGTTTCTCGAAGTTGGTCAATCGTCTGACCAAGCGACTGGCGCTGGTGCCATTGCCACGCGTTCCAGCAGGCGAGACTGATTACAAGCAGCAGCGCGATGATGGTCAGAATCCACAAAGGCAGAAGTTTCGGCTTTTTGTGTTCCGGAGACTGGTCCTTCACAGCGGGCAGGTTCTTATCTGAGTCAGTCACGGGCATCCTTACAGATCTAGTAAATACATTACTCAGGGCGAGTCATGGAAGCGAAGTAGTTCGCTAATGATCCCACCACGTCCTTGTCCGCCAGTGATGCTGGCAGGCAGATTCCGCTGAAGCCCAGCGCCCTTGCGGCGCCGGCAACACGTTCAGCGGGAACCACAATCACGGCCTTTTGCAGGCGATGGCTGCAGTCGGTTCCCAATCTCAGGAGATTGTTCAATGTTTCTCCTGACAAGGCAACTATAGCCTCGGGCTCGAATTCTCCGAGATTTCTGCGAATGTCTTCCGCTGAATACCGGGGCTCGAGCCTTTCGTACAGTGACAGTGTATCCACTTCGGCGCCCCGGGCGGCCAGAACGTCACCGAGTGTGGGCCGTCCGCCCAGACCTTTCACCACTAGTACGCGGCTCTGAGTCAGATGGGCCAGTTGTGGATGATTCAGTAAATCTTCACTGGTCCAGCCTGTTGCCGGAGTCTCTACCGCCAGTCCCGCGTCGCGCAGAACGGCAGCCGTAGCGTTGCCAATGGCATACCAGTGAATGCCCACGGGCCACTGTGGCCACCACTGATCCATTAACGCCAGCAGCCGTCTGGCCGCGTGGGCACTGACGACGGCGATGTGGCCGTAGAGATCGATATTCTGGATCTTTGCCAGTTCAGCAGGTTCCAGTTTGAGATCCTGCCGGATCAGGGTCGGGAAGGCCCGTGCATCAGCACCCTGCGCTTCAAAGGCTCTCACTAATCGATTGGCCTCAGGCTGCGGCCTGCACACCAGTATCCGCCGCCTGGAAAGTGGCAGCAGCGATGGATCACTGGGGGGTGTGGCCATAAATGTCCGCCAGAATCCGATCGGCGCCCATCGCCAGCAGATCTTCTGCCAGTTCCCGGCCCAAACGCTCGCCCTCCGCTCTCGGTGCCCGGCCTTCGACCCGGAGGATCTCCGTGCCATCCACCTTGCCGACCAGTCCGCGCAGCCAGACAGTGTTCTCGTCTTCCAGAACGGCGTAGGCGGCAATGGGCACCTGACATCCGCCTTCAAGGCGACGGTTGAGCGCTCGTTCTGCTTTGACACGATCAGCCGAGTCGGGGTGATTAAGCGGCGCCAACAGCTCGCGCAGTTCGGCATCGTCCAGGCGGCACTCAATGCCTAGCGCACCCTGGCCAACTGCAGGCAGGGATACGGTGTCCGGCAGTGTGTACCGGATTCGCTCGTGAAATTCGAGGCGTTTCAGGCCGGAGCTGGCCAGCACAATGGCGTCGTATTCGCCGGCGTCCAGCTTGGCAAGACGTGTGTTGACGTTGCCTCGGAGCGTGTGAATTTTAAGGTCAGGGCGTAGCGAGCGCAGCTGCGATTCCCGGCGCATACTGGCGGTGCCTACGATCGCGCCCTGCGGTAATTCATCCAAATGGCTGTAGTGGTTGCTGATAAACGCATCGGTCGGGTCTTCCCGCTCGCAAATGGCGACCAAGCCCAGACCCTCCGGAAAATGCATGGGTACATCCTTCATGGAATGCACGGCCAGATCGGCCCGTCCATCCAGCATGGCTTCTTCCAGCTCTTTGACGAAGAGCCCCTTGCCGCCGATTTTAGCCAGAGGCACATCGAGAATTTTGTCGCCCTGCGTCTTGAAGCCCACCAGTTCAACACGGATATGCGCATGCATTCTTTCCAGCTCAGCCTTGATGAATTCAGCCTGCCAGAGCGCAAGTGCGCTGTTGCGGGTGGCGATGCGGAGGGTTCTTTCTGCCATATTGGGTTTCGCTGTGGTCGGACGTTTAAGCTGTTCGGTCTGGGCAGGCCTGAGGAGACCTGCCGGAGATAGGTTATAGGGTACAGGGGCGATTCGCTAAAGGCCAAACCATCGATGGTGCGTGTGCCGGTTACGGCCCTTCGCAGGCGGTTGCGCCTGGGGTGCAGTGGCCACCTTGAGCTGTCGCCTCAGCGTGGAGTCGGATCACTGAGATGACGCAACCAGTCCCGCACGTCGCTGGCGTGGCGACGGCTCACTGGAAGACGGTGCTCACAGGCACCCAGCTCCAGACTGAGATGGCCATCGTTGTTGCGGTGCAGCCGCTGTACATGGCGCTTGCCTGCCAGCGTATTGCGATGAATCCGCAGCAGGTGTTCGGGGAAGCGTTCTTCCAGCTCCCGCAGTGGCGTGTCAGTGAGCGTCTCTCCGCCCTCATGAACCACCGTGACGTATTTCTGGTCGGCCTGACAGTACAGGATCTGGGTCAGAGGGATCAGTTCCTCGCCACGCAGATTGCGGATCAGAAGATGTTCGGCATGGCCTTCCTGATCCTGTAGCGAGCGTAATTGCAGGCGGTTGATCTGGGCCGCCTGGGCGAGTGCATGGGCCAGAGCTTCCTGTCGTACCGGTTTCACCACGTAAGCCGCCGCACGAACGCTGAAGGCATCCAGAGCGTACTCGTCGTAGGCGGTGCAGAAAATGATGGCGGGAGCCGCCAGTTGTTCGTTCAGCTGCGCGGCCACCGCCAGGCCGTCCATTCCAGGCATTCGAACGTCCAGCAGCACCACATCCGGGTGTACCGCCGCCGATTCCTTCAGTGCCGATGGACCATCGGCTGCTTCGCCGCAGCAGGTGACGTTGGGCAGGCCCTCAATCAGGCGAATTATCCGCTCCCGCGCCAGCGGCTCGTCGTCTACCACCAGAACCCTCAGTGAATCGGTCGTGGTCATCTCAACGCTCCTGTTGGCGAGCGGCCCTGTCGCTCATCGTTCGCCAGGGTAACCGCACCATGACGGTGTAAATACCGCCCTGGCGACTGTGTTTGAGGACAGCGGTTTCCCCGAACAGCGCCCGCAACCGGGCTTGGGTATTGCTCACAGCAATCTGATTACCCTGATGGCCGTCGGAGGCGTTTTCGGAGGCTGGAGGCACAGGGTTGCGGATGGTCAGATAAACGTGGCTTTTTCTGCGGACACCCGTGATTTCGATGTTGCCGCCTTCCGGGAGTTGCTGGATACCGTGGTAGATCGCATTTTCCATCAGCGGTTGCAGGCTCAGAGGCGCCACCGCCTGGTTATCGATTTCGCTCTGGATGTTCCACACAACGTTGAGCCGATCGCCGAGACGTAGGGCCTCCAGCTCCAGATAGCGCCGGCATAGCAGGAGCTCGTCTTTCAGTGGCACCAGACGATCCTGCCTGCTCAGGCTGGCCCGAAACAGGTCAGACAGGCTAAGAACGGCTTCTTCGGCTCGTGCCGGGTTGCTGCCGATCAGGCTGGCGATAGCATTCATGGCGTTAAACAGAAAATGGGGGTGAATGCGTGCCTGCAATGCTGAGAGGCTGGCTTCCATCTGTGCCTGCCGTTCCTGTTTCCACAGAAACTGCAGGTAAAAATAGCGCAGCACCAGCCCGGTGATCAGCAGGCCAATAACCACATTGCGCAACGCCAGGTTCCAGCGTGTGTCCTGGCCCATTATCCAGTCGCCGATCAGCGAGAAGAGCAGGGTGTTGCTGCCGATCAGAACGAGGATGGCGATACTGGACCAGGCTACCGAAAGCGCGGTCAGCGGTTGCCGCAGCCCGCAGATCAGTGCAGCACTGCTCAGCGTTACCCACTGAACGAAAAATGAGACCAGCGCAAAGCTTTCCCAGTCGATCCAGCCCTGCCGAGCGCTGAGCATCTCGAGCAACAGAACCATGCCTTCGCTGGTGACCAGCAGCATGAAAACGGCTCGGATGCGGCAGAGATCGGGTACAAAACCCGCGCTCTTGTCAGCGGTGGTGGTTGCGGTTCGGCGCGGCATAGGTCGAGGTCTGGCTGCCTGTTCAGTTTTCGGTGTTTTAAGAGGCGCTCGGGCAACGGTGGGCCGTCCGAACGTAAGACGCTCTGGCCGGAGGATGATGATATAATCGCCGGCCGTTTCAGACCGGGTCCCATGACAGCGCTTTTGACTGTCGTTGGCCCGGCTTCCCGAGCTAAGTCGGGCGCACATTCAAGTCCGTGGAGGATCCGCCACGGCGCTGTTTCCTGAAGGAAAGATAGACCATGACCGACCAGAATAAGAGTGCTGAAAAACCCTGGGGTGGCCGTTTTACCGAGCCGACCGATGCCTTTGTCGAGCGTTTCACCGCGTCAGTGGGATTTGATCAGCGTCTTTACCACCACGATATCACCGGTTCCAAAGCCCACGCGCGCATGCTGTGTGAAGTCGGGGTACTGACCGAGCAGGAGCGTGACCAGATTCTTACAGGGCTTGATGAGGTCGAGGCGGACATCGAGGCCGGCAGGTTCAACTGGTCGGTGACCCTGGAAGACGTTCACATGAACGTGGAAGCCAGCCTTACCAGTCGCATCGGTATCACCGGGAAAAAGCTTCACACCGGCCGCAGCCGTAACGATCAGGTTGCCACGGACATCCGCCTCTACCTCCGGGACGAAATTGATGCGATTGCGGCGGAACTTGACCGCCTGCAAGCCGGCCTGCTGGATCTGGCGGAGCGCGAGGCGGACACCATCATGCCCGGCTTCACCCATCTGCAGACGGCCCAGCCGGTGACTTTCGGGCACCATCTGCTGGCCTGGTACGAGATGCTGGTGCGTGATGGTGAGCGGCTGCAGGACTGTCGCAAGCGGGTCAACGTCATGCCGCTGGGCGCGGCTGCGCTGGCGGGCACCACCTATCCGATTGACCGGGCGATGACCGCAAGGCTGCTGGGCTTCGACCGGCCCACGGAGAATTCTCTGGACTCCGTCAGCGACCGGGACTTTGCTATCGAGTTCTGCAGTTTCGCAGCGCTGCTGATGACCCATCTGTCGCGCTTCAGCGAAGAACTGGTGCTCTGGACCTCGGCCCAGTTCGACTTTATTGATCTGCCGGACCGTTTCTGTACCGGCTCATCCATCATGCCGCAGAAGAAAAACCCGGACGTGCCGGAGCTGGTGCGAGGCAAGACCGGCCGGGTTAATGGCCATCTGATCAGTCTTCTGACGCTGATGAAAGGACAGCCGCTGGCTTACAACAAGGACAATCAGGAAGACAAAGAGCCCCTGTTCGATAGCGTCGATACGGTGAAGGGCTGCCTGAAAGCTTACGCCGACATGGTGCCGGCGATTCAGGCCAAGGCAGACAACATGCGTGAGGCCGCTCGCAAGGGATTCTCGACGGCAACGGATCTGGCCGATTATCTGGTCAAAAAGGGCGTGCCGTTCCGGGACGCTCACGAAATTGTTGGGAAGGCCGTCGGATTCGGTGTTGCCGAAAAGCGTGATCTGTCTGATATGACGCTCGAAGAGCTACGTCAGTTCTCCGATATCATTGCCGATGACGTATTCGACGTTCTCACGCTCGAAGGCTCGGTCGCCGCACGCGATCACCTCGGCGGAACGGCTCCGAAGCAGGTGAGGGCGGCCGTTCAGCGCGCCAGAGCCGCACGCTCTTAAGTCTCTGGGTCTCTGAAGCTGATGAACCGCAACGCCCGGTCGGCCAGTGTACCGGCTCGGGCGTTGGCGCAGGCTGGGAGCGCTGCCGTATCAGAGATTACCAAACTGATCGGCGAAGTTTTCGGGACTGAGGCTATCGAGCGGTTTGGGTGTGGCGATGCGGTAGCCCTGGCCGAAGTGGAAGCCCAGTTCGCGTACGGTACGCAGCGTCTCTTCACCTTCAATGGCTGTAGCTACGGTGAGTTTGCCTGAGATCTCGGCCACTCTCTGCAATGCCTGAGCCATGATTTTCTGCACATCATCACTTCGTAGTGAGCGCGCCAGCCCCGGTTCCAGCTTGATGATATCGACAGGCAGACGGGAGACCAGATCCTGGCTCTCGCCGGTCACCCCGACACCATCCAGCGCGACCCGACAACCGATCCGGTGCATCCGCTCACAAAGCGTTTTGGTTTCCTCCGGATACTGGGCGGCGTCTGACAGGCGCACTTCAAAGCAGAAGCATTCAGGTTCCTGGGGTACGCCGGCCAGCACTTCCTCCACAAAACCCGGGAAGGTAGGGTCCAGCAGGGATGCCATCGACAGATTGAAACTGCACAGCTTCAGGCGTGGCTCGAGTAATGGCTGAGTCAGAAGCCACATGAGGGTAGAGCGGACGACCTGTCGATCCAGCTCGCAGGCAAGATCAAAGCGCTCGGCGAGGGGCAGAAAGGAATCCGGCAGAATCGGTTCGCCGCCGTCCAGTGCCGGCAGGCGCGCCAGTATCTCGATATGGTCACCCCAGGCGTGACTGCCGATCGGGCGCAGAATCTGGTAGTTCAGCAGGAACTGTTCTTCCTCCATGCACTGGCGCAGGTGGTCCAGCGGAATCTGCTGGTCCAGTTCCAGGCTGCGGTAGTCGGCGCTGCAGTGGATCTGGTCGTGGCCTGCCAGCTTGGCGCTATGGCACAGATCAGAAGCCTGGGCGAGGCTGGCGTCGGCGCTGATTTCCAAATCCGTGGGAATGAGAACGAGCCCACCGGATGCGGTGGTCTTCAATTGCTGGTCTTTCCAGTGGAACCGGAATTCCCGAACCGTCTGGAGCAGGTTCTCAGCCACTTGCCGGGCATGCTCTTCCGGGCAGTTCTCCAGAAGCAGGACAAAGGTGTCCCCGGTCAGGCGCGCCAGACGATCCCGTTGGCGAACGCGGCTGCTCAGCGTCTCGGCCAATTCCCGCAAAAGCCTGTCGCATACCGCAGCGTTGACCTGCTCCTGCCATTGCGCGAAATGATCCAGGTCGAGAATCAGCAGAGCATGGCTGACTTTCCGTCGTTCAGGACTCTCAAGCAGCCGATTCAGCCACTCCGCGAAAGCCCGCCGATTGAGTAGGCCGGTGGTGGCATCGTGGCGATTTCGAAAATCAGCACTGGCGGCGCGGCGCGCTCTCTGGCTGATATCCCGGGCTACCAGTACGCTGCCGCTCGGCTCTCCAAAGCGGTCAAGCACCCGGCGAAAGCGCATCTCATAGATTGGCTGCTCTTCCTGGCGCTGAGCCAGAGGCATTTCCACCATGAATTCGTCCCGCTCCAACGCTCGCTGAAAGAGACTACGAAGCGTTCTGAGATCGTCGGGATAGTCTTCCAGGGCCGACAGAATGTTCGTGCCTTCCTCCAGCTCCTTGCCGAACATTCGAAAGAACTGACGATTGAACACGGTGTTGACGCCGATCACATCCCCGGTCGGTGACAGCGCCAGAATCAGATCATCGGTCGCCTGAGTCACTGCCTGCAGGAGTGCCAGTTGCTGGTTACTGTTATCGCTGTGGCGCTGCTGTTCGGAGAGATCCACCAGAATGCCGCCGACCGCTGAAATGCGTTCGCCCTGTCGCAATGGGCAGCCGTGAAGCCGGACCCGCTTGAGCTGCTGGCGGCTGGTCAGAAGATCCAGGTCGATTCGAAACGCCCGCCCACTACGCAGGCTGCGACGAAACAGAGCCCGCACCCGGTTAGCGTGTTGCTGGCAGTAAAAAAGCGCCTGTTCGGTGGTAATCATGGCGCCGGTCTGCAGCTCCAGAATCCGGTAGAGACCAGGCGACCACTGGGTTTCCATGGTTTGTACGTCGACTTGCCACAGTCCGGCAGAGGTCGCTGATTCGGCGAGTTTGAGCAGGCGTGGGTGAACGGTGTTGTCTGTCCAGAGCGCGATTGCGCGCTGACCGCTCTGATCATCGTCATTGGCATCCACCCGAAGGCTGACATCGGCGGTAAAGAAGTGACCATCGCGGTGGCGCACGGTTACCAGAGCGGGCGCTCCAGAATCCAGGAGTGGCCGGTTGGCCGGGCTCAGAGGGTCATCCTGGCGAGTCGCCAGCACGCTGCCGAAGGGCTTGCCCATGAGTTCGTCCGGACGATAGCCCAGCAGACCCTCGCAGCGGCCATCGGCACGTGTGATCAGTCCCTGGGTATCGACTCGCAGTATGGTCTGCCGGACTTCCTGGCGGGAGCCATCGGTTCTGTGGCGGCGAACGACGAAATCTCTCAAAGCTGCTGATCCGTTTTGTTATTGGTGATTCTGGGGCGCTCAGACACCGTCTGGGCCGGAGAAAGGAGCTGGCTCGATGTGCCGAACCACGCCAGCCATTATTGAACCTCGCCAGACGCTTGTCGAGGCGACTGCCTACGGGAGAGACCAGTCGAGCTGAGCGCTGTTCCGCATCCTGGCGCGGTGGTGTCTCGCACGCCAGCCGGCTGCTCGGGTATACTGCCGTTTTAGTAACCGATTTTCCTGGCCGGGGGCTGATCCTGTGAGACTGATACCCGCTATGCCGGTGCTGGCTGCCCTGTTGATGCTTACGTTGTCCGGCTGTGGCCAGAAAGGACCGCTATACCGACCACTGCCGGCGGAGCCTGCAACGAGTCCGGCTACCGACACCGCAGTCCGCCCTGTCCCCTCCGCTGCCAGTGAAAATCCTGACAAGCAGGACCCCTGATGGACCCATTTCGCTACCGTGATGGCGAGCTCTACGCCGAAGACGTTTCACTGAGCTCTCTGGCTTCGGATCATGGCACACCCGCCTATGTTTACTCGCGAGCGGCGCTGGAAGCCAATTTCCTGGCTTATGAAAATGCGCTAACCAACATTCCCCATATGGTCTGCTACGCGGTCAAGGCTAACAGCAATCTGGCGGTGCTGGATGTTCTCGCCCGCATGGGCGCCGGTTTTGACATCGTGTCTGTCGGTGAGCTGGAGCGGGTGCTCCGGGTAGGCGGCGATCCCTCGCGGATTGTTTTTTCCGGGGTCGGCAAACAGCGAGGCGAAATGCGCCGCGCGCTGGAAGTCGGTGTACGCTGCTTTAACGTCGAATCCGCCGCTGAGCTGGAAACCCTCAACGAGGTGGCCGGTGAAATGGGTGTACAGGCGCCGGTCTCCCTGCGCGTCAATCCGGACGTAGACGCCCAGACTCACCCCTATATCTCCACTGGGCTGAAAGAAAACAAGTTCGGCATCGACATTGCCCTGGCTCCGACCATTTACGCCCGCGCAGCCGAACTGCCCCATATCGATGTGCAGGGGGTGGACTGCCATATCGGTTCCCAGCTCACCAGCGTTACGCCGTTTCTGGATGCCCTGGACCGGGTGCTGGCGCTGATCGACCAGCTGGCGGAGGAAGGAATTGTCATCCGCCATCTGGATCTGGGTGGTGGCCTCGGCGTGACCTACCGTCATGAAACCCCGCCGGCCATCGGTGACTACATTGATCGCATCCGCGAGCGGCTGGGGAATCGGGATCTGGAGCTGGTGTTTGAACCGGGTCGCTCCATCGCTGCGAACGCTGGTCTGTTGCTGACCCGGATTGAACTACTCAAACGTACCGACGCCCACAACTTCGCAGTCATTGATGCGGCAATGAACGATCTGATTCGTCCGGCCCTGTACAGCGCCTGGCAGGAAATCGTGCCGGTTAAGCCGAGAGATGAGGGCGAGCAGGAAAGCTGGGATATCGTCGGCCCCGTCTGCGAAACCGGCGATTTTCTGGGCAAGGACCGGAGTCTGGCCATTGAAACCGGCGATCTGCTGGCCGTGCGCTCGGCTGGCGCCTATGGTTTCGTCATGAGTTCCAACTACAACACCCGTGGTCGGCCGCCTGAGTTGATGGTCGATGGCACCAGGGTTTACGTCGTGCGTGCCCGGGAATCGGTGGATGACCAGCTGCGGCTGGAGTCGGGTCTGCCCTCGTGAATGCCCGCGCGCCTTCGCCCCAGAAGCCGGTTCGCTCAGCGCTTCCGTTTACCAAGATGCACGGGCTGGGTAACGACTTCATGGTGATTGATGCAGTGAGCCAGCCGCTGCGTCTCGCCCCTGAGATGATCAAATCACTGGCGGATCGCCATTTCGGTATTGGCTTCGACCAACTGTTGGTTGTCGAGCCACCCGGGTTGCCAGACGTCGACTTCCGCTATCGCATTTTCAATGCCGATGGCTCAGAGGTGGAGCAGTGCGGCAACGGCGCGCGCTGTTTTGCCCGATTTGTGCGCGACCAGAATCTGACCAACAAGCGGGTGATCCGGGTGCAGACCGCCGGCGGCGTGATTGAGCTGCGGGTCGGGAAGGACGGTATGGTCACAGTCGACATGGGCGTGCCTGAGTTGAACCCTCCTGCTATCCCATTTGCCGCAGATCAGCGAAAGAGCGTCTACACTGTCGAGGTCGATGACAAGATTGTTGAATTATCAGCTGTTTCCATGGGCAATCCCCATGGTGTGCTGCTGGTGGACAGTGTAAAGACCGCACCGGTTGAATCGCTTGGCCCACGGCTTGAACGGCATCCACGTTTCCCTGCGAAAGCCAACATTGGTTTTATGGAAGTGGTTAATGAGCAGCACATCCGCCTGCGTGTTTTCGAGCGCGGTTCCGGCGAAACGCTCGCCTGTGGTTCTGGGGCTTGTGCCGCGGTCGTAGCAGGCCGTTTGCGCGGGCTGCTCGATGAGCATGTAACGGTGGAACTACCCGGTGGACGTCTCAATATCCAGTGGGCTGGAGAAGGTTCGCCAGTGTTGATGGAAGGCCCCACAGCCCGCGTTTATGACGGTCAGATCCAGGTGCCCGGCGCACCTGCGCAGCCAAGACGTCCGAGGCGGAACAACCGAAATGGCAGTCGTAGCCCGCGGAAGCAGAACCCCGGTGCCGGCAAACCCAGGAGAACAGGATGACCCTTGAAACGCTCCCGACCGGAGAATCCCTGCCCACTGCAGATCAGGTAGTGGCCTTTCTCAAGGCCAATCCCGATTTTTTCGTCGATCAGGACGAGCTGCTGCAACGGTTGACGCTGCCTCACGACAGCGGCAAGGCGATTTCTCTGGTGCAGAGGCAGATCCATCTGTTTCGGGAGCAGCGGGACACACTGCGCCAGGAACTTTCCGAACTGGTCAGTATCGCCCGTCACAACGACCGTCTCTTCGGTAAAAGCAAGCGGTTGCTGATGCAGATGCTTGAATCCGGCGGTCTCTCAGAAATGGCGGAAGCGATCGACGATAGCATTCGCAGTGATTTTGGTCTGGACGCGGCTTCCATCCTGATTTTCAGCGACCAGCCGGTGGTCAGCCAGTCCGTCGGCGCCTTGCATACCGTCACGCTGGAGAGTGCTCTGTCTCATCTGGATGGTCTGCTCGACGGCGAACGGGCCGTGTGTGGCCAGTTTCGTGAGTCGCAGCGGGCGTTCCTGTTTCCGAATCGGGAAGAGCCCGTGGCCTCGGTGGCACTGGTCCCGCTGCGCAGCGACCGTCTGATCGGTGTATTTGCCATTGGCAGTTGTGAGCCGGGCCATTTCGACCAGACCATGGGTTCTCTTTTTCTGTCTTACATCAGCGATACCCTGAGCCGTCTTTTGCCACCGATCATGATCCGTCACCTGGATAACGCGGGTGCCGAGGTCGCGGTGTCTCGTTGATCACTGGCGTCAGAACTCGCTGTGACCTCTGATCCTGCCGCCAGCGACACCCTAGCCAACGATAATCTGGCTAAGGTTGAGCAGTTTCTTACCTATCTGGCCAACGAACGGGGCCATTCGCCCCGCACCGTTGAAAACTACGGTCGCGATCTGCGCCGGCTAGTCGCCGCCCTACCCATCGGTCGGGGTTGGGATAGGCTTACCCATCATGACCTCCGTCAACACATCGCCCGTCTCAGCCGAGAGGGACTGAACGGGCGCAGTATTGCCCGTCATCTTTCCTCCGTGCGCCGCTTCTACCGGTACCTGAACCGGGAGGGTGAGGTCATGAGTAATCCTGCTGCCGATCTGAGGGCACCCAAATCTAGCAGGCGTCTGCCGGTCGCCATGGATGTGGATCAGTCCAGTCAACTGCTGGATGCGCCCGCAGACGACCCGCTGGAATGCCGCGACCGGGCGATAATGGAACTGCTCTATTCTTCGGGGCTGCGTCTGGCCGAACTGGTCTCCCTGAACCTGAATACCATCGACCGCCGCAATGGCGATATGAAAGTCGTGGGTAAAGGCCAGAAGGAGCGGATCGTTCCAGTCGGCCGCCAGGCCCTGGCTGCGCTCGATGAATGGCTGATGGTGCGCTCGCAGATGGCGGCCGAGGGAGAGCCGGCTCTGTTTGTCAGTCGTAACGGCCAGCGCCTGAGTGCCCGCAGCGTTCAGGCACGTCTGCAACGGTGGGGGATGGCAAAGGGCGCGAGCCAGCGGATTCATCCGCACCTTTTCCGGCATTCCTTTGCCAGCCACCTGCTGGAGTCCAGCGGCGATCTGAGGGCTGTGCAGGAACTTCTGGGGCATGCGGATATTGCAACCACACAGGTGTACACTCATCTGGATTTCCAGCATCTGGCGGATGTTTACGACCGGGCTCACCCTCGTGCCAGACGCCGTAACCCAAAAGACGGATCACCGGGCTGACCTGCCTCTGCTGATCCTGCTGGCTGATAAGCGATGTTCTGATGCTCCGGTGGATTCTTTCCAGCCTTTGTCTTTTCCGTTTATCGTCACGGTCGATGGCCATGACCGCGATTCTGCTCGGGTTCGGAACCACCGCGGCTCTGGCCGACCCGCCGCTTCAGTCTCCGCATCCGGTACTCAGCGCCGATGACCTCGGATGGTTGGCGGCCCAGCCACCCATCAGCGTCGGTGTCATGGGCCGGGAAATGCCGCTGGCTTTCCGGGGACCGCAGGAGCGCCTGAATGGCCTCTTCATCGATTATCTTGATCTGATCTCACGGAAGCTGGCGGTGCCAGTGAAAGCAGAGGCGCAGTCGACGATGGTGCTACCTCTGCCGGCCGTGGATTGGCCGACGGATGTCTGGCTCACCACAGCAGAGGGCGCCGCCGCTGTCTCCGAGGAAGTCTTGGCCACTCAGCCACTGCTGAGTGTCACCTATGGCCTCTATGGTGAAACCGGAGATGCCAGTATCCGCAGGCTTCGGGATCTGGAGTCTCAGCGCGTCGCTGTCATCGGCAATGACCCCAGCCAGTTCTCCATCCTTGAACCTCTGGAAGTGTTTACTCCTGTTCCGGTGGAAGATATCGCAGCCGCAGTCAATGCCGTGCTGACGCATCAGGCAGACGGTTTCGTCGCACCGGTCGCGGTGGTGAACGATTATCTCGAGTCGTCCCTGATCGATGAGGTCTCCCTGGCGAGCCTGATTACCGGGCACGAGGTAGACATCGTTTTGGCTGTGCCCGCAGTGCAGCAGCGGCTGTTTCATGTGTTGAATCAATCGGTGCTGGCGATCAGTCACTTTGAGCACCGAGAGCTGCGCCAATCCTGGCTGCCTTTGCTGCAGTCCTCGCCGGCCCAGGCTGACCAACTGCAGCTCAGCGCCGAAGAGCGCGCCTGGCTCAAAGCCCAGCCACCCCTCCAGGTGGGCTTGCGACCCAACTGGCCACCGTTTGAGTTCCTTCAGGATGATCGGCCGGTGGGGCTGGTCCCGGATCTGCTGGCCAGCCTTGAGTCGCAGCTGGGCATTCGCTTTCAGTGGAAGCAGGTTCCCGATTGGAGCCATGCCGAGCACGGCTTGCTGGATGAAAATATCGATATTCTGCCGGCGCTGACCCGGACTCCTCGACGGGCTGAGGAATTTCTGTTCACACGGCCCTATCTGACGCTGCCGATGGTGCTGGTCATTCGTGAAGACAGCCGCTTCATTGGTGAACTGAGGGAGCTCAAAGAGCGGCGGGTCGGTGTGGTGCAAGGCCAGGCAAGTCACGATTACCTGCTGATCAACCACCCGGATCTCAATCTTTTCCCGGTGAACTCGGTTGAAGACGGCTTGCTGGAACTCTCCAATGGCAGCCTGGATGCCATGGTGACGAACATCCCGGCGGTGAGCTATACGGTAGCTCGGCTCGGCCTGAGCAACCTGCGGATTACCAGCGTGACGCCCTATGAATACGAGCTGCGTCTGGCTGTCGCGCCGGAGAAAGCTGAGCTCGCCCGAATACTCAATAAAGCTCTGGCCAGCCTCGATCCAACCGTGATGGACAGCATCTACAACCGCTGGATACACCTGGATGTTAAGCCAGACACTGACTACACCGTTGTCCGCCGGGTAATGGCGGTCGCGTTACTGGTGGTGCTGATATTCCTGTACTGGAACCGCAAACTCTCGCGCGAAGTCGATGAACGGGTCCGCTCGGAGAGCGCGCTTCGAGCCAGTGAAGAAGCGTTGCGCCAGGCCAAGCGGGAAGCCGAGAAGCTCGCCTACGAGGCAGAAAGCGCCAACCGGGCCAAGAGCGAGTTTCTGGCCAACATGTCCCATGAGATTCGAACACCGATGAACGCCGTCATCGGCAATGCCGATCTTCTGTACCGAACGGTCAGTGATGCGCGCCAACGGGACTACCTCGATGCTATCCGCACCGGTAGCCGGGCCTTGCTGACGCTGATTAACGACATCCTGGATCTGTCCCGGATTGAAGCCGGTAAAATGCGTCTGGAGTTTGAACTGCACGACATCCGTCGTCTGCTAGAAGAGGTCAGGCATATATTTGCGTTGCTGGCTCAGGAGCAGGGCATAGGGCTTCAGATTGATGTCGCGGATGAACTGCCTGCGGAACTTGAAGTGGACGCCACGCGGCTGCGACAGGTGCTTTTCAACCTGGTGGGTAATGCCATCAAGTTTACTCACGAAGGCAAAGTCACTGTTACCGCAACCGTCCTGTTTAACGGCGAACAGGAAGGCGCAGATGAGCGCCAGTGCGATCTGCTAATCAAGGTCGCCGATACGGGCATCGGTATCGAAAAAGATCAGCAGCAGCATATCTTTGAAGCGTTCCAGCAGCGCGAAGGCCAGAGTACCCGCCGCTACGGAGGTACGGGCCTGGGGTTGGCCATCAGCCGCAAACTGGTAACGGTTATGGGAGGCACGCTGACCGTCGAAAGTGAGGTCGGCCAGGGTTCTGAGTTCAGTCTCCGTTTGCCGGCACTCAAAGCCCGTGGTGAAGGGTACAGACCCAACACAATGGTGACTGCTCCGGCCCCATCTGAGCGCCGTCGACTGGATTCCAAGACCCGCAGGCGTCTTCAGGATGAGCTCATGAAGCACTTTGAGCAGCAGTGGCGGGACGTGCAGGTGAGCGGAGATCCACGGGCCGTGGCTGAGTTTGCAGAACAGCTGATGGCCTGGTCAGACGAGCGCGGTCTGCAGGGTCTGGCTGGCTATGCGGATGAGCTGCGATCAGCCAACGAGGCGTTTGATCTCAATACGGTGAACGAAATGCTCGATCAGTTTCCCGAGATGTTCACAAGCACCGAAGGCATTGCCTGAGGATTCACCCGAGGATTATCTGCGCTATCCTGAAAGAAACCCAGAGCCGTCATGCGTCACTGACTAAAGGTCGGCGGCAGGGTCAGCCAGCAAAACATCGGAGAAAGAACTATGGCTTTGTACCAGTTGGTCTTCAAAGGCGAGTGTACCGAGGGCACGGCGCCGGGCGACGCCCGAGAGGCTGCCCGCAGCCTGTTCAAGGCGTCGGTTGACCAGCTGGAGAAGATGTTCAGTGGCCGTCCCGTCGTTATCCGCAACAAGCTGGATAAGCCCCAGGCGGAGAAGTACCGTGCGGTTCTGGCCAAGCATGGCATGTTGTCCTACGTAGAACTGATGCCCGGTGAAACCGCTGAGGCGCCTGCTGCGGCTACCGATTCCGCCCCGCCCCATGAGAAAAAGCCGAATCCCTTTCTGCAACCAGAAACAGCTGCGCCGGAGCCGTCGTCACAGCCGCAGGCGTCGCCTGCATCGTCTGGGGCTAGCAACAAAAGCGTTGCAGTGGAGCCGGGCGAGCGCCTGAATGTTGCAGGCGAGCGTGTGGATGCGATCCTGGCCAGCAGTCAGTTGAGTCTGGACCCCGTGGGCGTGCGCATCGAGGCAGAGAAGTCGGTGGAGGCCCCCATGTTCCAGAACATGGACGACTGGTCGCTGGCGCCTCCGGGCACCGATTTGGGAGAGAAGCGAGAAACAGCGCCAGTCGTGACGCCCGATATTTCACACCTCAATCTGGCTGACGATTAATCCTGCACCGGAGTGTCGTCAGTCGCGGGCGTTGCTGTTCTCGCCGTTTTCTCGGTGCTCTTGGTTCTCTCGGCTCTCTCGGCTCTCTCGGTTCTGCCCATTCTGCCCGCTCTCTACGATCGCTTCGGCCGGTTCGGGTTGAAGCGGAGAGAACAGTAGGAGCTGCGGCCGGCGACACGGACCGCTCAGGGGTTCTTTCAGCATGGCTTTGAATTCATCACCCACAGCGGCCGTGTCCGGTCGCTTGTGAAACACCACCTTGTCACCCGGCACAAACTGCCAGGGTTCCTCAACTGCGCTTGCACGTGCATCCGACGTGGGAGTGGCCGCCAGTAATGTCGCGATGCCTCTGGTCTGGCTCCAGGCGCAGGGCCGTTTGGGTGTCGGTCTGGGTGCTGCAACCGGCGGTGGCTCAACCGTTTCCGGTTCTCGAGCAACCGGGGGATCTTCTGGCTCCGGTGGCGGAAGTTCCTGGGGCTCGGGAGTCGGTATGGTTTCTTGTTGGGCTGGCCCGGATGCACATCCGCCCAATGCCAGAAGCGCAATAGCAGCCAACCAAAGCAGTGGCGGGGAGCGAGTAAGCATGCCAGTCGTGTGAAAGCCCTGTGTCTGAAAATCCCAGTTTAAAGCCACAGCACGCTGCCGCAAAATGTTCTGATGCTTCCTCTGCCAGGATTCACTGCACGCACTTTTGCGCCGCGGTGGTGCGTAAGCGGCTATGCCAGCATTAAATACCAGAAAGTGCCCGGCCATGATGGATGCCTGCTGTCCGGTTGCCAGTAGATGGAGCGCTCGCGATAGAGGGCTCTCTTGAGTATGTCCCTAGAGTAGCGGAGCAAGCAGTCGCGCAGAACGACAGGCCAGGCGGAATGGCAGAGAACGGTCGTAAAAGTGCGCGGCGTCGAGAAGGTGACAATTTTCGAGATCTTTTTCAAGCATCCGCTCGACTTCTCCCGCGAATGCAGAGTTGCGTATGACGGCGGCTATTTCAAAGTTCAGTCGCATCGAACGGTTGTCCAGATTGTGGGTGCCGATGGCTGCATAGCGGTTATCAACCAGCAATACCTTCTGGTGCATAAAACCCTGGCGGTACTGGTACAGACTGATTCCGGAACGGGAAGCCTGTATCAGGTATGAATAGGCAGCCAGGGTTACAAGCAGACTATCGGACTTTTCGGGAATGAGAATGCGGACGTCGACCCCTCGCAACGCGGCCAGTTGGAGGGCGTTGACCACTTGCTGGTCCGGTACGAAATAGGGCGTGGTGATCCAAAGGCGGTCTCGCGCGCTGTTGATTGCATTCAGGAAAAACAGGGAGCCAGAGTCGTAATCATCGGCGGGTCCGGTGGCGACCGATAATACGTCCAGCTCGCCGGGATAAGGTCCAGACCAGCTCCAGTTCAGTTCAGGTATGGCTTTCGTGGCCCAGTGCCAGTCCTCGGTCCAGGCCAGCTGTAACGCCACAACCGCAGGCCCCTCGATACGGCAGTGCGTATCTCGCCAGGGCTCATGATGCATCGCGGTCCCAAGGTATTCGTCGCCGAGATTCACACCGCCGACAAAACCTACTCTGCCATCGCAGATCAGCAATTTGCGATGGTTTCGAAAGTTGATCTGCAGACGATGACGGCGCACGTCGCCATCGCCGAACGAGGCGGTCTCCACTCCGGCTTTGCGCATTTCCCGCATGTACCCTCTGGAGAGAAACAGACTGCCGATGTCGTCGTAGAGGAAATAAACCCGGACGCCTTCAGCGGCCTTGCGCTTGAGTACTTGCTTGATTCTATCGCCGACGTGGTCTGAGCGGACGATATAGAACTCCAGAAGAATGTATTCCTGCGACTGCTCCATGGCTTCCAGCAACGCATCGACAGTCGCCACGCCGTCGCGTAGAAGCTGGCAGTCATTACCGGTGCTGAAGGGCTGCTTCGCCAGGCGGGTCAGTGCCATGAGTTCATCGGTATCGGGTTGGCGGTGAGGTTCGGAAAGCGCGGCATTCTGACGTTCGAATCGTTCAACGAGGTGGTTGACCGCCTGGTTGCCCAGTCGCCTCGCTTTGACATAGCCATCGAACCGGGAGCGCCCGAACAGAAAGAACAGCGGAACGGCCAACGGCGCCATCGTCAGCAGGCTGATGATCCAGGCCGCCGCGCCCTGGGCTGTCCGGTAAGACATCAGAACGCGATGAATGCAGGCGAAGGCCAGCATATAGCTGATCACTAAGACTGCGGCGAGCAGGCCGGGATGGTACAAGAGGCGCTCCTGACGATAGGATTTAGGTATCTCACAACCGGAGTTGATATGAGCCTACCACTACATGGCCAAGTTCAGGGAGAAGGTGAACCGCTCCTCCTGCTCCATGGGCTGTTCGGATCGCTTGAGAATCTGGGCGGCCTGACCCGGCGGCTCAGCGACCGCTGGCAAATTCATGCCATCGATCTGCGCAATCATGGCCGCTCACCTCACGCAGACACGATGAGTTACCCGGAGATGGCCGGCGATGTTCTGGCTTATATGGATCGCCACGGCCTCGAACAGGCTTCCATTCTAGGGCACTCCATGGGCGGAAAGGTCGCCATGCAGCTGGCCCTGGATCATCCAGGCCGGGTCGACCGTCTGATTGTCGCTGATATTGCGCCGGTCGCCTATCCGCGTCGACACGATGACGTCTTCAATGGATTGCGAGCGGTAGATACCGCCGGACTCAAAAACCGACGTGAGGCCGATGCCTCAATAGGCGAATTCGTCACGACGGCGGACATTCGCTCGTTTCTCCTGAAGAATCTTGTCTCTGCAGGCGAGGGCAAACCTGGCTATCGCTGGCGGCTCAATCTTGATGTCATTGAGCACGATTATCTCAATCTTACCGCGGCACCGGATTCCGAAGGCGTTTTCGAAGGCCCGACGCTGTTCCTGAAGGGTGGCGATTCTGATTATCTGCGCGGCGAGTATCGGGAAGAAGTAATGAAGCGTTTCCCGAATGCCCAGATGAGGGTCATACAGGAGACCGGTCACTGGCTGCATGCCCAGAAACCGGATGCCGTAGCCGCCGTCTGTCGGCGCTTTCTGGAGGGTAAGCGGGATGACTAGTGAACCGTTATGGGATCTGCCAACGCCATTCGTTAAAGACATAACCGTCAGTCCGGCAATGACTGACCGGCTCGGTCACGCCAATAACGTTCAATATCTCCAATGGATGGAGTCGATCAGTTGGGATCATCTGGGAGCACTGTCACTGCCCTGGGAACTACAATACTCACTGCAGCGGGCAATGGTGATACGCCGAACCGAAATCGACTATCTGCTGGCAGCCTACGAGGGCGATGTTCTGCGCCTGGGTACCTGGCTGATCGAAACCGATGGCAAGCTGCGCTCCGCACGCCAATTCCAGCTGATCCGCCTCGCGGACCAGCGCACGTTGATGCGGGCGACCTGCCAGCACGTCTGCATCAACCTGCGCAACGGTAAACCGGCACGGATGCCGGCTGAGTTCGTGCAGGCCTTTGCCCAAGCCAGTCTGGCTTAGCCGCGAGGAACTCTCTAACTGGCCGGACTGGCTGAAGGCGAAGGCTCCTGGGAGGTAGCTTCTTCTTTGGGCTGCTTCTTCGGCATGGGCGGAACCAGACTGATCAGCAGCGAGTTGCGGTCCAGCTCAAGGTTATCTGACGATGTGATTGGCTCAATGTAGCCGTCCTCATCAATCGAAAACAGAGGAATAGCCTGCTTTTCATACTGACGGGTGAAATCTCCGAAGCTGAACGCCTCGCTTAGCTGCGTGCTTTTCACCGTGTAGCCCTTGCTGACCAGGCTGGCGAGTCGGGCGTAAGTGATGTCGCCGAACAGCCCGCGGGTTTTCTGGATCTTCTCTGCCGTTTGTAGCCGTGCCTTCTGGTCGGTTTCACCTTCAGACAGTGTGAACACAGACTCTTCGCCACCAAACCAGTCGAGGAAGTGATAAGTCGCCAGTGAGTTCAACTGCTTATAGGGCGATATCACCAGAAGGTTGCCAATTCCAGTCAGGTCCATGTGATTGCTGGCGTGCTCGGATACCGGGCTGCCGAAGTAAACCGGGATGTTATCCATCCGGGCATGACGGACGTTCTCCCAGTTGGTATCCGTCAGCATGACGGGTACGTCGTGTTTGCGAAGTGCCAGGGCAATCTGACGGGCCGCCTGGTTAGCGCCCAGTATCAGGAAGCCGTAACTGGCCGGTTCGGCGACTTTAAGCAGACGGGCGATAGGGCGGGCCGTGAGGCTCTGCAGGGTGACCGTTGTGATAATCACCATGAACACCAACGGCACCAGCGCAGCCGCGCTATCATAGCCGATTTTCTGCAGCTGGAAGGCAAACAGAGCGGACACCGCAGCTGCCACAATACCGCGCGGAGCCACCCAGCTGAGGAACAGCTTGTCACGCCAGGTCAGGGATGTCCCGATTGCGGAAATAAAGATACTCAGCGGTCTGGCAACGAGAATCAGTGCCGCCATGACAATCGCCATACCCCAGCCCAGTTCGGCAATCGCCGAGAATTCCACTCTCGCCGCCAGGATGATGAATAGCGCTGAAATCAGCAGAACCGACAGCGATTCCTTGAACTCCAGAATACTTTCGACGGGCACCTGCTTCATGTTGGCCATCCAGATGCCCATGACGGTGACGGTCAGCAGCCCTGACTCGTGAGCCAGTTCGTTGGACAGGGCATAAACGCCGAGCATGAAGGTCAGCGTGCCCGCGTTGTGGAGGTAGTGAGGGATCAGGTGCTTGCGAAGCGCGATGCCGTTGAGCCAGCCAGCGGCGGCCCCAAAGGCGACGCCTACCAGAATGGTTTTGCCAAAGATGAAGATAGAATGGCTTAAGACGTTGCCCTGGCCCCAGGAAACAATGCCCTCAAACACGAGAACCGCCAGCAGCGCCCCCACTGGATCAATAATGATGCCTTCCCACTGAAGAATGTTGGCCAGCTTGGCTGACGGACGCACCGAGCGGAGCAGAGGCGCAATAACCGTTGGACCAGTCACCACAGCGATGGCCCCGAATAGCGTAGATACTTCCCAGGAGAGACCCAGCGCATAGCGCGCCGCGAGCGTTCCCACTGCCAGCGTGATCACGGAACCGACAGGCACGAGATTCCGCACCATGACCCCGTGACCCTTGATGTCCTTGAACCTGAGGGTGAGGCTGCCCTCAAAAAGAATAATGGCTACCGACAGTGACACCACCGGGAATAGCAGGTCTCCGAACAATTGCTCCGGGTTGAGATAGTTCAGAACAGGACCGGCCGCTAGGCCCCCAGCAAGAAGGAATACGATGGCCGGGATTTTCACTTTCCAGGCGATCCACTGACAAAACAGCGAAAGCACGCCAATGGAGGCGAGCATCATCATGGTGCTGACTGATTCCATATCTAAAACAATCCGTAGGTGAGAGAAGGCGCCGGTTTGTTCAATCTACGCCGCTTTGTGCAGTGTCTGCTTTAGTGCCAGCTTGGACCAGGTCAGGGCCCTGGCGGGCAATACGATTAATTAACCGGCTAGCGGCAAACATACCGAATGTGGCAGTGACTGGCGTAGCCGCTCCGAATCCGGTGGCGCAGTCCAGCCTAATAGCCTGATCGGTGCCAGGTTTTTGCCGGCAAACCTGGCCATCTGGGGCAGGATACGTGAGCTGCTCAAGAGAATATACGGCCTCGATACCGAAACGGCGCTTGGGGTTGCGCGAAAATCCGTACTCTCGTCGCAGCAAATTGCGGACTTTTGCCAGCAGTGGATCCTGAGTGGTGCGGCTTAAATCCGCCACCTGAATCTGAGTGGGATCCAGCTGACCACCCGCACCACCGGCGCAGACAACCGGAATCTTTTGTCGCTGACAGTAGGCCAGAAGCGCCGCTTTGGGCTTGACGCTGTCGATGGCATCAATCACCCCGGAGTGATTGCGACCAATCAGCTCTCCGACGTTGCTGGTGGTGATGAAGCCGAAATGCTCGTGGATGACAGCTTCGGGATTGATCGCCCGAAGTCTTTCTCCCAGGACCGCTGTTTTGGTTCGACCATATTGGCCGGTGAGGGCGGGCAGCTGACGATTGGTATTGGAAACGCAGACTTCGTCCATATCCACCAGGGTGATTTCGCCAATGCCGGTCCGAGCCAGCGCTTCTGCCGCCCATGAACCGACGCCCCCTAAACCAACGACCACCACATGGGCTTGGCGCAAAGCAGCAGCGGCCTCGCGACCATATAGTCGGCTGATGCCACCAAAGCGGAAATCGTAGTCTGAATCCATGGGCAAACCTATGATTCTGGAAACGTTTACAGAGCTATGGTTCGGCATTATAGCGGCTGCACGGGCGTTCACCGAGAGCCCTAATGGTGACCGGCCTTCATGAGCAAAAATTTTAATTCCAGCATACAAAAAGCCACGCCTAATGGCGTGGCTTTGGGCTATCTGACGACTGCCGGCTGACTGAGCGTTCGCCCAAACCAGCCGACTATATGATCAGTTAGCGAATCAGCGGATTCAGGAAACGAGTAAAACGGCCTGTCAGTTTCACGGGAGCACTGAGAATCGACAACGTTATGCAGTACTCGTTGCCTACGGCCCGCGGCTGATGGTCATCGTTGCCATCCAGGCAGACATAGTCCCATTGATTGAACTGGCCACGACCGTCTACGAACGCACCTTGCAGAACAATTGAGGTCTCGTTGCCACGGTGGGTGTGTGCAGGAGCCTTGCCACCTGCACACAGACGCTGCAGCACAACCTGCTCGTCTTGATCAGGGAAAAGATCAGAGATGTCCAAAACACTAACATCGCCCAGTTGCTTCTTCCACGGCAGGCCGTTCAGGTCGTTGCCCAACAACTTTTCGAGGGGAGAGCGTGTGTCTCGCTCGTCAACCTTACCTTCGGGGTCAAGCGCGTCAATACGGTCCAGAAGATTATCGAACGCAAGCGCGGACATGCTGGTCGTCGCCTGATTTTCAAGCAAGACAGCGCCAAGGCACTCAAGCGTGTCTACCTTACTGCGGCAGCGGCCGCACTCAGTGATGTGCATCTGGATGGCAAGTGCGTGAGGCTGCGATAGCTGCCCCGCGCTGTACTCCATCAATGTTGTAGCGTCAGGGTGGTGCGATTTCATAGCTGCTCATCCTGTAAAAAAACTTTCATCTTATTGAGTGCGAGGCGGACGCGGCTTTTCACAGTACCAAGAGGAATGTTTAGCTCGTCAGCCACCATCTGGTGCGACTTGTTTTCCATATACACTTTCGCGATGACGGTGACCTGCTCTTCCGGGAGATGTTTGAGTGACTCCCGAATCCGGCGCTCAGACATTATACGGCTGAGAGACGTTACTGGCTCATGCTCGTCATCACCTGGCACCTGCCAAAGGTCCTCAGTTTCTACCGCGATCTCAGCGCTGGTGCGCCGCATCTTGCGAAGCATATCGATGCGCTGGTTCCTGGCGATGGTAAAAATCCAGGTTGAAGCGGCCGCTTTGCGCCAATCATAGAGAGAAGATCTCCGCCAAATTGACACGAAGACTTCCTGAACCAATTCCTCGGCGTGACTGGCTAGGCCGTTGGCCATGGCGTAGTACTTGATCTGCGGACCAAAATGCTGAAACAACTCTTTGTAAGCTGCTCGATCCTGGGTCTTGCCTACCCGCTCCAGCAGGTGGCTCCAGGGATCTCTTCGGCTTTCCGTCCGAGTGTTGCTCTGGTCTTGGGTAGACACCCTGGATCGCTCCTTGAGTTTAGATCCGGTGCCGATCGCAGTAACAGTAGCCATAGTCGAAGTCCATTTGATGGATTACGTGTACTAGGCTTTTACGACTCCGGACAGGTTCCGGATCACAGATCGGCATGGAGAATTTCAATGGCCGCTGGCAAGTCCGCGATAGGCGCGAACTCTTGAGTGAGCGAAAAATTGACCAGCGGGCCAAAAGCCTCAGTCTTCCAGGTAAGTGTAGCCCTCGAGGCCATCGGAGAGCTCTTTCAGCAGCCTTACACCTTCGTCATCTGTTAGGCCGCTACTGCTGAAACTCTCCTCATAAACGCTTTTGAGCCTGGCCGGATCGAAGTTTACATAGCGCAGAATTCTGGCCACTGTATCGCCTTCGATGACATCGGCAATGCGATAACCTCCATCCTCATGCCACCGAACATCCACAGAGTGGGTGTCACCAAACAGATTGTGCATATCGCCCAGAATTTCCTGGTAGGCGCCGGTCATGAAAAACGCGATGACCTCGGTCTCTCCCTCTTTGCGTTCGGGGAACGGCAGTGTGGTTTCAATGCCCTGGCCGTCTACATATTGATCAATCCGACCATCCGAATCGCAGGTAATGTCCTGTATCACCACCCGCCGATTCAGGGGCCGATCCAGGCCAGTGATGGGCAGTACCGGGAATATCTGATCGATACCCCAGACATCCGGCAGAGATTGGAACAGCGAGAAGTTGACGAACAGTTTTTCAGCCAGTTTTTCCCTCAATTCATCGAGCATCTCCCGATGAACACGACTACCGGCGTCGAGACGTTGCTGTAGCTGTCGGCAGCAGGCGGCGTAAAGCGCTTCTGCTTGGGCTCGCTCTGATAACGACAACAGTCCGTGGGCAAACTGGGTATGAACATCGCCCATGGCGTGCAGCACATCGTGATAGATTTCCGCAGCCGGACGGCCGCCCTGGCCTTCGGCAAGTCCTTCGAGACCCTGCCACAAATCGTGTAAAGGCCCCGGTGCGTCAGTCGATGGTGCTGTCGGCGCACGACTGGCGGGTACTTCGCGGTCTACCACGTTTGTTAGAAGGACGGCATGGTGAGCGGTTAGCGCTCGTCCAGACTCGCTGATCAGATTTGGATGCGGCAGATCGTTTCTGTCGCACTCACTGCGCAAGGTATGAATCACGTTGTAGGCATACTCGCGGGTGCTGTAGTTCATGGAACAGCTGCTACGCGAACGCGTACCCTCGTAGTCAACGCCCAGCCCGCCGCCGATATCAACCGTTGTCACTGGCGCTCCCAGCGCTCGGAGCTCGCTATAAAAGCGGGCGCATTCCCGAAGGCCGGTCTGAATGTCGCGAATATTGGCTATCTGGGAACCGAGGTGGAAATGCAGCAGTTGCAGCGAATCCAGCGCGTTCGCGTCTCGAAGTGTATCGACAACCTCCAGCACCTGTTCTGCGGACAGGCCAAACTTGGACTTCTCTCCACCGGTGTTCTGCCAGTTGCCCTTGCCGATTGTCGCCAGTCTGGCGCGAACACCGATCAGAGGCTTGACGCCAAGCGTCCTGGCCTGTTCCAGAATCAGGGGCAGTTCAGACTGTTTCTCGACCACAATAAAGACCCGATGGCCAAGCTTCCGGCCAATCAGGGCAAGGCGAATATACTCACGATCCTTGTAGCCATTGCAGACGATCACCGAACCCGGCTGGCGTAGAACACCCAGCACGGCCATCAGTTCCGGCTTGCTGCCGGCTTCCAGACCGATCTGACCATTGCTGGCCGCCGGTTCAGTGGCCAGCAGCTCTTCGACCACCCGCCGCTGCTGGTTAACCTTGATCGGGTAAACCACGGTGTAGTTACCCTGATAGTTTTCGCTCTCGGCAACGTCGTTGAATGCCTTGCACAGACTGTTAGCCCGATCGTGCAGAATATCAGTGAACCGAACCAGGACGGGGAGCTGGAGGCCTTGTGCGGTTAAATCGGCAGCCAGCTCTCTGAGATTGATCTCGCCTTGCTCGGCATTGCGGCCCGGGCGAACAAGCACGTCTCCGGCTTCGCCAATGTGAAGGTAGCCCTCGCTCCATTGGGATACGTTGTAGACGGCATTGGCTGCAGGGGGCAGAGACCGGTCCATAGTTTTTCCTCGGGCCAGAACGAATAAGAGGCGACATTGTAAGAGCTGGTGGAAGTCAGCAAAAGGCCGGCAGCCACATAGATGCTCTTTAGTTGCGTCCGCCACCTCTCTACAATAGCCGCGGTATCCCGAGCGGGCTCTGAGGGCCCGGCAGAATTCCTTGGCATCGTTTCAGGAGAACGGCGCAATGACCGCACTGAATGAAGGTTGGTTCACCGAAGTGTTTCAGGACCAGGGCACGGCTTTTTCGCTGAAAGTCCGCCGTAAACTGCACGAAGAGCAGAGCGATTTCCAGAAACTGGAAATCTATGAAACCGAAACCTTCGGCAACCTGATGGTGCTGGACGGCTGCGTCATGCTCACGACTCGTGACAACTTTCTCTATCACGAAATGATGACTCACCCGGCGCTGTTTACTCACCGGGATCCACGCAAAGTCGTGATCGTCGGTGGCGGAGATTGCGGAACACTGCGAGAAGTCCTCAAGCATCCTGGCGTGGAAGAAGCCTGGCAGGTGGAAATCGATGAGCGGGTGACTCGTCTCTCAGAGAAATATTTCCCGGAACTGTGCGAATCGAACAACGATCCTCGTGCCAACTTCTTCTTCGGCGATGGCATCCAATGGATCCGTGACGCCGAGCCCGGAAGCATTGACCTCATCATCGTCGACAGCACCGATCCAGTGGGTCCTGCCGAAGGCCTGTTCGCGGTCGATTTCTATCGCGATTGCATGCTCGCGTTGCGAGACGGCGGCATTATCGTCCAGCAGAGCGAGTCACCACTGCTGCATGCTGAAACCATCATCAAAGACATCCACAGCGACATGCGTAAGGCTGGTTTCAGTCATGTCCAGACGCTGCCATTCCCTCAGCCGGTCTATCCGACGGGTTGGTGGAGCTGCACCCTGGCCGGTAAAGATCGTCCCGTTCGGTATTTTCGTGAGGATGATGCGGCATCAAGACCCTTTGTGACGCGTTACTACAACGACGACGTCCATCGCGGTGCCCTGGCGGTCCCAGAGTTTATGGCCGCCATTCTTGATCCGGGTTATTCACAGCAGGGCGATGCCGGTTAAAGCTCCAGTAAAGAACGAAAAAAGAACGAGAAGAAGCAGCTGAACAGGCTGCTTTTTTTGTGTCTGCCTTTGGGCGCTCCTGGCATCCGGGAATAAAAAAGGCGACCCGAAGGTCGCCTTTGCTTTCATGCTGTCCCCATTTACTTGGCGGACAGGAACTCCGGATAGGCTTCCATACCACACTCGGAAAGATCCACACCTTCGTACTCTTCTTCCTCGCTGACGCGAATGCCCATGATGGCCTTGAGGACGCCCCAAACGATAAGGCTTGTGACGAATACCCAGGCAAAGATGGTGATGGCGCCAACGATCTGGCCGTAGAAAGTAGAGCCGTCGTTGGTGAACGGAACCAGCAGCAGACCCAGCAGACCGCAGACACCGTGAACTGAAATGGCGCCGACAGGATCGTCAATGCGCATCTTGTCCAGGGTTACGATGCTGAATACCACCAGAATGCCGCCCAGGGCGCCAAACAGAGTGGCGGTCAGTGCGCTCGGGGTGGAAGGCTCAGCAGTAATGGTTACCAGGCCTGCCAGTGCGCCGTTCAGCAGCATGGTCAGGTCGGCCTTACCGAACATCAGGCGGCCCAGGATCAGGGCGGCAATACCACCACCGGCTGCTGCAGCGTTGGTGTTAAGGAAAACCATGGCAACGGAATGTGCGCTGGCAACATCGCCCAGTTTCAGAACCGAACCACCGTTGAAGCCGAACCAGCCCATCCACAGGATGAAGGTACCCAGTGTAGCCAGGGGCAGGTTGGCGCCAGGGAAGGCACGGATCTCACCGTTCGGGCCGTACTTGCCTTTACGGGCGCCAAGCAGAATGACACCGGCCAGAGCTGCCGCTGCACCTGCCATGTGCACGATGCCAGAGCCTGCGAAGTCGCTGAAGCCCATGTCGCCCAGGTTGAACATGCCAAATACGTCGTTGCCGCCCCAGGTCCAGGAGCCTTCCATCGGATAGATGAAGCCGGTCATGACGACAGCGAACAGCAGGAAAGCCCAGAGCTTCATGCGTTCGGCAACCGCACCAGAGACAATAGACATTGCGGTGGCGACGAACACGACCTGGAAGAAGAAGTCAGAAGCACCAGAGTAGATGGAGCCACCGGTGAAGTCGTTCTGCTCTGCGAAGGAGCCGAGCACACCGTCTACGTCGACTTCGCCCATGCCGTCGAGGAACAGGGTTCCGCCGTACATGATGTAGTAACCGCACACCATGTACATGGTGCAGGCAATCGCGAACAGGGCGACGTTTTTGGTCAGAATTTCAGTGGTGTTTTTAGCTCGGACAAGGCCGGCTTCCAGCATGGCGAACCCGGCCGCCATCCACATAACAAGAGCACCGCACACGAGGAAGTAGAACGTGTCCATCGCGTACTGCAGGTGAAATAAGTTGTTTTCCATTTGAAGCCCTCCGCACAAGGCTCTTCAGATTAGTAATTTGCGTTGGCTATAACGCTTTAGAGTTTTTTGAGCGTCAGACGGCTTCTTCGCCGGTCTCACCGGTACGAATCCGGATCGCCTGCTCGAGCTCGGTCACAAAGATCTTGCCGTCGCCGATTTTGCCGGTGTTGGCTGCCTTCGTGATGGACTCAATAACCTGATCCAGAAGGTTTTCGCCGATAGCTACCTCGACTTTCACCTTAGGCAGGAAGTCCACAACGTATTCCGCGCCACGGTAGAGTTCGGTATGGCCTTTCTGACGGCCAAAACCTTTGACTTCCGTAACGGTTACGCCCTGTACGCCAATCTCGGACAATGCCTCACGCACGTCGTCCAGCTTGAAAGGCTTGATGATCGCAGTCACAAGTTTCATTGCTTTCTCCTTGTTGAATCCGTTCCCGGTGTGCCTTTGGTGCGTTACCAGGAATGCGGGATGCTGCCCACCCGCACTTTCAACGTGCGGATCGCATGGGCGGGGCTAAGCATCGTTAATGCCAACGCTAGAAAAACCTTTCACATCAGTTAGCTACTCTTGGGTGGCTCCAAAATGGAACGTTTCTCCGTGCCTTAATGGTGCGAGTCGAATTGTAACGCACTAATATGGTGCGTATGAGCGAGATAGCCAGTTCACCGTGCGGGGTGCGCCGACTGCTCTTGCCACAGTGCCAGTCGATTCCATGGAAACTGCAGACTCATCCCAAGTATTGCACCGACGGCTATGTGTTACACTCCCAGCACTTTTAAGGTCTTGTAACTGAGATCCAGGCGACAGTTGTAGGCGGATGAAACGCGAGCGACCGTTAAACGCAAAAAGGGCAGAGAAAGGGGCAAAGAATGAAAGCACCGGGTAAAGGACCACAGGATTTTCTGGCGCAGCTCCAGGGTCAGTTCGGGCAGTTCGTTCCTGATCTTGCCAAGGCGGCTCGTGATGACTTCGAGTCGCATGCGCGCGTCGTGGTGCTGTCAGTTCTCAATCGCCTGGAACTGGTGACACGCGAAGAATTCGATGCCCAGCAGGCGGTACTGATGCGTACCCGCGAGAAAGTAGATGCCCTTGAGAAACGGGTCGCAGCGCTTGAGGCAGCGGGCAAGGCCGACAAATAGCGTCGTCCTAAAGTAGATAAAGATGAACCGGAAAGGATTCCGGTCGATTGATCAAGGAAGATTCAATGCTAGCGACAGTTTACACCCGTGCCCGCCTGGGCATGGATGCTCCTCTGGTGACCGTCGAGGTTCACCTGTCTTCGGGACTGCCGTCCCTTTCCATCGTTGGTTTGCCGGAAACCGCAGTGCGCGAAAGCAAAGATCGCGTGCGCTCAGCGTTGATGAACGCCGGATTCGAGTTCCCGGCTCGGCGAATCACCATCAACCTCGCCCCTGCGGATCTGCCCAAAGACGGTGGTCGCTTCGATCTCCCCATTGCTCTGGGCATTCTTGCCGCCTCGGGGCAGGTGGCGTCTGAGCCGCTGCATTCCCTGGAATTTCTTGGCGAGCTGTCGCTGGACGGTGTTCTCAGATGCGTCAGAGGCATTCTGCCAGCGGTGATTGCCAGTGAGGCCGTAGGCCGGCGCCTGATCGTCCCCGACGACAACCGCGATGAAGCTGCCCTGGCACCCGACGCCCGTACCCTGATTGCTGCCAATCTCCTGCAGGTATGTGAGCATCTGAATGGACGTTCTGAGCTGGAAACAGTGGGCGCCAGTTCAGTGATCGCGGACGAGCCAGAGTATCCCTGCCTTTCCGATGTCCGGGGACAGGTTGTGCCGAAGCGCGCACTCCTCATTGCTGCAGCCGGTGGCCACAATTTGATGCTCTTTGGGCCTCCGGGCACCGGTAAAAGCATGCTTGCCAGCCGGCTACCAGGACTACTGCCACCGTTGCAGGATCAGGATGCACTTGAGGTGGCCAGCGTGCATTCAGTCGCCGGGCTGGCTGATCAGCGGCACTTCTGGCGGCAGCCGCCTTATCGCGCCCCGCATCACACGGCGTCGGGCGTCGCGCTGGTCGGTGGCGGCAGCAGTCCTCGACCCGGCGAAATTTCTCTTGCTCACAAAGGGGTTCTTTTCCTGGATGAGTTGCCGGAGTTTGATCGCAAGGTTCTGGAGGTGCTCAGGGAACCTATGGAATCCGGTGAGATTGTGATTTCTCGGGCCGCCCGCCAACTAACTTTTCCGGCCCGCTTTCAGGTGGTGGCCGCCATGAATCCGTGCCCTTGTGGCTTTCTGGGGCACCCTCGGGTGGAATGCCGCTGCAGCGGCCAGCAGGTGGCGCGCTACCAGGGTCGTCTTTCCGGGCCGTTGCTTGACCGCTTTGATCTCCAGGTGGAAGTGCCCGTTCAAACCAGTGATGCCTTGCTGGGTCGCAACGTCGGTGAAGTGCTGACGACACAGACGTTGAGACAGCAGGTGCTTTCCGCCCGGAGCGCCCAGGCCGGGCGGGGAGTGCTGAATCGCCAGTTGGCCGGATCGAATCTTGAAGAGGCCTGCCAGCTCAGCGACGGCAGTCGCAGTCTGCTTACCAAAGCCATGGATCGGCTGGGCTGGTCGGCCAGAGCGCTGCATCGAATCATGCGGGTTTCCCGAACGATTGCCGATCTAGAAGCATGCGCAACGGTTGAAGACCGGCACCTGATTGAAGCCATGGGTTATCGGAAGCTGGACCGTAAGCCGGCGTCGCTCAGTCAGCCTGGGTCTGCCCGAGCGTGAGGACTGCGAGAGACTTTTCTTAAGCTTGCCTGCCTGAGCATGCGACAGATGATTCAGTCAGCCGCCGAAGGTCTGTTAAACTCATTGCCCCGTAAGGGAGAGAGCACCACGCCAGGATAGATCCGGGAGTAGGCACAGCAATGAGTGACAGCAAAGATTCACCCATCACTACCCGCAAGGGCATTCGGAGTTTCGTTTTGCGCCAGGGACGGATGACCTCCGGTCAGCGCAGCGCCTATGAGCGCAGCTGGAGCAACTACGGTCTCACCAGAGAGCAGGGCGTGATCGATCCGCGCCAGATTTTCGGGCGCGAAGCGTGGCTCAATCTGGAAATCGGCTTCGGGATGGGCACCTCTCTGGCGGATATGGCCGAGGCCGCCCCGGAACAGGATTTTATCGGCGTTGAGGTCCATCTGCCCGGCGTTGGCGCTTTACTCAAGGAAATCGAAGATCGAGGGCTGACCAATGTCCGGATCTACAACATCGACGCTAATGATGTGATTGATCTGTGTCTGCCCGACGCGTCGCTGGATCGGGTAATGGTCTATTTCCCGGACCCCTGGCACAAGAAACGTCATCATAAACGCCGGCTTATTCAGCCCGAGTTCGTCCAGCGCATACGCCACAAGCTACGGGTGGGCGGGATTTTCCATCTGGCTACCGACTGGGAAGGCTATGCGGAGCACATGATGGAGGTACTCTCTGCATCTGAGGGCTTTGCCAATTCGCAGGCGGATGGCCAGTATGCGCCACGGCCTGAAGATCGTCCCGTCACCAAATTCGAAATCCGCGGTGAGAAACGCGGACATGGCGTATGGGATCTGCTGTTCCGTCGCACAAACTAACGGATTGGGCTCGCGATCCCGATGCGCGGGCCTGTTAGAGAAATCTCTCCAGAAGGCTGTCCAGATAGCGCCTGCCCAGTGACGTAGGCGCGAGCCTGTCCGGTTCGATCAGACCCTGTTTGCGGGCCGCGTCCAGTGGTTCATCAATCGTCGATAGCGGCAGGCCTGTCCTCTCCTCGAAGACTGTTTCGCTGACGCCGTCATTCAGGCGCAGCGCGTTCATCAGAAACTCAAGGGGGCGCTCTTCCAGCGCTACTTCCTGCGTGCCGGACGTGCGACTGCCGATCCGATTCAGGTACGCCTCCGGCTGACGGGTTTTCCAATAACGCTGAATCCGGCCCTCCGGCAGGCTCAGCTTGCCGTGAGCGCCGGCGCCGATCGCCAGATAGTCACCGAACTGCCAGTAGTTCAGGTTGTGGCGGCTCTGATGGCCGGATTTCGACCAGGCTGAAATCTCATAGTTTTTCAGTCCGGCAGAGTGCAGTAACTCACTTCCCATATCGCCGATTTGCGAGCAGATATCATCTTCCGGCAGATCCGGAGGGCGACTGTAGAACTCCGTGTTGGGCTCAATGGTCAGCTGGTACCAGGAGAGATGGGGAGGCTGCCAGGAGAGCGCCTGGCGCAGGTCTGCGATGGCCTGTTCGGGCGTCTGGTGGGGCAAACCGTGCATCAGATCCAGGTTGAAGTTATCGAAACCTGCGGCGGTAGCTGCCTCAATCGCCCTGTGCGCTGATCGGCTGTCGTGAATTCGCCCCAGTTTCTTCAACTGCGCATCGTCAAAACTCTGAATGCCCAGCGACAGACGGTTGATGCCCGCCAGCCTGAAATCCGCGAACCGACTCTGATCGACGGTGCCCGGATTGGCCTCCAGCGTGATTTCGCAATCCGCGGCAAACACCAGTCGTCGCCTCAGGTTCTCGAACAATTCGCTGTAGAAAGAACCACTGAGCAAAGACGGCGTTCCGCCGCCGATGAAGACAGACTCGATAGGGCGGCGCCTGACCTCTTGGGCTAACGCCTGAAGATCTGCATCCAGATCCTCAAACAGCGCCCGCAGATACGCAGCCTCCGGTATCTCAGGGCCGGCTGCGTGGGAATTGAAATCGCAGTATGGACACTTGCGCACACACCAGGGCGTGTGGATATAGAGGCCCAGCGGCGGAGAAACCGCCCTGGCAGACGGCAAGGTCGGACTCACTGATGCGAATCGTCGGTAGCCGTCGGTGACAGCGCGTGACCACCGAGTGACTGGACAAGCTGGCGCAGTGCCTGGCCGCGATGGCTGATACGGGATTTCTCGGCTCGTGAGAGCTCGGCCGCCGAGCACTGGGTCGAGGGGACCCAGAATATCGGGTCGTAGCCGAACCCCTCATCGCCACGTCTTTGCGTGAGGACTTCACCGTGCCACTGGCCGTGGCAGATTATCGGAGTTGGATCATCGGCGTGACGGAGAAACACCAGCACACAGTGAAACGTCGCTGCCCGGTCCTTGCCAGTGATTTCTTGCATGGCATCCAGCAGCGCATCGATATTGCTGGCGTCGGTGGCATCTGCACCAGAGTAACGGGCTGAGCGAACCCCCGGCTGACCTTTCAATGCCGGAACGGACAGTCCGGAATCGTCGGCCAGCGCTGGCAGGCCGGTTATGCGGCTGGCATGTCGGGCCTTGATGAGGGCGTTTTCTAAAAAGGTCACCGCCGGCTCTTCGGCTTCGTCTACACCCAGCTCGCGCTGGGTCTTTAGCGTCAGATTCAGTGGCGCCAGCAGATCGGTGAGTTCCTGCAGCTTGCCTTGGTTGTTGCTCGCCAGCACCAGAGTGCTACCGCCGGGGATGTCTGGATTCATAACGGCCCTGTGAACGGTTCAGTCGCTGAAAAGTGCCTGGGAAATTCGCACCGGCAAAACGACATCGCTTCTCTGGGGGCGAGCCTCCAGCGTGAATGTCAGCAGCTCGGCGTTCTGGTACTGAAACTGGGCAAGGTAGTAAACCGCCTGGCCCTCGCGAACGGTTTTGAACTGAAGCTGGCGAACCTGACGGAGATCGTTGGTCACCTGGCCTTCGACCGCGCCATCAACCGGCATAGCCACGGCCGATGAGCTTTCCGGCTTTTTCAGGATAACGGCATTGACGATACCGATAGCCCGGCTTCGGGTCAGACCATATTCGCGAGCCACCTCGGGCGTCAGCTGGGCGCTTGGAAAGATGCTGTAGTGAAATTCGTAGTCACCAATGGCGACTTTCTGCTCAGAGGCCTGTGCTGGGGAAAAAAGGGTTGCAGTTATGAGTGCCAGCACCAGCAAAAGTGCCGGATGAAGGCGGCTGGCGGCAAAACGGTATGGTCCGGACATATCAGCTTTCCTTTCGGGTAACTCTGTAAATCGCGATCTGACCGAACATGTTGGGCCAGACTCTCGCGCTCCAGCGGTGCCGATGCAGGTCATCGACCACGGTTCGACTGACAATTCTCAGTTCTTTACGATGGCACAGCGCCTCGAAGTCTTTAAAGGTGCACAGATGGATATTCGGCGTGTTGTACCATTTGTGAGGCAGCGTATCGCTCTCGGGCATTCGGCCCTTGTGCATCAGATCCCAGCGCAGCCGCCAGTAGCCGAAATTGGGGAAGGTGACGATACCTTCGCGACCAACGCGCATCATTTCATCCAGAACATGATCCGGGCGGCGGACCGCCTGCAGAGCCTGAGTCATCAGCACGACATCAAATGAACCGCTCTCGAAATTACCCAGCCCCTGGATATCCAGATTCTGTTCGACGACGGCCACGCCCCGTTCCATACAGGTGACAATATGATTGTCGTTAATCTCCAGCCCCATGCCGGTCACCTGGCGTTCGCGCTGCAGAAAATCGAGCAGCGTACCATCGCCACAGCCTAGATCGAGCACCCGGCTGCCGGGTTCGATCCAGTTCTGGATAATCTCCAGATCGGCTCTCATACGCCCACCTCCCGAGCCACGCGATCCAGATAGGCCCCCATGGTCCGACTGTAGCGTTCGGTGGGTATCAGGAAGGCATCATGGCCCCAGGGTGCGTCGATCTCGGCGTAACTCACCTTGCGCCGCGCCGCTACCAGAGCGTCGACAAGTTCCCGCGAGCGGGCCGGTGAAAAACGCCAGTCAGAACTGAAAGACAGCACCAGAAATTCGGCCTCGGCCTTTTCCAGAGCCTTCGCAAGATTGTTGTTGGTTTCGTAGGCCGGATCAAAATAATCCAGTGCCCGTGTCATCAATAGATAGGTGTTGGCATCGAAAGTTTCCGAGAAACGCTCGCCCTGGTAACGCAGGTAGCTCTCGACCTGAAATTCGACGTCGTAGCCGAACTTGAAGGCCTGGTCACGCAGTTCCCGGCCAAACTTCTCGCCCATGGAAGCGTCGGAGAGGTAGGTGATATGGCCGACCATCCTGGCCAGCATGAGTCCATGGCGGGGTAAGGTGTTATGCTCACCGTAACGGCCCTCGTGAAAGGCCGGATCGGAAGTGATCGCCCGCCGAGCCACCTCGTTGAACGCGATATTCTGCGCCGAAAGGCGAGGAGTCGAGGCGATTACAGCCGCATGCCGCACCCGTTGCGGATAGGTCAGGGTCCACTGCAGGGCCTGCATGCCCCCAAGCGATCCGCCGATGACGGCTGCCCATTGCTCGATGCCGAGCCGATCAGCCAGTCGCGCCTGGCTGTTGACCCAGTCCTTGACCGTCATGACCGGGAAGTCCGGGCCGTAGGCCTTGCCAGTGGCCGGATTAATACTTAGCGGCCCGGTGCTGCCGTGGCATCCGCCCAGATTGTTGAGACACACCACAAAAAAACGGCGCGTATCAATCGGTTTGCCAGGACCAATACAGGTGTCCCACCAGCCGGGCTTGGGGTCATTCTCTGTGTGATAACCGGCCGCGTGATGATTGCCACTGAGGGCATGGCAGATAAGCACCCCATTGCTGGCATCGGCATTCAGCTCTCCGTAGGTTTCCACCACCAGTTGGTATTCATCCAGCGCCTGGCCACAGGCGAGCGGCAAGGGGTCGGTGAAATGCAGGGTTTGCGGCGTAACCAGTCCCACGGAATCGGACAGCACGGCTTCTGGCATGGGCGGAGGAGGTTCCTGGCTCAATGATCGAAAAGGGTTACGAACGGCAGCTTTGCTTCAGATGCTTCCTGGTTCGTCCAGAGCTGGCCAGCAGTTTAATCGCCCACCCATGGGGCTGCAACAGAGGCCGGCCGGCACTGCTGGAAGGCAGAAGCGGGGCAGGACAGGTCAGAGAGAAGGGTAATTCGATTGCGGCGGATTCTGACCGGGTGTCTGAAACCCCGGTCGGAATCCTGTGAGCAGAGGAAATCCAAGTGCGGCGCTATCGATCAGTGACCGCCGATGGCTACCACTTTCTGCTGCGAAACAGTCGGCGCCGGCTTGCGGAACTGTCGCTGCATCTTTGCCGCCAGTTGCAGCTGCTTGCGAGTGAAGGCAATGTCCTGATCCAGACGGCGTGATTCCGTGCGAGCGTCTTTCTGGTTGCGGATCAGGTCGCGGATACGGCCAATCTGGTGCTCCAGCATCTGCTTCTGCTCCCGGGAATACTGCATGATCGGCAGCAGCGCCTCGTCCGGCCACCGCTCGACATCGGCGCGGGCCCGGTCGTGCAGGGCGCGGGCTTCGCTCACCAGAATATTGGTGAAGCGGCGAATGACCACGGTCTGTTCCGACAGCATGTTGCGCACATCCCAGCGGAACTTCGACGCTTTCTTGCGCAGACTCCGCACCGCCAGCACGTGACGGCCCAGCCGGAAGGGCATGGGCTCAAGCGTGCGGCCCTTGCTGTCCTCGTTATAGCGGCGGTAAATGCCGGCCACCATTTTGTCTGCGAGATGACCTTCGGCCAGCAGGTTACTGAAGTCAGCTTCCAGTGTTTCGAAGAAGTTGGACATTGCCCGGTTCATACCTGCGGTGGTCCAACTTGACGCCAGTTCCCGTTCGATGGTGCGAACATGCTCATCAAAACGCTGGGGACTGACCAGTTTGGACAGCGCTATGCCCTGGGACTGCACCAGTTTCCGGCTGGATCGCAGGGTAATCAGATGGCGATTGTAGAACTCGTAGTCCTGCTGGGCGTTCTGGGCGAGGCGGTTTAGCGACGCTTTGTCGATGCTCTGCACCGAGTAGCTTTCCCGCTCTTCAATCAGGCTGTCCAGACGGTTCTGCATGGTGTTCTGGCTGGTCTGCAGCATACTCAGCAGATCGCGGATCAGGTTCTGGCTGAGCAGACGCTCTTTCTGCATAAGAATCCGATCGCTGAGCAGGGTCTCCAACTGACCCAACGCGCTGCGCTGATAGAGCTGCTCGTCAGACCGGACTCTGGCGAGCAGCGCCTGTTTCGCCGAGACCGGAATGACATCCCCCACCTGAATTCCGAGATGTTCGGCGGTGTAGGTCTGGACGTCTTCAATGGCCTTGCGGGTGTGTTCTTCGCCCTGAAGATCATCCCAGAGCACATCAATCTTGTTCAGCACCGCGAAACGCCCGGCACGATGATCCGCGCTGTCGAGCGCGATGTAATCGTTCCAGATCGTCATATCGCTGGCGGTGACGCCGGTATCGGCACTGAGCAGGAAGATAATGGCCTGGGCGCCGGGCAGCATACTAATGGTCAGCTCGGGCTCTGAACCCAGGGCGTTCAGTCCTGGCGTATCCAGAATTCTCAGACCCTGCTCAAAAAGATTGTGACGAATACTGATCTGGGCATGACGCCAGCGGGGCACCAGCACCTGGGTCGGATTCGCCCGGTCGGTCTCAAGGCTGTCATCATCAAATCCCAGAGCGGCCGCTTCCTCGCGACTGACGCTCTTGACCTGGGCAACCTGAGCCAGGGCCGTTCTCACCTGATCACTGTCGTCGTCATTGAGATCATGGCGAACCCAGGCCTCATGATCAGATTTCAGTGTCTGCAGCGAGTCTTCATCTTTCCGGGTTTCGATGGGAAGCAGCAACAGATAGCTGCTGTTCTGGGTGCGATCGAAGAAGAGTTCGGTCGGGCACATAGTGGTACGGCCCGCCTGTGAAGGCAGCATGCGCTGGCCGTACTGGGAAAAGAACAGGGCGTTGATCAGTTCCGTTTTGCCGCGAGAATACTCGCCAACGAAGGCAATCGTCAGCTCGTCTTCCTCAAGGAGCTGGAGGCCGCGCTGAATCCGGCGTTCCATGTCGTCGGAGCGCAGCTGATTCTCCTGAAGCCAGGACTGATACCGCCGGATAAGCCGATTGAGGCCTTTTTTCCAGTCGTGGTAAGCCTCAACCTGCTGCGAAAGAGTGCTGTTCTTTTCCATGAATAGGAAACCTGTATTGCTTGTTGCCTTCAGTGGGCAGCCCCACAGTCAGCGGACGATCCGACGCCAGGACACAGCCTGTAACGCCATCCGGTCTGGCAGGTTGCCAGTCACCAGAGGGCGCCACCCATGCCCCGAATTGTTAGCTCTAAGCTGCCCGCGCCGTGCTCCAGTTCAGCCCGAAGAAACGACGTTGTTATGGCAGTATTCGGGCTAGCTTCGCCTAAGCATAGGTATTGCTGCACAGTTTGGTAGCGATCGGATCTACAGGATCGTACAGACAATGCACAAAACCCAAAGAAGATAACTGCCAGATCAAATATTAATGACGCATAAACAGGAAGTTATGTCGGTTTTCGATGCGTTAGTCTATTTGTTTATTTTTGTCTGGCGCGAGTGACCTCTATGTCAAAAAACGTAGACTGGCTCTCACTGCGCTGGGGGAGCATTGGCAAAGAGCCGCATGGACGCATCCATTTGCGCGCATCGTTGAGGGAGGCTTCAGCGGGAATCTCGTGAGAGGGCTCTTGGGAGACAGTACTCTGGCGGGTCACGATATTCTCAGAAATCAGGCGCCCGTTTCGCCCGGGCGCCTGTCTAAATCATGGTATATGCGCCTGAACCCATCAGAGCCCCAGGCCGATGCTGCTCAGACCCACCGCCTGGGCCATGTGACTGACGACAACCGTTGCCACGTTGAGCAGCAGGAAAACGATAATCGGTGACAGATCCAGGCCGCCAAGGGAAGGGATCACATTGCGAACCGGGCGCATGACGGGTTCAGTAATCTGCACCACCAGAGCGATGGCTGGATGGTTGCTGGTGGGCGCCACCCAACTGATGATCACCACCGCCAGAACGGACCAGAAGTAGATTTTGATGATCAGACCCAGGACGGTGACCGCGGACCAGGCCAGGAGCGTCAGCGGATTTATGGCCGGAAGCCCGCCGGTGAGTGCCGCGATAATCAGCAGGAAGGTAATCGACTGAACTATAAGAGCCAGCACGATGGAAGCACCATCGAATCCGCCGATGCCGGGAACGACTCGTCTGAGCGGTTTCAGTGGTGGATTGGTCGCCTTGACCACGAACTGGGAGATGGGGTTATAGAAGTCTGCGCGCGCCAGCTGCAGCATGAAGCGCAGAAGCACCAGCGTCAGATAAAACGTCGACAGTATCTGCAAGACAGTAATCACGATGTCCGCCAGCATTGAGCGTTGTCTCCTTTAAGGCCGAGCGTAGAGCCGAACGGGAACGCAGGCGCGCCCGGCATAGTGCCAAATAGATCTCACCGGGTCTCGCCGGAGTCGGAAGCCGACAGTTCCCGAGCCATTTCTTCAGAGCGGGAGTAAGCCGCTTTGCTGGCATTGCTGACCAGCGCCCGCAATCCACCTTCCTCAAATGCCTCGATAGCCCGTTCGGTTACCCCGTTGGGAGACATCACGTTGCGTTTGAGCTGGCCCGGCTCCTCACCGCTGCGTGCGGCCATCTCGGCGGCACCAGCCATGGTCTGGATAGCCAGTTGCCGGGCTGTTTGAGGGTCAAGCCCATTGTTGGTTGCCGCTTCTTCCAGCGCTTCGAGCATCAGGAAGAAGTAAGCCGGACCACTACCGGAGAGTGCTGTGACCGCATGGAGCAGCGATTCATCGTCAACCCACTGTACGATGCCGACGCTCGCAAAGATTTTCTCAACACGCTGTTTCTGTTCGTCGGTCACTTCCGCATTGGCGAAGAGCCCGGAAGCGCCTTTGCCTACCAGCGAGGGTGTGTTGGGCATCACGCGAACCAGTGGCACGTGGCCACCGAGCCAGCCATCGAGTGTATCGGCGGTGAGACCAGCGGCGATAGAAATCAGGACGGGACGGGTATTCTGTACTGTGGGCGCAATCTGTTCGCAGACGCTTTTCATGATCTGAGGCTTCACCGCCAACACCACCAGGCTACCTTGCTCCACACAGTAACGATTATCTGTGGTGATGCTGATGCCATAACGTTCCCGCAGCTTTTGCAGATGGACGTCGTCGGGAGAGCTGGCCCAGATCTGGCTGGGGGCATAGCCGCGCTCAAGCATGCCACCGATGATTGCGCCGGCCATGTTGCCGGCGCCGATAAACGAAATGGTCTGATTCTCAGTCAAGGAGTACCTCGTCGGTTTGCCTGGCTCCCTTGCTGGGAGGCCAGGCCTCAGAATTAGGATTCGGTTTTCGCTGGACGCTCGCCAAAAATCGCAGTGCCTACCCTTACACAGGTCGAACCGGCCGCAATAGCACTGTCCAGATCACCTGACATGCCCATGGAAAGTGTATCGAGCGATTGTCCGCAGGGGAGAGTCGCTTTGAGCTGCTCAAGAAGATCGGCCAGTCTCTGAAAGCTGGATGCAATCGCTTCATCGGACTGCTCCGGATCGGGTATCGCCATGAGACCCCTGAGGACCACCCGCTCAAGCTGGCAGATCTCCTCCGCCAGTTGTGCCGCTTCTTCCACCGAACAGCCCGATTTACTGTCTTCATCATCAATGTTGATCTGCAGACAGACATTTAGAGGCGGCAGATTGTCGGGTCGCTGTTCGCTCAGGCGGCGAGCAATTTTTAGCCGATCAACGCTATGGACCCAACTGAAGCTTTCTGCGATCGATCGAGTCTTGTTGGACTGGATCGGCCCTATAAAGTGCCACTGCAGTGGCAGATCTGCCAGCTCCGACATTTTGTCCAGAGCTTCCTGCAGGTAGTTTTCGCCGAAATCGAGCTGGCCGAGTTCGGCCAGCGAACGAATCTCGTCAGCGCTACGGGTTTTCGATACCGCAAGAAGACGGCAGTCGCCTGCGGGCCGCTGCGCGAGACTCACTGCCTTTTCAACGCGTTCGCGCACGCGATTGAGGTTGTCTGCTATGCTCATCATACGCTTATTAAGGCATCGCTCCGATCTGCCGAAAGTCCGTTCGACACGTTAACTTCCGGCTTGCGAAATGCCAAGCATCATTGCGACTCCTGCCTTCGGCCCGCGCGCTTTGTCGCAGCGGTTATTCAGGGAGGAAGCGCAGCCTCATCCTGGTGCGTTTCAGGATTGTGCCTATCCATCGTCTCGGCCTGGGCCGAACAATACCGTTGTACTGAGGGCTGCTATGGACATAACGGAACTGCTCGCATTCTCTGCCAAACAAGGCGCTTCGGACCTTCATCTATCGGCAGGTTTGCCTCCAATGATCCGGGTAGATGGCGATGTTCGACGCATCAACCTACCGCCCATGGAGCACAAGGAAGTCCACCGCCTCATCTATGACATCATGAACGACAAGCAGCGCAAGGACTTCGAAGAGTTCCTGGAAACTGACTTTTCGTTCGAGGTGCCGGGAGTCGCCCGTTTCCGGGTCAACGCCTTCAACCAGAACCGTGGTGCAGGCGCCGTATTCCGGACTATCCCCTCAAAAGTCCTGACGATGGACGACCTCGGGATGGGGCAGGTTTTCAAAGACATAGCGTCGGTGCCTCGTGGGCTGGTTGTGGTCACGGGGCCGACCGGTTCGGGCAAGTCCACGACGCTCGCCGCCATGATCGACTACATCAATGAGTCCCGCTACGAGCACATCCTCACGATTGAGGACCCCATTGAATTTGTCCATGAGTCAAAGAAATGCCTGATGAACCAGCGGGAAGTCCACCGCGACACATTGGGCTTTAACGAAGCATTGCGTTCAGCCCTGCGGGAAGACCCCGACATCATTCTGGTGGGCGAGCTGCGGGATCTGGAAACCATCCGGCTGGCACTGACCGCGGCCGAAACCGGACACCTGGTTTTCGGCACCTTGCATACCACCTCTGCCGCTAAAACCATCGACCGTGTTGTCGATGTGTTTCCGGCCGAGGAAAAATCGATGGTTCGGTCTATGCTTTCAGAGTCACTGCAGGCGGTCGTTTCCCAGACATTGATGAAGAAAATGGGCGGGGGGCGAGTTGCGGCTCATGAAATCATGATCGGAACGTCAGCGATCCGAAACCTCATTCGAGAAGACAAGGTCGCGCAGATGTATTCCGCCATCCAGACCGGCGGTTCTATTGGGATGCAGACGCTCGATCAGTGTCTGCAGCGCTTGCTGCAGAAGGGTTTGATTTCCCGTGAGGCTGCACGGCAGAAAGCCAAGATGCCGGACAATTTCTGATCCGGCTCAGACCACGACCGCTGAACCCAATGTAGGCCGGACCCGGCTCTGAAGTGCCCGGCCATTACTCGACATCGATGGACTTGCTATGGAATTTGAGAAGTTACTGAAGCTGATGGTCGATAAAGGCGGTTCGGATCTGTTTATTACAGCCGGCGTTCCGCCCAGCATGAAGGTCAACGGTAAGGTTCTGCCAATCACAAAGAATGCGCTGAGTCCCGAGCAGACCCGTGAATTGGTCTACGGCGCGATGAGCGAGAAGCAACAGGATGAGTTCGAGCGTAATCACGAGTCGAACTTTGCCATCAGCGCTCGTGGCATCGGCCGCTTCCGGGTTAGCGCGTTCTTTCAGCGGAACCTGTGTGGCATGGTGCTGCGCCGAATTGAATTCAAGATTCCTGAACTGGATGAGCTCGGCCTGCCGGACGCCATTAAAGAGCTGGCGATGACCAAGCGGGGCCTCATTTTATTTGTCGGGGCTACGGGAACAGGTAAATCCACGTCTCTGGCGGCCATGCTGGGTCATCGCAACCGCAACAGCCGTGGGCATATCATTTCGATTGAAGACCCCATCGAATTTGTTCATCAGCACCAGGGCTGTATCGTCACGCAGCGTGAAGTCGGTCTGGATACTGACAGCTTCGAAGTGGCGCTCAAAAATACCCTTCGCCAGGCGCCGGATGTCATCCTGATCGGCGAGGTCCGGACCAAGCAGACCATGGAGTACGCGGTCCAGTTCGCCGAAACTGGCCACCTGTGTCTGGCGACGCTCCACGCCAATAACGCCAACCAGGCGCTGGACCGTGTGATTCAGTTTTTCAACCCGGATCAGCACAACCAGATCTGGATGGATCTGTCGCTGAACCTTCGCGCCATCGTCGCGCAGCAGTTGATCCCAACACCCGATGGCCAGGGTCGGCGCGCCGTTGTGGAAGTGTTGATCAATACCCCTCTGGTGGCGGATCTGATCCGCAAAGGTGAAGTTCACCGGCTCAAGGAACTGATGTCCAAGTCCAACGAGTCGGGGATGCAAACCTTCGACCAGGCGCTTTACGAGGCTTACTCGGAAGGTGCGATCACCTACGAGGACGCGTTGGCACACGCTGATTCAGCCAACGATTTGCGTCTGATGATCAAACTGGGAGCCGATTCCGAGGATCCCTCGCGGCTCTCTTCAACCGTGGACAGGCTGTCCATACAGAGTGACTGACATCAGCGCTTCACCTAATAAAAAGCAGGGACGTACCACTCACGAAATTGCCTCTGGAGAGTGTCATTTTATGCGCTTTCGAACTAAATCAATCGTCCGGTTCACCAGCCTTCCTCTGTTTCTCTATGGCAGCTTGAGCACCGCAGGCGGTTTCAGCATCAACGAGCAGAGCGCCAGCGTAATGGGTGTCGCCAACGCAGGCTCAGCCGTCCACGCTCATGATGCCAGCACCGTATTCTTTAACCCGGCGGGCATGAGTCAGCTCAGTGGCACCAACATCTCAGTAAGCGCCATTGCCCTGGATATCTCTGCGGAACTGAGCGAAGGCTCCGCCACTGCAGCCGATGGCAGCACCGTTGCCGGGGGCGATGGTGGCGACTTCGTCCCGTTGGCCGTGCTTCCGGGTATTTACGTCACTCACGAACTTAACGAAACGGTCGATTTAGGCCTCGCAATCCACGCACCTTATGGCCTGAAAGGCGATTACGACGACGATTTCATCGGACGCTTTTTTGCCGATGAAACTGAACTCCAGGTGATCAGCGTTAGTCCTTCGATAGCGTTCGGTAGCGATGACGGCATCTCCGTTGGTTTCGGCGTCAACCTGATGTATGCCGAAGGCCGACTCACTCGATTCCAGGACTACAGTGGTAGCCAGCAGCGTCTCAATAATGCGGGTTATACCGGAGGCACCCTGGAGGAGGGTTATTTTGAGACCGAGGGTGACGATTTTGACGTCAGCTATACCGTCGGCCTGATTTACGCGATGTCTCCCAAAACGCAATTGGGACTGCAGGTGCGGACGGGCGTTGATTTCGAGTTGGATGGCGATGCAACCCTGACCGGAGCGCCCACCGTGGTACCGGGGGCGGGCGGCGTCAGCGTTACCTTCCCCGCCAGGCAGGAAGATGTCACGGTTCCGCTGTCCATCCCGGAAAGTATCACCGTAGGGCTCAAGCATGAGCTGAACGACTCATTCACGCTGCTGGCTGGAGCAACCTGGGCCAAGTGGAGCCGGTTTGAGGATCTCGATATTGTCAGCCGCGCTGACAACGCCGGTGAAGCGGGAACAATTTCAGAGCTTGCGGGACCCAAATACGGACAATCGGATCTGGTTGGCCACGTCTCAGAGAACTGGGAGGATACCTGGCAGTTCAACCTGGGCGGCATCTGGCAGGTCTCTCCTGAATGGAAGTTGCGAGCCGGCTACGCCTACGATCAGTCCCCGGTTAATGAAAAGTTCAGGACAGCCCGAGTGCCTTCAGATGACCGCCACTGGCTGACTCTGGGTGCGAGTTATGCGCATCAGCCCAGCGGCTGGTCCGTCGATGGCGCTGTGGGTGTCTTTATCCTGCCCGAAGTGGACGTTGATGAAGTCGAATACACCGTGGATGACGAACCCGTTGCCGATAGCGAAGCAAGGTTCCAGGGATCTTACGATCTGAGTGCAGTCGGACTGGGCATTCAGGTGAACAAAACCTTCTGAGGTTCTGATCTTCGTAAATGAAAACGGCTGCCAATGGCAGCCGATTTTTTTATGAGCGTTACAATTCGTTTTTCAACTTTCTCGTCTTTCCCTTCCCACCGCTCAGCCAGTCAACGGAGAGAAGATAAGAGCGCCTGTGTGGCCTTTCTCTCAGTCGACATATTGTCCACGGTACATGCGCTCCCATTTTCGGTGCTCATTTTGTTTGGGCGCTTCTTTGACGACTTTCTGACCTCGGTAGGTCAGCTTTTCGCTGATGTCCCGGTTCTGGGTTTTTTCGCTGCTGTCATCGTAGACTTCCTGGCCGCGGTAAACCCGGCGAGTAATCTGCTCAGAAATATCGACCTGCTGATCTTTCGGCAAGCGCTGGTTCAGATTTTCCCAGGCCTGCACCAGCGGAATTGAACGCGTCTGGCTGGCGAAATGAGCGAGATGCTTCTGAAGATCGGGTTTATCGAGATGCAGTTTGATCCCGAACTCCTCGCGGATCAAACGTCGGCACAAGTGCACCAGTCGCAGCAGATCCGGTTCGAGAAGCCAGCTTCTGGTGAGGGCAAGATCAGACATGGCACCTTACTCCACAGTTTCAATGAGAACAGTTGCTAGGGGGATCGAAGCGTCGACGGCATAAAACGCTTCTAGACTTGGAGTTGTGAGATTAGGCCAGAGCGCTGATCAATTCCTGAGCATTGCTGTTATAACTTAGTAAAACTATGTAAAGGAGCCGCGGCAGGCACCGCGGCGCTGTCCTGAATGGGTCTGTTTAATGGGCCTGGTCCCAGTTGTCGCCCACGCCCGCCTCTACCAGTAATGGAACGTCCAGTTTGGCAGCTGAAATCATTCGCTCAATCAGACCGTCACGCACTTCATCAATACAGTCCTTTTTAACCTCCACGATCAGTTCGTCGTGAACCTGCATAATCATCCAGGCTTTGTCGCCAAAGGCGTCAGCCAGCCACGGGTCAACGCTGAGCATGGCGCGTTTGATAATATCCGCCGCTGTGCCTTGCATGGGCGCGTTGATCGCGGTGCGCTCAGCAGCCTGCTGCAGTTGCTTGTTGCGATTATTGATCTCCGGAAGATACAGGCGCCGACCGAACAGGGTTTCAACAAAACCGTCCCCATGAGCCTGTTTACGAACGCGATCCATGTAATCCATCACTCCTGGATAGCGTTCGAAGTAGCGGTCGATATAAGTCTGGGCTTCCTTGCGCTCAATTCCGAGCTGGCGGGCCAGTCCAAACGCAGACATACCGTAAATCAGGCCGAAGTTGATGGCTTTGGCGCGGCGGCGCTGTTCGGACTCCACCTCGGATTGGCTCACGCCGAACACTTCGGCAGCGGTGGCGCTGTGAATATCTTCATTGTTGGCAAAGGCTTGCAGCAGGCGCTCATCCTGAGAAAGATGCGCCATGATTCGCAGTTCAATCTGCGAGTAATCCGCAGCAATGAGCTGAAAACCCTCTGCAGCGACAAACGCCTGACGGATGCGGCGTCCCTCTGCCGTGCGGATAGGAATGTTCTGAAGATTGGGTTCGGACGACGACAAACGCCCGGTGGCGGTAACCGCCTGATGATAGGAGGTGTGAACCCTGCCTGTGCGGGGGCTGATCATCTCCGGAAGTTTATCGGTGTAAGTCGATTTCAGTTTGCTGAGACTGCGATGCTCAAGGATCAGTCTTGGCAGAGGATAGTCTTCTGCCAGTTCCTGCAGTACGGGCTCGGCAGTGGAGGGCTGGCCTTTAGGCGTCTTTTTGATAACCGGCAGCCCCAGCTTTTCGAAAAAGATTTCCTGAAGCTGCTTGGGAGAACCGAGATTGAATTCTTCGCCGGCCACATCGTAGGCCTCTTTCTCCAGCTCCTTGAGTCTTGTCGCCAACTCTTTGCTGTGACTGTGCAGGGTATCTGCCGCGATCAGTGCCCCCCGCTGTTCCATTCTTGAGAGCACGGGTACCAGTGGCAGCTCGATGGTTTCGTAGACTTCCCGCAGTTTGCCGGTTTCTGCCAGCTTGGGACGCAGCGCATGATGAAGTCTCAGGGTGATATCAGCGTCTTCTGCGGCGTAGGGGCCGGCCTGCTCAAGATCAATCTGATTGAATGTCAGCTGCTTGGCCCCTTTACCAGCAATGTCTTCAAAGCTGACGGTGCTCTCGCCGAGATACGTTTTGGCGAGGGTGTCCATATCGTGCCGGTTGGATACGGAATTGAAAACGTAGGACTCCAGCATGGTGTCCTCAGCAATCCCTTCGAGCTGGATGCCGTGGTTGGCCAGTACATTTTTATCGTATTTGAGGTTCTGGCCAATCTTGCGGACCTGAGGATCCTCGAGCAGCGGCTTGAACCGGGCGAGCACTGCATCCCGATCAAGCTGCTCGGGGGCGCCCAGGTAATCGTGCGCCAGAGGAAGGTAGGCTGCGTTGCCAGGTTCGATGGCAAACGACAAGCCGATAATTTCAGCCTCGGTATAGTTGAGACTCGACGTTTCAGTGTCGAAAGCGAACTCTTCCGCCTGCTCCAGCTTCTCGAACCAGTTGTCGAAAACAGACTGCTCGAGAATGATCTCGTAGTTTCGTTCAACGGACGCGACCGGTTCGCTGGCGGGCTGGTGGGCGTCGCCACTCTCAATCTCTTGCGCCCAACCCCTGAACTCGTATTCCTGAAAAAGCGCCAGCAGGGCCTTATCGTCCTGTTGCCGGTGCTCGATGTCGGCGATGCCAAATTCCAGTTCGACGTCCGTCCGGATGGTGGTGAGGTCCTGGCTTAGGGGCAGTATTTCAAGGCTGTTTCGCAGATTCTCGCCAATCTTGCCTTTGATCTCGTCGGCACGGGCCATCAGCGTTTTCAGGTCGTCGTATTCCTCTAGCCATTTCATCGCCGTCTTTGGACCGCACTTGAGGACGCCCGGAATGTTGTCTGACGCGTCACCGACGAGGGCCAGATAATCGATGATCTGATCCGGGCGAACGCCGAATTTTTCTTTTACACCGTCCCGGTCCATGCGCGAGTCGTTCATGGTGTTAATCAGACTGACGTGGTCGCTGACCAACTGCGCCATGTCCTTGTCACCGGTCGAAATGACGACATCAATGCCATTACTCGTGGCCTGATGAGCCAGTGTTCCTATCACGTCGTCGGCTTCAACACCTCCCACAATCAATAGTGGCAGGCCCATGGCGCGGATGATGTCGTGGATAGGCTGGATTTGCTGGGCAAGGTCCTCAGGCATCGAGGGACGGTTGGCTTTGTAGTCTTCGTAAAGCTCGTGACGGAAGGTTTTGCCTTTGGCATCGAAAACGACGGCGATTTTTGATTCAGGAAAGTCACTCTCCAGCCGCCGGATCATGGCGATCACGCCTTTGATTGCGCCGGTGGGATGCTGCTTGCTGTTGGTGAGCGGCGGCAGGGCGTGATAAGCGCGAAACAGGTAGGAGGAGCCATCCACCAGAACGATGGGAGGCGTCGTTTTCTGAGTCATGAGAGCGAAGTCCGGGTCATCAAATTGCTGGGATCCAGCAGCTGTGCAATGCTGGAGAAAACAGAGCCGGACGAAAGGTTATCATGAATACACTGAAGTACGTTTGCAGGTGCGGTCTGCTGGGCCTGGCATTTATTCCGCTGGCGTCGATTGCTCAGGTTGCGGTTGAGCCACCCAAAGAGCCGGTAGTGGTTCAGGATTATCAGCCGCCTGCGAGCGACAGCCAAATTGTGATTCGGTCCGGTGATGAAGAAGGCGCGACCTATTACGAATACCGCGTTGGCGGGGAGATCGTTGAAATCAAGGTGGTTCCAGCCTCTGGCCCAGAATATTACCTGGTACCCGTCGAGGGTGGATGGGCGAGGGAGTCCAGCCCGCGAATGCGTGTTCCCAGTTGGGTGCTGTTTCGTTGGTGAAGTGATTGTTGCTCGGCGGTCGGCGGTATGAACTCTTCCGAAAACATGTGATCCAGTGTCTCTTGGGTCTCGTAGATCAGCGCGTTCCGTTCGGCTGGCGGTAGTGGGGAGACTGCAGCGCAGGCTGAAAATGAGTAGATTTGTTAGAGAAAGCCGTTAGAGGCTTTCAGAAAACGAGAAAGCAGGCGACCAAGAAAGCGAAAAACCCCTTAAGCGTACCGGCTCAGATGTGTCGGCTCGCTTAAAGGGTTATTTCTGTAACAAGGCAATCTTGATGGACAGAGGTCAGATGAGGTTGACGGTTACCGTCTCAGAGCGCTGGCTCTCCAGACCTTCTTTGTCGACGGTTGAAACTGCGAATTCCCATGCGCCGGGGTCAAACTCCTGAAGCTTCAGAGAAGTTTCTGTGGCCCCTGAAATGTCGAGTATGGCGAACTCGGATTCGTGCTTGAGCTTGAAGTACACGCGATAGCCCTTGATTGAATCTTCTGCGAGCAGCGTGCCGTCTTCACGACTCACCGGCGCTTCCCAATCCAGTGTCGGGCGACGCTCCACCATGGCCAACTCTTCTTTTGGCATGGGGACAGGTTCCTGGTTCATATCGACTGGCTGCTCTGTCGCTTTCCCGCCTGTCTGGGTCTTCGGTACGTCGGCTACCTTTTCCTCGCCTGCGCTTTCGGTGTCTGTTTCAGCGACAACGGGCGTTTCTGCGCTTTCATCGGTTGAATCGGCGCCATCGGTCGGATTGTTATCTTTGTTCGTGGTGCTGTCAGTCTTCGGGATAGCGATATCGGCCTTCGCCAATTCGGCTTCCAATAGCTCCAGCAGGCGAGGATCACCCTCATCCGCCAATTTCTGGGCGTAGTCCAATGCGCCAGAGTCGATTAACTCCTGTTCGTTGCATCCGCTCATCGCAAATGAAGCGGACAGTAGTCCGGCGATAAGCGCAGTTTTGAAGCATTTGATGCTAGTCGCGACTGGCAAAACGATATCCTCCGTCCAAATCGGTGACGTAGTGTTCATGTTGTGGGGAGTGGCTTACAGCACAGCACGACGAGTGAGCCAAGAGTAGATGAGGCGAAGATTAAGCGATTGTAAGCCTTGGGGGCAACCCGGAACGTCAATTTTTTGAACTGTTCGCAATGTTTCGGCTCGTAAGTGTTATAGAGCCAAATGTAATTTGACAGATCGAGTCGTAGCTAGCCGCTTTCTCCGGTTCAAATCCTCCTATATCAATCCGGTAGAGCCGTTTACTGACGCCGATTGGCTGAAGCCGCGCATCTTACCGGAGCATCACGTCGCAGCAACATTATTTTCAACGGTAAGGAAGTTCGCAGTGGCCAACATTGGCTGAGTGAAGTGGACTGACGGTCCGGAATTACTGAAGCGTTCAGGGATAGGTGAGTGCGGAAAAGAGTGAGGAGAAGGTACTGCCAGCACTGGCAGTCTGATCAGATTGCCGGGAGTCAGTCACAGAGTTCGATCGGTCTGGTATTGGATTCGGGAGAGCCTCCGAAGTTGATCAGAGGTTCCCTAGGGTTCGAAAGGCAGAGTCCGCGGTCGCTCGGTAATCTGTTCGAGGCGCTCAATATCTGCTTTGTATTCTTTCGCCAGGGCCGGCGTCCGTTCGGCCTGTTCTTCAATGTCCTGTTCCAGCGCAGCTATCTGGCCTTCAAGCCGGCTGATGCTGAGCAGAATGCTGTCGGGAATTTCACGGCCTGCCCGCTGCAGATCCGCCGCTTTCGTCTGCTCAGATTCAAGCTGGCGCTGCAAAACAGTGATATTGCCCTTGCGGATATCCGTAATTCCTTCGAGCTCTTCGCGTTTGCGATTCCAGGCTCTGACTGCATCGTTAGGGCCCGAATACCTCTGTATCAGTACCAGGTCCTGCTGACGGCGGATCTCAGCCTGTCTCTGGGCTTCTGCTTCAGCTGCCCTGGCGGCCAGTTCTTCTTCGGTGGGTGCGGGCTCTACGGTTTCCACAACCCGTCCCTGACTGTTAAGAATCTGGTAACCACCGGCCACGGCTTCCTGAGGTACCGTGTTGCTGATCACCACCCGTCCGTTGGCATCCTCATAGCGATACAGACGAGCTTCTGCCGTAACGCTAAGCAGCGTCAGTTCGCAGGCTACAACGAGGAGTCCTATGGTCCGGTTTCGGATTCGCAACATTTCTAAGCCTAGTTGAGTTCGCGCCCTGTTCAGGAGTGCATTGAGCTAATCGCCGAAGGAACGAGTTCCTCGCGGAGCCCCTTAAAGCCGTTAGTTCTGCGGAGCTGCTCAGAGGCTGCCTGGCACTATGACATGGTCACGCCGTACTGGTTCCGATAAGCGGAAACCGCCTCAGCGTAGCTAACAAACTCAGGGTTTTCCTGAATATAGCTCAGAATCTGATCGAGACGGATGATGCTGAATACAGGAATGCCGAAATCAGCAGCGACTTCCTGCACCGCCGATAGCTCTCCGGTGCCGCGCTCCTGTCGGTCAAGGGCGACAAGGACGCCCGCGGGTTCAGCACCAGCCGAACGGATGAGATCGATAGACTCGCGAATGGCGGTGCCAGCGGTAATAACGTCATCGATAATGAGAATGCGGCCCTCAAGCGGCGCACCTACGATATTGCCGCCCTCGCCATGATCCTTGGCCTCTTTGCGGTTAAAGGACCAAGGTATGTTATGGCCCTGATTGGCAAGGGTGGTTGCGGTCGCGGCTGCCAGGGGGATGCCTTTGTAGGCTGGCCCGAACAGTACGTCAAAGTCGATACCGCTGTTCAGCAGCGCTCCGGCATAGGCTCGGCTAAGCTCCAGCAGGTCTTCTCCAGTGGAGAAAAGCCCGGCATTAAAAAAATAGGGGCTTGTGCGTCCGGATTTGAGAGTAAAGGAACCGAACCGCAGAACATCCCTGCGAATGGAAAATTCTATAAAATTTTTCTGATAGGGCAGCATATCTGGGGGTGCTTGAGAGTGTGGAGCTTTTCACATTTTTGGAAACCGGTATCATACACCCAAAGTGATGTAGGGAACATTTATGCGGATCGTGTCCATAAGCGTCAATGGTCTGACGCAGGCCATCGAAAAAGGTTTTTTCAAGTGGCTGGCCGACCAGGATGCGGACGTCGTCTGCGTTCAGGATCACCGCATGCGGGCCTACGAGATTGAAGAGCGCGATCTGATTCCTAAAGGCTACCAAGCCTACTTTATTGACGGTGAGCTGGACTCTCACGGTGGCGTTGGAATCTACTCACGCTCAGTACCCAAAGCCATCATCTACGGATACGGCGATCCGCTGGCCGATCGGGAAGGCCGGTTTATCCAGGCGGACTTCCACCGGGTCAGCGTAGCGTCTGTGCTGGCACCCGATGCAATGGGTCGAGAGGGGGAGGTATACGACGAAGCCGAAAGCGAAGCTTCTTTTCTCGATCACAAGCGGGCATTTCTGGCTTCCTTCGGTAATCATCTGCAGAAAACCCTCAGAAAGCGCCGGCAGTTTATTTTCTGCGGTAACTTGCAGATCGCCCATCATGTCACCGACGCAAGTCCACGCTTTCATGAGGTGGACGTATCAGTATTTCTTCCGGAAGAGAGAGCCTGGCTGGACAGCATCATCGATGACCAGGGCTGGATCGACGCGTTCCGGGACGTCAATCGCAGTGGTGATCAGTTCAGCTGGTGGCCGGAATGGGCCAAGGGGTGGCGTCGGCACGCGGGTTTGAGAACCGACTATCACTTGCTGACGCCGGGAATCCGCAAGTCGATTCAGAGCGGTTGGATTGATGGCGGTACGCGGTTTTCCGACCACGCACCGGTCATCATGGATTATGATCTGGGCGCCGGCTAAGGCCTGACAGCGCCAAAGTAGGCGCGGCTGGTTCAGTCAGCAAGCGCCGCCTTCTGAATTTCAAAAATCTGATCGGTTGCGTTTTTCGCCAGACGCAGCATTTCAGTCAGCTCGGTTCCCTCAAAAGGCGCACCCTCAGCAGTACCCTGGATTTCAATGAATCCGCCCTTATCGGTCATGACCACGTTCATGTCTGTTTCTGCGACGGAATCTTCCGGGTAGTCCAGATCGGCCACTGGCGTACCTTTGTAAACGCCCACAGAAATAGCAGCGATCATCTGCTTCAGTGGCGATTTTTTGAGGCGCCCCTCTTTTACGAGATGGTTGAGAGCATCGACCAGGGCCACACAGCCGCCGGTGATGGATGCCGTACGGGTACCGCCATCCGCCTGAATGACGTCACAGTCGATGGTAATGGTGTGCTCGCCAAGCGCTTTGAGGTCCACAGCGGCCCGCAGCGAACGACCGATGAGTCGCTGAATCTCCACTGTCCGGCCACCCTGTTTGCCGCGAGCGGCCTCACGACCCATCCGACTGCCGGTAGAGCGTGGCAGCATGCCGTACTCGGCAGTGATCCATCCCTGGCCTTCGCCCCGCAGAAACGGCGGGACCCGGTTCTCGACAGAAGCGGTGCAGATGACCCGGGTGTCGCCGAATTCAACCAGCACCGAGCCTTCGGCGTGGCGGGTGAAATGGCGAGTGATGCGAATATCGCGCGGTTGCTCGGGAGTTCTTCCGCTGGGTCTCATATCAGATTCCTGATTCGGTAAATGTGCTTTCCGGGATGGTCCGAAAGGGCCGGGAGTATAACATGTGTCTCATCAAGACTCGGGTTGGCTGTCAGCGAGCCGGCCTTAAAGCGCTTTTTTTTCAGGAGAATGGAGCCAATGATCCGCAGCATGACCGCCTTTGCAAGAGCCGACGTGAGTGATGACTGGGGCTCGATAAGTTGCGAAATCAGATCGGTTAACCATCGCTATCTGGAGACCACCCTGAAACTGCCCGAGCCCCTCCGCGACATTGAGAATCTCTGCCGTGAGAAGCTGCGCGAAAGGCTGGGTCGAGGCAAGGTCGAGCTGAGTATGCGGTTGCAGCTTGCGGACAGCAGAGGCGAGCGGATGGAAATCAATGAGCCATTGGTGCGATCGCTGCATTACGCCGCCAGCCGAATAGGCAGCATTGCGGGTCAGGTGGCGACCGTTGATCCGCTGGAAATTCTCCGCTGGCCTGGCGTCGTGATTGCCCAGGCTCCTGACCTGGAGCCCGTCCAACTCGCGGCCGTCGCGCTGATCGATGAGGCTATCGACTCTTTGAGCGCCGCGCGGGAGCGGGAAGGGGCGAGGCTGTTACCGCTTCTGACCGATCGCCTGGAAAATCTCAGCAAACTCGTGGAGATCGTGCGCGAACGGATGCCGGCGACCCTTGAGCGCCAGCAGCAGAGTCTGCGAGATCGCTTTGCCCAAGCCAGCATTGAGCTGGAGGCTGATCGTCTGACTCAGGAGATGGTGCTTCTGGCCCAGAAAACCGATGTCGCAGAAGAGCTGGACAGGCTTGAAGCTCATATTGAAGAGGTCAGTAGCACACTCAATCGTTCCGAACCGGTGGGCCGGCGGCTGGATTTTCTGATGCAGGAACTGAATCGCGAAGCCAACACACTCGCGAGTAAATCGATCGACAAGGAACAGACGCGGTGTGCCGTCGACGCCAAGGTGCTGATTGAGCAGATGCGGGAGCAGGTTCAAAATATTGAATAAAGTGGCACCGATCCACGCGCCGTATATTGTCCCGTAAGCGGGTCTGCCTGGAAAACCCTGGAAACCGGCTAAACTGTACTTAGGATTGCCTGGGCCTTAGGATTGGCCGGTTCTTGGGGTTGTCCGGGCCCGATATGGCGAGCGCAGGCGGTCGACGGTTTTGTGCCAAGCGGGGAAGACAATTCTTTCTGGCCCTGGGTTGCGGCTAAACAACAGTGGAATCTTTTATGAACCAGGCACTCGAACCTGGCACCCTTTACGTCATCTCAGCGCCCTCCGGTGCGGGCAAAACCAGTTTGGTCGCTGCGGTGCTGGACGCGGATCCTGAGCTCAGCGTTTCCATCTCCCACACGACTCGGGGTGCCCGTGTCGGTGAGGCAGACGGCGTGAACTATCATTTTGTCGATCATGCCGAATTTGAGCGCATGGTTGAGGATGATGCCTTTCTCGAACACGCCAGCGTATTCGGCAACTATTACGGTACCTCCCGCCGGTGGGTTGAAGAAAAGCTGGCGACCGGGCAGGACGTCATCCTGGAAATCGACTGGCAGGGCGCCTTCCAGGTCCGCAAACGGATTCCTGGCTGCGTACTGATCTTTATCGTGCCGCCGTCTGCAGAAATTCTTCGAGCCCGGTTAACCGGCAGAAAGACCGACGCGCCCGAAGTCATCGAACGTCGTCTGGCTGAAGCGGCAGCCGAGTGCCGCAATGCGCCAGAGTTCGACTTTCTGGTGGTGAATGATGATTTTGAGACGGCGACAAAAGAGCTGCTGTCCATTTTTCTCGCCCGTCGGCTCCGGATGGAGGCGCAGTTGAAGCGCCACGGGCGGACGCTGAAAGCGATCGCTGACGGTGCATGATTCTGTCTGAAATGTATACAACTTGGGGGTTTGCCGCTAGAATGCCGTCCCCCTTTTAGTGAGGGCGCTCTGCTGAGTTTGGGCGACCGTTTTTACCTGACCGAAACCGGGCATTTTCAGCCCGCTTCATTCCGGGAGATACCATGGCACGAGTCACCGTAGAAGATTGTCTGGAAAATGTGGACAACCGTTTTCAGCTAGTGATGCTGGCAACCAAGCGCGCTCGTCAGTTGGCGACTCAGGGCCACGATCCGCTGGTGCCTGAAGAGAATGACAAGCCGACAGTCATCGCCCTGCGCGAAATCGCGGAAGGCAAGGTAGGCCGCAGTCTGCTGACTGAGGAAGATGAAGACTGAAGGCACGAGGGTCAGTCTATTCCCGTATACACTTTGAGCAGTTCAGCACCTAGTTTTAAGTTATTGCTGAATTGAAGCCTGCTTTCTTACCTGCTTGCAATCTCAGTAAAGAGATTGCGATAGTACGTAGGAACTGGGAAGGAAACCCGAATGCTGGCATTCGGGTTTTTTTGTCGCCGGGCTGGGTGCTGGAGAGAGTGAGTGCTGACCGCCGAGGAAAATAAACTCGAGATTGATAGCGTTGAGAGCCTGGCGGTACATCTTGGCCAGTATCTCGATCCTGAGCGGATCAACCAGGTCCGCCGAGCTTACTATTACGCAGAACAGGCCCACGAAGGTCAGCATCGTCGTAGTGGCGAGCCCTACATTACCCATCCTCTTTCCGTTGCCCACATTCTTGCCGATCTTCATCTCGATCATCAGAGTCTGATGGCGGCGATGCTCCACGATGTCATTGAAGATACCGGTATCCCCAAGGAAGCGCTTGCCGAGCAGTTTGGTGACGACGTGGCCGATCTGGTCGACGGTGTCAGCAAGCTCACGCAGATTGAATTTCGCTCTCGCGCTGAGGCACAGGCGGAGAACTTCCAGAAAATGACGCTGGCTATGGCGCGAGACATTCGCGTCATCATCGTCAAACTGGCAGATCGACTCCACAATATGCGTACGCTAGGGCCACTGCCTTACGAGAAGCGGCGTCGAATTGCCAACGAAACCCTCGATATCTATGCGCCCATCGCTAATCGCCTGGGCATGCACAGCATTTTTACCGAGCTCGAGGATCTTGGCTTTTCATCCCTGTATCCCATGCGATCCCGCTACATTTCGCAGGCCGTCGCCAAGCTCCGGGGCAGCCATCGCGAGATCATCGAAGACATTCGCGGAAGGCTTGAAGGCAAGTTGCGTGAGCGGGGCCTGCCCGGGCGCATTATTGGCCGCGAAAAGCATCTGAATTCCATCTACAACAAGATGAAATTCCGGCATAAATCCTTCCACGAAATCATGGACGTTTATGCCTTCCGGATCATCACTGACTCGGTCGATGACTGCTATCGGATTCTCGGTGCCGTCCACAGTCTGTACAAGCCTTTACCAGGGCGGTTCAAAGACTATATCGCCATGCCCAAAGCGAATGGCTACCAGTCATTGCACACCACTTTGTTTGGTATGCATGTGAACATCGAGATCCAGATTCGTACCGAAGAAATGGAGCACATCGCCAACAACGGGATTGCGGCTCACTGGATGTACAAGGGGCAGGATTCTTCCGCAGCGAGCGCCAACCAGAAGCGGGTCGATCGCTGGGTGCAGGGCCTCATGGAGATGCGGGAGCGGGCAGACGATTCTCTCGAGTTTATCGAGAACGTCAAAGTCGATCTGTTCCCTGACGAAATTTATGTTTTCACACCCAAAGGCAAGATCCTTGAATTGCCCGCAGGTGCCACGCCTGTCGACTTTGCCTATGCGATTCATACGGATATTGGCAACGCCTGCGTTGCCTGTCGGGTCAACCGACAGCTGGCATCGCTGAGCCAAACTCTACGCAGCGGTGAGACAGTAGAAATTATTACCGCTCCGGGCGCTCGTCCCAACTCGGCCTGGCTGGGTTTCGTTACCACCGGTAAGGCGCGTAGCAGTATCCGTCACTCGATCAAACACCAGCAGAGAGCTGAGGCTGTCGAGCTTGGCTGGACATTGTTGCGCAAGAGCCTGAACGGCTTCGGCCGCACCTTCGATACGGTCAGTGCGCAGCAGATCGATGCTGTGGTCCGCCATAATCAGGCAGAAAGTCTCGAAGAACTGGTCAGTGAAATTGGGCTCGGTAATCGGATGGCGTATCTGGTTGCCCGGCAGCTGGTGAGCGGCAGCACCTCGGAGGAATCGCCCCAGCGTGATGAGGGCAGCGTCAATAGCATGACGATTCGCGGCCGGGAAGGACTGCTGGTGCGCTTTGCAAATTGCTGCAAGCCGATACCGGGTGACCCAGTGGTCGGTGTGATGGATTCCGGTAAGGGTATGGTGATCCACAGCGATACCTGCAGCCGGCTACCCACCGGCGGCGACGCCCGCAACCAGTTGACCCATCTGAACTGGGCCAAAGACATTACGGATGAATTCTCGGTGGAGCTGCGGGTCAAGCTGGAGCGGCAGCGTGGCGTCATTGCGGAGTTGGCTGGCGCTATCGCGGCCTCTGACGCCAATATCGAGCGTATCACCGTGGAAGAGCAGGATGCCCGCCTGAGCGTGGTCAGCCTTGTCATCCATGTGAATGGACGTCGCCATCTCGCCCGGGTAATGCGTCGGATGCGTAACATTCGTGCGGTTTCCAACATCAGCCGGGTGCGACACTAGGCAATCCTGCCGCTCGCGACGCTGCGCAGCGTTGACAGCTGCAGCGATGCCGCGCAGGATTCCGGCATCGGATCGGTAGCCCTGAAACGGGCCTCCGGGACGCAGGAGCTCATAGATGCCGCGCCGGCAGTTGCCTCGTCAGATGTGACCAGAAAATACGGCGAAACGGTGGTATCTGATGAGGAGTGAGCTGAGCCAGCCGTGAAGCAACAGGGAAAACCAAATGACCAACAAGTCCATTATCACCACTGAAGATGCGCCAGCCGCCATTGGCACCTACTCACAGGCGGTTAAAGTCGGCGATACCGTCTATCTGTCTGGCCAGATTCCGCTGGACCCTGAAACGATGGAGGTGGTGTCGGGTGACTTTGCGCTGCGAGCACGCCGAGTGTTCGACAATTTGAAGGCGGTCTGTCAGGCGGCAGGGGGTAGCCTGCAGGATATCGTCAAACTGAATATCTATCTCACCGACCTCAATGACTTTGCGACCCTCAATGAAGTCATGGCCACCTACTTCCAGGAACCTTATCCCGCTCGAGCCGCCGTTGGCGTGGCCGCCCTTCCGAAGGGTGTGCCGGTCGAGATGGAAGCCGTGATGGTCCTTCCCTGAACCGGTGAGGCCGGGACGTATTCAGCCCGGCCCTTGCTGCTTCCAGTCGTTAATCATTTCCCGATACCCGGAACGAAAATCCGGGTAGCGAAACTGAAAGCCCGTTGCCAGCAAACGATCGTTGCGACAGCGTTTACTGCCTGCACGCCCTCCTGTGCGGGCGTCGGCCTGGGGCGGTTTGCAGGGGATCTGTTCTCGAACCCAGGCGACGGCTTCATCAAGACGAATGGGGTCACAGTCGCTGGCCACATAGCAGTCGTCGAGGCTTAATCCGGCGAATTGTCGCTCGAGCAAATGCAGCACCACGGCCACGGCGTCTTCTTCATGAATACGGTTGCTGTATGGGCCGGGTGATTCGGGGTTCAGCTCCCCCTCACTGATCGATTCCAGAAAGCGCGGACGGCTCCGGCCATAGATACCGCTGAAACGGACGACGGTGCCGTCAAAGCCCGAGTCGAGGAGGCTGCTTTCGCCGAGCAGAATCTGCTGGCCGCTTGCCTTGGCCGGGTTTGTTACGCTGGTTTCGTCCACCCAGCTGTCGTCATCCTGATCGTAGACACTGGTGCTGCTGATAAAGATGATTCGCTCAATCGGCTGGCCGGCGACGGCTTCCAGAAGGTTGTTCAATCCTTCCACGTAGGCTTTTCGATAACCTTCCTCGGAATAATTATCCGGCGTCAGGCAATACACCACGGCGTTCAAGTTGTCCGGTACGGCGGCCGCCAGTGCATGCTTGTCCATCAGGTCTGCGCCAATAGGAATAACCGGCGCAGGAATCCGGCTCGGCGTCCGACGCAAGCCGAAGACCTCATGAGTTCCGGTGAGGCCCAAAGCGATCTTGGCACCGAGGGCACCGCAGCCAGCTACCAGTACTCGTTTTGAAACCTGCCCTGGAGTCGTTGCCATAGGTAAACTCAATCCTTATTCTATCGTTGATTAGGAAGCCTCTAATCACCGGGCCCTGGGCCGCCTTTTTGGGCGATCAATGATACCAGCGCTGTCACCTCAATTAGGGGCTCCCTGTTACAGCGCAGCGCGGTGCTTTTAGATCGATGCGTCCGAAAGCTGCTCACGGATCTGCTGTTTGGATGCCACCGGGGACTCGGCCGATATGACTCTGACTGAACTGCGCTACATCGTGACTCTTGCCAAGGAAAAGCATTTTGGCCGGGCTGCCGAACGGTGCCATGTCAGCCAGCCTACACTGAGTGTGGCGGTTAAAAAACTCGAAGATGAACTGGGCGTGCCGCTGTTTGAACGCAGTAAAAGCAGCATACGCGTGACCGAAACCGGTCTTAGGGTGATTGATCAGGCCCAGCGTGTGCTCGATCAGGTCGGCGTGATTCGGGAGATTGCCCAGGATGGTAAGAACCAGCTGAATTCTCCGTTGAAAGTCGGCGCCATCTATACCATCGGCCCTTACCTGTTTCCGCATCTGTTGCCTGAACTTCGCCGGGCAGCGCCTGAGATGCCGCTTTACATCGAAGAGAATTACACGGCCAGTTTGCGGGCGAAACTGCGCCAGTCAGACCTTGACGCGATCATCATTGCCCTTCCGTTTGAAGAGCCCGAAGTACTGACGCTGCCGCTTTACGACGAACCGTTCGTGGTGCTGCTGCCCAAAAACCACCCCCTGACAGCAAAAGAAAGCCTCACGCCCGAAGAACTGGCGCAGGAGCAGCTCCTGTTGCTCGGCCCCGGACACTGTTTCCGGGATCAGGTGCTGGAGACGTGCCCGACGCTGGTCGATGCGGTGACTCAACGTCACTCGGACGCCGCACCGGCGCTGGTGACGGAAGGCAGTTCGCTGGAAACGATACGCCATATGGTGGCCTCCGGTTTGGGTATTACCGTGCTGCCACTGTCGGCGGCCAATTCCAGTGGCGAAGAAAACCGGATGCTGGAAATCCGACCGTTCGTTCAGCCAGTACCCTACAGAACTGTGGCGCTGGCGTGGCGTGTCACTTTTCCCCGCCCGAAGGCGATCGACGTTTTATCTCTTGCGGCCAGCCAGTGCCGGGTGATTGAAAAGGCCGGTCGCGAATCGGCGACTTCGGGAACCTGAGTTCCGTCGTGGTCGCTCTGGCCGATATTCCGGTCACCGAACTCAAAGGTGTTGGGCCTTCGCTCGCCGAGCGCCTGGGTCGCCTCGAAATATTCAGCCTTCAGGATCTTCTGTTTCATCTGCCCTTTCGCTACGAGGACCGAACCCGGATCGTGCCGATGGGACAGCTGCGCATTGGCGATATGGGTGTGGCAGAAGGCGAAATAGTCGCGGCGGATATTGTCCTTGGGCGGCGCCGCAGTCTTCGTGTGACCTTGCGCGACGATACCGGGTTTCTGGTACTGCGCTTCTTTCATTTCTCGGCCGCCCAGAAAAACAACCTGCAGCCGGGCCAGCGCCTGCGGTGCTTTGGTGAAGTCCGGCCAGGCCGTGATGGCTATGAAATGTACCATCCGGAATACCAGAGTAATCCTCCGCCATTGGCAGGCGCTGGCCAAGCCACTCTGACGCCGGTCTACCCTCTGACTGAAGGCATGCAGCAGCCCAGAGTGCGGGCTCTGTGTCAGCAGGCACTGGACTATCTCAAGCGGTTTCCCATAACCGAATGGCTTCCGGCGGATCTGCTGGCCACTCAGAAACTCCCGGATATCACTTCCGCCGTGCAGTTGGTCCATGCGCCGCCGGCTGACGCTCCGACTGAGGCGTTGCTGGCGGGTTTGCATCCTGCTCAGCAGCGTCTGGTGATGGAGGAGTTACTGGCTCATCAACTCAGCCTGCTGCGGGTTAGGGCACAGGTCCAGTCGCGCCAGGCGGTACCGCTACTGCCGTCTGGTGATTTGATTGAACGCTTCTGCGACCAGTTGCCGTTCAAGCTCACTCATGCCCAGCGCCAGGTGCTGGCGGAGATTCGCCAGGATCTGAGTCAGCCATTGCCCATGCTCCGTCTGGTACAGGGCGACGTCGGTTCTGGCAAGACGGTGGTCGCGGCGCTGGCGGCGTTGCAGGCCATCTCGGCGGGCGTGCAGGTGGCTTTAATGGCGCCGACGGAAATCCTGGCTGAACAGCACCATCTCAATTTCAGCCGATGGCTGGCACCGTTGGGCATCATGCCTGGATGGCTCTCTGGAAAGGTCAAAGGCAAGGCCCGCACGGCCATTCTTGAACAACTGGCCGGTGGCGATGTACCGCTGGTCATCGGAACCCACGCCCTTTTTCAGGAAGACGTGCAGTTTGCCAGGCTGGGCCTGGTTATCGTGGACGAGCAGCATCGATTTGGTGTCCATCAGCGGTTGGCGCTGCGTGAAAAAGGCGCCGATGGCCAGCTTGCGCCGCATCAGCTGATTATGACGGCCACCCCCATCCCTCGTACGCTGGCCATGAGCGCCTACGCCGACCTTGATACCTCAGTGATTGATGAGCTGCCGCCAGGCCGCAAGCCGATTGAAACCCTGGCCGTCCCTGACAGTCGTCGGGCGGACATTATCGAAAGAGTCGACAAAGCCTGTCGCGAGGGTCGTCAGGCTTACTGGGTCTGCACCCTGATTGAGGAGTCCGAGGCCCTGCAGTGTCAGGCGGCTGAAGCTACAGCTGCCGAATTACAGGGATTATTGCCGCACCTGACAATTGGCCTGGTCCACGGTCGCATGAAAGCGCAGGACAAAGCGGCGGTGATGGACGGATTCAAGGAAGGGGCGATTGATCTTCTCGTCGCCACCACGGTGATTGAAGTGGGCGTTGATGTACCCAACGCTTCACTCATCATCATCGAAAATCCCGAGCGTCTTGGGCTGGCGCAGCTTCACCAGCTCCGCGGTCGGGTAGGGCGGGGCGAGCAGGCCAGTTTCTGCGTTCTGCTCTACCATCCGCCGCTCTCCCAGAACGCTCGAGCGCGCTTGCAGGTGCTCCGGGACAGCCAGGACGGCTTTGTGATTGCGGAAAAAGATCTGGAGATTCGTGGCCCCGGCGAAGTGCTGGGAACCCGCCAGACGGGCATGATGCAGTTCCGACTGGCGGACTTTGAGCGCGATCGGCACTGGATCGAAATCGTGCGAGAGCTGGCGCCGGCCCTGATGGACAATACCCGCCGGGTGGATGCCCTGATCCAGCGCTGGCTCGGCAGTCGTTCCCGGTATGGTGACGTGTGAATGTCCTGCAGATTGTCATTTCGTCAGAAACGGGGACCGACCTGCTGTCCAGGCCCTGAGGCTGATAGTCTCTGATTTTGCAGGGGGCTGTACCGTTGTCCCCTTAACCCAGGAAATCAAGGGAGACGAAAATGGCTGCTAACGGAACAGAACATTCAAAAGTGGCAATCGTGACCGGTGCCGGGTCAGGCATCGGCGCCGCCACGGCCAAGCGCCTTGCCCGCGACGGCTATCGCGTCGTCCTCGTTGGCCGGACCCGAGAAAAGCTCGATAACGTGGTCAGTGAATACGGTCAGGCGGATCCGTTCCTTGTGCAGGTCTGTGATGTGTCTTCTGCCAAAGACGTCGAAGCGCTGATGGCGGCAACACTGGACTCATTCGGCAGACTGGATGTGCTGGTCAACAATGCTGGTGTCGCCAAGCCCGGCCAGATTGTCGACTTCGATCAGCAAGACTGGGAACAGCAGATGGCCATCAACGCGGGCGGGCCGTTCCTGACCTGTCGGGCGGCGATTCCCCATCTGCGGGAAAGCAAAGGCTCTGTCGTGAATGTCTCGTCTGTCTCCGGTCTCGGCGGGGACTGGGGCATGTTTGCTTACAACGCCACGAAAGGCGCCGTCAGCAATCTCACGCGGGCGCTGGCCCTGGATCTGGGCAAGGATGGCGTTAGGGTTAACGCGGTAGCCCCAAGCGCCACCCGGACCGATATGGCCAGCGGCCTGCTGCAGAACGAAGAGCTACGCGCCAAATTTGTCGAACGGATTCCCATGGGCCGGGTCGGCGATCCGGAAGACGTGGCTGATGTAATCGCTTTTCTGGCCAGCGACGATGCCCGATTCGTCAACGGTGTTGTGCTTCCGGTCGACGGTGGGCTTAGCGCCTCCAATGGTCAGCCGCCTCTGGGCTAGCGGCCCCGCTATTGACTGATCGATCGGTCACTGACGGACGGCGCACACCGGCCGTCAGTGGCTAGCCTTCCCCTTGCCCATTCAGAAGGCCTTGCTGCCACATCCCCCAGCGAAATCACTGGCCCTAGCGGTTCTGGCGCCTGGTGCACTTCTGTTCTGTCCACCTGTCCTGTCCATCTGTCCTACCTAACTGTTCTACTTAACTGTCCTACTTCACTGTTCTGTCCTTCCTGGCGTAGCGTCCCAGCAGCCGTTACTCGTGCAGAAATAGATGCAAAATGGGCGTAATTTGAAATTGGAGCTATCCTTTTTTTTAACAATTACGCAATGCATTCTGAATCCAGTCCGCGGACCCATACGGTCGACCGGACCCGACTTCCAACCTGTGCTCTTCAGGAATCCAACATGACTCTACCCGTTGCGCTTCGCCAGGCATTAAATACGCAGCTTCCCGAAATGCAGTCGCCCGCCATGTCGGCCGCCAGAAACCACCAGTCCGAGCTACGAATGGTGCCGCTGAGGGATTCGCAGGGGGCTTTGCAGGTGATTGTGCGCTACTCGGATCTGTTCGATATCAATGAGCTGAATATCCAGCTGGAACGAGATCTGCGCGTTGTGCCGGCTCAGGAGCAAGCGGCAATGTGCCAGCGTTTGGGCGTGAAATCGCTGCCCGCTCTACCGGCGTTGACGGCATGGGAGACTCTAATTGACGAACGGGTCGATGAGCTTGAAAGCGTCAGCATTCCTTATGCCGACGACGAACCAGCCATGACGCTGGACCGGGCGTCGTTCCAGCGCCTGACCGACAATCTCCCGCGCCGCTCCTTTTGCGTTCCTCTTTCAGAGCTGCGGGTGAATTTCAGCCAGCCGGGCCTGGATATGGATCAGCTGCACTCCGCTGTGCGTAGGTTCACCGACCGGCGTATTTCACAGCGGCTTGAAGATACGCTTGAAATTCCACCGTTACCGGAAACGGCGAAGGAAATTCTGCGGATTCGGGTTGATCCCAACAGCACGACTAACGACCTGGTCAAAGTCGTGGAATCCGATCCCAGCCTGGCTGCCCAGGTGGTGAGCTGGGCATCTTCTTCGTTTTATTCCATGCGTGGCGACGTTCAGTCCGTTCAGGATGCAGTATTTCGCGTGCTGGGCTTCGACATGGTGATGAATCTGGCAATGGCTCTGGCGCTGGGCAAAACGCTCAAGGTCCCCGATGACAGCCCCGACGGCTATATCAGCTACTGGCAGCAATCGGTATGGGTGGCTCAGGCGACGTCTGTGCTAGCTGCGCAGATTCCTGCGGACCGCCGCCCTTCTGCTGGCCTGTCCTATCTTAGCGGGCTGTTGCAGAACTTTGGCTATCTGGTCATGGCGCATGTGTTCCCGCCACACTTTCGGCAAGCTTGCCGGGCCTGGGAAGTCAATCAGCACCTGGATACCTGCTACGTTGAACAGCACATCCTTGGGATAACCCGGGAGCAGCTCGCGGCAACGCTGATGCAGAACTGGAACATGCCGGAGGCTGTTTGCACCGCCATCCGTCACCAAAAGAGCCCTGCCAGCGCCCCGGACAATCTGGTCTATGCGCAATTGACTGGACTGGCCCGCAACCTTCTGGTGGAAAGAGGCATCAGCGTGGGAGCTGTGCCGGATTCGATACCCCAGCTGTTGGCTGCGTTGGAGTTGGACGAGCAATCCGTGAGCGAGGCTTTCGACGATCTGATGGAACAGGCGCCCTCGATCACGAACATGGCGGGTATCCTGGGCCGATAGAGGGCTGCTGCCTCTCATTCTGATGCAGGCGCGCTGAGAGGCGCGCTTTTTTTTGGGAAGCTTTCGGATTATCTCGCTAATTTTCCCAAAAAAAAGCCGGCTCTTCTGAACCGGCTGCTTAACCGCATAGCGGACAAGAATTACTCGAGGAAAGAGCACTCCACGGTTTGGAGTAGACTCATATGTTAAATTAGCGCAAATAATATTTTAGTAAAGCTAACCAATTGTCTGCTTATTGATGCTCAGCCTCATTTCTCGTCCGTGAAAATCAAGTGACTGAATATAAAGGATAAATTATAGGGGTGACACATTTGTATGTTACGGTCGGTTACAATTTTATCGGCCGTCTGTTGCTGATTAATGCTTTTGTTGGTCGCCCTTGTCGGTAAACCGCTCACTTTTGAGTTGGTCTGCCGCCTCAAGGATTTGATCGCGATACTGTTCCTCAATAGCGAACCGTTCTCTATCCATCCGGAACACAAACCGCTTGTCGGTTCGCTCCCTGGCACCGTGTGTCGGCATGTGGGCGAGTCGGTCGTTGACTGTCTGAAACACCTGATAGGGCTCGCGGTCCAGCAGCGCGGGAGCCAGATGGTCAAGCAGGCCCTTGATGCGCAGGCAGGCCTCAGACAGCTCGATCTGGTCCTGCTGAATACCCATGATGATGACTTTGAGGCTTTGGATCATGTCTTCACGCCGGCGGGAGCGGAACTGGGCGTTGCGATCCCGGCTGAGCCTATCAGCGCGCAATCGTTGGCTGAGCTGGACGATCTGTTTTCCGAGGAAAACAATCAATCCAATGCCTGCTGCAATCAATAACCATTGAATCCAGTCTGCCAAAACTTAGACCTCTCTGTTGGCGGATACAGTCACGGTCTGGCCATTCAACACAGACGTGCCGCTTAATCTGTCGGTTTGGTCGTCCTGAACGATGTCGTTGATGCTGACCCCCGCGTGCTGGGACGCCACTGACTGACGAGTATTCTCGCGCCCGTGGCCCCATCCGTGAGGAATAGAAACAACACCCGGCATGATGTGCTGGCCAATCTCGGCGAACAGTGTGATCTCGCCAGCATCGCTTTTAACCGTTACCGACGCGCCATCCACAATGCCCAGTCGATTGGCATCCGCCTCGTGCATGATCATCGTGCATCGTGAAGGCCCTTTCACCAGTCGCTTGCTGTTGTGCATCCAGGAATTATTCGAGCGCAGGTCCCGCCGCCCGATCAGCAAAAAGCTATCATCCGGCGTTATCTCAAAGCCCTCGGCCAAACGTGGTAAGTCGTTCAGGTAGAGCGCAGGTGCCAGATTTATTTTTCCATTCCTCGTGTACAGACGTTCAGGCAACGTTGAACGCAGCGGTCCCAGATCAATGCCGTGGGGATGCTCCTTCAGCTTTTTCAGTCCGATGTTTTCACGCGCCATGTTTTCACTCCCCATCGACCCTCCACTACGGGATTTTCTTGAGAGTGCAGGGAGGGTTACGAGGGCATAGAGCGGATGGCTCTTTTTAAGTCGACTTTTGAAAAGACCGAGAACAGGGGTAACGGGCGCAATAAAGCGTCCGGGATTCAACCCGTCTGGACCGATTCTGAGCAGAATATCCAGAATCCCATCAGGCCCAAGCGCGCGCACGCCGCGCCAGAGAGTCCGCTGAGCGATCGATAATTGGCCGCCTCTCTTGTGCTTTTCCAGCGCTTCGGTAAGGCCGAGCATGATTTCCCAATCCGACAGCCTGCCCGCAGTCGCGGGGAACACCGGCTGGCTGAAACGTGCATAGCGCCTTACCGAAAACAGGCCGAATATCAGATCGTAGTGGCTTCTTTCCAGCGCTGAAATTGGCGGCAGAATAATGTCAGCGTGGCGGCTGGTTTCGTTCAGATAGCTGTCAATCGATACCATGAAATCCAGCGATTCCAGCGCCTGTTCGAGACGACGGCCATTAGGGCTGGAAAGCACTGGATTGCCCGCAACACAGACAAACGCTCGAATCTGTCCGTCGCCCGGGGTCAACATTTCTTCCGCCATGACGGAGGAGGGTAATTCGCCACCGAATTCAGGCTGGTTGCTGACCCGGCTCCGATATCTGTCAAAGGTGCCGGTTTCTCCGGCCAGCGCGGATAGGTGCGCCAGGTCAATCGGCGGCTCGTTGAATAACACGCCGCCCGGTTCGTCCAGCTTGCCGGTGATCACGTTCAGTACGTTGACCAGCCAGGTAGCGAGTCCACCAAAAGCCTGGGTGCTGATGCCCATGCGTCCGTAGAGAATAGCCTTTGGCGTCTTTGCAAAACGGCGGGCCAGATCACGGATGGTCTCGGCCTCTATACCGGTGAGGGGTTGGATCTTTTCAGGGGTATAGCTGGCACAGGCTGCTCTGAGGCTATCCAAACCATTGATGATGGCGCCCAGACGTCCGAGATTCTCGAGGTTCTCTGCAAAGATGACCTGAACCATTGAAAGCAACAGGAACGCATCGCTGCCAGGGCGAATGAAGTGAAACTCGTCCGCCAGTTGAGCAGTCTCGGTTCTTCGCGGGTCCAGCACGACAAGTTGCCCCCCTCGCTTCTGCAGCGAACGGACCGTGCCTTTGAAATTCGGCGCCGCCATCAGGCTGCCGTGGCTGGCCGCGGGATTGGCGCCGATACAGATCAGCAGGTCCGTTCGCTGCAGATCAGGTATCGGAAAGAGGAGCTGATTGCCAAACATCTGCAGATTGGCAAGCATGTGAGGAAGCTGGTCATTCGACGTCGCGGAAAACTTGTTTCTGGTCCCCAGCGCCCCGCGCAATACCGCCAGGCCGAGTGTTGCGTCATGATGGTGAACCGTAGGGTTGCCGGCATAGATCCCAACAGCACGTTTCCCATACTGTTGGCGAACGCCGGAAAGACCCACAGCGGCAAATTCCAGAGCGTCTTCCCAGCTTGTCTCTTCCCAGCCGTTCTCGGTTCGTTTCAGCGGTGTCTGCAGACGATCCGGATCATGATGCAGGTCCTTGATGGCCAGCGCTTTAGGGCAGATATAGCCCTGGCTCAAGGGATCTCTGGGGTCGCCTTTGATACCGGTGACTGCGGTTCCCTCGACCTCGACAATAATTCCGCAGAGGGCCTCGCACAGATGGCAGGTTCGCGAGTGAAGCTCAGGCATAGGGCGCTCTCAGTCTGTAATCGTGGTAATGAACAGAGACTACTAGCACAGCTAGTGAGAAGCGAGAGATCCCCGTCAGGCCAAAATTGGTGACAGGGAGGTTGTTGATGCACGACCGCAGTGAAATGATGGGGATTGTTTTTACTGAATTTTTACCGTTTTATGAAATTTGATAATACTGACGGCAAGATTTTGCAGATCAGACGATACATCATCTCAAAAATTAGTTATTGTTAACTTATTCAACTGCCCGATCAGATGGCTAAATAAAGTTCTCTGACTGGTTCTGGGAAAAATGGCGTTCTTCTTTCCCCGAGATGCTGCAGTTGACTGCTCGGCTGCCCATCGATTTCAATTAAGAGAGCTTCCAGATGATCAACCACCTCAAATCCAGGCTCAACCAGCGATTTGTTCGAAAGCTGTTTCTGGCCGTGGCTGTGCTCATCGCTGCCGTCACGGCAGTATTTTGCCTCGCACTGTGGTTTGAGTTCGATCACGGTGGCCTCGCGGCGGCGGCCTTCTCAGGCGCTTTGCTGCTTGCCGTTAGCTACCTTGCCGAAAAACATATGGATCTGCGCCCCCTATTGGTGGACTGAGCGCAATACCTTCATTGTTTTGCACCATGCCAGTGCGGCTCAGCGACCCGCTTTATTACACATTCGATCCAGCCCGATAATCTGTCGCTAATCTGTTTTCAGTTTGTTAACTTCGAGTCAGATCCAGCGATGATGCTTGGATCCACAAATTAAAGAAGAGTCGGAAAGCATCTTCCGGCCCAAAGACAATGGCGTCGATTCAATCTTCCCGTGAGGGTAGTGCGAGTTGGCGCCATTTTTTTTGGTCTGAAGCCAGCGAAAGCGGGCGGGAGCCTCACCGACCATCCCTTCAACCTGAGTAACATTTGAGAGGAAACAACTATGTCCTATCTCCTGCCTTCGGAGTTTGTGACCAAGATGGTGGACGCTGGTGAGTCCAAAATGCACATGTCAGTGCGAGACACCCTCATCCGTGCGTTCATGGCCGGTGCCATTCTGGCCCTTGCGGCTGCTTTCGCTGTCACCGTTGCTGTTCAGACAGGTGTCTTCCTGATTGGGGCGATTCTATTCCCAATCGGTTTTTGTATGCTTTATCTGATGGGTTTTGATCTTCTAACAGGTGTCTTCATGCTGACGCCGCTGGCACTGTTGGACAAGCGTCCTGGCGTAACGGTCAGCTCTATCCTCAAGAACTGGGGCTGGGTGTTTCTCGGTAACTTTGCCGGCGCGCTTACCGTCGCTTTCATGATGGCTTTCATTTTTACCTATGGCTTTAACACCGACCCAGGCCCCGTGGGCGAGAAGATTTCCCACATCGGTGAGTCTCGTACTCTGGGTTACGCCGAGTATGGAGTAGCTGGCTGGATCACCATCTTCATTCGCGGCATGCTCTGTAACTGGATGGTTTCCATGGGCGTTGTCGGCGCGATGATCTCTACCAGTGTCAGCGGTAAGGTGCTGGCTATGTGGATGCCGATCATGCTGTTCTTCTTCATGGGTTTTGAGCACTCAGTCGTCAACATGTTCCTGTTCCCATCGGGCATCATCATGGGTGGTGGATTTTCTATCGGGGATTATTTCATCTGGAACGAGATTCCAACCGTTCTGGGTAACCTGGTCGGTGGTTTGGCCTTCACGGGTCTGACGCTGTACACCACTCACGTTCGCACCAAGAAGAAAACCGTCAAGCAGGCTGCTGCCGGCAACCCGGTGAGCATCTGATAGTGCCAGGTCCGGCTGATCGGCTATCGACAGCCGGACGCTTTGCATTGAGTCGCAACCGTTAATGACCCGTCTTGAAGTCCGCGTCGGATACTGTTCTGAACGCGGTGTGAAACCGGTGAATCAGGACTTCGTTGGAAGCCTGGTTCCACCGCCTCATCAGATCGCCATGAAGGGTATCGCTCTGGCGGTTGCTGACGGCATCAGCAGCAGCGATGTCAGTCAGGTGGCCAGTGAAACGGCCGTCCGCAGTTTTCTGGATGACTATTTCCACACCTCCGAAGCCTGGTCGGTGAACAAATCAGTCCAAACCGTCCTGAAAGCTTCCAATTCATGGCTCTATTCGCAGTCCCGTCAGGGGTCTCACCGGTTCGATCTTAACAAGGGTTACGTGTGTACCTTCAGCGCTGTGGTGCTCAAAGCCACGACGGCCCACCTGTTTCATATTGGCGATACTCGAATCTATCGTCTGCGAGACGGTCTTCTGGAACTCTTTACCGAGGATCACCGCGTCACGGTGTCGCCAGATCAGAGTCATCTCGCTCGAGCACTGGGTGCGGGTGTTATCGCTGAGATAGACCACAACGAACTACCGATTGCCCGCGGCGACATTTTTTTGATAGCCACGGACGGGGTCTACGAACATTTTTCCTCAGAGGGTTTGATGACTGCCCTCAAAGCGCGCCCCGACGATCTGGATGCCGTCTGCCGACTTGTCGTTACCGAGGCGTTGAGTGCAGGTAGCGAGGACAATGCCTCGCTACTGATGGTGCAGGTCACTGATCTGCCGGACGAGACGCCCGAAGAGATTCATGAGCGCGCCACCAAACTGCCATTGCCTCCACCACTGAGCCTTCGTGAGCCGTTTGACGGTTACCGTATTCTCCGGGAAATACATTCAACCAACCGGAGCCATGTTTACCTGGCCGAAGATATCGATTCCGGAAGTCGGGTGGTGCTGAAAACACCGTCTCAGGATCTGCAGGAAGAGCCCGACTATCTTGAGCATTTCCTGATGGAAGAATGGATTGCCCGGCGGCTCGACCATCCCCATCTGGTAAAGGCCGGCGTACCAGGTCGCAAGCGCAACTACGTTTACACGGCGCTGGAGTATGTCGAGGGTCAAACGCTGGCCCAATGGTTGAATGACAACCCTGAACCCAGTCTTGAGACGGTGCGCAAGCTGGTGGAGCAGGTAGCCCGTGGGCTCGCCGCACTCCATCGGCGGGAAATACTTCATCAGGATATTCGCCCAGAGAATGTGATGATTGATCACTCGGGCACCGTCAAGTTGATTGATTTCGGCGCCGCTCGCGTCGCGGGCATCGTCGAAGCCATACCAAGGGCGGAAACAACTGAATTTCCCGGTACCGCGCTGTACATGGCGCCGGAATACTTTCTCGGTGAAATCGGTACGGTCCGCTCGGAGATCTATTCGCTGGGCGTTCTGACTTATCGAATGCTTTCTGGTCGCTTTCCGTACGACAATCAGGTTGCCAAAGCGCGGAGCGTCGCAGCCCAGAGACGACTGAATTATCGATCAGTGCTGGCCGAAGAGCGGGAAATACCGGTTTGGGTCGATGGGGCGCTTAAAAAAGCGGTCAATCCGAATCCAGAGAAACGCTACGCCGTTTTGTCAGAATTTCTCTACGATCTGCGACAGCCTAATCCTGACTTCCTGAAGGAGAAGAAGGCGCCGTTGATGGAACAGCATCCCGTGGCCTTCTGGCAGGGCGTGTCCGCCATTTTGGGCGCTATCGTGATCTACCTGCTGGCGCGTTGATATTCCGGGCAGAAGGCCGAATTCAGGTCTGATTGGGAGACTGCCGGGAATCGCCTGCCTTGGGAGGTTTCGGTGTAAGTCCGTCATTCAGCCCGAAGTCCTGCGCCAGCACCCGGCAGGTCAGTGAGTACAGCTCATACTGATCCAGCGGCTCTCCAGAAGACAAAATGAACGACTGCACCGCCTTGCGGACCATATTGCGGCGGGTGGTAGCGTCCTGATCGGCGGAAAAACGCGGAATGGACGCGGCCAGCATCTGTGCCAGCCCGGTGTAATGACCAGAGGAATACTGGGTTTTCATGTCGGCGAGTGCTCCGTTACGTCTGGTCTGGATTAAGGCAGACCCACAGCCGTGATCGCGATCCTGAATCGGTCTGCTCCGATGCGGCAAAAAAGCCGGCGGGACGGGCAAACGCCGGACCCCGGATTCAATTCGCGACCGATTGTCGGCTAAATCCTGATCAGATTGCCACGGAGCACAGCCCTGAATCAAAGGCCGTGCGGTGAACTCTTGTGAAGAATTGCCTGCGTTTGATGGCGCTTCGCAGCGAGAGGAAACAGGCGTCAACTGAACCGTCAGACGCTGTAAAAAGTCTCCTCCGGAAGCGCTGGAGAGGCTAATTCGCTGCCATGAATTTCCGAGAACAGGCGCCCCGGCTCCTGAACCCCGGACTTGCCCAGGAAGGCGCTTCGAAACATTCCCTCGCATACCGTTTTCTCTTCTCGGCTCATCCGCTGCTTAATGTAGAACCACTTTTCATTCCAGCCGATCAGGCGTGTCTCTAACTCAAACTTCTGGCCCAGCAGCAAAGAGCGGCGATAGCTCATTTCACTGGCCGCCAACGGCAGGCTGACGCGCTGGGTAAGCGCCAGTTTCGCCATCCCGGTGCGCAGGAAAAATTCATTACGCGCCTGGCTCATCAGCTTCAGATATCGGACGTTGTCCATATGGCCGCCGAGGTTAAGTTCCAGCGGGCTTACGCGCAGATGATGCACCATCGGATCGAGCAGGTGGGCACGCGGTTTGATGGCCGTTCGCAGAAGGGCGCCAGCGAAGTTCATAGGTAATTCTCCTTGGAAACCATGTCAGGCATAGGCCCACAAAAATAACTCGTTTAAACCCTGAATTGGGTCGGTTCGCTGTGATCAGGCCTCTTGAGAACCGCAGAGAGTACCAGAACCCGCCGCGGCTACCATCAGCGAAACAGAGCCGCCATCGGGTGGGCTCGTTCATTCGGTAGATTATTGCTGATGAATCACATGGATTTGGTTTAATAACAATAATTACGTCGAATATATGTCTTCGTTTTTTAATTTGTATCGACCTGTTCCTCTTGTTAGCGTGGTGGCAGATATATCTATTTCCTAACAATTCGAGGGCAACGATAATGGCTGAATCTTTCAAATACGGCGGTAATCAGGGAAAGGGTGGCGAGCTGCACCAGCGCCCCGAATCCGACGATCAGAAGATGACCACCGCACAAGGCTGCCCCATAAGCGATAATCAGAATTCGCTGAAGGTCGGTAGCCGAGGGCCGACGTTACTTGAGGATCAGGTATTCCGCGAAAAAATGTTTGCTTTTGACCACGAGCGCATACCTGAGCGTGTCGTTCATGCTCGTGGCTATGGCGCGCATGGCTACTTTGAGTCCTACGGCAACGCATCTGATTTCACTTGTGCCGACCTGTTTCAGCGTAAAGGCGAAAAGACGCCAGTGTTCACAAGGTTTTCGACGGTAGCGGGTAACAAGGGGTCGCCGGATCTAGCCCGTGACGTGCGCGGGTTTGCTGTTAAATTTTATACCCGAGAAGGCAACTGGGATCTGGTCGGCAATAACATCCCGGTTTTCTTTATTCAGGATGCAATGAAGTTTCCCGATCTCATCCACGCCGCCAAACAGGAACCCGATCGGGGGTTTCCGCAGGCGCAGACGGCCCATGACAATTTCTGGGATTTCGTCAGCCTCTCCCCGGAATCCGTTCACATGCTGATGTGGGCGATGTCGGATAGAGCCATCCCGCGCTCCCTGCGCTTCATGGAAGGCTTCGGTGTCCACACGTTCAAGTTCATCAATGACGATGGCGATGAAAAATACGTCAAGTTTCACTGGAAGCCGATGGCGGGCATGCAATCGGTACTCTGGAACGAAGCCCTGAAAATCAACGGCGCTGATCCTGATTACCACCGTCGTGACCTATGGGGAAGTATCCAGGCGGGCGACTATCCCGCATGGGAGTTGGGCGTACAGGTATTCGATCAGGCTTTCGCTGACCGGTTCGAGTTTGACGTGTTCGATGCCACCAAAGTGATTCCCGAAGAAGATGTTCCCGTTCAGAAGATTGGGAAAATGGTTCTGGATAGAGTCGTAGACAACTTCTTTGCAGAGACCGAGCAGGTCGCTTTCTGCACCCAGAACATTGTGCGCGGTATCGATTTCACACCGGATCCGCTACTGCAGGGCCGCAACTTTTCGTATCTGGACACTCAACTAAAACGCCTGGGCGGGCCTAATTTCACGCAGTTGCCGATCAATGCGCCCCAATGTCCGATGCGCCACTTCCAGCAGGACGGCCATATGGCGATGTCCAATCCCAAAGGGAGAGCGAACTACGAGCCCAATTCGTGGCCCAGAGATGAAAATAACCCACGCGCCTGTCCTGAGAGTGGTTTCCGGAGTTCCTCACAACCGATGGATGGGGACAAGCTGCGTTACCGTTCGGAAACCTTTTCAGACCATTACAGCCAGGCTCTGCAGTTTTACAAGAGCCAGACAGACGTCGAAAAACAGCATATTCAGAATGGATTCATCTTCGAGTTATCCAAGGTGGAAACGCTGGCGATTCGAGAGAGGATGGTGTCGCACCTTCTGAACGTTGATGAAGAGCTGGCAATTATCGTCGCAAAAGGCCTCGGCTTAACCGACATGCCGGAGAAAGCCGAGGCAGCGATGCCGACCCGCACGGATCTGGAGCCCTCGCCAGCACTGAGCATTCTCGAAAATGGGCCGAATTCCTTCGCCGGTCGCAAGTTGGGAATATTCTGCTGTGACGGCGTTGAGGCTCAGCACATCAAATCGTTGTCCGATGGCCTCAAGGATGAAGGCGCTGGTGCGGCCATTGTTGCGCCAACGATCAGCAGCATCAAGCTTTCGGACGGCTCCGAGATAGCCGGTGACGAAAAAATCGATGGTGGCCCGTCGGTGCTCTACGACGCCGTTGCGGTGCTTTTGACCGAAGAGAAAGCGGACGAAATCTGTGCGATTCCTGAAGCCAAGGACTTTGTGATGGATGCGTTCGCCCACAAGAAATTCATCATCTACAACACGGCTGCGAAAAAGCTGTTCGAGGAGCTGAATCTGACCCAGAAGATGGATGACGGGTTCATCGATATTTCGGCTTTCAACGGCTCAGAAATCGTCAGTACCCTGCGAAATATCCGCTTCTGGGCTCGATAGTGCGCTCAAGGCCGATGCTGGAGAGCAGGTCGACAAGCCCCTAAGGAGTGCACAAGAACGTCGCTCGGCTATACTAAGCCTGATATCTGAAAAGCGATTTGAAAGGATTCAAAGTGAACCAATCAGGGATTATGACTCCAGCCATGGTAAAGCTGGCGATCTTTGCGCTCGGCCTGGTATTCGTGGTGCCAGCGACAGCGCAAATCTACACATGGACCGATGCCCAGGGCGTCGTCCACTACACCGACAAACAGCCTAAAGACCAGGCGGTGCTGCCAGTGCAGCCAGGGGAGGGCAGCCGCTACAAATCAAAACCGATTAAGCCTGGATTTCTGGCTAGACCCGCCGAGAAAGAAGATAACCCCTCCAGTAACCGGTCCACGCGCCGGAGCGACTCTTCACCGGCACCAACCCGGTCGGCCTACGAAAAGAAAGTGGTCCGTGAACGACTCACTGAAGGAAGGCCTCCGCTGAACTGCCAGGCCGCCAAACGACGAATCGACTCGATTGATGCCCAGCTCAAAGCAGGATACTCGGCCAGCCAGGGCAATCGTCTGCGCAGCGAGCGCAAAGAGTTGAATCGTCAGTATGCTTGGGATTGCATGCGGCGCTGAGCCACGACAGGACCCGTTTCCAGCGTCCAGGCAGCCCTGCTATCAAGTTCAAACCTGCAATCAAGTTCAAAGAGCCACAGCCATAGGAGCCCACCGATGCACATCATTTTTTCGCACGGTAAAGAAAGCGGCCCCTGGGGCAGCAAGATCAAACGGCTCGCCCGGTTTGCAGAGACGCAGGGGTTCAGCGTCAGCAGCATAGACTACACCGACACTTTCGACCCCGATGCGCGAGTGCAGCGACTGATCGAAGCTACTGAACAGTGCCAGGAACCCTACCTGCTCGTCGGCTCCAGCATGGGGGCCTACGTATCCCTGGTCGCCGCCGAAACAACGCATCCCAAAGGCGTATTCCTGCTCGCCCCAGCGCTCTACCTGCCGGGTTACCAGAAGCAGTCCTATCACTGCGAAGCCCCCGTCACCATCGTCCACGGCTGGTCCGACGAACTTATCCCCCCAGAAAATCCCATCCGCTTCGCCAAAGAACACCAATGCACGCTGCATCTGATTGATGGCGATCATCGGTTGAATTCGTCGCTGGATTTGGTGGAGCGGCTATTTGGGGTGTTTTTGGGGAAGATGTCGGAACGACAATCACCGCTCTGATGGCCGGGCGGAGAAGGGTCGGAAGCCGCAACAGCGCTTGAGTGTGGGAAAGCTTGGGGAAAGCCGCTGCAGAGGACGGAATGTCCACCCATCAAGTCATTCTTGATAGTGCGTGTACTTTTTCGCACTTCCCTTGACTTGGTCGGCGGGATATTTCTCCGCGTTCTTCTCCATCTTCGCCCGGCAAGCCGCCTCGATATCGACATCTAGCTTGCCCGCAAGCCTGATAAGGTAGAGCTGAACATCGGCAATTTCGTCGCGTACAGCTGCCAGTTGCTGTTCATCCAAATCTCTGGACTGCGCCTCTGTTAACCACTGGAAGCACTCCTGCAGCTCACCTGCCTCCACAGTTAGCGCCATGGCCAGGTTCTTAGGCGAATGGAACTGGTCCCAATCGCGTTCGGTGGCGAACTTTTCCATGGCGTTACGGAGTTGCTTGAACGGGTCTGACATTTAGGGCTCACATGGTTTTAGGTATCGGATAGCATGCCTGCTCTGTCGCTCTCTACCCAGCCATGAGAAGCGTAGTCGAGCTTCTGGTCGACAGTTTTTTTATAGCACAGAGAGGAACTCGCCGATGACTTTCAATTCATCCAGCTCGTCTTCGAGCACGATATCCTTATAGCCGAAGGCGTTAGTCAGGGGCTTCAGCACGATACGCTGGTTCACGAATTCGGCGTACTTCTCAATCTTCTGGCTCTGATACTGCTTGATCGTGAAGCTGCCGCCGTGGTCTGGGTCCTCGATGGCACGATGTTGCACCACGACGATCTTGCCTTGCCGTGTACCGCCTGGGTTGGCTCGGAACAGACACCATGCGCCGTTGGGGATGCGCCGGTTCATCGACTCCCCCACCACTCGGCTGACGAATAGGTCGGAACTCATACGCACGTGATCCGGTAGCTCCACCCAGTGCTCTGTGTCAGCAATCTGCATCTCGCTGAACTCACCGGCAGCGATGCTTAGATCGTAGACGGGCACATGGCGCTCAAACGGAGTTGCTTGGTCGCGCGTCACGATAGGAAGATGCAGGCCATCCAGCAACTCGGTACTCTCCGACGAATCCTTCCGCTCGGAGATTGTCTGTGCGCGAGCAAATGCTGAGAAGTACTCTCGGGTTTCGGGGTCCGTGGCATACACGTAACATCCCTTCTGGCCTCGCGTCATCAGCGTGCGATAAGTGTTCTTGATGATCTGATCCGCTTGCTTGAGAGCATGCTCAGGATCATTTTTGAGGAGTTTCTTATAGCCATGCACGGAACGGTCCTGCCGAGCCCGCTTACCCGCGTCTGTCACCACGCGACCATCACGAATCACGAAGTCGTCTCCGATGATGACGCCGACGTAGTCGAATTCGAGTCCTTGGCAGGTATGGATGCAGCCGACTTGCTCTGCTGATCCATCGGCGATCGCCCACAGCATACCGTCGTCATCGAGGTTCCACTGGGCCTTGAAACCATGCTTTGGAAAAACGATGTCCATGGCGCTCTTGTCCTTCTTGCTGGCCCAAGGCCAACAGTACCCCGCCACTATCCGTGCCTTATTGGCTTTACTGTTCCTTTCGAGAATAGTCCGTCGCATGGCACTCGGGTCATCGAATACCTGGAAGTCGTAATCGATGTCTTCTAAGCCGGTATTGACAGTGGTACGAATTTGCAGCGCATGATCGAGCCAAGCCAGATAGCCATCTGAGCCGTTGCAACGAAACTGTGAAGCCAGTTCGAGCTCGTGGACATCGGCGCCGCACTCGGCTGCCCGCCGCTTAATTTCCTCGACTGTGCCGACGTCTTTCAACGTCACTCGTTGCGCCTCATCGATGAAGAAGATCGAGAAGCGTGACGCGGCGATCGCCTCCTTGATCTGATTCTCGCCCAAGTTCTGATACATGCCCGATTTCTCGTTCAGGCGATGCGCCTCATCGACGATCAGTGCATGAAAGGTGTCCGGTTCGGCGTTGACATAGTTGCCCGAGCCCTTGAACAGATTGTCGATATGGGTTTTCTTGCGCGTGCCGGTCAGCTTCTTCTTGAAAACCTCTCTAGGAGCGGAATTGCGAGAGACGTATTGCGTCACCATCTCGCGCTTCGTTAGCTCGACTAGCAGATTGATGGCCACTACTGACTTGCCGGTGCCAGGCCCGCCAGTGACGATCAGGCAATGTTTGTTGCCGCTAACTGCACGATAAGTGAGGTCGATAGCAGTCTCATAGACCAGCTTCTGGTCATCGATCATCAGAAACTCAGCGTTACCCTGCATCATCGAGGCCAAGGCATCCGCTAGATTCTTGCTCGGCTTAATCACACCATGCTCGATGCGATACATGATGTTGTTGCTATCGCCGTATTTGATGTGCTGGCTCAGAAAGTGCGAGAGCTTTGAGGCATCCTGCGAGATGAAGACCGGTGCCCGGCGGGTGTGATACTCGTAGAAGGGATCATTGATGGCGTTCCCCTGCCTCATGTTGTGCAGATAGGCGCAGGGTACCAATCGAATCGACTCTGAGCGTACCGTTTCGTTGTAGTCCTCAATCAGCGCGCCATAGGACCATGCCTGATACGACGGATGGTTGGTCTCGCGTACGCCACCGCCTAGATGTGTACGCACGATGGCATCCTTCTTCGTCACCTCTACGGACTGCCACTGTTTCAATTCCACGATGACCGCTGCGTCTTCCCGCTGGTGGTTCTTGCCAGTCAGGATGAAGTCAACACGACGATTGGTCAGCGGTATATTGTATTCGATAGCCACTCCCGCTGAAGCAGGGATGCCCTCATCGAGCAGAACGCTCATCATAAAGCGCAGGGAGTTTTCCCAGGAAGTTACCTCACTGCGCGGCGAGTTGCGGTTCAGTTTGCGTGCCACCTCGTTCTCGATGACATCGGTGATAACATTGGCTCGCACATCGTCTATAAACTGCTGCTTCGTTGCACTGTAGACCAACATCGTTTCTCAGCCCTTTATTTACGCGCTGCTTTATAGTCTTATTTTGTTGTCTCTAAAACTCTGTGGGACTCGCCGATGCGTATCGACAGCCTTTCAAATGCTTAGACGATCAAATTCCCCCAGCTCAGGACGATACTGGGCGGTCTCCAACACCAAGCGCAACACTCGGTTAGTGAACGCCTGAAGGCGCGTCCTGGCTTTGCTTGATCAGATTCATAAAAACTTCCAGCGGCGGCTTGAAGCCCAGCCGCTTGCGTGGCCGGGTATTCAGCTCGAACGCAATCGCGTCCAATTCG